>Ga0182001_10000302_pt1 | contig 10453 bp, 10 predicted proteins | sample BulsoiFelSFmetaG_FD_120485 | JGI IMG/M metagenome (GOLD analysis project Ga0182001, IMG submission 120485) | Bulk soil microbial communities from Mexico - San Felipe (SF) metaG | ecosystem: Environmental > Terrestrial > Soil > Agricultural land | place: Mexico: San Luis Potosi | collected... | reverse complement strand
CTTCCGCCACAGCGTGAGCGCGTCAACAACGGCGGCTCGCCGCGCCAGAGTGAGGCCGGGCATGCGCCGCAACGCGCATCGCAATCGCAGCCCTCATCCGCTGTCCAAGTGCGTAAACGCCAGCCGCCCCCAATCGAAACCAACGCGGAAATCTTCTACTACAAAAAACAGATTGACGCGCATACCGTGATGGTCATCGTCTTGCTTGATGGCGAGGAGATCGAAGGGACAATCGAGTGGTACGATAAGGGCGCGCTCAAGGTCAACCGTAAGTCAGCGCCGAATCTGCTGCTGCTCAAGCACAACATCAAATATATGTATAAGGCCGATGAGCGCGAGGGCGAGTGAGGCGGGCCGGGCGCTTCATGGCAATTGCAGACGAACAATCCATTTGATTCCACGTGCCCTCCTTAAACGTCGCGTCTGAATTATGACAGAGGCGTTGCACAATTCATCCGAGACGAGCGTGCCGCGCCAGAGGCCCGGGCGACCGCGCATCGGCATCACAATGGGCGACCCCGCAGGCATCGGCCCCGAAGTCGTCCTCAAGGCCGTCGCCGAAGAGGAAGCGCGCCGCGCCTGTGTGCCCGTCATCATCGGTGACGCGCAGCTTCTGGCCCACACCGCTCGCACTCTCGACCTGCAATGCGGTTATGACATCGTGCGTTATGACGAGCGCCTGCCCGATGTGATTACAGAGCCTGTCATTTTTCATCTCGATAATATCGGCGGTTACATTGAACCGGGAATTGAATCGGGCACGGCTGGCAAGGCTGCTGCCGGATACATAGAGGCCGCAGTCAAACTCTGTGCTGCGGGAGCGATAGATGCGATTGCGACCGCGCCCATCAACAAGCGCGCTCTCTTTCTCGGCGGCTACAGCTTTCCCGGCCACACGGAATTTCTGGCTCACCTGACCAGCACGGAAGAGTATGCGATGGCCTTTGTCGCGGCCAACTTGAGAGTCGTGCTCATCTCGACACATGTGCCGCTCGCCGAAGCGATTCGATTGGTCGAGCGCGACCGCATCATTCGCGTCGTTAGGCTGACCAATCGTGAGTTAAGACGCTGGGGCATTGAACGCCCGCGCATCGCTGTCGCGGCCCTGAACCCGCACGGCGCGGAAGGCGGACTGTTCGGAGTTGAAGAAGCTGCGGAGATCGTTCCGGCTGTCGAAGCCTGTCATGGTGTGGACGGGATGGATGTCAGTGGGCCTTTCTCTGCGGACACGATTTTCCTCCGCGCCTCGCGCGGAGAGTTTGACGCGGTCGTCGCATGTTATCATGATCAGGCGATGATTCCCGTCAAATGCCTGTCGTTTGGCGAGGCGGTCAACGTCACACTTGGCCTGCCGTTCATCCGCACGTCCGTTGATCACGGCACAGCCTTTGATATAGCTGGCAAAGGACTCGCAGAACATTCGAGCATGCTGGCCGCCATCACACTCGCCGCAGAGTTGTCGGCGCGTGCTGATGAGTCAAGCAGAGCCATAGAGGCTTAGAAAAATTGGGAAGAGGTATAAAGTGAAAGAGCAAAACGAAACTCCTCAAACCTCACGACGCATCATCGTCGCAGATGATGATCCGGCGATCCTGCGATTGGTGACGGCCATCGTCGAGAAAGAAGGCTACACGGTTGTCCCGGCGCGCGACGGGCGCGAAGCCTACAAGCTGCTGCAATCGGATGCGGATTTCGTCGCAGGCATCTTCGACGTGGTGATGCCGCACATACAGGGGCCTGAGCTTGTGCGCTACATGAAGACCGAGAAGCGTCTGATGAAGATTCCAGTGATGATGATGACCGCCGAGCAGAATCCGAAACTCTCGTCCGACAGTTTCTCTGCCGGAGCGGTCGTCTTTCTCCCCAAACCTTTCACGACCGCGCAACTACAGATCATGCTGCGGATGCTGATTGCAAAAGGCGGCGCGTGAGGGCGTCGCTCTCTTCGGCGTATGAAACCCGAAACGAAAAAAAGATTTATCTGGTCGCCCGTCGGCGGACTGGCCATCCCCATCGCGTACTTTTTTTTACTGATTCTGCTCGACAAATTCTTTCACTCCGCGCTTACTTCATCATCGAAATGGTTCTCCCTGCCCCTGCTCTGGCCTGCATACATTTATGATTATGTAACGCCGAAGCCCGCCGAGCCGGTTGTCACCGAACTTCCGGGGACTGGCTTCTGGGTCTATTTAATGGTTGCAAATTTTCTTCTATACTCTCTGCTCACATATCTCTTCCTCAAGCTGAGGCAGCGTCAGCCGCGCCTCAGGTAGAATGGCTGAGATGGATTATCAGAGCAGCAGCAAGCAGCGAATACGCTCTTCGTCAGAACCTCTTAATTAAAGGATTAGCCGATGAACAAAGGAAGACGACGCATCACGACAGCATCTGGCTTAGTCGTCCTCTGCCTCTCGCTGACTTTAGCCTACAGCAAAGCGGCGAGCGATTTGAGCGCGAGCGAGGCACGCAAAATTATCGCGAACATGGCGGGCATCAAGCTGCCTTCGGATGCTGTGCGCGTGCGTGAGGTTTCTGTCCTCGGTTCATCGGCGACCGTCGTCGCACAGGTCGAGACAGCGTTTCGCTTCGTCAAAGGCGATAACGGCAAGTGGCGCGTCGCCGAAGTGAGAACGGGCGACAACCGTTGGGAAGATGTCGAAATGCTCACGCGCGCCGTCAACAATGAGAAGGCCGAGCGCGCCCGCGCCGAGCTTGAAACGCTGGCGACGGCGCTCGAAGCCTTCAGGCGCGAGCGCGGCTTCTATGTTGTCGCTAAAGAGGAGAGCGTGCTTGAAGATCATCTCAACCCGCGCTATCTGGCGCGCATCCTTCGCGTTGACCCCTGGCACAAACCCTACCTTTACGAAGGGACGCGCACCTCTTACACCCTGCGCTCAGCCGGGCCGGACGGCAAAGAGAACACTGCGGACGACGTGATTCGCAGTGGTCAGTAAACAGTTGGCAGTGGGCAGTTGGCAGTAGTTAAGGGTTGATGAAGGGGAATGTTTATCTGATAACCCTTCGTTCAACGGGCTAAAGCTTACTGCCAACTGCCCACTGCTAACTGCCAACTATTTTTCCTTGACGCTCATCTCTACGGAATGTTAGGTTCGATTGTGTCATCTTTTCTGTTGAGGGATGGCCGCGAAATTGTTCGTCACATGCCCTGCGCCGTCCGTGCTTTGATGCCGGAAGAAGCCCTAGCCTGCGGCGCTGCAACCTCAAATGAAGGAGTCTGGTTTTGGTAACGGGACGCAAACTGCTGCTCGCTGACGATTCCGTCACGATTCAAAAGGTGGTGGCCCTGACTTTCACAGATGAGGGTTTGGAAGTCGTCACCGCGAGCGACGGCCAGCAAGCTTTGGAAAAGCTGGACGAGTTTACGCCCGACATAGTACTTGCGGATGTCTATATGCCGCGTCTGAGCGGCTACCAGCTCTGCGAGCACATCAGGCGAACCGAGCGCCTGAGCCACATCCCTGTTATGCTTCTGGTAGGCTCGTTCGAGCCTTTTGACGAAGCGGAGGCCCGCCGTGTCGGCGCGGATGATTACTTGACGAAACCTTTTCAATCAATACGGACGCTCATCGGCAAGGTTCGTAACCTCTTGTCGGGCGGAGGTGCAGACCGTGCAGAGGCCGCGACCCAACGGCTCGTCCCGCCGCCAGAAGCTGAGCAAGAGAACCGACCCGATTCAGATTTTCTTGAACGCTCGACAGCCGACACCGCGCCTCTGCCGGATGTGCAGGAAGAAGCTGAGCATCACACAACAGTCCCTTCACGCGAAATCTCTTTTGCCGATCTCAGTATGGATGATGAAATGATCGAAACGACGCCCGCTTCCGATTACAGCAGCGCGGGTCAAGCCAGGCAAACCGTTCAATACTCCGCAGCGGATTTGAAGGACGCCGGGATACAGCACGCTGGCGTGGAAAGCGAGAGCGCAACGCCTCAGCCGGAAACAGTCGGGACGTACGCCACTGCCACAGCTCAAGCGAGCGAGCCGCAACACGGAAGCGTCGTGGCCCAAACTCAAACTGCGCCACCGGCTGCGTCCACCATCGCTTCCTCGGATGACGCGTTGCTTGATTTGGGCGACATCGAATCGCCTTCTGCGGCGGCGACGGAAGCAGACGATTTCTTCTTAGACCTCTTCGATGATTCTCCACAACCCGCGCCGACAGCAGCCGCCGAACCCCTTGCAGAAACTTTTGCGCCCACGCCCGAATCGAGCGAAGCTTCTGTCTTTGAAGAGGCGTCTCAAGCGCAAGCGCAGGAATTTGTCGAGGGGCAGGTGGTTGATGCGGATGCGCCGACTGCTCCAATCGAAGAGGAGGCGGCAACATTCTCAGAGCCTCAGGCTGCGACGGAGGAAGCGTCAACCCAACAATCCCATCCGAGCAATTTGAACACCGCGCCGACGGAGCGTTTGCCTGATGATTACCATATCAAAGGAACAGGCGCTGCACCTTTTACGGAAGCGAGCCACGAAACACCTGTGACTGGAAGCTCAGCGCAGCCCACAGGCAAAATCACTCTCGATCAACTATCGCCCGAAGTGATTGACGCCATCGCGCGCCGCGCCGTCGAGCAACTCTCGGAACGCGTCGTCGAACAGATCGCCTGGGAAGTCGTCCCGCAACTCGCAGAGCTTCTCATCAAGCGTAAACTCGACGAGAACAGTGGTCAGTAGTCAGTGGTCAGTTATTAAAAACAAAGAGTCGCCAGCTTCCCAACATGAAAACTGGCGGCTCTTGCTTTACAATAACCTTTTGCCGAAAACGAGCAACTGACCATTGATCACTGGCTACTGACAACTTCTTTATGGACATTCCGAAAACTTATGACCCGAAACAAGCTGAGCGCGAGCATTACGCGCGCTGGGAAGAGCAAGGCTGCTTTGCTCCTGAGATCAACCGCGACCCTGCGGCTCCGGTCTATTCAATCGTCATCCCGCCGCCGAACGTCACTGGTTCCCTGCACATGGGGCACGCGCTGCAACACACTTTGATGGATGTGCTCACGCGTTGGAAGCGTATGAGCGGCTATCGCACGCTCTGGTTGCCGGGCATGGACCACGCGGGCATCTCGACACAACTGGTTGTCAGCCGCGAGTTGAAGAAGGAAGGACTAACGCGTCATGACTTAGGCCGCGAAAAATTTGTCGAGCGCGTCTGGCAATGGAAGCACGAATCGGGCGGGCAGATTCTCAACCAGATGCGGCGCGAAGGAGCATCAGTTGACTGGTCGCGCGAGCGGTTCACGATGGACGAAGGTTTGTCTCGCGCCGTGCGCGAAGTCTTTGTGCGATTCTACGAAGAAGGTCTCATCTATCGCGGCGACCGCATAGTCAACTGGTGCCCTATGGACCAGACTGTGCTCTCGGATTTAGAGGTCGAGAAAACTCCGCAGGCTGGCAAGCTCTACTACCTGCAATATCCGGTAAAAGCTGCGGACGGGATGGAGCAGCGCGTGACGGTTGCGACGACGCGTCCCGAAACGATGCTCGGCGATACTGCCGTCGCTGTGAACCCGAATGACGAGCGCTATAGTGAATTGGTGGGCGCAACCATCGAACTGCCGCTCACGGGTCGTGAGATTCCGCTCATCGCGGACGAGTATGTTGATGCGGAGTTCGGCACGGGCGCAGTGAAGATCACGCCCGCGCACGACCCGAACGACTACGAGATGGGTGTGCGTCATAATTTGCCGCAGGTGGTCGTCATAGACCAACACGCTCGGATGACCGAAGCCGCTGGCAAAGATTTCGCCGGACTTGATCGTTATAAAGCGCGTGAGCTTGTCGTCCAGAAGTTTGAAGAGTTGGGGCTGCTTGAGAAGGTTGTTGATTACGAGTTCTCCATCTCGAAGTGCGAACGCTGCAAGACTGTGATCGAGCCTTTGATTTCTACTCAATGGTTCTGTCGCATGGATGAGCTACGTGATCGCGCGTTGAAGCTGATGAAAGAGGAAGGCAAGCCGCAATTTACGCCAGAAGTGCCTTACAAAAAAGTTTACACGGACTGGCTCGAAAACCTGCGCGACTGGACAATCTCGCGCCAGCTCTGGTGGGGGCATCAGATTCCAGCCTGGTACACAGAGGACGGTCGCGTCTTCGTCGCGCGCTCCGAAGAAGAGGCGCGAGTTGCAGCCGACACGGATGAGTTGAAGCAAGACCCGGACGTTTTAGATACTTGGTTCTCAAGTGCGCTCTGGCCTTTCTCGACTTTGGGCTGGCCTGACGAGACCGAAGACCTCAAAACTTTTTATCCGACCTCCGTGCTCATCACGGCGCGCGACATCATCTTCCTGTGGGTCTCGCGCATGGTGATGACCGGACTGAAGTTCATTGGCGAGACTCCGTTCCACGACACGTTCATCACGGGCACAGTCCTCGACAAGCACGGTCAGCGCATGTCCAAGACGAAGCAGAACGGCATTGACCCGCTCGATGTTTTTGACAAGTACGGCGTTGATGCAACGCGCCTCGTGCTCGCGTCGGTCGGCAGCACGGACACGCGTTGGAATGACAATCAGGTCGAGTCTTATCGCAACTTCGCCAATAAAATCTGGAACGCCGCGCGCTTCTGTTTGATGAACTCAGAAGGCGCAAGCGTTAGCTCAGATGCTTTTCAAGTAGCAGAGCGCGAGTCGCTTCCTCTGCATGATCGTTGGATACTCTCAAGGCTCAACAAGACTGCGCGCGAAGTTGACGAAGCTTTAGCAAAATATCAATTTCACGAGGCCGTGCAGACGCTCTATCACTTCTTCTGGGACGACTTCTGCGATTGGTACATAGAATTGACGAAGTTGGACGTGATTGCCGAAGAGCCTTCTTCGGAGCGCGACCGCGCGCGCAGCCGAATCCTAACGGTGTTGGAGCAGGCTCTCAGACTTCTTCATCCATTCATGCCATACATCACTGAAGAGTTGTGGCAACGTCTGCCCGGTGTTGACGCGAGCCTTTTGCATCCGGCTTACGAAGACGCACAGCCGACCGTGATGCTGACGGCTTACCCACAGAGCGATGCTGGCTTGATTGACGAGCGAGCCGAAGCGGAGATGGCTGCTGTGATTGATCTCATCTCGCGCGTCAGAAACATTCGTTCCGAATTGAACGTCAAGCCGGGTGATCGTGTGTGCGTTCTCGTCGGCGCGAGTGATGAGAAGTTGCGCGCGGTCTTCGACGCGAACCGCGACCAGATTGCGCGTTTGGCTCGCGCTTCGGAAATAACCGTCAACGAACAACTCGATGCGCCGCGTGCTTCGGCGCGCGCCGTGCTCGCGGGCGGTGCAGAGGTGGCCGTGCCGCTCGAAGGCTTGATTGATTTTGCGCAGGAACGTGAACGATTGCAGCGCGAGCGCGAGAAGTTGCAGAAGGAGGCGGCGAAGCTTGAGGCGCAGCTTGCCAATCCGCAGTTTGCCGAGCGCGCGCCCGCAGAGAAAGTGAACGAAACGCGTGAGCGTCTGTCCGACATCGCGCGACGCACGACTGCGCTTCAGCAGATGGCGGAGGCTTTGAGATGAACTGGCTTGACGAAGGCGCGCTCTTCTCGCAAATCGGCGCGTTTCTCTCGGAAGATTTAGGACGCGGCGACATCACCACACAATCCACAGTTGCGCGCAACGCGCGCGCGCGCGGAAGGTTTCTGGCGAAAGAGCCGATGGTCGTCGCCGGACTCGAAGCGGCTGAGGCAGTCTTCTCGACGCTCGATTCGCAGCAACAGTTGGAAGCCTTTGCTTCTGACGGCGAAGAGTTGGAAGCGGGAAAGGTCATCGCGCGCACGAGTGGCTTTGCCGATGTGCTGCTCGCGGGCGAGCGCGTCGCTCTGAATCTGCTGCAACGTCTTTCGGGGATTGCTACGCTGACGCGCAAGTACGTGCGAGCCGTCGAAGGCACAAGCGCGCAGATTGTTGACACGCGCAAGACTACGCCGGGACTCCGTATGCTTGAAAAATACGCGGTCGTCTCAGGCGGAGCGCGCAATCATCGTTTCGGTCTGGACGACGGCGTGCTCATCAAAGACAATCACATCGCATTGGCCGGAGGCGTTGCGGCTGCGGTGGAGCGAGCGCGCGAGGCTGTCGGACATCTGCACAAGGTTGAGGTCGAAGTCTCGACGGAAAAAGATTTGCGCGAAGCTGTTGGGAGCGGCGCGGACATCCTCTTGCTTGATAATCTCAGCCCGGAAGAGACGGCGCGCATGGTCTCGATTGCGCGCGAATTGTCGCCGCAAGTGACGCTCGAATCATCCGGCGGCATCACGCTTGAGAACGTGCGCGTTTATGCGGAAGCAGGCGTTGACCTCATCAGCATCGGCGCGCTCACACACTCTGCTCGTGCGATGGACATTAGCTTTAAGATTCAAGGCGGGTGAGCGGGAATTGAACCGCAGAGGACGCGGAGGACGCAGAGGGAAAATTTTAAATTATGAGTTTTGAATGTTGAATTGAAAACAGAAATCATTCGCTGTTAATTCAAAACTCATCATTCATAATTTCTTTTCAATCCTCTGCGTCCACTGTGTCCTCTGTGGTTAAATTGTTTCTCTCTCGAATAGAGGTTATAGGGAACTCTGGTCGAGGCGAGGCGTGTAAACAGATTCGAGCATCCCGCCGGATGCGTCGCGGCATCATTAGTGATAGTCTCTTGCTGGTCAGGAATCGCGCTCTGGAGGTTTTCGTGATGCGCCACAAATTTGCTCGCCGGATGACGTTCGCGCTTGCTCTCTTGCTCTCTCTTTCGCTCTGCTTTGTTGAAGCGGATGCGCAGAGAAAGAGGAATAAGCGTTCGCGGCGCATCACAAATCCTGTTTCTGTCACGCCCGTTCCTGAACCGCAGCAGCCAAACGCTGACCCGCAAATCATCAGCACAGCAGACCAGCAGGCCAACGCATCGGACAACGCTTCCGACGTGAGCGCTCAACCTCAGAACAGCTCTCGTCGAACGACGCGCTCGCGCCCCGTCCCGCAAGCAGAGAGCGATGAAGACGCCATGAGACGCACGGTCAACGATCTCTCAAATCAGGTGACCAAGCTTTCAGAAAAGCTCGGCCAGATGGAGAGCCAACAGCGCACGCTTGTTGACCTCGAACGCCTCTCGCGCGCAGAGCAGCGCGCCGAAACCCTGCGCGCGCAATTGCGCGACGTGCAGGAGAAGGAAGCTAACTTGCAAGCGCGCAGGGATCAGCTTGATTACGACCTCAAGCCTGAGAACATCGAGCGCAGCGTCTCGGTTTATGGCACGACCCATCCCGAAGATGAGCGCGACGCGCGCAGGCACGCTCTCGAAAACGAGAAAAGCAGGGTGCAGACTCAGCTTGATCTGATGGCGACGAGCAAGCAGCGACTTGAATCCGCCATCTCGACAGCCGATCAAGAAGCTGAGCGACTTCGCAAGCGCATAGACGAAGCGAATGAAGGCCAGCCTGCGACAAAGGATAGCTCAACCGAGACGACGACCGAGAACACGGAGGACACGGACGGAACTTCCACACAGCCGACGACGAACACGCCTCCGCCCAGCAACAACCCTCCACAACCCTAAGAGCTTTCTTGAGGCGCACACGTTGCGGTAAACTATCGAGCGCGTCAAACAAGAGATTTTCGTCCAGGCTCATGGGAACAATCGCACAGGCCGAACTCTATCGTTTAATCAGCGAAGCACAGGCTCGCAATGAGCGTGTTGTCGTCGCCACAGTCGCGCACACGCGCGGCTCCACGCCGCAACGTCGCGGAGCAAAGATGCTTTTCTTTGAATCGGGCGAAGTCGCCGGAACAGTCGGCGGCGGCTGCATCGAAGCTGAGGTTTGGGCCGAAGCGCGCGCAGCCATGCGAAGCGGCACGCCCGCGCTTCATCATTTCAAACTCACCGCCGAAGAAGCCAGCGAAGAGGGCATGGTCTGCGGCGGCACGATGGAGATTTTCATTGATGTTTGGAAAGCAAGTGATAAGTGATGAGTGATGGTGATAAGTAAAAACTCTTTCTTATCACCTATCACTCATTACTCATCACCTCTCTCGGAGGTTTCTATGCCTACATCTTTCATGGAGAATTACAAGGAGAAGCACCGGCATCCTTTGAACAGGCTCTCGCACAGCATAGGCATTCCGATGATCGTCATCTCGCTGCCGCTCTTCTTCTTTAATTGGAAATGGGCGCTCGCGCTCTTTGTCGTGGGCTGGGGCTTTCAGTTTCTGGGCCACGCGATTGAGGGCAATCAGCCTGCATTCTTCAAGAATCCAATGTATCTCCTCGTCGGCCCCGCCTGGTTCTTTCGTCGCATTGCGGGCGTCCTCGGGCTTTCAAAGAGTTTAGAGAGAAAATCATTCGCGGGCGACAAGTCTCGCAGCAAACTGTAGCTTGAGCGGATGGAAGACTCCTACGAACAGTCTGTGCCGCAGACAATCGCGCAGGCGATCACGCAAGTTCTCGAACGCAATTCAATCGCAG
>Ga0182001_10000301_pt1 | contig 10476 bp, 6 predicted proteins | sample BulsoiFelSFmetaG_FD_120485 | JGI IMG/M metagenome (GOLD analysis project Ga0182001, IMG submission 120485) | Bulk soil microbial communities from Mexico - San Felipe (SF) metaG | ecosystem: Environmental > Terrestrial > Soil > Agricultural land | place: Mexico: San Luis Potosi | collected... | reverse complement strand
CGAGCGTCGCGACGTTGGGTATTCCGCGGTCGAAGCGCGTGCCCTGAGAGTCACGGTCAGGTTCCTTGCGACGACGCGTGGGCGACGAACAGCACAACGAGCGTTTGCCCATCGGTATGCGGTAAGCCCCATTCGCGTGCGACATCGCTAGACGCCACGACCTCGATATCGTCGAAGCCTGCCTCGTGAAGCGCTGTCACGATGTCGTCCCGGGTATACGCGTCGTGCTCGTAGCCTCGCCCACCGGTCGCCATCCTGATCATCTGCTCCACGATGTCGGGCTCGGCCTGCTCACTGGTAGGCACCAGATCGAAGACCAACCGCAGCTCTCCGGTGATGGCCGCAAGCTGCTGCACCTTCGCGAACAGGCGACGACGGGCGTCGGCCGTCAGGTACATCATCAGGCCTTCTGCGATGACGAATACCGGCTCGTCCCGTCGCACGAACGGTTCAAGCGCTGTGGTTTCGGCATCGCCTTCGACGAGGCGCAACCCTGGTCGGGAGAGCACTGCGCGGCCCTCGTCGGTGCGCCGCAGAAGCTCCCGTTTGAGCTCCACGACGTGCGGCAAGTCAATCTCGGTGTAACGCACCTGCACATCGCTCGTGGTGGCGGCTCCCCGGCGAGACAGCCCTGCGGCCAGCTCGACGACCTGCTGGTAGCCCGAGGTGCTCAACAGGTGATCGATCATCGCATGGCGATGGAGCAGCGATTGGTGCAGCGGCGCAAGCTGGTGATCGGGCGTTCTCGCCGCGGTCAGCGCAGCGTTGGCGGTGTCGAACACGTGCTGGGCATCCGGGTTCGCGAGCAGATGCGCGTGGGACAGACCGCCCCACGTCCACACCTGCGAGGTGTACAGCGCGGTTACTAACAGATCACCTTGCTGGGTCTTCATCAGCGGTCACCTCCTGTGACGTGGGTACCGGCCGCGCCGACGAGCGAAGCGGAACCTTCTTGACGGCATCGGGCGATGGCGACGAGTTCACTGAGCGAGCTAGACAACCCGACGGCCACCTCACCGGGATCTTCAACCGAATCGGCGCAGGCGAGGATCCCGACTAACAGCGAGCCTGCGTAATCCCATACCGCGAAGGTGATGCCTACACCGCTGTTCGGCGGCGCCGTGAGGTACATCTCTTCGACAACGGCAGACCCGAAGGACCACGGTCGTGTCGGGCCGCGGAGGGTAGAGATCGTTACGTTGGTATGCAACTGCTCGGGATGGCTGCGACGACGTCGATTGATGCGCTGGAGGGCAGCGGAGATGATGGCGGGCGGCACGATGTCCAGCCACTCACCGGGGATCTGCCGACCTAGGAGATCTAGGCGGCGTTTGGACTCCCGAGTCACCGCGCTGATCGTCTCAAGCCGAGCCCAGGGATCCGCTACATTGGTCGCCAGCGAGGTCACAAGGCTCCCGATGTGGTTTCCGACGGCCCGGGGAGGTTGGCCAGGTGTGTCCAGCCCGACGGGTACGTTTGCCACGAGCGGTCGGTCCGGTAGGTCGTTTCGTCGCTGGAGGTAGTCTCGTAATGCTCCCGCTACGACGCTCAGTACGACGTCGTTCACTGTGACACCGGCGGCGTCCTTTACGAGCTTGACGTCAGCCAGCGGCAGTGAAGAGCGTGCGAAGCGGCGCTCGGACGTGAAGCCGGCGTTGATTGAGCACAGCGGAGTGTCGGCTCGTGGCCGGGGGACAGCAATCTGAGATCTGGCGTTTCTTTTTCGGGTGGCGGCCATTCCGCGTTTAGTCTTACGGACCAGCGCTGGCAGCTGGGCCAGTCCCCAGCCATGATCGGCCAACGCGTCGACGACCAGGCGCGTGCCGCCCGGGGCGCGCTGTGGGCGGCACGCGCAAGGTGCGGCTGCCCGCTGAGTGTCCTCGCTGAAAAACAAGCGCGAGAAAGTGGTGCGGATAGCAGCGCCATCCATGAGGCAGTGGTGGATCTCGAAGATGAGTGCCTGGCGGCCACCGTCGAGTGCGTCGACGAGAGTGATGCGCCAGAGCGGACGCGACCGATCGAGGCAGCGCTCAGCGAGGTCTGCGTACAGCTGGCCTAACTCCTCCGGGCCTCCCGGCGCGAGGAGCTTAACGCGGCGGATGTGATGGTCAAGGTCTAGGTTTGAGACTGCGACAAACACCGGATGGTGGAGGCTGAAGGGCAGTGGCTTGACGCGCAGCCGGAATGCCGGCAAGACATCGAGCTGCCGAGCCACGCGCCGGCGAAGGTCGTCGAGGGTGATCGCGCTCGATGTACCACCATCGCGCTCGGCAGGGCGAAGGATCGCCAGCGCCATGATATGCATGGGCTGCTCCGGCAGCTCCAGGCAGAGGAACGCGTCGTCCACACCGTTCAGGCGATCCGGCCGGTAATGTGGCTTGACGGCTTCGTGGAGATCGGTAGTCATAGGAGTTTCTCCAGGTGATCGGCCGCGGTGGCGGCACCCCCGGCGGCAGCGAACGAGGCCTGCACGCGCCGCGCCGCGCCGCGGTATGACGGGTCGTCGAGTACGGTTGTGATGGCTTCTTGCAACTCGGTGGTGCCGACTCGCCCGAACCGCACTCGGACCCCTGCGCCAGCGTCAGTGACCTGGCGGGCGATCACGGGCTGATCGTCGCGAATCGGGGCCAGGACGAGCGGCACGCCGTACGCGAGCGCTTCACACACCGTGTTGTGGCCAGCGTGGCTTACCACGGCATCCAGGTGTGGAAGCAGGTCGAGCTGCGGGACGAATTCGCGGACCAGGACATGGTCCGGCACTGGGCCGAGATGGTCGGGAGGAGCGACGAGGATTGCCTGCAGCCGCTCGGCCAGTGGGTTGACCGCTGCCACCGCGGTGGCGAAAAACCGCCGGCCAGCCTCCCGGTTGCAGGTGCCCAGCGAAACCAACACATGCTGGCGGGTGGGGTCCATCCAGCCCCAAGGGAACGTGTCCGCGCCGTCGCGGACGCCGATCGAGGGACCGATGAACGCATAGTGACTAGGGAAGGCGTTAACCGGCCCAATCAGCGCCTCGGTGCTGAAAACCAGCACCAGGTGCTCGGAGAATCGCAAGTCGACGCGCTGCCCCTCGGGTACGCCGATGTCACGCTGAAAGTCGTACAGATGGCGCATTGCCCAATCGGCGAGCTTGGGCATCAGCGCCAGCGGGTCGGTCAGCTCTACCGACGTGGTGGCCGACGTCGCCCACGGCAGCCCGCGCTGATGGGCTACCAATGCGCCGGCCAGCGCTAGTTGGTCGACTACCAGAACATCCGGACGGAACTCATCTACCGCGGCCGCCACACCCGGCGCCATTGAGGTGGCCAGTGGGATTGCATAGTCCGCCCAGAGGAACCGGAACGCTTCTGCTCCACGCAGGCCGAGCGAGCGAGCCTGGATCTGCGTCCGTGTCTCGCCACCGAAGTTCGCTGCGACCGGAATCAGCTGCGCGCTTGGTGGCAGCAGCGGACGGACGGCCTTCGGGCACCCCGCCCACGCGACCTGGTGGCCGCGGCCGGTGAGTTCCTGGCCCACTGCCACCGTGGGGAAAGTGTGCCCGACCTCCGGCGGAACCACGAAGAGGAACCGGCTCATCGCTTCGGTGCCTTCGCGACGGATATACGCTCGGCCATCGCATCAGAGGCCAGCCGCCGTAGCAACAGCTTGCGCACGACGCCCGGAGCCTCCGCGATCAAGAAGTGGCTACAGTCCGGCACAACGGTGAGGTCACAATTCGGCAAGAAGTGTTTGAGCGTGTAGGCATGGTGGATAATGTCGGATTTTGCGCCGTACACGGCGACCACTGGGCAGGTCACTGACTGCAGATCGGCACGGGAAAAGGGCTGTACGGTCGCTAGGTCTGCGGCCAATGTCGTGTCGTTGAGTATGGTGTCGACCACGGCGGACAGACGTTCGGCCCTGCGCCCTCTGAGCTGGAAGCCCTTGCCGCGTAGCGCGGCGAGCAGCCTTGACCTGTCTATCGCGAGCATGCGAGTCGTGTGTTCCACCTTGCTGCTGGTCTGTTCTACCCAGTCTTCGGTTACGACCGCGGCTTCGATCAACAGGAGACTCGCCACCCGCTCGGGGTGGGTCATGGCCAGTGCCAGCGCGATGGTTCCCCCGAAGCTGTTGCCGACCAGGTGAATCGGCCCGGTCACCCCTACCGTGTCGAGGAGTGCGATGAGGTCGCGAACTGACGCCTCCAAGGAGTAGCCGGTTTGGGGTCGCTCGGTACCGCCGTGTCCGCGTAGGTCGTACATGATCACATCAGCGCCGGCGCGAGCCGCCGGGTTGGCCAGTGTGTAGTAGAAGCTCGCCATGTTGTCGATGACCAACCCGTGCACGAACACGACGGTCGGTGGGTGTGTCGGACAATCCGTGGACCCGTCTGGGCGGTGCGCCGGCAGCCGCTGGACGTGAAACCGGATGCCATCAGCGATGACGTCAGCCATCTACGTGCCCGGTGGCGGCGGTGGAGGTGGCCATGCGGTCCGCGATGTGGCTGACAACTGCACCGACCGTCAGCCCGATGATCTCGTTGATCTCTTTGTCCGCCAGGAAAGCGACAAAGTTGACCCGCTCGCCGTAGTGCTCGGTGAGCCTGGCGGCCAGCCGGACAAATTCGATGCTTTCCAACTCGAGATCGGTATTAAAGGAAGTGTCCATTCCAATGTCTAAGCCCAGTATGTAATTGTCACCAATGATCTCCACCAGCATTAGGGTGACTTCGGCCAGGATTCGTTCCTCGTTAGGCGTCATCCGTTTCTCCTTCTTCGGTCCAGGCCACTGCGTACGGCTCGGGCTCGGCGCCCACGGTGGTGTGTGCCCATCGGCTAGGCGCTGTCTCGCCGGTCATGACCAGCAGCCGGTCCCCGTCAACCCGTTCGACCGCAAAGCGGTGCGGGCGGCCCGCCAGCCCGGTGCCCGCTGCCTTGGCGACGGCCTCTTTGGCGGCCCAGAACCGGGTCACCCAGCTGGGCCGATGGGCGGCCGAGGTGCATTGGGTGTCGAGCAAACGGCGTTCGGCGTCGGTGAAGATCGCCGCTATGGCGTTATCGTCTCGGTCGGCAATTTGCTCGATGTCTATGCCCACGCCGCGCGAGCATCCGGGATCACCAACCAGCGCGGCGGCCAGCGATCCGCTGTGGGCCAGCGACACCTCGGGCGGTTCGGTGAACGGGCCCACTACATGCGGGCGTCCCGACGGGTCGTTGGTAACCGTGATCTCGATTGGGTACACCGGGCCGGCACCGGTGTCCCAGAGCCACTGGCGGACCGCGTCCTTGACCGCGATCCGGCCCAGCAGCCATTGCCGCGCTGCTCGCGGATTGCGCCGCTGGTAGTCCGCACGCTCGGCGGCGCCCAGGTAGCGACGCATGATCAGTTCCCGAGTCGCTGGATCAGGCCACCGATCCCGGGCCAGGAACCACCCGCTGGGCTGCTGCTGCGCGATCCGGTTGTGTTCTGGGAAGACGAAGACCGGCCAGGTCACCTCGTCGGTATTGAATCGACGGTCCCGCCACCGATCGATGCGGGCCCACAGCTGGCCATCCGCGCGCCGCAGCTCCAGATCGGCGACGACCTCGGTGTCGGACACCGACCGGATCCGGACCACGCACCGCACTCGCTCACCGCGCATCGGAGGTGAGCCGTAGTAGTGCAGCTGGTCGATCCCGGCGGGGAACGCGAGCCGATCTCGCGCGGTCCGCATCATGATCCAGAAGCCGAGCAACTGCCCGGCATTGTCCAGCAGCGCCCCGGGTGCGGACGGGACGGACAGCTCGCCGACGATCCCGTGCTCGGTGACCGGACCGAGCTCGGTGACGCCCTGGAACGCCGGGCCGTGGAACATCCAGCGATCCCGGTACAGCTCTCGCGCGGTGACCTCGCCGGGCTGTTGCCCGGACAGCGGCGGCTGAGGCATCGGCGGCTGGGGCAGCGTCGCCGGACTGGCCAAATAGTCGTCGGCGAGCAGCATTGTGGCGCGCACGTAACCGTCGAGTATCACGGTCACGTTGCCGTCCGGGTCCAGCGATGCGTTAGTCGTGACGCTGACCGGGGGGGCGACCGCGAGCCAGCGCATTGCCCGGACGTCTTTGACGCCGACGACGGTGCGGCCGGGGACCAGAGCCCGGGCGGCATCCGCCATCAGCTCGAGGACTGTGGTCATCGGTACCACCGGATACCGGTCGGCCAGCTCGGGCCAGCCCTCCGGCTGCCGGTAGAAGCAGTGGTCGGTGAGCTCTGGCATGGTCGCCAGAGAGAAGGTTCGGGTTGTGCTGGCCTGTCTGGGCGCGGTTCGTGACCAGGAACCGAGAACCTCCGTAGCAGCGGCCGTGGCGTCGCGAAGCGCGGCGCCGAACTCGGCCAGCATCGGGTGCCCCGTGCTGGATAGCCCCGTGACAGACAGCTCAGACGGGAGGGCAGATCTGGCCGGTGGTGGAGTCAGCGCCGCCACGGCGTTGCCGAGCCGGACCATCGGCGTACCGAGGTTGAGCGGTATTATAGGCCCGCCGGAATTGGCGGGCACCCGTGCGCGGACCCGGGCCACATGAGGCAGGCGCTCGAACCGGGGAGTCCAGCCCTCTACCCATAACGCCGCGGCGACTCGCCGGAGTTGGTCGAGGCCCGACCGCCGGGGGGCGTTCGCGGTCACCGCGAGGTGCGGCAGGCCCGCCAGCGTGTCGGCTACGAATCCGGGCAGGCTTCCGGTCCCGACCTGGACGAAGGCTCGCGTTCCCGCCTCGTACAACCGCCGTAGCAGCGGCCCGAAGCGGACCGGTTCGAGCAGGTGGTTGCTGGCGAGCTCGCGGATACGGTCTGGGCTGTCGGGGTAGCGTTCGACGGTCGTGGCCGACCAGATCGGGCGGCTTGGCGGCCGCACGGGTAAGCCACGGAAGGTGTCCAGAATCCCGCGCAAATACGGTTCCAGCATCGGTGAGTGAAAACCGGACCGGAACGGCAACACCTGGCCGGTGATTCCGCGTGCCACCAGCCGATCCAGGACCGCGGCCACGCCAGCCTCGGCACCACAGACGATCGACTGGTGCGGGCAGTTGTCGTGCGAGATCACGACTCCGTCGAGGTCGTTGATCACCTCGGCAGCCTGCTCGGCTCCGCAGCCGAGTGCGGCGAACAGCAGGCCGGGAACGTGTAGTGACTCGGGGTCATAGGACGCGATGAGTTCCTCGACGGCGCGGCGCGGGTAGATGCCGGCGGCGGTCATCGCGTTCCATTCGCCGACGCTGTGTCCGGCCACCAGATCGGGCATCACGCCGAGTTCATGCAATGCGGCGTCGAGCAACCGGCCGACGGTGAGTACCCCGAGGCCATGCCGACCGAGTACGGCGGTGTCGCCGAGGTCTGGCCGGTCCAACCCGAAGTGGTCGGCGACATCGTCTACCCGAGGCTCGAATCCATGCTCCAACCCCGGGAACAGGAAGGCCAGCCGGCCCTGCGTCGGCTTCCTGCCGTCCTGCTGGCAAGATCCAGCAGAGTGCAGCGGTGCGGTGGTGAACCAGATGTCTTCGCGCCCACGCCACGGTGCGCCCTGTGCAACGATCCTGCGGGCCAACATCAGCCGGCGCGTGGTGGGCGCGACGATCGCCAGCCGGCAGGGCCCGCCAGCTGGCGGGCTACCCGCATCGTCCTGGCTCAGCAGGCCGGCGTCCGGCACTTCAAGTCGCCGGGCCAGCTCCGCCGGCGTTTTCCCGGACAGCAGCAGCAGCCGCTCGGGACCAGGTGGCCGTGACCTTGGGGAGCGCCGGGTGTCCGGAGGCTGCTCGAGGATGGCGTGCGCGTTGATGCCGCCAAAGCCGAATGCGTTGACTCCAGCTCGGCGCGGTGCTCGACCGTCGGATGGCCATGGTCTGGCTTCGATGACCGGGGCGAAGCGGGAACCGGCTAGCGCCTGGTGCGGATCGTCGCAGTGCAAGGTGGGCGGCAGCACCCCATGGTGTACCGCCAGCACAGCCTTGATCAGCCCAGCGACGCCGGCGGCCGGCATCGCGTGTCCGATCATCGACTTCACCGATCCGATGCCGATGTCGCAATCAGCTCCGTTCCGCCGTCCGAAGACGGTGCTCAGCGAGGCCAGCTCGGTGTCGTCACCGGCCTGGGTTGCGGTGCCGTGTGCCTCCAGCAGTCCGAGCGCACCAGGTTCGGTCGGGTCCAGCTCGGCGGCCCGCCAGGCCCGCTCGATAGCCCGTACCTGGCCTTCGACGCGCGGGCTCATCAGGCTGCTCGCTCGGCCGTCGCTGGCCATCCCGGTTCCGCGGATCACCGCGTAGACCCGGTCGTCCCCGGCGTCGGCCAATCGCTTGAGCACCACTATTCCGGTGCCCTCGCCGATGAGGATGCCGTCGGCGCCGCGGTGGAAGGGCCGGATCCGCTGGCTGGGGCTCAGCGCTCCGAGCTGACTGAACACGCTCCACAGCGTGATGTCGTGGCAGTGGTGCACTCCGCCGGCGAGCACCACGTCGCACCGGCCGGTGGTCAGTTCCGTGACGGCGTGGTCGATGGCGACCAGTGATGAGGCGCATGCAGCGTCGACGGTGTAGGCGGGGCCGGCCAGGTCCAACCGGTTGGCCACCCGTGAGGCGACCAGGTTCGGTACCACGTCGACCGCGGTCTCCGGCTGTTCCGGACCGAGCTGGGCCTGGAAGGCCGTCCGGACCCGGTCCAACTCGGCATCCCCGAGGTCCGGGAGCAGCTCGCGCAGCGTGGTGACGAGCTGGTTCGCGGTCCGGACCCGCTGGTCGAGCCGTGCCAGGCCCGGAGTTAGATAGGCGCCACGGCCGACGATCACGCCGACCCGGGACCGGTCGCCGAGCCGGTCCTCACCGCCGGCATCGGCGAGCGCCTCTGCGGCAGCGTGCAGGGCGAGCAATTGGTCGGGTTCGGTGCCGGAGACCGCCAACGGCATGATCCCGAACCGGGTCGGGTCGAAGGCAGCCGACTGGAGGAAGCCACCACGGCGGCAGTACAGCCGGTCCCCGCGCCGGGTGGCCGCGGCCGCGGGATCGTAGTACGAGGGGTCCCAGCGGGAGGCTGGCACGTCGGTGATCGCGTCCACACCAGCCAGGATGTTGGACCAGTAAGTGGCCAGGTCGGGAGCGCCTGGGAACACCGCGGCCATCCCGACAATGGCCACCTCGACCGGTTCAGCCATTCCGTCCGACCTCGAACGCTGCCGGGTCTGCGCACATGTAAACGACCTGGGGTTCGGTCCCCAGGGCAAGTTCGCTGAGCAGGCACGTGACGCCGTCGTCAGGCTCGATCAGGCCGACGCCGCGCCGGGCGTACTCCCGCGTCAGCTCAGCGGAGACCATCCCGGTCCCGTCATCGGCAGCCGCCCACGGCCCCCAGTCGACCGCGAGCACCCGACCGTCGGTTTTGGGCGTCCAAATCCGGGCCAGCGTGTCGAGCGCGTCGTTGGCGGCGGAGTAATCAACCTGCCCGCGATTGCCGAACACCCCCGACACGCTGCCGAACAGCACCAGGAAGCTGAGATCCCCCCGGGCCGCCTCCGCCAGCGCTCTGGCCCCATCGACCTTGGTCTGCCAGACACCGGCGAATTCCGTGGAGGACTTGTCGACCATCAGCCGGTCTGCCAGCACCCCGGCACCATGCACGATCCCGTCAAGCCGGCCATGCCGCTGGTAGACGCCATCCACCAGAGCCTTTACCGCAGCCGGGTCCCGCACGTCGATCGAGGAGTAGCGCACCGAGGCGGCTACCCCGGCCAGCTCGGCAAGTGTCGCGCGGATCTCCCGCTCAGCGAGGATCCGGTTGGTTGTTACCTCGATCTCAGCTGGGGTGTGACCCCCGGCTTGAGCCAGTACCCGCCGCAATGCGATACGGTCAGCGGCCGCTGCGGTCAGCGGGTCCTCGTCGCCGATCGGGGCCTGGGTCCGGCCGACCAGCTCCAGGTGGCTGCCGCTGGCTCGGGCCAGGCCCATCGCAACCCGAGCGGTGATGCCGCGGGCGCCGCCGGTGAGCAGGACGACCGAGTCTGGTCCCAGTCCGAGCCTGCCGGAGCCGCCCGGTTCCAGCGGCGCGGCGGCTAGTTGCAGCGTCACCCGCTGTCCGGCCGTATAACCCACCGCGGTGGGTGCCTGACAGGTCAACACCTCGGCTAGTAGGTGTCCGGCAATCTGGACCGGTTCCTCCTTGGGATCCACATCGATAACTCGGATAAGGCGGTTTGGGAATTCCCGCGCGATCGTCCGGACCAGGCCGGCCAACCCGACTCCGGGCACACCATTGGCGTGGCGGGTCTGCCCGAACTTGCCCCCAGAGCCGGTGATGACGACCAGCTCGCTGACCCCGCCGACGACGGCGTCGCGGAGCCCGGTGAACCCCTCGGGCAGCACCGCTGCCCGGCCCCGATCCAGCGCGGCGAGATAGATGAGGATATCGGTGCCGGGCGACCCGGTGAGTTGTGCGGGACCCAGCAGCCGCACCTCCGCGCCGCGCCGCTCCAGCAGCACCGAT
>Ga0182001_10000300_pt1 | contig 10483 bp, 7 predicted proteins | sample BulsoiFelSFmetaG_FD_120485 | JGI IMG/M metagenome (GOLD analysis project Ga0182001, IMG submission 120485) | Bulk soil microbial communities from Mexico - San Felipe (SF) metaG | ecosystem: Environmental > Terrestrial > Soil > Agricultural land | place: Mexico: San Luis Potosi | collected... | reverse complement strand
GAAAGCTGCGAAGCGGTCGTCGCGCCAGTAGATGTAGGCGTTGCCGTGATAGCTATTCGTTCCGGAGCGCGAGACGATGTTGACGGAGCCTGTGCCGGACGCGCCGACCGAGACATCGTTGTTCGAGATACCGAGCTGGAATTCCTGCACGATCTCCTGCGAGAAGTTCTGTGTGGTCGTCCCGACGACGTTGTCAACGACTGAGCCGCCGTCAACTGTAATCTGCGTCGAGCGGCCCGCCTGGCCTGCGATTGAGATGCCTGTGTAGTTGGCTTTGGTCGGATCGAAGCCGCCGCCCGGCACAGTCTCGACGCCCGGTTGTAGCTGGGCCAGGTCGAGGAAGTTGCGTCCGTTGAGCGGGAGGTTCTGGATTTGTCTTGTGTTGACAATTCCGGCGACGACGTTGTCCGTGCGGTCTATCTGCGCTTCGCCGCCGCCGGTCACAGTCACTTCTTCGCTCGCGCCGCCGATCTCAAGCTTGATATCGAGCGGAACAGTGCGACCGACCTCGACTCTGACATTGGACGCGATAGATGTCTTAAAGTTCTGTCCCGTCACTTTCACATCATATGTGCCGGGTGGGAGTTGAGAGATGCGATATTGACCGCTGTCCTCAGTCGTCGCAGTGCGCGTGAGGTTGGTCGCGGTATTGCGGACGGTGATGATCGCGCCCTGCACTATCGCTCCCTGCGGGTCTGTCACTGTGCCCTCGATTGAGCCTGTCGGGTCTTGGGCCAGCGCCGTTGAGCAAAGAGTTAAAGAAAAGAGAATGAGTGAGCACAAGCTCAAGGACAACTTCCAGGGCATACTTCTCAAAGAGACCTTCATGACCTTCCTTCCTTTCTGGTAGTCTGCCTGTCTTTTGACAAGAATCTGGTTTTGGAGAAACCTTTTCCAGCAAGCTATCGAAGTCGAAGAAGCTCTGGAACACTATTTAAGGCGAGGGTTGATAGCTCACTAGGCACAACCTAACTGCAACTCTCATGCCTGCTCGAAACAACTGGAATTTCCGTTTATTTAACCCCTTTTCATTTCAACCGATATTGGGCCACAAGCTTCGCTATCCAAAAAAATGGAAGCCATCCATAAATCCAAACGCTCTTGAATCTCGCCCTGCTTTTGGTCATCGTTCGTTTTGCTGGCCGCGCTGGCGGCTGACGACCCTTTGGCAAACAATGCTAGAATCGCTCGCTGTAGCTCAATCAACGGGAACTTGCAGGAAAGTTTTTTCAAAGCGCATGTCTGAACGCATCTACCGCGATCCGGTCCATAACATCATTCGCCTTCGCGCCGACACAGACGAAGGACAGTTGATGACGCGCTTGATTGACGCGCCTGAGTTTCAACGCCTGCGCCGCATCAAGCAGTTGGGTCTGGCCCTCTACACATATCAGGGTGCGGAGCATTCGCGCTTCGCGCACTCGCTGGGCGTGCTTCACCTGATGACGCGCGTCCTCAATCGTTTGGGTGAGAGTTACAAGATTGCGGAAGAGGATCGCGCGGCGGCGTGCGCCGCAGCCCTGCTTCATGATGTGGGACACGGCTCTTACTCGCACGTGATGGAGAAGGTCTTGGAGTTTCATCACGAAGCATGGAGCGTGCGCGTCGTCTTGAGCGAAGAGACTGAGATCGGACAACTGCTCCGTTCATACTCAAAAGATTTGCCCGCGCGCGTGGCGAGCATTATCGAAGGAAGGTTTCAACCGGCAGCTTTAGCCCAACTCGTCTCATCGCAATTGGACGTTGACCGGATGGATTATCTCTTGCGCGACTCTCTGATGACCGGAGCCAAGTACGGCATCTATGATCTCGAATGGATTATCAACGCGCTTCAGATTGACGAAGAGAATGATCGCATCTATGTTGCGGCGCGCGGCCTCTATGCGGTCGAAGAATATTTGCAGGCGCGCTATTACATGTTTCGCCAGGTCTATTTTCATCGCACGCTACGCTCTGCCGAAGCCGTCTTGCGCTCAATCCTGAGACGCGCCCTGAGACTTCTTGAAGAGGGAAAAGAGGTCTGGTGCGCGCCTGGAACACCATTCGAGAAGGTCTTGCGCCGCGAGCCGCTTTCTGTCAGCGAACATCTTGAGATGGACGATTCAGATGTGCTCTTTCACATCAAGCAGTGGCAGCGCAGTTCCGATGCGGTCTTGAACGACTTGAGCCGCCGCTTCACCGGTCGTCGTCTTTTCAAGGCGATTGATTTAGACATGCCGCTGGACAAGCGCGCAAACTTTCTGGCGGCGGCGCGCACGGAAGTCGAGAGGGCTGGCTACGAACCCGACTACTATTTTATAGAAGACCACGCGGGCGACGTTCCCTACTACAACTACTACACGGCTGAAGGGTCGGAGCCGAAGGCGCGCATCTATGTCGAGGATGGTTATGCTCATCCAGTCATCCGCGAGATCAGCGAAGTCTCCGAAGCCGTGCGTGGTCTTCAACGCTATCAACTCAACCGCATCTGCTTCCCGCCCGAAGTTAAAGAAGAAGTTTATGCGCTCTACCACGAGAGAGCAGTTGGCAGCAGGCAGTAGGCAGCTAGCAGAGGACAAAGGTTGACAAGCTTAATGCTTTACAAATCGCTTTGCTCTCTATCGGCTAAGCATTTACTGCCAACTGCCAACTGCCAACTGCCTACGCTTCTTCGACTGCACAAATTTTTTCTCTTTATCTTCATCGCCTGTGCCTTCACCTCTCAGGCAGCAGCGCAGACGGGCGCACAACGGCTCAGACTAGCTATTCTCGATTTCGGCGAAGCTGAAACGGCGCGGCGCACAACTGATAGACTTGCAAGCTCGCTTGCAAGCGACAAAGGCTTGTTATTATTAGATCACGATGAAAGTCGTGCAGCCGCTCGCGGCGCGGGCTACACAGGCTCGCTCAATATGACTTTGCAGGAAGCGCGCGATTTGGGCGCGACCATCGGCTGCGACTTCTTCATCACTGGCGACGCGCAGACCTTGCGGCGCTCTTCTTCCACTCGCCCCGTCTATTACGAAGCTTACGCTTCTATTTTCATCGTCAGCGCGCGAACAGGCAGCCTCGTCTTATGGGATCACCCGATGTTTGAAGCGGCGCTACCTACTGAAGCAGAAAAATCTCTGCTTGATGAATTGGCTCGCCGCGCCGCACACTATGCAGAAGCGATTCGCGCGATGCAGGAAGCGGAGCGGCAGAGTCGCGCGCTAGCCGTTGAGCGCGCCTCCACTCCGTTGCCAATCATCGAAGACGCGCCGGAGGACGAAGCCGCTGCTGCGCGTCAACACATACGCTTGCCGCAACCCTATCGCCGCTTGCGCCCAGCTTACCCGGAAGAGGCCGCGCGCGCAGACGCCGAAGCGACCGTTGATGTTCAAGTAGAGTTGGACTCGGAAGGCGAGGTCGCAAAGATCGAGGTCGTGCGCTGGGCCGGGTTCGGGTTGGACGAAGCGACCATCAACACAGTTCGTCAAATGCATTTTCGCCCGGCCATGCGCGACGGCACGCCCATTCCGATGCGCGTCCTGCTGCGCTATAATTTCCGCAAACCACAGAGATGAATGCGAAATTAAAAATTAAATATGCAAAATGGTTGATGAGAGGCTCGCTCTTCGTCTCGCTTTGTGCATTTTTAATTTTTAATTTCGCATTGCTCACACTCGCCGACTCAAAAAATATTTCGGCGGCAACTATTGAGAGTCGTCTCGCCGTCTTCGATGATGTTTGGGAGACAGTGCGCGACCGCTACTATGACCCTGCGCTGAGAGGCTTGGACTGGATGGCAGAGCGCGAAAAGTTTCGCCCGCTTGCGGCCTCAGCCGAAACCACCGCAGAGCTTTACGCCGTCCTGCGCAATATGCTGAGCGTTTTGAAAGACCCGCACACGCGCGTCTATGCGCCGGATGAAAGATTCGACTGGCAGCACCCGCGTTTTATCAGCGTCGGCATCTCCGTGCGCGAAATCGGCGGCGCGCCCGTCGTCGTCGCGGTTGAGCCTAAGTCTGAAGCAGAGCGCGCAGGTCTTCGCGCGGGCGACATCGTGACCAGGATTGATGGTGAAGCCGCGCTCGATGTTTTCGCGCGAAGATTAAGAGAGCAAGCAGGCATGTCAACTCTTGCTTCGACGCGCTTGCTCGCGATGTCGAAACTCTTTGAGGGCCAGCGCGATTCTGCGCTGAGCATTAGCTGGCTAGGCTCTGACGGCAAAGAAAAGACGGCGACGCTCAAGCGCGAATGGCGCGAGCGCAACACAGACCTGCGCGTGCGCATGGTGCGCGACGTGGGGCTGATTGAGTTTGATGTCTTCACGCAATCGAGCGCGATTGAGTTCATGCATGCGCTCGAAGGAAAGCTCAGCCGCGCGCGCGGCCTCGTCGTTGACTTGCGGAACAACGGCGGCGGCGAGGCGGAAGCGATGACGGAAGTCGCGTCCGCGTTCCTTCCCGCCGGAACGCTTCTGGGACGCTTCACTGACCGCACAGGCCACATTCAATTCGAGCCGCGCACGCGCGCGACTATGCTTTACGCGCCCGACCGGATCAAGAGCTTTCGCGCTCCGGTCATCATCCTCACTTCCGGGCGAACTTCGAGCGCAGCGGAAATCTTCGTCGCCGCGATGAAAGAAGGCAGGCGCGCCACAATCATCGGCCAGGACACTTGCGGCTGCGTGCTCGCCATCCAAAGGCGACACATCCTGCCGGATGGCGGCGAGCTGGACGTGAGCGAGATGGATTTCTTCACAGCACGCGGCGCACGACTCGAAGGCGCTGGACTCGCGCCCGACGAAACAGTCACGCTCGAACGTCAAGACCTCAGAGCGCACCGCGACCGCGCTTTAGAGAGCGCCGTCGAACGCTTGTCAGGCGCGAGCCTCAATCAGTAATAGTTCCTGGAACATTCCCGCACGCGCGGCGTGTCTTCACTCAAAAGCATTTCCCTTCTCTAGCAAAAAGGAGCACATTCAAATGAGAACTAGAATCTGGTTGGTCACAATAGTCGCGGCCATTCTTTTCGGGCTGGTCGGCTGGACAGGTTTCGGGCAGCGACACGAGCAGCAGCAACAGACCTGGGAATACAAGGTCGTCTATGTGCCGGGCGCGCGTAATCTATCGGAGAAGGCCATGAATGAGATGGGGTCGCAAGGGTGGGAGTTGATTACCTTTCAACCCATCAACAACGAAGGCGGGACAATCGGCGCGGGCAACTATTTCTTCAAACGTGCAAGAACCAACTAGCCTGAGCATTCTTACATTGTCAGGCATTGACGGATTTTGAGGAGCGGTGAGCAAACCCGGCGGCAAAAAGGTTTGCAAGGCACGCTTCAAACATGAATTTCGAAGGAGTCTTTGGAAGTGATGAACCTTAGAAAGCACCTCGCGGGCTTTGCGCTCTTCTCCGTCATCGTCGGCTGCGCCATTCTTATCAACTCATTCTTGAGCGTGCCTGCAATCAAAGTTCGCTCTGTGCTGATTAAAGAGGCTGTTCCTCAAGCTCCTTTTGAAGCGTCGCAGCCAATCAATTTTAAGGTTCGGCAGGTTTCGCTTGATCGCATGAACGATAAGAGTTACACGGAACTGCGGCTCGAACGCCAGCCGGGTCAGCCTCTACCCGAAGAACTTTGGGTGACGACCGTCTTCTTCACACCTGAACATCCAGGCATAGCCGCAATGAGCAAAGTGAAGATTCGCCAACCGTTCGCGCAAAGCGATCAAAGCGACTTCGTGGCAGCGGCTTCGGACAGTTCGCTTGCCTTCCAGAAGATGCCTGCGTCCGAATATTACGCTCGCGTTTACGTCTCGCCGAATTCTTCTGATAATTCCACCTTCACCGATGAAAATTTCGTCCGCGACATTACCCATGCAGTGCCTGTGGTCATTCAGTGGCCGGACATAGAAAGACAGCCCTCAATTAGTTCTCTCAAAAAGCTCACCCGCTAACTGATTCGTGCAAGTTTCACCACTGTTCTTCATTCAAGATGCCGTGAAGTAAGAGGGCGCGAGGGCATCGAGCCGAAATCAAGCTCCCACTCGCGCGGATTACGGTATCAGGCGCGAAGCGCCGGAGGATATTTCGATGAAGAACGATGAACGCATCTCCCCAAATCTTGGGTCGAGCAGGTTTTCCACCTTCAGGCAATCGAGCAGGGTTCAACTCCTTCTCGCGCTCACCATCATCATGGCGATCTTTCTCTCGTCCTGCGTCAAAGACAAACGCGGCGGCGAAGTCGTTTACAACGAACAAAACAGGCCCGATGTGATGACGGCCAAGCAGATGAACTCCAACACTGCCTCCGGCACGGTGGCGAGGCCAATGGCGACGCCCATGCCTGGCGACTCAGAAGAAACGCCCTTCAATACGGAAGGCTACAGCCACATTGACGAGAACCCTTTTCTCGATGTCGCACATGCCCCGCTCTCGACCTTTTCCGTTGACGTTGACACGGCTTCTTACAGCAACACACGCCGCTTTTTGAAAGACGGACAACTCCCGCCGAAAGATGCCGTGCGCATCGAAGAACTCGTCAACTATTTTTCATACGACTACCCGCAGCCGGTCGGCAATGCTCCATTCTCCGTCACGGCTGAAATCGCGGAAGCTCCCTGGAACACACAACATCGTCTCGTTCACATCGGGCTACAAGGCAAGCGCATTGCGAAGGATAACTTACCGCCCGCGAACCTAGTCTTTCTGATTGATGTCTCAGGCTCCATGAATGAGCCGAACAAGCTCCCACTCGTCAAGTCTTCGTTGAAGACATTGACCGAGCAACTGACGGCGCGCGACCATGTGGCAATAGTCGTCTATGCGGGTTCGAGCGGTCTTGTTCTACCGTCAACATCGGGCGACCGCAAAGGCGAGATACTCGCCGCGATTGACCGCCTCGAAGCTGGCGGCTCGACCAACGGCGGCGAAGGAATCCAACTCGCTTACAAAGTCGCACAGGAGAACTTCATCAAAGACGGGACAAATCGTGTCATCCTCGCAACCGACGGCGACTTCAATGTCGGCACGACAAGCGAAGGCGACCTCGTGCGCTTGATTGAAGCGAAGAGACAGAGCGGCGTCTTTCTCTCCGTCTTAGGGTTTGGCACGGGCAATGTCAAAGATTCGACGATGGAGAAGCTCGCCGATAAAGGCAACGGCAACTACGCCTACATTGACACGAGCAGCGAAGCGCGCAAGGTCTTGGGCGAACAGATCGGCGGGACGCTCTTCACGATTGCGAAGGACGTGAAGATTCAGGTCGAGTTCAATCCAAAACAGGTTGCAGCTTATCGTCTCATCGGTTATGAGAATCGTCTCTTGAGAGATCAGGATTTCAACGACGACACGAAAGATGCCGGTGAGATTGGCGCAGGCCATACGGTGACCGCGCTCTACGAGGTAGTGCCTTACGGACAGAAGTATGAAAATCCGGGCATTGATCCTTTGAAATATCAACAGCCCACACAACCTTCTGAGATGGCGAACTCGAACGAGATGATGACCGTCAAGCTGCGCTACAAAGAGCCGAACGCAGACCAGAGCAAGCTCATCTCTGTGAGCCTCGCGGACTCCAAAGGTAAACTCGATTCGGCGTCCGCCGACTTCAGGTTCGCATCTGCCGTCGCCGCTTTCGGCATGCTCTTAAGAGACTCGAAGTACAAGGCTGATGCCAGCTACAACCAGGTCTTGGACCTGGCGCGTAATTCGCTTGGCACAGACCCGCAGGGCTACAGGTCTGAGTTTGTCCAGCTTGTGGAGACAGCACGGACTTTGTCTTCGCATCGCGCGGCGACAGACTAGGCTTGTCCTATTCTCCTCGCCCTTTATCTCTTAACTCTTCCAGACGGGCGCGGTTTCAGTGTTCTCCGCATTGAAACCGCGCCCGTAACTCGCGCCTTCCCTTCTCGCTGAGAGGTTTGCCGCCTCCATTAACCGAAAATACTTGTTGACTAGCGACCGGTATTGGCATACAAGGGGCCTGCTTTTGCTCACCCTAGCCTCTTTTTGGAGCCTCAAAAATGAGTAGAGAGCCTGCGCTCCCCTTGAGATTACTTCTGAAACTCTTGGCATTCGTCGTCAGAATCCTGTTGAAGATTCTTTCGTTCGTCACCTTTTTCGTGCCTTACATCTATGTCTTACGCTTTCCCATACTGACATGGATTCTCCTCGTCGGGCTTCCCTTCATCGCCTTGTTTACGAGCATCAGTTCCGTATTGGAGAATCTTTTTGATCTCACCGAAAGAGGAATGTTTGCATTTTCACTCGCGGCCTTTACGACCTCCTGGACGATTATGCTCACGGCCACGCTGATCCTGATTTACAGCGACAAGCGTTTCGGAGGATTTGTTCCCGCCAGATCAATAGATAAATACAGGCTCTTCAGATGGCGCTGGGCAATTCCCTTTTTCACCTTAAGCGCCGTGCCGATGATTTGGGGGGCTTTCGCCGTCTCCAAGCCTTTTACATGGGGAAGGCTCTTTTACACTGTGCTCGGATTACTGGCTTCGCTCCTCCTTTTATTGCTCGCTTATGTCGCTCAACTGTGGCTGGTCAATCCAGAAGTTCTCAAGGAATCGCGGACACTCGGCAGCGCCTATGTCAAGAAAGAGCTGGGAGTAGTCGAGAATGAGTCAGAGCAGGGGACAACTAAAACTCGTCGAAAGCCCACAGCAGCAAAGTCTGACGCGAAGGCAAAGGCAAATATGTTGGAGCACCTTTTTGCTTTCCTTGCAAAAAAGAATCCGTTTAAGTATGCGTCCGCACGGCTGAGAGATTTATTCAGAAACGTTCCACGAAAGTTTGGCGATGGCTATTTCAAATATGACCGGAATGAAAAGGTCGAAGCAGTTCTGCCCAATCATGGGTTCGCTCTCTTTCTCTTCATACTGTCGCTGGTCCTGTACATCTTTATCGGCTTCATGAAATCCTCCTACTTAGGAACGAGTCCAGAGCCGAACGTTCCGACTCTGGCTTACGTCCTGCTGCTCTTGATGATGCTTTGCTGGGGTCTCTCCGGCTTCTCATTTTTCTTCGACCGGTATCGCATCCCTGTCCTGCTCCTTTTCGCCGGTTGGATGCTCATCACTTGGCTGATTCCCTTCGGCTCGTCCGACCGCTTTTATCAAGTTCGCCAGCCCCAACAGGGAGTCATCTCGCTGATGCCGGGCGACATCATCAGCAGGCGCAAGCCGTCTGCCATCGTCGTCGTGGCAGCAAACGGCGGCGGCATTCAAGCTTCAGCATGGGCAGCCCGCGTCCTGACCGGATTGGTCAAACAGTGCCGCGAAGAACTCCATTCGGATTGTCAGGAATTCGCCAAGGCCATCTATTTAATCAGCTCTACCTCCGGCGGCAGTGTCGGCAACATGTATTTCGTTAATGCTTACTCCCCGAACGGACTGCCCGACAATGGCGAATTGGAGAAGGTGGTTGAGAAGGCCGAGAGGTCCAGTCTCGACGAGGTCGCCTGGGGACTGGTTTATCCAGACTTTCAACGGGCATTGTTTCCCTTAATCACGCGCAAAAGTGATCGCGGTCTGGCGCTGGAGCAGGCTCTCGCAGCAGGCACAGAGTTAAGCCAGAAGAGTCTCACGGACTGGCGCGAAGGCGTGCGCGACGGGTGGCGTCCGGCGACCATCTTCAATGCGACTATCACTGAGACCGGAGAGCCTTTTCTGCTGGGGACGACCGATATTAAACAGCAGGCTAACGGTTTCATCGGAAAGAATTTCGGCGACTATTATCCGGGGCTGGACATGTCGGTCGTCACGGCTGCGCGCCTCTCCGCTTCCTTTCCTTATGTTTCGCCAGCGGCGCGTGCCGACAACGATGGCCTTAATCACAATCAGCTTCATGTCGTTGACGGCGGCTACTACGACAACTACGGGATGTCATCATTGGCCGCGTGGCTGGACCAGGCGCTCAAAAGTGAAGGCAATGAAGTCAAGCACGTGCTCGTCATTCAAATTCATGGCGCGCCCACGTCTCCGGCCAGAGACAATCACCTTGGAGGTTATCAGAGTTGGCTTTTTCAAACCTACGCTCCGCTCTCAACGATAGTTGGCGTCCGCGATGGGGGTCAGATTTCTCATAACAACATCGAATTCGATCTTCTGAAGCGAGTTGAGAACGCGGAAAAAAAACTTGAGATTGATAGCGCCCTTTTCGAGTTCAAAGATGATGGGACAACGCCTCTGCCGCTCTCATGGCGATTGACGCAAAAGCAGAAGGATGACATAGAGAAAAGTTGGAATCTTCAATTGACTGGTGACGATTGGGTTAGGGTCAGGGAATTTATCCGAAACTATCTTTTACAGGCGGGCGGGAAACAATGAAAACTGTTGTGCGCGTCAGCAGTTATCTGGCGCTCTCGACCCTCCTAATCGGCGTGTGCATGGGTCTGGCGTCGCAGTTTCAACACAAGCTCGAATCGCCCGGATTCAAAAAGCCCGTGCTCTCGATGGAGATGGCGACGACGAGAGCCGATGTGGAGAGAGTCGTCGGTGACGCGGGT
>Ga0182001_10000299_pt1 | contig 10486 bp, 13 predicted proteins | sample BulsoiFelSFmetaG_FD_120485 | JGI IMG/M metagenome (GOLD analysis project Ga0182001, IMG submission 120485) | Bulk soil microbial communities from Mexico - San Felipe (SF) metaG | ecosystem: Environmental > Terrestrial > Soil > Agricultural land | place: Mexico: San Luis Potosi | collected... | reverse complement strand
CTCTTGAGCGACTTTCATCCGAAGGGTGCGGTCGCCCAGGCATACGGCGCGTACCGCGAGGCCGACGGAATCTCGGAACGCGCTCTCTTCATCGTTGATAAGGAAGGCAAGATTGCTTACAAGGACATACACAATATTGCCGACCAACCGGACAACGAAGACCTCTTCGAGGTTCTTCGCAAACTTGAATAAGCTGGGGCGGGCGCTGTCAAGCGCCTTTTACGACGGGCTGATTCGAGCGAGTCACGCTTCTCAGGAAGCCTCTGCCGCGCGCGTGTCAGCCCCGTTTTACTTCTCGAAAAGGTTATGAGCACACTTTCCAGAAAATGCGTGCCGTTCACACCCTTTGATCGCACGCTCGATAAAAGCACGGTCGCGCTTGTCACGGCGGGCGGCGTTCACCTCAAAGATCAGGAAGCATTCAACATCGCAGACGAGTTGGGCGATTTAACTTACCGCGTCATTCCGCCTGATGTTGATTCATCTCAACTCATGGTCACGCATCATCATTACGATCACGCGGACGCGGATGCAGACATCAACGTTGTCTTTCCAATTGACGTGCTGCGCGATCTGGTGGAAGAAGGTTTCATCGCGGGCGTTGCCAAAAAACATGTCGGCTACATGGGCTACACAATGCAGTTGAAGGCCATGTACGAAGGAACGGCTCACGAGATTGCGAACGAGATTGACAAGGGATCGCGCGCCGACCTGGTCGTCCTGACGGGTGGTTGACCGAACGTCTGCCACCGCACGGTCGTTGCGGTCCAGCGCGAGATAGAGATGCGCGGCATCCCGACAGTTCTCATCACGGTCAGCCCGGAGGTCTCTGCACAGATGCGCCCGCCGCGCGCGCTCTATCCGAAAGGTTTCAAGGTCGGCAACAGTCTGGGCAGGCCAAACATGCGCGAGCTTCAACGCCAGGTCCTGCGCGATGCTCTGACATTATTAACCGAGAACACGCGCCCCGGCGATTATGTAACGCACGAATATCCAGACTACGGCGAGCAACACGAACCGCCGAAAGTTAAACAATAGCCCAAAGTCCAATGTCCAATCTCTAAAGTTGAAATTCGGCTTGCTGACTTTGGACATTGGGTTTTGGACTTTGGACATCTCATGTATAAAACAATCGGAATCGTGACGGGCGGCGGTGATGCGCCCGGTTTGAACGCGGTGATTCGCGCGGCTGTGAAGACTGCTGTGGGCGAGTACGGCGTGCGCGTCGTCGGGATTGAAGACAGCTTCGAGGGTTGTCTGGGCGAAATGCATCTGCGCGAATTGACGCCCGCCGTGGTGCGCGGCCTGCTTCCGCGCGGCGGCACTATATTGGGCACGCGCAATCAAGGCTGCTTCGTTAAGCATGAAGAGGAAGGCGCGGACAACGAGCGCGCGTCCAGTTACAAAGAGGCCATAGAGAATCTGAGGCGAGACGGTATCGAAGCTCTCGTCGTGCTCGGCGGTGAAGGCACGCTCGGTATCGCAGCCGAGTTTGATCGCAGAGGTTTTCCGGTCGTCGGAGTTCCGAAAACGATTGATAACGATTTAGCCTGCACGGAACTGACCTTTGGCTTTGTCACCGCGCTCGACATCGCTACGGAGGCTCTTGATCGCCTGCACACGACAGCCGAATCGCACGACCGCTTGATGATTCTCGAAGTGATGGGACGCCATGCCGGTTGGATTGCGCTTCACTCTGGAATCGCGGGCGGCGCTGACGTGATTCTGATTCCAGAGATTCCTTTCTCTCTTGAAGAGGTGGCGCGCAAGATTCGTGAGCGCGACGAGTCAGGCTCGCAGTTCAGCATCATCGTCGTCGCCGAAGGCGCGAAAGAGATCGCGCATGAAGTGGTCTATCAAGAGCAGGGCGACCGGCAGCACGCGGCCAGGCTCGGCGGGATTGGCAATTATTTGCGCTTCGAGCTTGAGTGCAGGACCGGCAAAGAGACGCGCACGGTCGTGCTCGGCCATTTGCAGCGCGGCGGAAGACCGAACGCTTTCGACCGTTTGCTCGCGACAAATTTCGGGGCGTGCGCCGTCCGCGCGCTAATGCGCGGCGAGCGCGGCGTGATGGTCGCTCTTCAAGCATCGCACGTCATCACAGTCCCAATTTCAGACGCGGTCGTCGCCATCAAATCCGTTCCACCTGATAGCCAACTCGTCAGGACAGCCCGCGACACAGGCATCTCGTTCGGCGCGCCCGATGAAGCTGCGCATCATAAGCGGCGCGAATAAGTGAGCTATTTTGTGTAATGGTCTGCGCCCAGAAAATGAATCGAGACGTAAGGCTCGTCACCTATGACCCAGCTATCGTGCGCAATGGGAGGAATATAGAAGAGGCTGCCGGGCGTCAATTCGATTTCAGTCCCATCCGCCAAAGCTGCAACGGCATGACCTGAAACAACCATGCCTATGTGCTCGACTTCGCAAAGCGGCGTGCCAGCTATGGGGCTGACATGCTCAGACCATTTCCAACCCGGCTCATAACTGGCTCTGCCGATGGTCATCCCGCCGATGTTGACTATCTCGAATTTTCCCTTCTCAAAGACGCGCGTCTCATCCGGCGTCTCAAATCTTTTGAGGATAACTTCCAGCATCTCTCAATCCATTCGGCTGTGATGGTCCAGGCTTTAGGATGGCTACTCTTCCGAGTCAATGCGTATCTTCATACGCCGCAGCGTCCGCATGTCTTCATCAGTCAGTTCGAGAGTGGCCTCTGCGCCCTCGGTCTCTTCGTCCGCGCTGCGCTCGCGCAAACCTATCTCAAGTCTGAGCGTCAACTCCATCTCGTAACCGGCCTCGCGCAATCTCTGGATGGCGTCGGCGACCAGCGCGGATTTCTCAACAGCAGAATTGATGGCCGTTCCCAAATCTTGGACGATCTGTTTGGCTTCGTCGTTGATTTCCAAAATATTTTACTAGCTGCGCTTTCCTCTTAAATCGAATTGCTCTCTTCGGGTTTGCTTTGATGCTAAGCGACCCGCAAGGCTGCGGTCAACTTGAGAACAGGAAAGATACACATGAGCCAGAGAATCAAACTGCCTCGCTCTTTCAGATAATTTCAGAGGCCGGGTTCGGAGTCGAACCGAACGGGACGCGCTCTCACGCGATCCCCTGTACGGGTTTGCAGCCCGCGGGAAGCCCGGCTTCCTCGACCGGCCATGATGAAATTATGAATGATGAGTTTTGAATGTTGAATTAAAGACGGTTGTCTTTCTTTCCAATTCAAAATTCAAAACTCAAAATTATAATTCACTAAATTGTTCGGCTATCTCTGACGGGCTGTGACAAATCAGATCAGCGCCCGCGTTTCGCAACTCTTCTGCTGAGCCGTAGCCGTAGGTAACGCCCATCGAGAGACAGTTGTTTTTTCTCGCTCCCAGGATGTCATACATGCGGTCGCCGACCATAAGGGTTTCCTCTCTCTCAAGAGATGCGCTCGTGATGACGTGGCCGATTAACTCGCCCTTGTTGTCGAGTGTTCCGTCCAATTGGCTGCCGTAGATGCCGTCGAAATATTCAATCAGGCCAAAGCGCGCGAGAATCCTTTCGGCGAAGACCAGCGGCTTTGATGTGGCGACGAAGAGCCTGCGGTTGAAAGCGCGCAAAGAGGCAAGCATTTCAGGCACACCAGCGAAGACTTCGTTCTCGAAGAGTCCGATTTCGGCGAACCTCACGCGGAAGATGCGGAGCGCTTCTTCGATCAACACATCATCCTCAGTCTTCATGATGATTGAGAGCGAGTTACGAATCGGCGGGCCGATGTGTATGTGCAGTTCTTCGGGCGGCGGACACTCCAGACATAGATTCTCCATCGCATATTGCATGCAGCGGATGATGCCTTCTTTCGGGTCTGTCAGCGTCCCGTCCAGGTCAAAGAGAATGTTACGGATTGAAGCGAGCTTCTCATGTCTCTTCTCCAAAAAGTTTTGCGCCTCCTCAAAGTCAGTTAGCTCTTGGCTCACGTTTCTGATTTAATAATCGCAATGAACGAGAGCGTCATTATCACACAACGCGGCGCGGATCGCGCACGCGCAGGGCATCTCTGGATTTATCGCAGCGATGTCAAAGAAGCGAAAAACGTCTCCGCTGGCTCAATCGTCACCGTGCGCGACGAGCGAAACCGCTTTCTGGCGCGCGCACTCTATTCATCACGCTCGGAAATCACTCTGCGCATCTTGACAACCAACGACGAGCCTGTTGACCGTGAATGGTGGCGTGCTCGCTTGCGCGCGGCGCATGAGCGGCGCGCAACCATAAAGGCCGAGACAAATGCTTATCGTCTAATCTATTCCGAAGGCGATCTACTTCCATCGCTCATCGTTGATGTTTACAGCAACGTGCTTGTCCTGCAAACCCTCTCGCAAGGCACAGAGGCGTTAAAAGAGATGCTTGTCGAATTACTGAGCGAAGAGTTTGAGCCGCGAGCCGTTGTCGAGCGCAATGACGTGCGTGTGCGCGCCCTTGAAGGCTTGGAGATGCGAGCCGGAGTTATCTACGGCGATGCGCCCAACGAGTTAGAGATTGTGCAGAACGGTGTCCGCTTTCTAGTCCAGCCGCTCGGCGGGCAGAAGACAGGCTCGTTCTTGGACCAGCGCGAAAATCGTTTGGCGGCTCGTCGTGTCGCGCGTGGTAGCGCGCTTGATTGCTTTACCTTCAACGGCGCGTTTGCTCTTCACCTTGCTACTGTTTGCGAGAGCGTTGTGGGCCTGGATATTTCTGCCGAGGCGGTCGCGGCAGCCGAGCGCAATGCGGAATTAAACGAGGCGCATAATGTAGAGTTTCGTGAAGCGAATGTCTTCGACGCGTTGCGTGAGATGGAAAGTGCGGGCGAGAGGTTCGACACAATCGTGCTGGACCCGCCAGCGTTTGCCAAGAATCGTGCAAGCGTCAAGCCTGCCGCGCGCGGCTACAAGGAGATAAACTTGCGCGCGCTCAAACTCTTGAACACGGGAGGCGCACTCATCACCTGCACCTGCTCCTATCACATGTCAGAGCAAATGTTTCTTGAGATCATCACGGATGCCGCGCGCGATGCGCGTCGCCGCGTGCAACTCGTCGAGAAGAGAATGCAAGCAAGCGACCATCCTGTGCTTTTCAGTATGCCGGAGACTTACTATTTGAAATGTGTGATTGCGCGTGTGATTGATTAAAGTTGACAGCGGGTCATTCGATTGCGGAATGCGGATTCCTGATAAAGATGAAGACTCACAAACCGACGAAAGAAGAACTGCTCGCCGCTAAAGACAAGGTGATTCGCGACGTGATCGCGCCCAACCTGAAAGTCCTCTTCTGCGGCATCAATCCGGGACTCTATTCGGGCGCGACCGGCCATCATTTCGCGCGACCGGGAAATCGTTTCTGGCCTGCGCTCTACAACGCCGGATTCACAGACAGATTGCTCTCGCCGCACGAAGAGCGCGAACTCTTAACGCGCGGCTACGGCGTCACCAACGTCGTCGCGCGGACGACTGCGCGAGCAGATGAGTTGTCCCCGGAAGAACTGGTTGAAGGCGGGCGCAGGCTGAAGATGAAGGTGCGTCGCTATCGTCCGCAGGTTCTGGCAGTTCTTGGCATCAGCGCGTATCGCTCGGCATTTGATCGTCCGCAGGCGCAATTGGGCAGACAGGATGATTCCATCGGCGAGACTTTGCTTTGGGTCTTGCCGAATCCGAGCGGCTTGAACGCGCACTATCAACCGAAAGATTTGGCGCGCTTGTTTAGAGAGCTGCGCCTGGAAGCTGAAAAGTTAGAGGGCGATGGCCCGCAGCCAGTAAGCTGATGGCAATCGCCCATCAAAGCCCAATCGTTCTTTGTGAGCTTTCGGCTCACGCGCCTTGAGCAAAAAAGTTTCCTTGAAGCGGTGTCAACGCCGATTCGAGTTGTTTGCGTTGCTGCTCATATTGGAGTTGCTATTCTTGCTCTTGTTGCTGTTCTTACTCGAACTCTTGCTTCCACTCATATTGGCATTCATAGAAGAATTCGTGGATGCGTTCGTTGAACCATTGCCATTTCCTGTCGGAAGAGCGCGCGCCATCGTCAAATGCTCTTGCAGAGTCGGCAGCGTCGTCGCGGCAAAAGTTTTCAAGCCACTGTCGCCACCCTTGTCAGCCTCCTTCTGAAACATTGCTACAGCTTTCGTGTGGTCGCTGACCATGCTCTTTGCATAAGCCTTGTCGAAGGCCGCGCCGCTCAAGGCAGACATCTTTGTGACCATCGCCTGATGTTTCGCGTCGAGCGTGGTCGGCAACGTCACGCCGCTCGTCGAAGCCCACTGCATGAGATCATTATTAGCTTTCGTATGGTCATCTACCATGCGCTGCCCGAATTGCTTGACACTGTCGCTCGCACCCTGTTGTGTCGCCAAGCGTCCAAGCTGAACTTCGGTCATCCCATCCATCGCAACGTCCATTGCGAACTGGCGATCCGCGCTACTGAGACCGGAAGCCTGCACCGAAGCACTGCTCTTGTTTCCCTTTGCGCTGCTGTTTGAATTCTGCGTCTGCCCGCTCGTCGGTTTAACTTGCCACGCCACAATGACCAGTCCCGCCAACAGAATGATTCCAACTGCCACAATGTGCGCGGCCTTGATCATCTGCTTGTTCATCAAAGTTCCCTCCCCATTCGTTTTCTCGGTAAACAGTTAAAGGCATGCCAAGACTTTGAGCGTCAAGGTCTGGATAAGCTTTCCATTACCTTTCATCACTCAAAGCCGTTGGCTGTGCCTGGTTCGATTATTTGACGAAGCTTATCTTAAGACTGGAGCGCGCTTTGGTCGGTACGCTCTGGAACACAAAGGAGACAGGTCGCGCGCCTCTGCTTCATTCTTTCGATTGCAAGCGCCTTTTATTTTTCTTACGATGTCCGGCAAGCAACCTTTCAAGCATTGGAGATTCTTATGGCGAAAGAGATAAGGGTGATCGGCCTCGGCGGAAGCCTCGCTCAACAATCGAGCAGTCTGGCCGCTCTGAAGATCGCGCTCGAAGGCGCAGCGGAAGCGGGCGCGCAAACGCTCCTTCTGGACATACGCGAGTTGAACCTGCCCATGTACACGCCGGATACGACTAATGTCTCCGATTCGGTGCGGCAGATGTGCGACGAGGTTGGCAACGCGGACGGTCTTCTGTGGAGCAGCCCGCTTTATCATGGGACGATTAGCGGCTCTTTCAAGAACGCGCTTGATTGGCTGCAACTCCTGAGCAATCGGGAGCCAGCGTATTTGACCGATAAAGTGGTCGGTCTCATCAGCACAGCCGGAGGCACACAAGGGCTTCAGGCCGTGAACACTATGGAGTTCGTCGTCCGGTCTTTGCGCGGTTGGGCTGTGCCTCTGGTCATTCCTATTCCACAGGCTTGGCGCGTCTTCGATAAAGAAGGCCACATGAATGATGAGAAGGTCGCTGAGCAGTTGCACGCGCTCGGTCACGAAGTGACGCGCGCAGCCCGTCAGTTCGCATCCAAGGTCATCACGACATCTGAAGCACAGAAAGCTGAAGCTCAAGTGCAACCCCTCAGTCAAACAGAGGCCAGTTCGTCTTAACACACTTAATAGAAAGTCGCTGTTAAGGTCTATTCAATTATAACCACGAGGTGAAAAATGAATCTTATCAATCAACAGAAGACGACGAAGTTGAAGACGGTGAAGTTGCGGCTTAGCGTACTTTTCTTAATGCTGGCGTCCGCTCTCACAATCGCCGCTCAAACGCCAGCGACCGCTCAACAAGGGCAAGCGGATAATGAATATCAAGCGGGCGCGATTCTGTGGACACAATCGTCCGGCGAAAGGAATGCGCTCGCGTACCAGGCTTTCGCGCTGGCGCGCATGACGCTCGACAGAGACTTCAGAGTCAACCGCCGCCGCAGGATGAGGCGCGCTGTCGTCGTTGATGTTGACGAGACGGTACTCGACAACAGCCTTTACCAGGCCACGCTCGTTAAGAACCGGCAGAGTTACGAGGCGCAGACCTGGACCGACTGGGTTAATCGCGCGCAAGCCAGTGCAATCCCCGGCGCAGTGGAATTCTTGCGCTATGCTGCCGCGAGGGGCGTGCGCGTTTTCTACATCACCAATCGCAAGCTCGTGGAGAAAGATGGGACGGCGGCTAATTTGAAGAAGCTGGGATTTCCAGATGTCAACGACCAGACGCTTCTCGTCAGAACCGATGCCAACAGTTCCAGCAAAGAGCCGCGCAGGCAGAGCGTTAGCCAAAAGTACCGAATCGTTTTGTTGATGGGAGACAACCTCAACGATTTTTCTGACCTCTTTGAAAAGAGCAAGACTGTCGAGAGCAGAATCGCCGCTGTCGAGCAGAATAAGAATCAGTTTGGCACGCGCTTCATAGTGCTTCCAAACCCTATGTACGGCGATTGGGAGAGCGCCATCTATGATTACAACTTCAAGCTGACAGAAGCGGAGAAGGCTGCGAAGAGGCGAAGTCAACTGAAGACTTACTAATTAAGATGGGGCTTTTTCTCCAACGCTGAGTAAAGGCGTCAAGGATAGATTGATGAGGATTTATTGCTAGTAAATCAGGTCGAAGCTTGTGATGATCTCATTCACACCTTGCTTCAGCGAGGTGGAAGACAAAGCTCTCTTGAGTTGTGGAAACCGTTTCAACGGTTTCCAGCGGGAAGCCGTTAAAACGGCTCATACGCACGCTCAATTTGGCTAACCATCACGCTTAAGCGTGATGTGAATGAGAAATTTTTAAACACTTATCTTCCGGCCTTCGTTATCCACTTCGAGCAAGCGGACGGTCGCGCCTATGCCATGCCTCTGAAAATTGTCCGCAATCTTCTCGCCTATCTCCAGGAAACGATCAAGCGCGAGCGCGATGATGGATGGCCCAGACCCGCTCAATGCCAATCCGACCAGCCCCTCCTCCTTCGGCATCGCCAAAGCTTCCGCGAGTCCCGGCACAAAGGACTCACGATGCCTTTGATGAAGCCTGTCCTGCATCGCCTCCCAAAGCAGAGGGTAAGCGCCCGTCTCTATTGCTGCACAGAATAGAGCCGCGCGTTGCAGATTATGCACGGCATCCTTAAAGGCGACCTCGCGCGGAAGCGCTTCGCGCGCAACAGAGGTTTTCAGATGCGCGTCTGGCAAAACGGCGATGACTTTTAATTCTCGCGGCCAGCTTCTCTTCAAGACGAGGGCGCGACCATCCTCACTGATGCAGGCGACAGTTAACCCGCCGTAAACAGCAGCAGCAACGTTGTCCGCGTGGCCTTCCATCTCAAGAGCGTAATTGAGCGCAACGTCATCCGCTATCTCTTTGCCGCAGACAAGTGCGCCGCAGAATATCCCGGCAACGATTGCCGCCGCGCTGCTGCCGAGTCCGCGCCCCAAAGGTATCTCGTTTTCGACAGCGAGGCGCACAGGAGGCAAAGCCCAACCTTCGCGCCTGGCTGCAAAACTCATCGCGCGATAGATTAGATTATCCGCCCCGCACGCCAACTCGTTTTCACCTTCGCCTCTGCTCTCAATTAGACACGGCTCGCCCAGCTCAGGCTCGACCACCGCTTTCACTGTCAGATAAAGTTGAAGACCCAGACCGAAGCAATCGAAACCAGCGCCGAGGTTTGAGGTCGAGGCAGGAACGCGCACTTCAAACATGGCGCGACTCCCGCCTGTCGAGTTCTTCCAGAATCGCTTCGCGCGTCGCCTTCACGCGCGCGGGCGGGTTGCCGAAAGTTGAAGTGAGATGACGCTCCTCTTCGGTTTCGTTTGATGAGATGTGATGAGCGAAGAGCGTTCCGCGATGATAGTTGATGACGTAATCCGCATCCTTCAAGACGTGCCCCGTCAAAACAGCGACCGTCTCTTCATCCGATTTGACGAAGCCATCCGCGACGAGACGCTTCAATCCTGCAACGGTCGTCGCCGAAGCAGGCTCACAGCCCACGCCATCGCGTCCGATGATGGCTTTCGCGTCCGCAATCTCCTGCTCGCTGACGCTCAACACTCGCCCTCCGGTCCAGGCGACAGAGCGCAGAGCTTTCTTCCAGGAGACGGGCGCGCCGATCTTTATCGCCGTCGCTAAGGTCTGCGGCTGCTTGATTGGCTCAAGCAGCTCAGCAAGATTTTTTTCCAGAGCTTGAGTCTCGAATGTCCTGGGCGCAGATGCAAAAAGATGCGCGAAAGGCGCAGCGCCTTCGGCTTGAACGACAGAGAGGCGCGGCAGGCGATCAATGACGCCTAAATCAAAAAGCTCTTTGAAGCCTTTGCCGAGCGCGGAGCTGTTGCCCAGATTTCCTCCCGGCATGATGACATGATCCGGCACACGCCAACCGCGCTGCTCAAGCAACTCCGCGGCGACCGTCTTCTGTCCCTCGATGCGAAACGGGTTGATGGAATTGACCAGATAGATTGATTCGTCTTCGGCAAGCTCGCGGATGACGCGCATCGAGTCGTCAAAGTTTCCGTCAATCTCCAGAACAGCCGCGCCGTAATCGAGACTTTGCGCCAGCTTCGCATGACTAATCT
>Ga0182001_10000298_pt1 | contig 10497 bp, 8 predicted proteins | sample BulsoiFelSFmetaG_FD_120485 | JGI IMG/M metagenome (GOLD analysis project Ga0182001, IMG submission 120485) | Bulk soil microbial communities from Mexico - San Felipe (SF) metaG | ecosystem: Environmental > Terrestrial > Soil > Agricultural land | place: Mexico: San Luis Potosi | collected... | reverse complement strand
GGAGGTTCCGCGCGCGATGCGGCTCGCGGGGTTGCGCCCGTCGCGCGGCGGGTTATGATGGGCGGCGAAGAAATCCACCCGAGGGGTTCAAGAGCGATGATCACGATGAGGCCCGCGGCCGAGCGCGGCAAGACGCGCACCGGCTGGCTCGACGGCAACCACACCTTCTCCTTCAACCGCTACTACGACCCGCGCTGGACCGGCTTCCGCTCCCTGCTCGTCATCAACGAGGACTACGTCGCGCCCGCCAGCGGGTTCCCGCCGCACTCGCACGCCGACATGGAGATCATCACCTGCGTCTACGAGGGCGCGCTCGAACACCGCGACTCTTCGGGCGGCAGCGGCGTGATACGCCCCGGCGAGGTGCAGAAGATGAGCGCCGGCACGGGCGTCACGCACAGCGAGACGAACCCTTCGCCTGACGAGCCGGTCCACCTGCTGCAAATCTGGATCGAGCCTTCGCGCCGCGGCCTGAAGCCCTACTACGAGCAGAAGGCTTTTCCCGAAGAGGGGCGGCGCGGCCGGCTCCGCCTCCTCGCCTCGCCCGACGGCGGCGACGGCTCTGTCACAGTCCATCAGGACGCGAAGCTGTTCGGCGCCCTGCTCGGGCCGGGCGCCGAACTCTCCTACGAACTGGCCGCGGGCCGCCACGCGTGGATTCAGGTGGTGAAGGGCGCGCTGGCCTTGAACGGCGCGCACGCGCTCGGGGCGGGCGACGGTGCCGCGCTCAGCGAAGAGACTTCCGTCAGCCTGCGCGCCGAGCGCGACGCGGAGTTTCTGCTCTTCGACCTGGCGTAGCCGGCTCGGGCCTTCACTGGCGCGGCCGGCCGGCCGTGACGCCAGTGTTCTGGAAGGCCGCGATGCGCCACTCGCCTTTGTCCTTCGTCAGCACCAGGGTGATTATCGCGTCATTCTCCTGCGTCTGCTCGCCGAGCCGGGCCTTAAGGTGCGCGGCGACGTGGGCGACGGCCACGTCGGGCCGCAGCAGGCGGACCTGCTTGAGCGTGAGGGCGAGCGAGGAGTCTTTGTAGATGGTGTCGAAAATCTGCTGGTGGCCTTTGTCTATCTGGTCGCGCCCCTTGAGCTGTAATCCGTTGATGACGACGTAGTCGGCGTCCTCCGCGAAGGGCTTCGCGAAGGCGGCGCCGCTCTTCGTGTTCCAGCCGGCCTCCATCTGTCGGACGCTCTCGCGGACGGCCGCCTCGTCGCCGGCCTTGAGCGCGGCCGTCTCCTGCGCGTGGGCGCCGGGCGCGAGGGCGGCGAGCGCCGCGAGGACGAGCGGGAGGGTTTTGACAAGCACGCTGTTTTTCATCGTTCCTTCTCCTTCGGTGGTTTCCGTAAAGCGGTCTCACAACTTAAAGCGTCGCGGGGGGCCGAAAGCGTCCACCCCTCCGGAAAAATTTTTTCTCCGAGCGGTTTTGCCGGCCGCCGGTGCTAAAATTCGCGCCGCCGTAATCCGATGACGAACGTCCCGCCACAGGAGATAACGAGGCTGCTCGCGGAGTGGGCCGGGGGCGACCGCGCGGCCTTAGACAGGCTGACGCCGCTGGTCCACGCCGAGCTGCGCCGCATCGCGCGCCGCCAGATGAGCGGCGAGCGGCACGGCCACACCCTCCAGGCGACGGCGCTCGTCAACGAGGCTTACCTGCGGCTCGCGGGGCAGGGCGGCTTCGAGTGGCAGGGCCGCGCGCACTTCTTCGCCGTCTGCGCGCAGGTCATGCGGCACATCCTCATCGACCACGCGCGGGCGCACGCGCGCGACAAGCGCGGGGGCGGCGGCGCGCACGTCTCTCTGGACGAGGCGGCGGTCGTGGCCGGCGAGCGGGCGTCGGAACTGCTGGCGCTGGACGAGGCGCTGCGGGCGCTCGAAGCGTTGGACGCGCAGAAGGGGCGCATCGTGGAGCTGCGCTACTTCACGGGCCTCTCGGTCGAGGAGACGGCCGAAGTTTTGAAAATCTCGCCGACGACCGTGAGGCGCGAGTGGCGGAGAGCGAAGGCATGGCTCTACCGCGCGATTGCAGAAGGGGGTGGGGATGAGACCCGACCGCTGGCGGCAGGTTGACGAGCTTTTCGCGGAGGCGCTGGAGCGCGAGGGCGACGAGCGCGCCCGCTTCCTCGAAGAAGCCTGCGCGGGCGACGCCTCGCTGCGCCGCGAGGTCGAGAAGATGCTCGGCTTCGACGAGCGCGCCGCCGACTTCATCGAGGGCGATTTATTCAACGCCGCCGCCGGCCTCATGACGGGCTCGCCCACGGTGCGGCAAGGCGCGCCGCCCTCACTCTCGACCGACTCGATAGACGACGCGAGGTTCGTGCCCGGCGACGTGCTCGCGGGGCGCTACCGCGTCGTCGGCCTGCTCGGGCGCGGCGGCATGGGCGAGGTCTACCGCGCCGACGACCTGAAACTGAAGCAGCCCGTCGCCTTGAAGTTCCTGCCCGAGAGGCTGTCGGCCGACGGCCCGGCGCTCGCGCGCTTTTACAGGGAGGTGAGCGTCGCGCGGCAGATTTCGCACCGCCACGTCTGCCGCGTCTACGACGTGGGCGAGCACGAGCGGCAGCACTTCATCTCGATGGAGTACGTGCGCGGCGAGGAGCTTTCGTCCCTGCTCAAGCGCATCGGGCGGCTCCCCCCGGACAAGGCCGTCGAGGTCGCGCGGCAACTGTGCGCGGGCCTCGCCGCCGTCCACGAGCGCGGCGTGCTGCACCGCGACTTGAAGCCCGCCAACGTCATGGTCGACGAGCGCGGCGACGTGCGCATCACGGACTTCGGCATCGCCGCGCTGGCCGAGGAGGTGCGCGGGCGCGAGGCCTTGGCGGGCACGCCCGCCTACATGTCGCCCGAGCAGTTGGAGGGGCGCGCGGTCACGGCCGCCAGCGACATCTACTCGCTCGGCATCGTCCTCTACGAAATCTTTACCGGCAGGAAGGCGTTCGAGGCGTCGTCGCTGCCCGAGCTGCTCTCGCTGCGACGCACGGGCTCGCGCCCTTCGAGCCCCTCGGAGCTGGTCGCGGGGCTCGACCCGCTGGTCGAGCGCGCCATCTTCCGCTGCCTCGAAACCGACCCCGACAGGCGGCCCGCGACGGCCCTGCAAGTCGCGGCGGCGCTGCCGGGCGGCGACCCCCTGGCCGCGGCGCTCGCGGCCGGCGAGACGCCGAGCCCCGAGATGGTGGCCGCCGCCCCGAAGGAGGGCGCGCTCAGGCCGGCGCGTGCGGTCGCGCTGCTCGTCGCGCTCTTCGCGCTCGTCGGCGTCGTCTGCTTTCTGTCGAAGGACGTGGGGCTCTACAGGATGGTGCCGCTCGAAAAGTCGCCGGAGGTCTTGCGCGACCGCGCGGCGGAGTTGGTCAAGCGTCTGGGCCATTCGGAGCCGCCGCTGGCCGACAGCGCCTACGGCATGGGCGTGGACCGCGGGCTGCTGAATTACATAAGTGAGACCGACCAGTCGGCCGCGCGCTGGGAGAGGGTGAGGGCGGGGCAGCCGGCAGCCATCTACTTCTGGTACAGGCAGGGGCCGCAGCCGCTCCGCGTCGAGCGCACCGGCGACGTGCGCGAGGAGACGCCCGACGAGGCCGCGCCCGGCATGACGACCGTGACGCTCGACACGGCGGGACGCCTGCGCTCGCTCGTCGTCGCGCCGCCGAGGGTTGACCGTGCGACGCCGGAGCAGCGTGCCGCGTCGCCGTCGTTCGACTGGTCGGCGCTGTTTGCGGAGGCCGGGCTCGACCCTTCACGCTTCAGCCCCGCGGCGCCCGAGTGGGTGCCGCCGCACGCCTACACGGAGCGCGCCGCGTGGGAGGGCGCCTACCCCTTGCAGCCCGAGACGAGGGTGCGCGTCGAGGCCGCCGCTTACGGCGGCAGGCCGACCTACTTCGAGCTGATCGAGCCATGGGACCGGCCGCCCGCGCCGCAGGGCTCCGCGGAGAGCGCGAGGGAGCGGGCGCTCGTCGTATTGCTGCTCTGCGTCTTCTTCACCACGATGGTCGGGGGCGCGCTGCTGGCGTGGAGGAACCTGCGGCTCGGGCGCGGCGACCGCAAAGGCGCGACCCGCCTCGCGGCCTTTCTGTTCGTGGTCTTCCTCATCAGTTGGCTCTTCACGGCGCACCATGCCGCGACCGTGGGCGAGGCGTTCAACTTCCTCGGCGGCGTGCGCTCTTCGCTCTTCTCGGCGTGCTTCTTCTGGGTCATCTATCTGGCGTTCGAGCCGTTCGTGAGGCGGCTCTGGCCGGGCCGCATCATCTCCTGGAGCCGCCTGCTGTCGGGCGCGTTCCGCGACCCGCTCGTCGGGCGCGACGTGCTGGTCGGGGCGGTCTTCGGCGCCGGCTTCATCCTGTGCAACTTCTACCTCGCCGTACTCGTGCCGCGCCTGTTCGGCTACCCGCCGCGCGAGCCCTGGTTCGACTTCCCGGCGACGCGGCTGCTGGGCCTGCGTTCGTTCGTCTTTGGGCTCACGAACCAGATTTACGGCGCGCTGCTACAGCCCTTCATCCTGCTGCTCTTCCTGCTGCTCTTCTACATCGTCCTGCGGCGCGAGCGGCTGGCGGCGGCCGGCCTGTGGGCGCTGGCGGCGCTCACGCTGAGCCTGACGAACTCGGCGCCGGGCGCGCCGTTCGCCGCGCTCTCCGCCTTCTTCGTCGTGTGGGTCTTGTACCGCTACGGGCTGCTGGCGCTCGTCTCGGCGCTCTTCATCGCGCACCTGAACATCTTCTTCCCCGTCACGTCCGACTTCTCGGCGTGGTACGCCGGCGACTTCCTGCCGGCGCTCGCCATCTCGCTCGGGCTCGCCGTCTACGGCTTCCACACCTCGCTGGCCGGCCAGCCGCTCCTCGGCCGCCGGCTGCTGGAAGATTGAACGACGCAGAGCGCGCCCGCCTAACCTCCCCCCGCCCGCGAAAAACAGCCTCCCGGCGGCCGGCCGGAACTTTTGCGCATGACCGGACAAAAGTGGTGTATATTCTGAGCCCCACACGACAAAAGGCGGCGAATCGCGGCGATTCGGGCGGCCGGACGCGCCGGAGAATCGCCCGCGCCGCGCCGCGGCGCTCAATTTAAAACCGACCGGAGGGAGACTGACTTCGATGAGACGTTCAGCGTCTACTCGCCCGCGCCCGCGGCGACTGCGCGCCGCGCTCGTCTGCGCGGCGCTCGTCTGCGCGGCCGTCCTGCCCGCGCCCTCGACGCGCTCGCAGGCGCCGGCGCCCGACTACAAGAACGCGCGCCTGAGCGTCGAGCGGCGCGTCGCCGACCTGCTCGCGCGCATGACGCTTGAGGAGAAGGTGGCGCAGCTCGTCTGCCTCTGGGCCGAGAGGCCGGAGAAGGGCGAGCCGAGCGGCTTTGCGACCGACCGCGGCCCGTTCTCGCCCGAGCGCGCGGCCGTCTCGATGAAGCACGGCATCGGGCAGATAGCGCGCCAGCGCGAGCGCAAGAACCCGCGCGAGGCCGCGCAGTTCGCCAACGCCGTCCAGCGCTGGCTCGCCGAGAACACGCGCCTCGGCATCCCGGCCATGTTCCACGACGAGGCGCTGCACGGGCTGATGGCGCAGAACGCGACGCACTTCCCGCAGCCCCTCGCGCTCGCCTCCAGTTGGGACCTCGACCTCGTCACGCGCGTCTTCAGGGCCGCCGCCCTTGAGACGCGCGCCCGCGGCAGCCACCAAGTGCTCGGCCCCAACCTCGACCTCGCGCGCGAGCCACGCTGGGGGCGCACCGAGGAGACCTACGGCGAAGACCCCTACCTCGTCACGCGGATGGGCGTGGCGGTCGTGAAGGCTTTGCAGGGCGAGGGGCCGGGCGTGGACTCGGAGCACGTCATGGCGACCGCCAAACACTTCGCCGCGCACGGCCAGCCCGAGGGCGGCACCAACATCGGGCCGGCCAACTACTCCGAGCGCGTCATCCGCGAAGTCTTCCTGCCGAGCTTCGAGGCCGCGGTCAAGGAGGCCGGCATCCACAGCGTCATGGCCTCGTACAACGAGATCGACGGCGTGCCCTCGCACGCGAGCCGCTGGCTGCTCGACAAGGTCTTGAGGCAGGAGTGGGGCTTTCGGGGCCACGTCGTCTCGGACTACTACGGCATCCCGCAGATGGTGAGCCTGCACAAGACGGTCGCCGACAAGCCGGAGGCCGCCCGCGTCGCCATCGAGGCCGGCGTCGACACGGAGCTGCCCGACCCCGACAGCTTCCCCGCGCTCGCGCAGCTCGTCAGGGAAGGGAAGGTCTCGCAGTCGGCGCTCGACGCCGCGGTCGCGCGGAACCTGCGCGCCAAGTTCCTGCTCGGGCTCTTCGAGAACCCTTACGTGGACGCCGAGCGCGCCGTGCGCGTCACCAACTCGCGCGAGCACCGACAGCTCGCGGCCGAGGCCGCGCGCCGCTCCATCACGCTCTTGAAGAACGACGGCAACGTGCTGCCGCTCGACCGCACGCGCCTGCGCAGCGTCGCCGTCATCGGCCCGAACGCCGACCGCGCGCACCTCGGCGGCTACAGCGACCCCGTGCCCGGCCCCGGCGTCAGCGTCCTCCAGGGCGTGACGGAGAAGCTCGGCCGCTCGGTCAAAGTCACGCACGCCAAGGGCGTCCACATCACGAAGGAGGGCGGCGACTGGTGGGCCGACACCTCGCACCTCGCCACGGCCGAAGAGGACGCGCGGCTGATAGCGGAGGCGGCCGAAGTGGCGCGCGCCGCGGACGCCGTCGTCCTGGTCATCGGCGGCAACGAGGACACGAACAAGGAGGCCTGGGCCGACAACCACCTCGGCGACCGCGACACGCTTGAGCTTGTCGGCAGGCAGAACGACCTCGTGAAAGCGGTGCTCGCCGCCGGCAAGCCGACCGTCGCCGTGCTCATCAACTCCGGGCCGCTCGCCATCAACTACGTCGCGGAGAACGTGCCGGCCATCCTCGAAGGCTTCTACCTCGGGCAGGAGACCGGCACCGGCGTCGCCGACGTGCTCTTCGGCGACTTCAACCCGGCAGGCAAGCTGCCCGTCAGCTTCCCGCGCTCGGTCGGCCAACTGCCCATCTACTACAACCACAAGCCGACGGCGCGGCGCGGCTACCTCTTCACGAGCAAGGAGCCGCTCTTCGCCTTCGGCCACGGCCTCTCCTACACGACCTTCGAGTATTCGGGCCTCCGCGTGGCGCCCGAAAAAATCGGCCCCGGCGGGCAGGCCACCGTCAGCGTCACGGTCACGAACACGGGCCGGCGCGCGGGCGACGAGGTCGTGCAGCTATACGTCCGCGACCTCGTCAGCTCGGTGACGCGGCCCGTCAAGGAGCTGAAGGACTTCCGGCGCGTCTCGCTGGCGCCGGGCGAGCGCAAGACGGTCGAGTTCACCGTCACGCCCGACAAGCTCTCGTTCCTCGACCTGAACATGCAGCGGACGGTCGAGCCTGGCTGGTTCGACATCATGGTCGGCACAAGCTCCGTCAAATTCCAGACGGCGAAGCTGGAGGTGGTGGCGCGATGATGAGAGCAACGCTGTCGGGCGTCGGCGTGCTGGTTCTGCTCTTCGCGGGCGGCGCCGTGTGCGCGGCGCAGACTTTGCGCGAGCACGCGGACCGCGCGGGGCTCCTGGTCGGGGCGGCCGTCGAGCCGCGCTACTTTTCGGAGCCGGAGTACGCGGCGACGCTGGCGCGCGAGTTCAACATGCTGACGGCCGAGAACGTCCTGAAGTGGGGCGCGATTCGTCCCTCGCGCGCGAGGTTCGAGTTCGGGCCGGGCGACCGCCTCGTCGCCTTCGCGCGGAAGCACCGCATGAAGGTGCGCGGGCACACGCTGCTCTGGAGCGAGTACAACCCGCGCTGGCTCGTCGAGGGCGGCTTCACGCCCGCGGAGATGTCGGCCATGCTGCGCGAGCACATCACGCGCGTGATGCGTCACTACAGGGGAAAAATCTTCGCGTGGGACGTGGTGAACGAGGTGTTTTTGGCGGACGGGTCGGTCGAGCCTTCCGTCTGGTACGACCGGCCCGGCATCGGCTTGAAGGGGAAGGGGACCGCCTACGTCGAGCAGGCTTTCCGCTGGGCGCGCGAGGCGGACCCGGACGTGCTCCTGTTCTACAACGACTACGACACCGAAGGGATTAACCCGAAGTCCGACGCCGTCTACGCGATGGTGAAGGACTTCAAACGGCGCGGCGTGCCCATCGACGGCGTCGGCATACAGGCGCACATCGTCGACCTCGAAGCCAAAGACCTCGCCACGATGGAGGCCAACGTCGCGCGCCTCGTCGCGCTCGGCCTGCAGGTCCACATCACGGAGATGGACGTGGGGCTGCCCGTGGACGCCGCGGGTCGGCCGCGGGACGAGGCGGCGCTCGGGCGGCAGGCCGAAATCTACCGGCAGGTGGCCGAAGCCTGCCTGCGTCAGAAGGGCTGCACGGCCTTCCAGACGTGGGGCTTCACGGACAAGTACACCTGGATACCCGACTTCACGAAGGGCGCGAAGGGCCTGCCGCTGCCCTTCGACAGCCGCTACGCGCCGAAGCCGGCCTACGAAGCCCTGCTCGAAGCCTTCCGTCGGCGCGCGCTAACGCCTTGAGGCGCGGCGCGAGGGGGCGCGCAGTCGCGTCAGCTCGTTCAGGCGGCGGCGGAGGGCGGCCGTCAGCGTCCGCGTCTCGGCGGGCGTGTAGTTGGCGGCGCGGAACGCCTGGCTCAGTTGGCGGTCGGAGAGGCGCGCGAGCAGGTGGCCGGCCCAGCGCGCGTCTCCCACCATCACGTCGTTAAAGAGCCCGCGCTTCTTGCCCGAAAACTCGAAGTCCACGCGGCCGTCCGTCTTCACCTCGTCGATAATCTTGTCGCCGCGGAAGCCTTTGGGGTCGTTGCGACTGCGCGTGAAGCGCCAGAGCAGCGGCCACTTGCCCGTGTCGCCGAGGGTGGCGCCGAGGTCGCTGATGGCGTAGCGCAACTCGCCGTCGGTCTGGAGCAGCACGTTGTTCTCGTCCTTGATGTCCCAGTTGTTCAAGAGGACCATCATCACCTTAAGGCCCTGAAACTCGCGCGTCCCCTCGAAGGGGTTCTCGTCCCACTTCCACTCGCCCTCGCGCTCGACCGAACTGGGCCGCGCCTCGAAGCGGACGTTCTGGAAAGTCCCGCGGCCGGGGATGGTCGCGCGCCGCGCGAGGTATGTGATTTCGGTCATGTAGCCGGCGGCCCAGAGCAGGCGCGTGGCGGCCGTCTCGCTTTGCGCCTCCTTGCCGACCTTCGCCACCCAGACGCGGCCCGCGGCGTCGCGCACGCGGTACTTGGTCGAGAACCCGCCCTTCTCCTCCTCGATGAAGGCGAGCCGCCGCAGGTCGGGCCGCATGCCGCGCCCGCCCTGCCCCCAGTAGAGGTCGAGCGAAGAGGGCGAAGGGTGCTCGCGCCAGAGCACGGGTCGGCCCGCGGGCCGGCGGTCGCCGCCGTTTTGCGCGAAGGCGCGCGGCGGCGCGTAAGAGTGCGCGAGGGCGAGCAGAACGAGCGCGGCGGCGAGGCGCGCGAAAGCGGGCGAACCAGTGCCCATCGTTTGAAAGTCCTCCGTGTCCGAAGTCGTCTTGTCGCGGGAGAGCGTGCGAAGGATTATCGCCGCCGGACCCGCTTGTCCGTCAAGCGTGCGGGGGGTTATATTCGCCGGGCAAACCCCCGGACATCTTCAGGCTGGCGCTGGGTTTCGATGGAGAAAATCTTCGGCATACATTCGGCCCGCGCGGTCTTCCTGACGCGGCCCCGCGCGGTGCGCCGCGTCGTCGTCCTCGCGGGGCAGGAGCCCTACCTCGAAGAGCTTCTGGGGCTCGCGCGCCGCGCCGGGGTCGAGCCCGAGAGCGTGCCGATGGACAAGTTCCTGCGCGCCGCCAACTTCAACGAGGACGAGCGGCGCCACAAGCACCAGGGCGTCGTCCTCTTCGCCGAGCCGCGGACCGTCTACGGCGAGGGCGACCTCGACGGGCTCGCGGGCGCGCGCGCCGTCCTCGCGCTCGACCAGGTCTCGAACCCGCAGAACCTCGCCGCCATCCTGCGGGCCGCCGCGTTCTTCGGCGTCGACGCCGTCCTGCTCTTGAAGAACCGCTCGGCGAGCCTGACGCCGGAGGTGGTGCGCGTCGCCGTCGGCGGCGCCGAGTACGTCAAGGTCTTCGAGGTCATCAACCTGGCGCGGAGTCTGGAGAGGCTGAAGGAGGTGGGCTTCTGGGTCTACGGCCTCGACGAGCGCGGCGAGCGGACGCTGGCCGAGACGGACTTCGGCGACCGGACGGTGCTCGTCGTCGGCGCCGAGGGCGAGGGCCTGCGCCAGCGGACGCGCAAGTTCTGCGACGCGCTCGTCCGCATCCCCGGCGGGCGCCCCGGCCTTGGGAGCCTCAACGTGGCCGTCGCCACGGCCGTCGCCATCGCCGAGCTGTACCGCTGAAGGCGCGTGCCCGGGGTCGGCGCGCGCTCTCCCTTCCTGACTTTCAACGACTACATGCGGACGGGCCGGGCGCCTCAGTTGTTCTGGAGCCAGCCCTGTAGGATGGCGTAGCGGACGATGTCGATGC
>Ga0182001_10000297_pt1 | contig 10541 bp, 8 predicted proteins | sample BulsoiFelSFmetaG_FD_120485 | JGI IMG/M metagenome (GOLD analysis project Ga0182001, IMG submission 120485) | Bulk soil microbial communities from Mexico - San Felipe (SF) metaG | ecosystem: Environmental > Terrestrial > Soil > Agricultural land | place: Mexico: San Luis Potosi | collected... | reverse complement strand
TGTTTCCGTTCCTGGTGATTCTGCCGGGCATGATCGCCATCGCGCTCACGCAGAACGCGGACGTCACCGGCTTCGCGTTACCGCAGAAGGCGGACGGCTCGCTCAATTACGATCTATCGATTCCCATGCTGCTGATCGAGTATTTCCCGAGCGGCATGTTGGGCCTCGGTCTGACTGCGTTGATGGCGAGCTTCATGTCCGGCATGGCTGGCAACGTGACGGCCTTCAACACCGTGTGGACCTACGACATTTACCAGTCGTACATCAAGCCCGGAGCTTCGGATGAGCATTATCTCTGGATGGGGCGGATGGCGACTGTCTTCGGCATTGCGATCTCAGTCGCTGCGGCATTCGTAGCGACGAAGTTCAACAACATCATGGACATGCTCCAGTTGGTCTTCGCCTTCGTCAATGCACCGCTCTTTGCGACATTCCTGCTGGGCATGTTCTGGAAACGCGCGACAGGACACGGCGCATTCGTTGGACTGTTGTCAGGCATCTCAGCAGCAGCGATTCATCACGGACTGACTCTGCCGCGCGGGGCGATTTCCGGTATCAAAGGCGGGTGGCTCGCGGTGGTCCATACATACCCGAGCGAGATGGCGCAGAATTTCTGGACGGCGATCTTCGCATTCTCAACCTGCTTGCTGATAACAATCGTGGTGAGTCTCTTGACCAAGCCGCGAGAGGAGAACGACCTGAAAGGTCTTGTCTATTCGTTGACGGAGAGACCAAAAGAGAAGAATCTGCCCTGGTATCAGCGGCCTCTGGTGCTCGGCGTGATAGTTCTCGCGATGGCGCTCGCGCTGAACATAATCTTCTGGTAAGGAAGGAGCGAACGTGATGGGACTCGATATTAGACTGCCGATTGGACTGATGTTCACTATCTTGGGCCTGCTGCTCGCAGGCTACGGCCTTGTCGGTGACAAGGAGATTTACGCGCGCTCGCTTGGCCTCAATATCAATTTGTGGTGGGGACTCGTCATGCTCATCTTCGGCCTCTTGATGCTGTTCCTTGGAAGGCGCGCGATGAGAGACAAAAAAGGTTAGCAGAGCAAACGAAGCTGTCAGGCTCATCATAACTTGGACGCCGAACAATAGTTCGGCAGCAAAAATAATCTCGAAAATTCATTGACAGCGTTACCGGTAACGTTTATTATCCGTTACTGTAACGGAGGCTCTTCTGCGAACCATTTCCGACAGGGCGCGATCTGAGTAAAAGGGCTTGAATTCCAACGCTTTTGGATTAGTCGCACCCTTTCTCGCTTCAACGTGGATTTAACATTCGGCAGCGCGCGTGCGCTGGCATAAGGCTGGAGTAGCCGGGGAACCTCTTCAGCCTTATGCCGATGGCGAAATCTTTTTTTGAAGAAACCGGCTGCGGTTTTATCTCGTGGCTTGATTAATCAGGCACATGAAAATAGAGGAGACGAAAAGTTAAAGATGAAGAGGCGTGATTATCTTGCACTGATGGGTCTCGGCGCGGGCGCGCTCGCCGCAGGTTCTCTGAAGATTGCCAGCGCGCAACAGACTGCTCCGGCTGCGAATGCGCAGGACACGGGCGCACCGACGACTTCGACTGTCGAAGACCGCACGCGACGTATGCAATGGTGGCGCGCCGCCAAGTTCGGCATGTTCATCCACTGGGGCCTCTACAGCGTGCTCGGTCGCCACGAATGGGTGATGGAGAACGAAGGCATCCCCGTCAGCGAGTACGAAAAGCTCGCGGACCAGTTCAAGCCCAAGCCGAACGCGGCGCGCGATTGGGCACAACTGGCAAAACGCGCCGGGCAGAAGTACATGGTGATGACGACGAAGCATCACGAGGGCTTCTGCAATTTCGACACGAAGCTAACTGATTATTGCGCGACGAAGCGTGGGCCAGGACGCGACCTTGTGCGTGAATATGTTGATGCGGCTCGCGCCGAGGGCCTGCGCGTTGGCTTCTACTATTCGCTGATGGACTGGCATCACCCGGACGGCGCGCGCTCTTTAACTGATGAGGCTGCGCGGCGGCGTTTCGTTGATTACATACATGGGCAAGTCAAAGAGTTGATGACGAACTATGGCAAGATAGATATTCTCTGGTACGACGTGGCCTGGCCTCTGGACGCGAAGGGCTGGGAGTCCGTCGAGATGAACAAGATGGTCCGAAGCCTGCAACCGGACATCATCATCAACAACCGTTCTAAGATACCGGAAGACTTCGACACGCCTGAGCAGCGCATTGAGGCTTCGCAGAATCGCCCCTGGGAATCCTGCATGACTCTGAACGACAGTTGGGGTTATCAGGCGGCGGACTTCGGATGGAAAAGCCCGACGACGGTGATTCGCAATCTCATCACTTGCGCGCGCGATGGCGGCAACTATCTTTTGAACATCGGGCCAAAACCCGATGGCTCGATTCCCGTCGAATCAGTTCAGATACTTTCAACCGTCGGCGACTGGATGAGCAAGAACGGTGCGACCATTTACGAATCAAACAACTGCCAGCCGAGACGCGGAAACTATCTGAGCTTCACGCGCAAAGGGAACACACTTTATGCACACGTTCATTACTGGCCCGGCGAAACGGTCGTCGTCGGCAACCTCGTTCCCAAAGTGACATCTGTCAAATATTTTGCGACGGGTCAGCCGGTAAAATTCGAACAAGATGATTTTCGTGTGCGCCTGACTGGATTGCCGAAGAAAGCTCCCGAACTGGTGACGACATTCGCCCTCGAATGCGATGGCGAGCCGAGACAGGCCCATGAAGATAAGCGCGCCGTCAAACCGCGCGCAGGAATTTACAAATCAGCTTGAGCGCAAACCGAAAAGATGAAGACGAGCATCGTTGATAGCCATCAACATTTCTGGCAGGTGGGGCGCTTCGACTACCCCTGGATGAACAGCGAAGTCGAGACGCTTTATCAGGACTATCTGCCCGAAATGCTTGAGCCTCTTTTGAAAGAACAAGGCGTGGCGCAAACGGTCGTCGTGCAGGCGAGCAACAGTATTGAAGAGACGCGCTGGATGTTGAGTCTCGCCGACGAGTATCCATTTATCGCGGGCGTCGTCGGTTGGGTAGATTTGATGAGCGCGGACGTGGAGCAGCAGTTGGAGGGGTTGACCGTGCATCGAAAATTCAAAGGTGTGCGGCATCTGGTCGAAAGTGAGCCGGAGGACAATTGGCTCATTCAACAGAGCGTCCTGCGCGGGTTGAATGTGCTCTCGCGTCACGGCGTCTCTTACGATCTGCTCGTGCACACACGTCATTTGAGATATGTGAAAACGGTCGCAGAGCGTTGCCCGGAGTTGCGTCTCGTCATTGACCACCTGGCGAAGCCGCCAGTTGCGAAAGGTGAAATCAAAGGATGGGCGCGCGCATTTAGAGAGGTGGCGGCATACGAAAATGTTTCGTGCAAGCTTTCAGGACTTGTCACGGAAGCCAACCATGCATCATGGCGAACAGAAGATTTGCGCCCCTTTGTTGAAAGTGCGCTGGAATGTTTCGGCGCGCGGCGCTTGATGTTTGGGAGCGACTGGCCTGTCTGTTTGCTTGCCGCATCATACAGCGATGTGTTGGAATCTTTTCAATCTTTGACGGCCAGGTTGAGCGAAGAAGAGCGCGCTTTAATTTTCGCTGAGAACGCAAGGGATTTTTACAGGTTACAAGACGAGGCGCGCGCCGCAGAAAATGGCTGAAACCTATTTCATCACAGGAGCGCAGGGCTGCATCGGCTCTTGGATCGTCAAAGCTCTCACGGAGCGCGGCGACCGGGCAGTCATCTTCGATCTCAGCCGGGATGCGCGACGCCTGAGCGCCATCATCGAGCCTGATAACCTAGAACGTGTGCGCGTCATCGTTGGCGACATCACAGACAGAGATGCTGTGCGCACAGCCCTCGAAGAATCAAAGGCGCGGCGCGTCATTCATCTGGCTGGTTTGCAGGTCCCAACTTGTAAAGCAGACCCTGTGTTGGGCGCGCTCGTCAACGTCGTCGGAACTCTCAATATCTTCGACGCCGCTTTGAAAGCCGGAGCAGAAAGAGTTGTCTATGCGAGTTCGGCTGCGGTCTTTGGAATGGGCGATGATGACGCGCCGCTCGATGAGAATGCTCAGAGCGAGCCTTTAACGCACTACGGCGTTTTCAAGCGGACGAACGAAGGCAATGCTCGCGTCTTCTTTCTGGATCACGGTCTGTCTAGCGTCGGACTCAGACCTTTGACAGTGTACGGCGTCAACCGCGACACAGGGTTGACGAGCGATCCGACAAAAGCCATGAAAGCAGCCGTGCTCGGTCTTCCGTTTCACATACGCTTTGGCGGCGCGACAGACTTTCAATATGTCGCGGACACCGCCTTAGCCTTCATCGCGTGTGCTGATGTTGCGCCAGAAGGCGCGCACGTCTTCAATCTTCATGGCGAGACCGTTCAGGTTGAAGAGATTGCTCGCGTTATCAACGAGAACGCCCCGTCGAGCAATCTCGTGACGTGGGGCGGAGCGGCGATACCGATTGCGCCCGCCCTGGACGATGCAGCTATTCGGCGTGTGATCGGCGATCTGCCGTCAACAACGCTTCGCGCGGGCGTGAAGGAGACGATGCACAGGTTCAAGGAGTTGCATGATGCAGGACGCCTTGACACGAGCGACATAGAAATGGAATTAGCTAACGAGAAGCGGGGTGGCATTTGAGCGCGCCGACGAAAATTAACGGCAGAGTCTCATCGCCCTTACAGACGACGACCATGCGCGCGAGCGTGCTCGTGGACCGAGCGCGGCTCGAAGTGCTTGACGTGCCTTGCCCGCAAATTGTTCCGCACGAAGTCTTACTCTCAGTCTCTGCGGTCGGGCTTTGCGGGACAGATGCACACATCTTTGCCGGGCACGCCAACTACAATATGGACGAGCGTGGCCAGCCAATCCCACTCACTGTGCAACCGCAGATTCTAGGCCATGAGATTAGCGGGCGTGTCACCAAAGTTGGAAGCGAAGTGCATGACCTGAGAGTCGGCGATCACGTCGTGGTGGACCAAGGTTTGAACTGTAGAAGCCTGCAACGCGATGCGCTTTGCGAATATTGCAGGACGGGAGATTCGCATCAATGCGAATTCTACAGCGAGCATGGGATCACGGGTCTGTCGGGTGGGCTTGCAGAGTTCATCGCCATTCCTTCGGTCAACGCCGTGCCTGTTCGTTCCATGCTCGATGCGGCTGAGGCCGCGCTCGTCGAACCGCTTGCCTGCATCATCCATTCATCCAATGTTGTCGCCAATGCGGAGACCAGGTATTCAATCAACGCGAGCGATGCCTCGCAACGCGTTCGTTCCATACTGATCTGCGGCGCAGGACCAGCGGGTCTGTTGTTCATACAGTATTTGCGTGGCGCGCTCGGCTATGATGGCCTGTTGCTGGTCAGCGAACCTAACGAAAAGAAGCGCAGACTGGCCGAAAGTTTTTGCGCCGACGAAGCTTTTGACCCGAACGCGTGTGATTTGATCGAAGCCGTATCGGAGCACACAGGCGGGCGCGGTGTTGAATATTTAATCGAAGCCTCGGGCGCAGGCACGGTCTTTCACGCAATCCCCGGACTTGTTCGCAAACAAGCGACCATACTGCTTTACGGTCACGGCCACGCCGGAGTTGACCTCAGCGTGCTGAACAACGTGATGTTCAAAGAGCCGACGCTCATTACTCCGGTCGGAGCCTCAGGCGACTTCCGCGCTGATGGGAGGCCATCCGTTTACATTCATGCGCTCGACCTGATCGAGCGCGGGCGGATAGAAATAGCCTCCATCATCACGCATCGCTACACATCGCTCGATGAAGTGCAAGGCGCTCTGGAAAATGATATATACGCGCAGGACTATATCAAGGGCGTGGTAGAACTTTAGCGCGGCCATCTTCTGACCGACCGTTACCAAAAAGTGCATCATCGAACTGTCTATTTACGTCTCAATGAGACTCTCGAAATAATGAAGCGTGAGGTGTGCTTATTCAACTTGAGAGAGAGTCGAACAGGTTTAGAGTATGAGAATCGTAACTTTCATAAATGAAGAGGCCGGAATAACTAAGGGTGTGCCGCGCGTCGGCGCATTGCTCGATGACACGGAGTTCATTCTTGATTTCACGAGTGCGCTTCGAGGCGCAGGCAAGAGTCTGGACGAGACCGATGCGAGAGGGGCGCAAGCGAATCTCCTCGCATGGTTTGACCTTGACGGCGCGGGCTTCAAACGCGCGCTTGAGGTTTACAACCAGCTTGCCAGGAAAGAACTGAGTCTCGAAAAAGCTTTGCAAGAAAATTTGCTCAGCAAACGCGCAACCGTGCGCCTTCTCGCGCCCGTTCCGCGTCCCGGCAAGCTTATTGCGATTGGCCTCAATTACAGAGATCATGCGGCTGAAAGCAATATGCCCATCCCCGAGCAGCCTGTCGTCTTCTCTAAATTCACAACGTCAGTCATTGGGCCTGACGAATTGGTAATCTTGCCGCAGACGAGCGAGCAGGTTGATTATGAAGCGGAACTGGGCGTGGTTATCGGGCGTCGTACAAAGAACGTGTCGCGCGAAGATGCGCTTTCGTATGTTCTCGGCTATACCAACATCAACGATGTGAGCGCGCGCGATTTTCAGTTCGCGGACGGTCAATGGCAACGCGGCAAATCGTGCGATACATTCGCCCCGATGGGCGAGGCAATCGTGACGACCGATGAAGTCCCAGACCCACACAAGCTGTCAATAAAGCTGAGGCTGAATGGGAAAACAATGCAGGACTCGAACACGGACCAGCTCATCTTCGGCGTGCCGGAACTTGTTGCCTTCCTCTCGGAAACAATCACACTCGAACCCGGCGACGTGATTGCGACAGGAACACCGCCGGGCGTAGGCTTTGCGCGCAAGCCGCCGGTCTATATTAAAGACGGCGACGTGATGGAAGTTGAGATAGAGAAACTCGGCACTCTGCGCAACCCGGTCTCAGCCGCGCGCGAAGCTGTCGGAAGTGCTGCCTGAAAATTTCCTGAAGCAGAGAAGAATAGATGCGAAAAATAATCATACTCTTTATTGTGCTGAGCGCGCTCGCGCTTCTTAGTTGCTCAAAATCTGGACAACAAGGCGCGTCCACTGGTGGGAAAAAGAAGTTGACCATCGCCGTCATCCCGAAGGGGACGACGCATGAGTTCTGGAAGAGCATCCACGCTGGAGCCAACAAGGCTGCCCAAGAGCTTGCAGCACAAGGAACCGATGTTGAAGTCATCTGGAAAGGGCCGTTGCGCGAGGACGACCGCGAACAGCAGATTCAGGTCGTCGAAGGTTTCATCTCGCAGAACGTCAACGGCATCGTGCTCGCTCCCTTAGACAATCGCGCGCTCGTTCGCCCCGTCGAGGAAGCGAAAAGCGCAGGCGTGCCGACGGTCATCATTGATTCGGCGCTGGATTCAAACTCCATCACGAGCTTTGTCGCCACAGATAACCGCAAAGGCGGACTGCTTGCTGCTGACCGCATGGGTGAACTCTTGAACGGCAAGGGAAAGATTCTGGTGCTCCGTTATGCCGAAGGCTCTGCGAGCACGACTGATCGAGAAGAGGGATTTCTGGGAGAGTTGAAAACGAAATTCCCTAACATCGAAGTAGTCTCTTCGGACCAGTACGCCGGAGCAACGCGCGACACAGCAAAACGCGCTTCTGAAAATCTTCTCAACCGCTATGGCGACGACGTTCAGGGCATCTTCACGCCGAATGAATCTTCGACCGCAGGGATGCTGCTCGCTCTGCAAGACATCAACAAGGCTGGCAAGGTGACGTTCGTCGGGTTTGACGCGAGCGACGCCTTTATCGAGGCCATGAAGAAGAATCAGTTGCATGGCATCGTCGTCCAGAATCCTCTGAACATGGGCTATCTCGGTGTGAAGACGATGGTCGAGAGCCTGCAAGGCCAACCGGTAGAGAAGCGCATTGACACAGGCGTCACGATGATTACGCCCGACAAGCTTGACGCCCCCGAAGTACAAACATTATTGCATCCACCGCTCGACCAATACTTGAAATAAATTATGAATGATGAGTTTTGAATGTTGAATTAAAGAAGCTGGCTTGCTTTCAATTCAACATTCAAAACTCATAATTCAAAACTCATAAAATGGTTGCTAAAGCAAAAGAGGCGCGTGTTGTTGCTTCGTCCGGTTTCTTTCAGAAATGGTTGAACCGGTTGGGACCGTTGCTGGGTCTCGTGCTGGTGATTCTTATCTTCTCTCTCCTGATGGATTCACCCGCGCGATACCTCTCGCCGTTTAATCTACGCATTGTGCTCGCGCAGACGGTAATCGTCGCCATCGGCGCAATCGGCATGACGCTCATCATCATTAGCGGCGGGATTGATCTTTCGGTCGGCTCGACGATTGCTCTCGCGGGTGTAGTGACCGCGCTTGGCATCAACGCGGGACTTCCTTTGATAGTTGCGGTCGGCGCGGGCGTTCTTGTTGGCGCATTTGTCGGCATCGTCAACGGTCTGGCGATTACGCGCCTGCGCGTCGTGCCGTTCATCGCCACGCTCGGCATGCTTGGCATCGCGCGCGGCGTGGCGAAGTGGCTAGCGCAGGAGAAGGTCGTTGACGTGCCGGATACCTGGGTCAACGATCTGCTGGTCATATTTCCGAAACCGTCATGGCTGCTGGTCGCGCCTGGCGTGTGGATTACTGTTGTGCTCGCTGTTGTCGCGGGCGTCGTCCTCAGAAACACCGTCTTCGGTCGGCGCGTCTTCGCGCTCGGCTCAAATGAATCTGCGGCGCGTGCCTGCGGCATTGCGACTGACCGCTTGAAGGTCTGGATTTACGCGCTCGCAGGTTTGATGTTCGGACTTGCGGGCGTGATGCAGATGTCGCGCTTGAGGCAGGGAGACCCGACCGTCGCCGCAGGCTCTGAGTTGGACATCATCGCGGCGGTCGTCATCGGCGGCGGAAGCCTTGCGGGCGGCGAAGGCAGTATCTTAGGCTCGATGATCGGAGCGCTCATCATGGCTTTCCTGCGCAACGGCTGCCAGCAGGTCGGTTGGCCGAACTACATTCAAGAGATAATCATCGGCGGTATCATCGTCGTCGCAGTCGCGCTTGATCGTTGGCGCTCATCGCGCGCCGTCGTTTGAAAAAGCAGTGAAAAGTGAATAGTGAAAAGTGAAAAGTTAAGAACGGGTTTCACTATTCACTATTCACTTTTCACTTTCCACTAACCCTAATGGCAATTCTCTCGCTCTCAAATATCAAGAAGCGTTTTGGGCCAACGGTCGCGCTCGATGGCGTGAGCCTTGAGTTGAAGAGTGGCGAGGTTCATGCCTTGATTGGTGAGAACGGGGCAGGCAAGAGCACTTTGATGAATGTGCTGGCGGGCGCGCTTCGCCCTGATGATGGAAGGATGATGATTGAAGGCGAGCCTTATGCTCCGTCGAATCCAATGGAGGCTCGCGTGCGTGGAATCGCTCTTATTCATCAGGAACTGTCGCTGCTTCCACATCTTTCTGTCGCGGAGAATGTCTTGCTGGGGATTGAGCCTTCTCGTTTCGGTTGGCTCAATCGTCGTGAGCTGCAAACGCGAACGCTCGATGTCCTGAAGACTTTTCATCATCAGGAGATTCGCCCCGACACGCGCGTCGGAAAACTTTCGGTCGCAGCCCAGCAGATCGTTGAGATAAGTCGCGCCATCGCTGCTCGTGCCCGCATCATCCTGATGGATGAACCGACAAGCAGTTTGCAACGAGATGATGTCGAGCGACTCTTTGCCCTCGTCCGAAAATTGAAGGGCGATGGGATAAGCATCATCTACATCAGCCATTTTCTGGAAGAGGTGCGCGAGATTGCAGACAGCTTCACGGTCTTGCGCGATGGGCGGAGCGTGGCGACAGGAGAGATTGCTTCCGTCAGGGATGAAGCATTAATCGCGCACATGGTTGGCCGCTCCGTTGAAAATCTTTTCCCGCATCGCTCAGCGAGTGGTAATCAAGATGCGGAGACTGTTCTGGAGGTGCGCGATCTCTCTGCCCCGCCTGCTCTGAAGAACGCAAACTTTGATCTGCGGCGTGGTGAAATCCTCGGCCTCGCCGGATTGATGGGGTCTGGCCGAACTCAGGTCGTCCGGGCGATTTTTGGATTGGATAAACCGCAGTCGGGCACAATCAACCTGAAGGGCAAAGCTTTGTCTCTTCGCGGCGGGACGCCTGCTGTCAGGCTCTTTCAGCGGATGGGCTATTTGAGCGAAGACCGCAAGGGCGAAGGTTTGGCCTTGACGCTCTCGATTGCAGATAACATCACGATGACGCGGTTTTCGTCGTGCTCACGTTGGGGCTGGCTGAATCTCGCGCGCCAACGCAAACAGGCCGAGAGCGTGACGCAAGCTCTCCGTGTTAAAGCACACAACGTCCGCCAAGCTGTGAGCACGCTTTCAGGCGGCAATCAACAGAAGGTTGCGCTCGCGCGCCTGCTGCATCAGGAGGCGGAGATTCTTCTTCTGGATGAGCCGACGCGAGGCATTGACATCGGCAGCAAGGTGCAGGTTTACGAAGCAATCGCGCGCTTTG
>Ga0182001_10000296_pt1 | contig 10543 bp, 8 predicted proteins | sample BulsoiFelSFmetaG_FD_120485 | JGI IMG/M metagenome (GOLD analysis project Ga0182001, IMG submission 120485) | Bulk soil microbial communities from Mexico - San Felipe (SF) metaG | ecosystem: Environmental > Terrestrial > Soil > Agricultural land | place: Mexico: San Luis Potosi | collected... | reverse complement strand
GGGCCACGACGCTCTGACGCAGGCACGTCTGCGCATCGACGAGCGCGTGCTCCACCAACTGACCGGCATCTCTTACCTCGACGAAAGACTCCGCGGGCTGTTCGAGTCCGTGGCGCCGCCGCGCGAACTGCCCGACTCGCACCGCGAGCTTGCTGAAAGAATCGCGGGCTTCTGGGCCGGCGAGAAGGTCGAGGCGGCGCTGCCTCTCGTCGCGCTCGGCGGCGACGACGCCGCGGGCAAGCGCGCAGTCGCAGCCGCGGCAGCCGCGCTGCTCGGCCTCGGCCTCCACACCTTGCACGCGGCCGACCTGCCGCAGCCCGTCGCCGAACGCGAAGCCCTCGCGCGCCTCTGGGAGCGCGAAGTCGTCCTGCAAGGCAGCGCGCTCCTCCTGGAAGCCGACGAAACGGAGGCGACGCACGCCGTCCTCTCCTTCGCCGAGGGCGTGCGCGGCATGCTCTTCTTCGCCGCGCGCGACACGCCCCGCCTTCGACGCCGTCGCGCGCTCACCTTTGAAGTGAAGAAGCCCGGGCCGGCCGAGCAGCGTCTCCTCTGGCAGAGCGCCCTCGGCACGACGGCCGGAGAGTTGAACGGCGCGCTCGACTCGCTCATCTCCCACTTCAGCCTCGGCGCCGAAGGCATCCGGGCCGCCGCCGCGCAGGCCCGCGAAGGGCTCACGCGCGCGGCGGGCGCGGGCGACGTGGGCGAACTCCTCTGGTCGGCCTGCCGCGTCCGCGGGCGCTGGCGCCTCGACGACCTCGCGCAGCGTATCGAGCCGGCGGCCGGCTGGGAAGACATCGTCCTGCCCGACTACCAGACGCGCTCCTTGCGCGAGATAGCGGCCCACGTCCGCCGGCGCGCCACCGTCTACGAGCACTGGGGCTTCGCGCGGAAGGGCGCGCGCGGCCTCGGCATCAGCGCCCTCTTCGCGGGCCCCTCCGGCACCGGCAAGACGTTGGCGGCCGAAGTGCTGGCCGGCGACCTGCGGCTCGACCTCTACCGCATCGACCTTTCCTCGGTCGTCAGCAAGTACATCGGCGAGACGGAGAAGAACCTCCGCCGCGTCTTCGACGCCGCCGAAGAGAGCGGCGCCGTGCTCCTCTTCGACGAGGCCGACGCCCTCTTCGGCAAGCGCAGCGAAGTCAAAGACAGCCACGACCGCTACGCCAACATAGAGGTCAGCTACCTCCTGCAAAGGATGGAGGCATACCGCGGCCTCGCCATCCTCACGACCAACCTGAAGACGGCGCTCGACCAGTCCTTCATGCGCCGCCTGCGCTTCGTCGTCCACTTCCCATTTCCCGACGCGGCGCAGCGCGCGGAGATTTGGCGCCGCGCCTTCCCGCCGGGCGCGCCCACGTCCGGCCTTCAATACGACAAGCTCGCGAGGCTCAACGTCGCGGGCGGCAATATCCGCAACATCGCCCTGAACGCCGCCTTCATCGCGGCAGACGCCGGACGGCCCATCACGATGGCCCACGTCCTACAGGCCGCGGGCAGCGAATACGACAAGCTCGAAAAGCCCCTGACCGGGGCCGAGAGCGGAGGCTGGCTATGAAGCCGCGGGGCGTCGAGCTGCACATAGAAGAGTTAATCCTGCACGGCTTCGCGCCCGGCGACCGCCACCGCATCGCCGACGCCGTCGAGCGCGAGCTGTCGCGCCTCTTCAGAGAGCAGGGCGTGCCCGCCTCGCTTCAGTCCGGCTTCGAGAGCCCGCGGCTCGACGCAGGCTCCTTCAACTTCGCGCCCGACTCGCGCGCCGAAACAATCGGCGCCGAAGTGGCGCGGGCCATCTACGGAGGCTTCACGCCTTGAGCGCACGCGCACAGGCACCAGTTAAGACGCCGGCCAGGGCGCCGGTCAAGACGCCGGCCCGGCCGCCTTCGATGTCGCGGGCGGACCACTCGACGCAGAACGCGCCGGGCGGTCTTCTCCAGCGCAAGTGCGCCTGCGGCGGCGCGGCCAGGCTGAGCGGCGACTGCGGCAAGTGCTCCGACAAACTCAAGCGACCGCTCCAGACGAAGCTGGAGGTCGGACGCGCCGGGGACCACTTCGAGCAGGAGGCCGACCGCCTCGCCGAAGAGGTGATGCGCGGGCCTTCACACGCCGCCCCGCACGCCGTCACGACCGGCCTGCAACGCCGCGCCGTCACGCCCGTCGGCCCCAACGCTTCGGGCACCGCCCCCGCGCCGCCCTCCGTCGAACAGGCGCTCGACTCGCCCGGCCGGCCCCTGGACGCGCAGACGCGCGCCTTCATGGAGTCGCGCTTCGGCCACGACTTCGGCCGCGTCCGCGTCCACGCCGACGAGCGGGCGGACGAGTCGGCCCGCGCCGTCGAAGCCTCCGCCTACACTGTCGGCGACCACCTGGTCTTCGCCGCCGGCCGCTACGCGCCGCACACGCACGAAGGCCGCCGGCTCATCGCGCATGAGTTGGCCCACGTTCTCCAACAGGGCGGCGCCAGCCGCGCGGCCCCGTCCGGACACGTCGGCCCCGTCCAGCCGAGCGCGCGCGGCCTCTTGCAGCGCCAGCCGGCCCCGGCAAGAAAGGCACGCATCCTCTCGGCCGAAGAGATTGTCAACGTCTACCTGAGCCGTAAGGAGGCATACGACCTCGTCGGTCGGCCGCCGAAGGCGAGAGTGTGTCGCTCAAAGGGTAAGGCGCCGACGGCCGAGAACTGCCCCGCCGAGCTGGAGCCGGGCGCCGTCGTCAACGTCATCTCGGGGGAGCCGGGCGCGGGCTGGCTGCAAATCGAGAACACGGGCGCCTTCAGCGGCTTCGGCCCGAAGGAGCCGGTCTACATCCTCGGCGTCTTCGCCGTAAAATTGTCCGACGAGAACCGCCCCGTAACCCGGCCGATAAAGTCCGAACCCTCGGAGTTGGCCGCGGACTTGCTGTCGAAGGCGGGGGAGCCGTTGCCGCCTTCAACGCCCACGCCCCTCTTCGACTGGACCATCCCCGAGGACGCCTTCAAAGGCATCGTGCCCGACTTCAAGGCCAAAGGCATCCCCCACCCGGGCTGGACCGACACCGAAAGGCTCTTGAAGCACGGCCCGTACAAAATCATCAACAACCTGCGGCGGAACGAGGACGGCACCTCCTCGATTCTCTACTACGTCGCGTACCGCACGAAGCCCGGCTACCTCGGCCCGACCAACTGGAACGAGTGGGTCATCGGCCCCGACTCGATTGAGGAGTTCATCAGCAAGGTTGACAGCTACGCCGCTGGCGGCGCCGCCGCCTACATGTTCGGCCCGCCGCCGCCCAACGTCGTCGAGGGCGAGCGCTTCGTCAAGCATTTCATGGCCGGCGAACTCGGCGAGGCAGGCAAGGCGTACAAGGACGCCCTATACGAGTCGGTCACAGACGTTAACTGGTGGATACAGATGGTCACGGCGACGGCCGGCGTCGTCGATGCCATGGCGCCGCCCGTCCCGCGTCTGCCCGGGGCCGGCCCCGCGCCCATCAAAGGCCCGCCGCCCGCCGCGCGCCCCACGGGCCCGCCGAAACTGACCGTCATCGAGGGCGGCAAGTCGCAGGGCACGACCTCCGGCGGCAACGTCTCGCGCCTCCCGCGCGGCAGGACCCAGCCTTCGGCGAGTCAGGGCGGCGGCGACTTCGCCTACAGGGGCGGCTCGGCCGCCCAGAAGATGGACCCGGCCCCCGCGCCCGCGCAGCGCCCGCAGCTCCGCGTCGTCGAAGAGGTGCCGGAGCCGAAGCCGGCCGCCGTCCCCGAGCCTTTGCCCGAAGCCCCGCCGCCCGCGCCCGTCGAGGTCCCCGCACAGGCGCCCGGACAGGTTCCCGCGCAGGGTCCGGCCGCCGTGGGCGCGGCCGGGGCCGCAGTCACGCCGAAGGGCGGCCAGAAGACCGGAGAGGAGCCCGCCCCCGAGCCCTCGCCCTTCCCGGAAGTGGAGGAGAAGAGGAGGTCCGGAAGTTGCCCGACCGGCTTGAGCGAGGCCGACCCCATCGAGATGGTCTGGCTCAAGCCTCTGAGGTTTTATAAGAGCATCCTCAAACTCGACGGCGGCGGCTACCCGCGCCTCACGCCCAAGAAGCTGCTCCGCGCCGGCCGGAAGTACGGCCCGGAGCAGGGCACCATCGGCGTCAAGGACTGGCCCGGCGTCGGCTCGACCCTCCACAGAATTTCGACGCCGCGCGACGAGTCCGTCACGCGCCACTTCATCGAGGCCACGGCCGACGAGGGCTTCGAGGAGTGGGACCAGTTTTCGCCCGACCACGTCCGCGACCTCTTCTTCGAGGGCGCCGACCACTTCAAAAACCTCTGGCCGCTGGACCGCGACACCAACGAGCGCGCCGGCCACTGGCACGCCAACCAGAGCGTCTGCTTCAGCGACGCGCCCGGCCTGAAGCCCCGCGTCGAGTCGCTCTGCTCGGCCCGGCTCGTCGGGCGCTGGTTCGTCATCAGGAAGGTCGGCGAGCCGCCGCCGATGTCGCAAGGGAAGTGCAGCGTCGCTTCCTCGAAGAAGCCGAAGAAGAAGTAGGCCGGCGCAAGCCGGGGATGAAACCGCATGTCCACCTTTCCTAACTCGCCGCGACTGCTGAAGGGCGGCATCGTCGTGCTCGACCCCGAGACCTCGGTCGTGCAGCGCGTCATCACCTTGCAGTACAACCCCGACACGCTCAGCCGCAGCTTCCAAATAAAGGCGCGCGGCGAGGGCGCCGACCGCTCCGAGGCCCTGCGCCTGACGGGGCCGCCCGTCGAGTCCATCAAGCTCGACGCGGAGATAGACGCCACCGACCAGCTCGAATTTCCGGACCAGCACAAGACGGTCGCCGAGCTTGGCATCCACGCCCACCTCGCCGCGCTCGAAACGCTCGTCTACCCGACCACCAACCAGCTCGAATCAAACCGCAAGCTCGCGCGGTCGGGCGCGCTCGAAATCACGCCGATGGAGTCGCCGCTGACGCTCTTCGTCTGGAGCAAAAACCGCGTCATGCCGGTCCGCATTACCGACGTGAGCGTCACCGAAGAGGCTTTCGACCCGGCCCTGAACCCCCTCCGCGCGAAGGTCAGTTTAGGGATGCGCGTGCTCACGGTTGACGACCTCGGCTTCGAGCACAAGGGCGGCAGCATCTACCTCGCGTACCAGCAGCAGAAAGAGCGCCTTGCCGCGCTCTACCAGGGCGGGCCGCTCGGCGGCCTCGGCGTCAACAAGATTCCGTAGAGATTCCGTAGAGAGGCAGCAGAGAAATGTTCCCCATCACGAGCCGTTACTACGCCGTGCAGGTCGTCACGCGCGAGACTGCGGAGGGCCGCGAGGTCGCGTACCTGCGGCGCCGCTTCGTCCCGCCGCCCGAGCGCTTCGAGCTTCTGGCCGAGCACGTCGTCACCGAGGGCGAAAGGCTCGACCACATCGCCTCCCGTTACGTCGGCGACCCCGAGCAGTTCTGGCGCCTCTGCGACTCGAACGGCGCCGTCCGCCCCGACGAGCTGACCGAGACGCCGGGCCGCCGCCTGCGCATCACGCTGCCCGAAGGCATCCCCGGCCCCGGAACGCCTTATGCTTAAAGGCATCTACCTTACTCTGATGATAGGGCCGGCCGTGCCCGTCCCCGTCCCGCGCGAAATCGTGGACGCGCTCGTGAGCGTCAGGGTGACGAGCGCCTCGGGCGGCGCCCGCAGCGGCTTCGAGCTGACGTTCGACCTCAGCAACGACTCGCCGCTCCAGACGGCCTTCCTCCTGACCTCGGGCAGCCTGCCGCCCGTCATGCGCGTCGTCATCGCCGTCACGGTCAACGCCTCGGCCGAGGTCATCATGGACGGCGTCATCACCAACCACCAGATTGCGCCCGGCAGCGACGCGCGCCGTTCGACGCTGACACTCACCGGCGAAGACCTGAGCGCGCTGATGGACTGGGTCGACTTCAGCGGCATCCCTTTCCCGGCCATGCCGCCCGAGGCGCGCGTCCTCGCCCTGCTCGCCAAGTACGCCTTCCTCGGCGTCGTCCCCGGCGTCGTCCCCTCGGTGCTGATAGACATTCCCATCCCCGTCGAGCGCATCCCCGAGCAGCGCGGCACGGACCTCACCTACATCAACTACCTCGCGGACCTCGTCGGCTACGTCTTCTACATCGACCCCGGCCCCGAGCCCGGCATGAGCGTCGCCTACTGGGGGCCGGAGGTGAAGTTCGGCGTGCCGCAGCCCGCCCTGAACGTCCAGATGGACGCGCACACCAACGTCGAGTCCCTTAACTTCCGCTTCGACAAGGAGAAGGCCACGCTCCCCATCATCACCATCCAGAATCAGGCGACGAAGGTGCCTATCCCGATTCCCGTCCCGCCGATTACGCCCCTTAACCCGCCGCTCGGCGCCGTCCAGCCGTTCCCGAACCGCGTCGAGTGGATAAGCGAGACGGCCAAGTACAACCCGCTTCAGGGCGCGCTCATCGGCATGGCTAAAGCTTCGCGCACGGCCGACGTGGTCAGCGCCACTGGGAAGCTCGACGTGCTGCGCTACGGGCGGCTCCTGAAGTCGCGCAAGCTCGTCGGCGTGCGCGGCGTCGGCCTCGCCTTCGACGGCCTCTATTACGTCACCAGCGTCACGCACGAAATCAAGCGCGGCGAGTACAAGCAGAGCTTCGAGCTGAGCCGCAACGGTCTCATATCAATCACACCGAAGGTGCCCGCATGAGTTCAACAACAGAGAGCCTTTCGACCACCACGCCCGACGCGCCGAAGAAGTTCTACGGCAAGTACCGCGGCACGGTCCTCAACAACATCGACCCGATGCAGATCGGCCGCATTCAGGTCGTCGTCCCCGACGTGACCATCATCCCGAGCAGTTGGGCCATGCCGTGCGTGCCCCTGGCCGGCATCCAGAACGGCTTCTACGCCGTGCCCATCATCGGCTCGGGCGTGTGGGTCGAGTTCGAGCAGGGCGACCCGGATTACCCTATCTGGTCGGGCTGCTTCTGGGGCACGGCCGCCGAGGTGCCGGCCCTCGCGCGCATCGTCCCGCCCGTGGTGCCCGGCATCACGCTCCAGACGCCGCTCCAGAACGGCATACAGGTCAGCGACGTGCCCGGACCCACGGGCGGCATCGTGCTCAAGAGCACAACCGGCGCCACCATCATCGTCAACGACACAGGCATCTACATCCAGAACGGCAAGGGCGCCTCCATCGTCATGGTCGGCCCCTCTGTCACCATCAACGCCGGCGCCATGGTCATCACTTAAGAACATGGTCATCACTTAAGAGAAGGAGAAGAACGCGATGCCCGGACCTCTGCTCCACCTCGGGGCGACCGTGACGTGCGCGCACGGCGGACAGGCGACGCCGGCCGCGCCCAACCCGCGCGTGCTCGTCTCGGGCCAGCCCGTCGTCACGCTCGCCAGCCCCTACGTCGTGGCCGGCTGCCCCTTCCCCCCGGCCTCGGGCGGCCCCTGCGTCACGGCGCAGTACGTGACGGGCGCCGCCCGCATCCTCGTCGCGGGCCAGCCCGTCCTGCTCCTCGACAGCCAGGCCGTCTGCGCGCCCACGGGGACGCCGCTCCTACCCGTCGCCGCGCAGCCGCGCGTCACGGGCATCTGAGGAAGGCGCGAGAGCGATGAACGTCGACTTCCCCTACGGCTTCGACGCCGGCGGGCGCACCGCCGCGGCCGAGCGCGACCCGCACATCCGCGACATGATCGAGCAGGTGCTCTTCACCTCGCCCGGCGAGCGCGTCAACCGCCCGACCTTCGGCTGCGGCCTCGCACAGCTCGTCTTCGCGCCCAACTCGGACGAACTGGCCGCCGCCACGCAGTTCCTCGTCCAGGGCGCCCTGCAACAGTGGCTCGACGACCTGATACAGGTCGAGGAGGTGCTGGTCGAGAACCGGGACTCGGCCCTCCACGTCGCCGTGCAGTACGTCAACCGTCGGACGCAGCAGCGCGAGGTCGCGCGCTTCGCGCACGGAGGCACGAGCGCATGATCTACTTCTGCTGCGACGAGCGGCGGCGCAACTCGGTCGCCTCACACCCCGCGCTCAACGGCATCGACTTTCTCGAAGTCTCCGACGACCCGGCGGACCCCGTCGAGCTTCGCCAGCGGCTCCTTCATGTTCACTTCCTGAAGCCGCTCGCGGCGGGCGCGCTCAACAGCGCGAACTTCCGCGTCGAAGGCGGCGACCGCGTGCGCGGCGTCAAGGTCGTCAACATCACGGAGGCGCCCGGCGGCGACGCCGCCCGCATCGACGTGGAGGTCAACCGCGCCGGCGACTTCTCCGTCTACACGCTCCGCCTCTTCGACGGCTCCGACCCGGAAGTCCCGCCCGCCGACTTCGACCCGGTGCTCTCGGCCGTCGATTTCTCCTTCAAGGTCGCGTGCCCGACAGACTTCGACTGCGAGGAGCAGCACGTCTGCGCCGACGAGCCTCGGCCCGCGCCCGAGCTGAACTATCTGGCGAAGGACTACGCGAGCTTCCGCCAGTTGATGCTCGACCGCATGGCCGTGCTCGCGCCCGCGTGGCAGGAGCGCCACGCGGCCGACATGGGCGTCGCGCTCGTCGAGCTGTTGGCCTACGTCGGCGACTATCTCAGCTACCAGCAGGACGCGGTGGCGACGGAAGCCTACCTCGGCACGGCCCGCCGCCGCGTCTCCGTCCGCCGCCACGCGCGCCTCGTCGATTACCACATGCACGACGGCGCTGCCGCACGCGTCTGGGCGCAGGTCCGCGTCGCTTCGGACGGCGTGGCGCTCGCACGCGGCACGCAAATCCTGACGCGCGTCTACGGCCTGCCCGAGCGCGTCGCGCCCGCCTCGGCCGACTACGAGAAGGCCATCAACGCGCGCCCCGTCGTCTTCGAGACGGCGCACGACGCGACGCTCTACCAGTCACACAACGAGATTCTTTTTCACAACTGGGGCGAGGAGCGCTGCTGCCTGCCCGAAGGAGCCACGCGCGCCACGCTCCGCAACGACGGCGGGCGGCTCGACAACCTGAAGGTCGGCGACGTGCTCATCCTCGTCGAGACGCGCAACCCGCAGAACGGCGTTGAAGAAGAGGCCGACGCCGCGCGCCGCCACGCCGTCCGCCTCACGGAGATAAAGCCCGCGACCGACCCGCTCATCGCCGAAGACGAGGCGGGGACGCAAGCCCTCCGCGTGCTCAACGTCCGCTGGGACGCGGCGGACGCGCTGCCGTTCCCGCTCTGCCTCTGGGAAGTCGAAGCGGCGACCGGGGGCGGCGCGCGGCCTGCCAGCGTCGCGCTCGGCAACGTCGTGCTCGCGGACCACGGCATGACCGTCGCCGGCGAGCCGCTCGGCACCGTTCCGCCGGCGAACCCGGAGCTGGACAAGATTCGCGCGCGGCCTTCCGACTTCTGCAAGGAGCCGAAGCGCCGCGCGACGCCCCCGCGCTTCCGCCCGCGACTCTCCGAAACGAACCTCACGCGCGCCGTCCCTTACGACGCCTCGCGCCCGGCTTCGGAAGCGTTGACGTTGCAGCCGTCGGCGGCCCTGCCCGAGATAACTCTGGGGGGCACGCTGCAAGGCGAGACTTCCGTATGGCGCCCGCGCCGAGACCTCATCGGCAGCGCCGCCGACAAGCGCGAGTTCGTCGTCGAGACCGAGGCGGACGGCGCCGCCTTCATACGCTTCGGCGACGACCGCTTCGGCTCGCGTCCGGCCGAGGGCACGACGTTTCTGGCCCGCTACCGCGTCGGCAACGGCGCGCGCGGCAACGTCGGCGCGGAGACGCTGGCGCACGTCGTCAGCCCGAACGCGGCAGTCGTCGGCGTCTCGAACCCTTTGCCCGCGCGCGGCGGCGCCGAGGCCGAGACCGTCGAGCGCGCGCGGCAGGACGCGCCCGTCGCCTTCCGCAAGCAGGAGCGCGCCGTCACGCCGCGGGACTACGCCGAAGTGGCCGAGCGCCACGCGGGCGTGCAGCGCGCCGCCGCCACCGTCCGCTGGACCGGAAGCTGGCGCACCATCTTCCTGACGATTGACCGCCGCGACGGGCTCGACGTTGACGCCGCGTTCGAGCTTGAGATGCGGCGCCACCTCGAACGCTTCCGCATGGCCGGCCACGACCTCGAAATCGACGGCCCGCGCTACGTGCCGCTCGAAGTCGAGATGGTCGTCTGCGTCAAGCCGACCTACTTCCGCGGCCACGTCCGCGCCGCGCTGCTCGAACTCTTCAGCCGCCGCGCTCTGCCCGGCGGGCGTCGCGGCCTCTTCCATCCCGACAACTACACCTTCGGCCAGACGGTTTTCCTGAGTCCGCTCTACGCCGCGGCGCAGTCCGTCGAGGGCGTCGATTCGGTGACCGTCAAGCGGTTCGCGCGGCAGGGCGTCGAGGTGCGCAAGGCCGATTTCGGCGATGCCGCCGCGCTGACTGACGCCTTCAGCGGCGCCGACCGGCTGCTGCTGGTCAGCACGGACGAGCTGGCGACGCCCGGCAAGCGCTTGGCCCAGCATCGCGCTGCGGTGGCGGCGGCGGAGAAGGCCGGCGTCAAGCACGTGGTCTACACCTCCGCGCCGGCCACTCGTCCGACGCCGGAGAGCTCGCTGATCAACGATCACTTCTGGACCGAGCAGGCGCT
>Ga0182001_10000295_pt1 | contig 10556 bp, 4 predicted proteins | sample BulsoiFelSFmetaG_FD_120485 | JGI IMG/M metagenome (GOLD analysis project Ga0182001, IMG submission 120485) | Bulk soil microbial communities from Mexico - San Felipe (SF) metaG | ecosystem: Environmental > Terrestrial > Soil > Agricultural land | place: Mexico: San Luis Potosi | collected... | reverse complement strand
GAGATCAAGCAATCCATCGTTGTTGATGTCGGTTGCCACCGCGCCGAAGGATTTGCCCGGCGATGCCGCGATGCCGGATTCAGCACTTACATCTGTGAACGTGCCGTTGCCATTGTTGCGGAACAGATGGCTCGGCCTCGGCTTAAAGATGCGCGGGATGCAGTAGTAGTTCTGCGTCACGGTCTTGTCAACACAGAGGCGGTGCTGCGATTTATCGAAGTGAACGAAGCTTGAGACGAAGAGGTCTAGGCGATTGTCCGAGTCGTAGTCGAACCAGACGGCGCAAGTTGACCAGCCAGGGACGATCACGCCTGCTTTCTCAGTCACGTCCGTAAACGTGCCGTTGCCGTTGTTGCGGTACAGGATGTCAGTCCCGTAGTTGGTAACGTAAAGGTCTGTGTGGCCATCGCCGTCGTAATCTCCGGCGGCCACACCCATCCCGAAGCGGCCAACGCCCACCCCTGCTTTGTCTGTGACATCTGTGAAAGTGCCGTCGTGATTATTGCGGAAGAGAGCGTTCTTGAGCGGAGAGGCGGGCGTGTAGAAATCCGAAGACCCGCTGTTGACCAGGTAGATATCCATCCACCCGTCCGAGTCGTAGTCAAAGAAAGCGCATCCAGCCCCAACCGTCTCCGGCAGGAAGCGCTCAGGCGTGCGAGCGTTATTGTGAGTCCAGCTAATACCGCTCGCTTTGGAAGACACTTCCTCGAAGCGGACGACCGTTTTGATGCCTCCTGTCGTCTGTGGGGAGAGATTGCTAGGCGGCAAGATAAGAATGAGAGCGAAAACTAAAGAGAGGATGGCAATCTTATCTTTCACAATCATTATCTGCCGGGCATCAATAGATTCTAGCTGGACAAGCCCTGCCCCTCTTCATCCATTATTGTCACGCGCGAGAGCGCGGCTAGCGTTGGGGAGGCGTGGGCGCAAGAATGTCGTTTTCATCTGTCTGCGCCTTGCCTTCGTTCTTCAGCCGTTCGACGATGCGCATTTCTGCCTGCGCCCGCTCAGGGTTTTTCAGGCGAGCGTAAAGCATTGCGAGATTGTAATGCGCTTTCGCATCTTCGGGGCTCAACTTCGCGCCGGTTTCGAGCGCCTGTTGGGCGCGCTGGTAATCCTTCAGCTTCAAGTAGGTCGCGCCCAAAGCGATATGCACATGCGCGAAACCGGGCGCAAGCTGGATTGCCTTCTCGAATAACTCGACGGCCCGCGCGTCCTCGTTCTGCCCTTGCGCAATCAGTCCCAGGTAGTAGAAGGCTTCGGGCGTGGCCTTGCCTTTTCGTATGCTCTGCTCAAGCAACGCGCGAGCCTCCCCGTACTGCTTTTGTTTGAGCAGCACGTAGCCCAGGTAAAGTTGCCCCGTCGCATCTTCATTGCGGAGCTTGAGGAACTGGCGGAAAGACTGTTCGGCCTCCTGAAGGTCTGGCGGATGCTTGAGCCACGCTGCGCCCAAAGCGAAATGGTACGTGGCATCATCGGGCTTCAATTCAATAGCCCTCTTAAGCGCCGAGACGCCCGCGCCCCTTTCGCCTCTCCTTAAATACGCATCGCCGAGCACGCCAAGCAAGGGGGCTGAAGCTGCCAGCGTTCCCTTCATGTTCTCGATAAAGGCGATGCACTCATCAATGCGCCCCTGCGAGAGCAACAACCATGCGAGCCTGTAGGCGGCTTCCGCGTTCGACGGCTCTAGCCGCAGGACTTCTTTCAGTTCCAAAGCTGTTTTGTCGGGCGCGCCCTTGAGCAGATAGAGGTAGGCCAGATTCATGTGCGCGCCCGTCAAGGTGTTGTCACTGCGGATGGCGCGCGAGAAGAGCGCTTCGGCCTCGTCCAACTTCCCCTGCTTGGCGCGGAGCGCTCCGAACAGATTGAGCGCCGTGGCCTCGTTGGGCGCGAGCTTGAGGATTTCATTTAGCTGCTGCTCCGCCTCAGCGAGTCGGTTGGCAGCAATCAACCCGGCAGTGCGCTCCAATTGTTCGGCTCGCTTATTCGCTTGCGCCGCCGCGCTCGCCGGGGCGAGAAGAACGCAGAGAAGCGCGAAGGCAATCGTCCAATGGCAGCTAGTAAATTTCAGTAGTTCGAGACACACAGCCTTAATTGTATAGTTTACGAGTTGACCATGGAGAGCTTATTTCAGAACGGACGCCTTTTGGGCTTCTCTTTGCGCTTTCTTGAAAGCTTTCTGTTCGATAACGCCCTGACCTTCTTTGACTGTAATCAACTTGTTCGCCTTCACATCGGTAATCTTATCAATAACGCCGCTCGGCCAGCGAATTTCAATCAAGTCTACTTTCGTCCGTCTCTCCAGGCCGAAATGTAATCGCAGGTCGCTCTGCGAGATATAGCTATCACCGCTGCGGACTTCATCCTTCTGCACAAGATCGCCGGAGACGACTTTGACACGCGCTCCCGTGCCGTCACGATTGCTTCGGACTCCGACCGTCTTTATCAGCAAGGCATTGTTGGCATTGCCGCCGTCGTTGCGCAGCACAACTGCTTCGCCGCCCAAATTGTTGACGACAATATCAACGTCGCCGTCCAAGTCAATGTCACCGAAGGCTGCCCCGCGCGCCGCGCGCTTTAACTGGAAAGGAGCGCCGAGCTGTTCGGCCATCTCCGTGAACGTCCCGTCGCGATTATTGCGATGCACGAAGTTACGCTGGTGAAAGTTTTTTATCTGCGGGTAGACGTGGCCGTTGGCGACGAAGAGATCAACCCAGCCGTCCGAGTCGTAGTCGAAGAACTTTGTTCCCCAGCCGACATATGGAAGACTCACCGCAGCTAGCTTGGCCGTATAGGAAGCGTCCGTAAAAGAGTTCTGTCCATCGTTGCGATAGAGTGTGTTGTAATCATCGTCAAAGTTGGTGATGAAGAGGTCTAGCCTGCCGTCGTGGTTATAGTCGGCCACCGTCACGCCCATGCATCCTTGCGCCGCGCCGTTCTCGTTGAGCGCCGTGCCCGAAATAAAACCAATCTCCTTGAACGTGCCGTCGCCGTTGTTGTGATAGAGGAAGTTTGGCGTCGAGTCGTTGGCGACGAAGATATCTATGAGTCCGTCTTCGTCAAAGTCGCTCGTGATGACGCCCATCCCGTAGTAGCCGTTCGGGTCAGAGACGCCTGCCTTTTTAGTTACGTCCGTGAACGTGCCGTCGCCGTTGTTGCGATAGAGCGAATCGCCATCGCCACGCATTCCCCTTGGGCCGCACTGCACCGCGACGCCCTTGAACTGGCAGGTCTTGTCCTTGCCAAATTCGGGCAGGTTGTTAAAGTCGAAGGAGACGTAGTTGGCAACGAACAGATCGAGCCACCCGTCCGCATCGTAGTCTACGAAGGACGCTCCCGCAGACCAGCGTGGATCGCCCACGCCAGCCTTCTCTGTCACATCCGTGAATGTCCCGTCGCCGTTGTTCTTGAGAAGATGATTCGGCCCGACGCAGGTAACGTAGAGGTCTTGGAATCCGTCGTTGTTATAATCGCCGACGGCTACGCCCATCCCCCAGCCGATGTCGCCGACGCCAGCTTTCTCCGTAACGTCAGTAAACGTGCCGTCGCCACGGTTGCGGTAGAGCGCGCTTTTCGTCTTCCCTTTGGCTTTCACCAGCTCAACAGTCAATGAGTTGACAAAATAGATGTCCAGATAGCCGTCCGCGTCATAGTCAAAGAGCGCCACGCCGCCGCTCATGGATTCGACGATGTAACGCTTCTCAGGCGTGGAGACGTGCTTGAAATTGATGCCCGCTTGTTGCGTGACATCCGTGAAGCGGACATTTGCCGGTTGATTGGCAGTTTGGCCTTTGGGCGAGAAAAGCGACAAGACGATTAACGCTGCGAGCAGAACTAAAGAATTTTTGATTGGCGATTTTTGATTATTGATTGAAACAGGACAAAAACTTAATTTAAAAATCTTTCGTCCGCTTCCAGTCAAAAATCGCAAATCAAAAATCAAAAATCTCTTCATTGGTTAGCCTGGCGTAGCGCCTTGTCCTTTAGTTGCTGGGCAATTTCGAGCTGTTTCTCGCCTTCCGACTTCCGCCCTGCGAGGATGTAAGCGCGACCGAGTTGATAATGAATGTGTGCCTGACCGGGTAAGAGCTTTGCGGCCATCTCCAGACTCTCGACCGCGCCGCGCGTCTCGCCCTGCTTGAGCAACGCGTTGCCCAACTCGAAATGCGCGTTGGCGAAATCGGGTCGCGCACGGATGACTTCTCGCATCAACGTCATGCCTCGCGCGGTCTCCTGTCGTGCCAGCGCGACATAGCCGAGATGATACTTGGCCTGAATGTCCAGAGGGTTCAGAGCCAACTCTGCTTCAAACTCGCGTGCTGCCTCATCGAGCTTTCCCGTCTTGACGTAAATCATGCCGGAGTAGAAGTGTGCGAGGCGTACGCGAGCGTCGAGCGAGAGCGCCGCGCGCAACTCTTCGAGAGCTTTGGCGGTGTCGTTCTGCTCGTAATACGCCTGCCCAAGAAGAATATGAACCTGCGGGCTGTTGCCGCCCATCGCCACCATCTGCCGCGTGATTCGATTGGCGGCCTCCGTCTTTCCCTCCTTGCCGAGCGAAAGGGCAAGCGGGTAGTAGAGCGTCACTTCGCTCGGCCTTGCTGCCACGACTTCGGTCAAGAGCGCGGAGGCTCTGGCGTAGTTCTCCACCATGAAATAGCTGAGACCCAGCAATTGTTTGGCTTGAAGATTGGCCGGGCGCGTCTTCACTTCCATTTCGAGGGGCGCGATTGATTCCTTGTAAGACTCGGACTTGAAGTAGGCGAGACCCAGGTTGTAATTGAGCCCTTCGTGTTGCGGATTCCATTTCGCGGCCGCGTTGAAATGCTCTAACGCTGCGCGAAAGTCAGCGCGCTCCGCTCGCAGCAAGCCTATATTATTATGAGCCGCGGCAATCACCTTCTCGTAAAAGAGCGCATCCGTTTTCAGCGCGGCACTCGCATTTGCCGCGTTCGGCGTGTTGGGCGTATTCGCCATGTTCGACCCGACGACCACGCCTTGCGCCGAGACCAGTTCTGGAAACTTGTTCTTCTCATCCTCATTGGCAGCGTTGAGGAAGGCGTCCAACTTTTCCTCGTCCCGCTTGAAGGCTTTGGTCTTGAGGTCTGCGGCAATCTGCAGCTCACGCTCTCCCTCCGTGATGCGCCCTGCCTTCATCAACGACTGACCGAGACGGTAATGCGCGTTCGTCACCTGGTAATCGTTATGCCCGAGGCTTGGGTTCAGGGCAATGGCTTTTTTGAAAGCCTCGATTGCCTGGGCGTACTTTCCCAAGCTCTGGTACGCCTGGCCGAGGAAGAAGTAAGGGTCTGGATTATCGGGCTGGAGGCGCGAGGCTTTCTCCAGGAGGCTCAGAGATGTCTCCCATTTTCCATCGCTTGTATAGATCACGCCCAGATAGTAGTTGGCAAAGAAGTCGTCCGGGTGAGCGCTCAGCTCTGCCTGCAACTCCTTGATCGCGTCCGAGAGTTTGGGCGCGCCTTCTTTAAGAAGATACGTGAGTCCCAGATGGTAATGGACGCGCGGGAAACGAGGATCGAGAGCGACGGCCTTCTTAAATTCCTCTATGGCTTCGGACAGAAAGCCCGTTTCCCTGTAGGCGCGACCCGTGAGCACGCGAAGCTGCGGACGGTCGCCGAGCTGCGAGACCATGCGCTCGTAAATCCGCCTGGCTTGAGGGAGCTGACGTTGCTTGAGGTAGGCTAGTGAAAGCGTATATGCGACATCGTAATCCTCGGGCGAGAGTTCAAGCGCCGCTTCTAGTTCGCGAGCGGCCTTTTCAAAGTCGCCCGTCATGAAATGGGTCTTGCCCAGCATGTGGTGCGCGGGTGCGCTCTTTGGGTCGTGTGCGAGCGCGCGGCCTAAAGGCTCTGCCGCCTTCTGGTACTGTCCCGTGTAAAAGTATGCGATTGCCAACTCGACGAGCACTTCCGTCGTGCCGGGCTGTTGCGTGGCGGCTGCTTCCAGAGCCGCGACCGCCCCGTGATAATTAGCCTGCGCGAGATAAACTCTCCCCAGCGCCGGGTAGGCTTTCGCCAGGATTGCCTTGTACTCAGTCTCCGCCGCCTCAAGGTTTCCGGCACGCCGATGAGCCTCCGCCGCTTCATAGTGTTTCCTGAATAAATCACCGGAAGCCTGGAAATGTGTGGACAGGAGCAGGAGCAATGGGAGGAAGGCTAGACGGAGATACATCGCTTGCGTTGATAACTCGGGTTGGACTCGGCAAAAAAACCGAGACGGAGGGCTGAGTTAAAGAGAATTAAGCCCTCCGTCCAGATTCAGCCTGTGGCCGTACTATATCAGAAGCTGAGTTTCAGACCGAACTGAATTTCACGCGGCCCGCGCGTGGAATTGGCCCGACCGAAGCCTCCGTTGCTGAAGTTGTTCTCAATGCCGCCCCCGGCGACGCTGAGATTATGACCTCTGAAGTTGACGGTGTTGAAGACATTGAACATCTCCGCGCGGAACTGAAAGCCGAAACGCTCTCGCACCTTCCAGTTCTTGGCCACGGAGAAATCTATGTTCTTGATACCGGGCGCGCGGACGTGGCCGCGACCGAGTGTGCCCAGGCGTCCCTGGGCGGGAATTCTGAACGCCGCCGGGTTGATGATCTGAAGCGGATCATTGCCGTCGGCATGAATGGGCACGCCCGGAACGATGTCAGGCCGCTGGCTTCCTGAATTTCCCATTCCGGCGGTGTCCACACCGGAAAAGATGTTGAGCGGCGTGCCGCTGTAGAAAGAGGCAATAGTGTTAAGCTGCCAATCTCCCAGAATGTGACTTCCTATTGTGCCCAGATTCTTGAACTGCGGCAGGACGTAGACCGCGTTGAAAACAAGCGAGTGCCGACGGTCAAGATCGGAGTCGCCCCTGTCCAGATCGTAGTTGAAGACATCGGTCGTCTGACTAATGAACGACTGCGTCGGGACGTTGGTGATGGCGTGCGACCAAGTATAGGCAGTTTGGAAAGCCAGACGGTTAGAGAAGCGACGGTCTATCCAGACCTGGAGCGCGTGGTAGTTAGAGTCGCCCGTTGATTCGTCGCGGTCGATGACGTTAGTGAAACCGAACCTGCGTGAAGAGTCAGCCGTTCTTGTCCCGGCAGCAACAGCAGCGCGGTACTGCGGCAGCACCTGGTTGTAGGTATCATTAATGAAGCGCCAGATGTGCAGGCCGTGGTTTCCGACGTAAGAGACCTCGGCCACGGTGTTCTTCATGATCTCGCGAGAGACGGTTAAGTTCCACTGCCAGCTCTCGGGTGGCTTGAAGTTGGGATCAACCGAATTGATCGCGCCGAGCCCCGCCGCCGTATTTCCCAGCGCGGGGTTAATAGTATCCAAACTCCGGCAAGACGGGCAGTCGGCCAGGGAAACGGCAGTAGGATTCCAACCGGAATCAACGACCGTGTTCCAGGGCGGGTTATTAGTCATCCTGAGCAGAGACGCGATCACGTTCGAACGGCTGAGATAGCGCCCGAAGCCCAAGCGCAGGGCAGTCTTGCCATCGCCATTAATGTCCCAGGCTAACCCTATGCGAGGCTGGAAGCCGTTCTTGTAGGTATTGACCAGAGCGCGTGGAAGGTCGCCAGGCTGATCGGCACGGACAAAGCCGCTGCTCAGGTTGACGCCGTCGTAGCGTTCTGGAATCCAGTTTGTCATGCGATTGTCGTCCGCGAAAGCTGGCGGGAAGAGTGAATATCGCATCCCGAACGTGAACGTCAGGTTGGAACGCATCTTCCAGGTATCGGTTCCGTAAAATTCGAAGTCGCGCCAGCGGCCCAGCGTAGTGTCCTGACGCTGGAACTCTGTGTATTCAAGAATCGGCAGGTCTCTGAGCAACAGTTCTGCGATAGGATTGCCCGTGCGCCCGCCGGTAGATTGGATGGTGTAAATCCCACTGCCGCCGTTTGGCTGCTCATTCTTGATGTTGTGGCTGACGAGCACGCCGAATTTTGTGGTGTGCTCACCGATCACTTTAGAGAAATCGTCCTTCCAGATAAAGAGGTCTTGGTGATTAGTCCAAGGCGCTTGGTGCCAGAGTGTTGGGTAGCCTCCGTCCCCCCAGCCGACGGTGGGAAATCCTGTGCCCTCCACACGCGGAAAGACAGTGGGGAAGACGGAAGAAACCTGTTGGTTGAGCGTATTGCCCGCCTCGTTCGTCGTGACGAAGATGTCATTGCCAGCGCGCGAGAACTGGAACTCGTTGACGGCTGTCGAGGAGAGCGTGTTCGTCAGTTTGACGGCGAAACTCCGGCTGGGCTGTTCCCAATCCGATGCCAGAGTCGGAAACGGCGTGTCCCCCCAGAAATTGCCAGCCGCCTCTCCGTGAACCCATTTCTCATTGATGTAGCGCACCATCACGTTCATCTTGTCTGTGATGGTAATGTCACCGCGAATAAGGTCTTGGCGCGTGTCAACCGGTTGCAATGGCGTCGAAATCCAGTTAGTGCCGGTCGGGTCTGCCGGATTATTGGGGAGAGGGTAAATGCCCATCAACGCGAGGCCAGCCGGGCTGAGCCGGTTTTGCGGAATGCGGTTTCCAGGAAATGGCTGACAGGTGGCGGCGCTAAAGATGCGATTGCCGTTGCCGTCCACAGTGCAGGTCAGCGGGTCCCAGGGCACATTGCCTGTGCGGATTGCTCCGCTGAAATCTCCGGCTCTCTCCTGTGCGGTGGGGACGCGGGCAGTGAGCGGCCCCGTGCCGCGCCGCTCACGCCGCCATTCCTCTGACCAGAAGAAGAAAACCCTGTTCTTGACGATGGGGCCGTTGAAGTTGCCGCCGAAGTTGCTGTAACGTAGCGGCGCACGCGGAATGCCCGCCCGGTTGGAGAACCAGTCGTTAGCGTTGAGCTTGTCATTGCGGAAGAAGCCGAAGAGGTTGCCGTGAAAATCGTTGCCGCCGCCCTTGGTGACAAGGTTAATGACGGCCCCTTGCGCCTGTCCATACTCGGCGCTGAAGCTATTGCGCTCGACGCGAAACTCTGCGATTGAGTCAATGGATGGGAAGACCAGAAGAGTAGCGTTCGAGCCGACATCCATGTTGTTGACGCCGTCAACCGTCCACATGTTCGCGTTCGATTGGTTGCCGTTGACCGACACATCCACGTGAGAGTCGAGCCCTGTGCCGCGTGTGCCAAAAGCCCCGCCCTCGTTCGGAGCAGACAGGCCGGGCACGAGCGTCACCAGCGCGGCGTAATTGCGCCCGTTCAGCGGAAGCTCTGTCACTTGCTTCTCGGAGACGAGGCTGGATACCTTGCCGCTTTCCGTCTCGACGAGTTGCGCCGCGTCGCTGATCGTCACCGTCTCTGTCACCTGCCCGACTTCGAGGTTGAGATCAACAACTACCCTGTCGCTGACGTGCACTTCGACCCCGGTGGCGACCGTTTTCTTGAATCCCGCAGGCGCGACGGTCACGCTGTACTTGCCCACCGGGAGACTCTGGGCTGAGTAAGCGCCGTCATCGTCCGTCCTGACGGTGCGCGTTTGCCCCGTCGTCTCTTCCGTGATGACGACCTCGGCCTCCGGGATAGCGGCACCCTGCGGGTCACGGACAGTGCCGCTGATACTGCCGACCGTGCTCGTCTGGGCGTGAACACCGCTCAGCAAGCCGACTCCCAGCAGAATCAATATGACGTAAAGAGCTAGCTTCTTTTTCATGATTTGCCTCTCCTGGCGCATTCCGTTCAATCGTCCAACGAACCGAAACGGCCTTTGACGGTCAACCTAACGTAATGATGCTCAAAACGAACCCTTGCCAAGCAACTCCGGCGAAGTCTTTATGACTTTGGCGCACTCCTCAAAATCTGGAGTTATGATCGCAGCAGCAAGTAAAGATAAAGATGACTTAAAAGGTAAGACTCCGCTAACTTTAGTCCAGTTTGACGGGCAAGCAGCGATTGATCCATAAGGTTCGCTGGCGTCGCGTAACTTCCCAACCGCGCGTGCCACGGTTCGCCTGTTATTACCCGACCAGGGCTCTCATCGCACAAACATATAAGAGTTCAACTCCCGGCTTGATGCCGGGTAGACTAGGACTTGAATATACTCTATACCTGTTATTAACCATCTAAAAGTTACTGTCAGTAAGACACGGTAATCGCATCGGTTCAGGCCGCATATTTCTTGAGAAGAGCCCGTGTTACACGGCTGATGTAACCTTGTTACATTGACAAGGCGCTGATTATCCGCCGCTTCACACTTGCCGCTGCCCTTGCATGTTGTTGAAAAGCGGCAAGTGGGCTTATACTTCGAACCGCTGTCATCTGGGATATTCCAGCCTTTGTTGGGACAACGAACAATTATTGTCAACTCGACTTGCTCCGAAACGGCGCTGCACCGCGTCGTCTGAAATCCTCGTGGGAACGTTTCTCCAGGTTCGTGGTCTAGAGTATGAAATTAGGCAGGGAACAGAAACTCGAACAGCTTGAGAAGGTTCTTCAGAGCCGCACGCTCCAAAACTCGGAGAGCCTCAAGGCGTTCCTACGCTTCGTCGTGGAGAAAACCGTGGACGACGAGGACGTGCTCCTGAAGGAGTACACAATCGCCACGGAGGTCTTCGGG
>Ga0182001_10000293_pt1 | contig 10631 bp, 12 predicted proteins | sample BulsoiFelSFmetaG_FD_120485 | JGI IMG/M metagenome (GOLD analysis project Ga0182001, IMG submission 120485) | Bulk soil microbial communities from Mexico - San Felipe (SF) metaG | ecosystem: Environmental > Terrestrial > Soil > Agricultural land | place: Mexico: San Luis Potosi | collected... | reverse complement strand
CTGGAACTGGCCCGGGCGCTGGCGGCCCGCCCGCGGCTGCTGCTGCTGGATGAGGTGATGGCCGGGTTGCGCGCCGCGGAGGTCGAGACCATGGTCGGGCTGATCAAGTCGTTGCGAGCCGACGGCGTCACGGTCCTGGTGGTGGAGCACATGATCAAGGTGATTGCAGCGGTCAGCGACGAGATCTGCGTGCTGCACCACGGCGAGGTCCTCACCTGCGGGGCGCCCCAGGCGGTGCTGTCCGATCCGCAGGTGATCAAGGCCTACCTCGGTACCCGCTACACCCATCCGGATGGCCAGCGGTGACGCTGCTGGACGTGACCGGATTGACCGCTGGTTATGGGCGCGTGCAGGTACTGCAGGGTGTTGACGTGACGGTCGCCGGCAACGAGATCGTCGCGCTGGTCGGCTCGAACGGTGCCGGCAAGACCACCCTGCTGCGGGCCGTCTGCGGCCTGGTTGCCCCGATCGATGGCCGGATCCGGTTCGCTGGCCAGGACATCACCGGGCAGCGGGTGGAGTCGGTGGTCCGGCGGGGCCTCGCGCACGTTCCCGAGGGCCGGCGACTGTTCGCCGGCTTGTCGGTGCGGGACAACCTTCGGCTAGGCGGCTGGGCTCTCCGCGCCGCCGACATCGACCGGGTCCTCTCGCTGTTCCCCCAGTTGGGGACTCGGCTCAACCAGGTCGCCGGCACCCTTTCTGGTGGTGAGCAGCAGATGTGTGCGATTGCCCGCGGCCTGATGAGCCGGCCCAAGCTGATCATGATCGACGAGCTGTCGCTGGGACTGGCGCCACTGGTGGTGGACGAGATCCTGGCCAGGCTGCCGGATATCGCCGCCGGCGGCACCGCCGTCCTGCTCGTCGAGCAGGACGTGGATGCCGCCTTGTCGGTGTCCACTCGTGGCTACGTGCTGGAGACCGGCACGATCGCTCTGTCCGGCACATCGCCGCAGCTCCGTGCCGATCCGCGAATCCAACGCGCCTACCTGGGCGAACTCTGACGTGCTTGCAATTATCATGCTGACAGGTTAAAGCGGCGCAGCAATGATCCTCTCCGCTGCAAGCCTGTGCCGAATCATCTGCCGCCGGAGACAAACCCGCTGACAAAATTGCCGACGTTGCCCATCGGGTTTCCGTTGACGACTGCGGCGGACGTGTCACCGAGGTTTCCGAATACGGTGTTGCCAGAGACGCCGCCGCTCGCGCCACCCGTGCTGCCGACGACATCCCGGCTAAATGTCGATAATAGTGTACGGGCTGGCAGTAGCTCCACGTTCTGGTCAAGCTCCGAGAAATTCAGGGCAGCAGACATCGATCCTCCTTGAGTTCACAAGCGAGGTCACGTAGTATTTGTAGATTCCCCCCTCGCTCTGGTCAGACTAAATTGTTCCGGTCCCGTCGGCCAGTCACTCAATCGTAGTAAGACCCTGCGATCTCATCATCTTGAGTGACAAAATCTACTCACTTTGCATGATGCGAAATGGACTTGTAGTTCACGCGTCCACTGCTTGGCGACATGGTATCGACAGCCGATGCTTGGGGAGCGATGACCGTACCGGTGGCGGTGCAGGCTAGGGGAATCCGGCACCATTTCGGTGACACGGGTGGCAGCACGGGGGCCGGGGAACTGTCCTTTCTGACCTTGGCTCGATGCGGAGTACGAAGAGATGATTCTCAAGGCGCTGGCACCGCTGCGCGCGCTGTCATCTCTGATCCAGCTCACGATCTCGCATACGATCCGGTCGCTCGGTGAGCTGGTCACTCTCCGGTCGGGCGTTCGACGTGCCCGCCGAACTGCTTGCGCATCGCGGAGATCAGCTTGCCGCCGTAGTCGCCTTCGCGGCGTGAGCTGAAGCGTTCGTAAAGCGCGGCGCTCAGGACATTGGCGGGGACACCTTCGTCGACGGCGGCCAATACCGTCCAGCGGCCCTCTCCGGAATCAGAGATCCGGCCGCTGAATTCACCCAGATCCGGAGACTCCCGCAGGGCGCTGGCAGTCAGATCGAGCAGCCATGAAGCGATCACCGTGCCGCGCCGCCAGAGTTCGGCGATCTGCGGCAGGTCGAACTCGTACTGGTAGTACTCAGGATCGCGGAGCGGGGCGGTCTCGGCGTCAGCCAGGGCTTCGGTTCTGCCGACGTTGGCGTGGCGCAGCACGTTGAAGCCCTCGGCATAGGCGGCCATCAGGCCGTACTCGATGCCGTTGTGCACCATCTTGACGAAGTGCCCTGCGCCGGGTGGCCCGCAGTGCAGGTAACCGTGCTCGGCGGTGCTGGGTTCCTCGCGGCCGGGAGTGCGTGGTGCGGCCGCCACGCCCGGCGCGATCGTCCGGAAAATCGGGTCGAGGTGCTCGATCGGGTCGGTGTCGCCACCGATCATGAGGCAGAAACCCCGCTCGACGCCCCACACGCCGCCGCTAGTGCCGACGTCGAGGTAGTGGATGCCCTTCGGGGCCAGCGCGCGGGCGCGGTCGATGTCATCCCGGTAGTAGCTGTTGCCACCATCGATGATGATGTCGCCCGGTTCGAAGTGCTCGGCGAGCTGCTCGACAACCTGTCCGGCCAGAGCGGTCGGAACCATGATCCATGCAGCTCGGGGGGTGTTCAACGCGGCCGCGAACTCCGCCAGTGTGTGCGCGCCAGTTGCACCTTCGCCGACGAGTTCCTGCACTGCGGCAGCGTTGACGTCGTAGACCACACACTCATGCCCACCGCGCAGCAACCGCCGCACGATGTTCGCGCCCATTCGTCCTAGACCAACCATGCCCAGCTGCACAGCCTCACCCTTACATACGCCTGCGGCGCCGTTCTAGGGAATGACGGGATGGAAGGGCTCGGTGCCGGGGGCCAGCGAGACGGTGCCCAGACCGCCGTGGGCGTTGAGGTAGTCCAGCTCGCGGGACATGTCACCGACGCCGTTGCTGCCGGCCACCGGTGCTAATGCCAGCGAGGCCAGCACACCCAGTGCCTTGCCGTCCTTGGTCAGCACGGCGCTGCCCGAGTCACCGGGGATTCCTGGCGTTACCGTGTAACAGGTGTGTGTCCAGCCACCGGCGTCGTCGCCGAGGCTGAACCCGGCCTTAGGGGATAGCGCCGTAACCCCGGCCCGCAACGGGGAATTGCCGTAGGTGTATATCCGGTCACCGGAGGCGATTGGGGCCGTGGAGATACCGATCGGCCCGCCGAAGAACGGCACGCTCGGGTTGATCTTATCGCGGTCAGCTGGGTCGATCTTGACGAGCGCGAGGTCATTGTGATCACAGGTGTTGTTGTCTTGCTCATGGCGCTGGGCCATGGTGATCCACGAGCTGTACGCCAGGATGCCCGGCTTGCTTGCACCCTTGATGGTGACCTTGGTGCCTAGCGGTTTGGTGCCCGCGGTGCAGCCGCTGGTTTCGGTCGGAGCTCCGGTGCCGGCGCAGTGCGCGGCTTGGCCGATGAACACGTCGGTGGCGTTGTAGTAGATGAAGTTCGAGGTGCAATCGCCGCCCTCGGTGCTGGTCATCACCCCGGGGTGGATGGCGGCTTGCCCGGCGGGTGCCCAGCTCGGAGCTGCGGCTGAGGCGGTGCTGGGCAGCTCCACTGCGACCAACACCACCGCCGCGGCAGCGGCGAACCCCATTGCCGTGGTACGGACCGTGCGGCGGGGTCCCTTCACCATGCGGTGGGTCATGCGAGCTTTCCCTCCCGTGTGACGCTAGCTCCAGATTCGCCGCCCTCGGCCTCCCGCAGGCCAGTGCGCGACGATCGCGAGAGGGCGAGGCTACACAATGGGTGCGCTGGCTGCGCCCGGCGACCCAGGCGCGTCGGCGATCTCACTCGATCGTCTCTGACGATGAGGCCACACCGCTCACCCTTCGGCAGAACGCTCGTGCCGAGCGTCCGGGGCACCCGCACGTTAAGCCGCTCGGTTGCGGCGGAGTGCCGCAAATCCTTGGTTACGAAACGGTCGCAGACAGTAAACCCCTTGTGCATAACGGCGGTAGCGAGTTACGTCGTGGAGAATGAGTCTGCGGGAAGCTTTTCGCATCGCACTTCGCGGATTACGTGCCAACCGGTTACGTTCCGTGTTGACGATGCTCGGTATCATCATCGGTGTCGCTGCGGTGATTCTTCTGGTCGCTATCGGTAACGGAGTGCAGGCATCGGTCAATGAGAAAGTTCAACCGCTCGCGAATCTGATCACCATTGTGCCGTCCACTGGCAACGTCCCGGGTGGTTCCCCGCCGAAAGATCTGATCGACGGTGATGTCACGGCTCTGCAGAGACAGGTCCCCGACGCTGCTGTTGTTCTGCCCGCCACGACTGGTGACGCCCTGGCCGAAACCGAGAGTAGCCAGTTCCGCTCGAAGGTCATCGGTTCCACGGACCGTTGGCTCGAGGTGAACAACCGGGACCTGCAGGTGGGAACGTTCTTCGACGATGCGCAGGTCCGCTCCACCGCCCGGGTTGTGGTCCTCGGTCCTACCGTTGCGACCACTCTGTTCGGTACCGCTCAGGATTCGCTGGGCCAGATGCTCCGACTCAACCGCCAGAGCTTCAAGGTCATCGGGGTGATGCAGACGGTTGGCGAGCCAGGTGACGACAACGTGGTGATGCCGCTGAGCTCCGTGCGCCGCTACGTCTTCGGCGGTGGCGACAAGCTCAACCAGATCACCGTGCAAGTCAACCAGGCCAACGCTGTGCCCGCCGCCGAGAACGATGTGATTCGCACCCTCAGCGACCGGCACCGGATCAAGGATGCCGGGAAAAGGGACTTCGACGTTCAATCTCTGCGTAGCCGGCTGGAGACTTTCCAGCAAATTCTGAGTATTCTCACCCTGTTCACCGCATCCGTCGCAGCGATCTCGCTGGTTGTCGGGGGTATCGGCGTGCTGAACATTATGCTGGTGTCCGTCACTGAACGAACCCGGGAAATTGGCATTCGCAAGGCGATTGGCGCCACCCGCCGCGCGATCCTCCAGCAGTTCCTTATCGAGTCCGTCGTGCTGGCCGGGGTCGGCGGAGTGATCGGCATCCTGATCGGGGTCGGGCTGTCGGTGCTCGGCGCCGAAGTCGCGCCCGCTCTCGGTTCCACCCTCGACACGTTCGCTCCCAGGGTGACCCTCCCCTCGGTGCTGCTGTCTTTCGGGATCAGCCTTGTGATCGGGCTTGTGGCCGGTGGGTACCCGGCCAACCGGGCCGCCCGGCTACGTCCCGTCGAAGCCCTCCGCTACGAATAGCTGCGAGGTTCGCCTGTTTCCCAACGGTGTGGAGAGGGACTACGTCTTCGAGGGCCCGGAGGGCAACGCGGTCTGGTAGTACGAAAGCTGAGGTGGGGTCACGCCGGGCTGCTGCGGCTGGGGAGATCAGTGTTGAGGCTCGCTCGGGTTGCTGGAAATGGCCGATTCAAGGTGGGCAATGCGCTGCTGGGCGGCCTCGAGCTGGCGCTCCAGGCTGACGATGCGGACGGCCGCGATTAACGGCATGTTCCCGTCGAGAAGTTCACGCACCCGCAAGGCCAGGGTGAGCTCGGCGCGGGAGTAGCGGCGCTGCCCGCCGACCGAGCGATTCGGTGCGAGCAGTCCGGCCGCGTCGAGGCTGCGCAGGAAGGCCGGTTGCACGCCGAGCAGGTCCGCGGCCAATCCTATCGTGTAGGCCGGGTAGTCGTCGTCATCAAGCTTGCTTGGTCTGCGGCGTGTTTCCGTCCCTGATCTGCGTGTCCTGACCGGAACAATCCTACAGTGACCAATCGCGATTTCCTGCGCGCGACCGTGACGCCCTGCTCGTGCGGAGATCTCTTGTGAGTCTCTCACGGCCACTGTGACCGATCTTAGGTGATCCTTGAGCCACTCGCTAGCAAGAAACATAGGTCAGTGGGAACACGTTAGGACCGCGAAACGTTGACGGTAGTGTCACTGCAACGCTAGGGCAGTGTGTACCGACGGCGTCGCGACGACGCCTTGAAGGAGAGACCACGATGCTGATGCGTACCGACCCGTTCCGGGAGTTGGACCGCTTGACCCACGCACTGTTCGGCACCAATGGCACCAGGTCGCACCCGGCGATCATGCCGATGGACGCCTACCGCCAGGACGGCCAGTTCGTCGTGCACTTCGATCTGCCCGGGGTGGATCCGTCCACGATCGACATCAACGTCGAGCGAAACGTGCTCACCGTCAAGGCCGAGCGCAAGCCGGCCTACGGCGAGGACATCGAGCTGCAGGCCAACGAACGCTCCCGCGGGACGTTCAGCCGGCAGCTGTTCCTCGGTGACACCCTGGACACCGACCGTGTCGAGGCCAGCTACGACGCCGGAGTGCTGACTCTGCACATCCCGGTTGCCGAGAAGGCCAAGTCCCGCAAGATCGAGCTCACCGCACCCGGCACTGCCAAGGAGATCAACGTCTGATCCGGCACGCGCCGCGACCCACGCACCGCGGGGGGTGCTCCATGCCAATGGAGCACCCCCCGCGGCCGTCCGACAGTCCGGCAGGTACCCCGGATGTCCTGCGCCCTGGTGCCGCCGAGTTCAACACCAGGGTGATACTGGGTTCGAGCGCTTAAATGCTGGGAGGCCGGAGAATCTGCTCAATAGGGTGCGGGACAAGGACGTTGGCTATTTCGGTCCTGCTCGGATCGGGATTGGCAGCGTGTGCCAGCGCTGTCCCACCCACCGCCTCGAGCCCGAACATTCCCGCCACTGCACCCCTGACCGCGTCAGCTCAGCTCTCTACAAGCTCTTCCGCTGCGCCCACTGCGGGCTCGCAAGCGAGTTGGACGATGCCGGATCTCGTGGGCTCGAATCTGCAAGGCGCGCAGGACGCGGTGCAGCGACTGACTGGATTCGCCATTGCGGTGACGAGATCGCACGACGCAACGGGCGCCGGCCGCCGGCAGGTGCTGGACCGGAACTGGAAGGTCTGCTCCCAGAATGTGCCGGTGGGCGCCACCATCGGCGTCGGCACCCGCATCGACTTCGGTGCGGTCAAGCTTGACGAGCGGTGCCCGTAACACTGCGATGAAGCGCCGCCGGCTAACGCGCGGGGGCCGTGTCTTGCGGTACCGGTGCTAGCCGGTCGGGCCGAGCAGCGCGCCAGGCCGGTTCCAAACCGCCGCCAATCTTTGTCCAAGCCCGCGCACCAATAATGGGTAACCACCCGACCTGGAGATCCCATGCGCATTCTGTTCACCAGCTGCCCCGCCTACGGGCACGTCAACCCGATGTTGCCGCTGGCGCACCAAGCGCGGCTGGCAGGTCACGATGTGGCCTTCGCGACCGGTGCCGAGCTGGCTCCCGAGCTCGAGCGCCGGGGTTTTGAGACCTGGCTAGTCGGCCCCAGCCGCGCGGAGACCGACGCGTCCGTCGGGGTGACCATCCCGAACCTGACCGAGCTGCATTCCGAGGCACGCATGCGGGCGCAGATAGAGGGCGTGTTCGTCGACTCCGCGGCCAAGCGGGCGGTTGAGCTGGTCCCGCAGGCCCAGCAGTGGCGACCCGACATCATCGTTCATGAGTTCACCGAGTTGGCCGGCGCTCTCGCCGCGGCGTATACCGGTGCCCGCCACGTCGTGCACGGTCTTGGGCCCATGCCGTCGGCTCACATGTGGGAAGCCTGGTTCGCGCCGGGGTTTGCGAAGCTGTGTGAGCAGTGGCAGGCGCCCGGGCTTGCCGAGGAAATCAGAGTCGCCACGTACCTGGACATCAGCCCGCCGGGCTTGCGCTACGACGGTGAGCCGACCTGGCAGCGGATCACGCCGCTGCGCCCGGTGGCGGGCGAGCCCGCGAAGGGCGAGCGGTTGCCCGAGGCGCTGGCCGCACTGCCGCATCCGCAGACCATCCACCTGACCCTCGGCACGATCTTCAATGAGGCACCCGGCGTGCTCGAGACTGCAATCGCCGGGTTGTCCGAGCTACCGCTGAACCTCGTCGTCACGACCGGGCCCGACACGGACCCCACCCGGTTCGGGCCACAGTCCCGGCACGTGCTGTTTGAGCCCTACATCCCGCACACCCTCCTGCTGCCGCGCTGCAGCCTCGTCGTGTCCCACGGCGGCGCGGGCATCATGCTCGGGGCACTCGCGCACGGATTACCCCAACTGATCCTGCCGCAGGGCGCCGACCAGTTCATGAACGCAGCCGCTTGCCAGAACGCTCGGGTAGCACTCACGCTGACCCCCGACGAGTTCTCCGCACACGCGGTCGCTGCCGCCGCCAGGCGCCTGATCACCGAGCCGGAGTTCAATGCCGCCGCGAGCCGGATCCGCGCCGAGATCAACGCCATGCCGACCGCAGCTGACGTGCTCGCCGTGATGTGCACGGTCGGCGCCTGGTGACTCACGCTCCTGGTGTCAAGCCTTGACTAGATGGGTATTCCTGTGACGAGTCATCGTCAGAGGAGGTGAGGCCGGTGCCGGCCAAAGAAGAGTTGCCCAGCACCCTGCAACGCTCCCCGGAGAAGGCGCAGCGGACCTGGTCCAAGGCGCATGACTCCGCAGTCGGGACCTACGGTGAAGGTGAGCGGTCGCACCGGACCGCCTACGCGGCGCTGAAACATACCCACCAGAAGGTCGGCGACCATTGGGAGCCGAAGAACGGCAAGGGCTCCTCAGACGAGCGCGCTGAGGGCGGTGTTGACCCCGAGACCGGGCAGCCGCCCAGCGGTAAGACCGCCGGCGGTGTCAACGCGAATGCGAGCAAGCAGGAGCTTCTCGACCAAGCGAAGAGGTTGAGGGTGCGCGGTCGCTCTTCGATGAACAAGGGTGAGTTGGTGGACGCCCTGCGCAAAGCCAGCGAACGGGAGACCCGCAAGGCCCGCGAGCGCGAGAACGGCTGATCACTCCGGTTCATTAGCCGATGCGCCGCCCACGGTGTACGGCTCGGTCACGCCCTGGTACATCAGGTGTGCCACGAGGCCTTCGGCGGCGTGCGTCAGGTTGTGGCAGTGGTCCATCCACAGCCCCGGATTGTTGGCGACGAAGGCGATGTCATAGGACTCGCCATCACCGACATTGAGCGAGTCCACCCACCACGGACTCCCGGTAGCCCGGATGCCGTTGCGGCTGAGCACCACCGCGTGATGGCCATGCAGGTGCATCGGGTGCAGTTCCCCGCTGGAGTTCGAGATGTGCATGGTCACCACGTCCCCCTCGGCGACCATATACATCGGCACGTCGGGGAACATGTGCCCGTTGATCGTCCACCAGAAGCCCGGCCAGCCGTTGACAAAGCCTGGTCGGCGGCCGATCGAGTAGCCGAACCGCCGGGTCGCGGCTGCTGGATCGAACCCGAGTGGGGCGGGTGAGCCGTAGCTCAGCAGGTCCAGCACGTGCGCCGGTTGCGCCGCATGCGGTGGCGCGGCACCGAGCTGGAGTGACGTTGGGCCGCCCATCTCGACGCGAACGCCGGTCCCGTCAGCGGGCATGACGATCTCCAGGTCGGCCCGGCCTCCGGCGGTCACCTCGACGGCTGTCCCCTTGATCGGGGCTGGCTCGTGCAGGTCGGTTCCGTCGACCGCGAGGAGCCGATACGTTGTCCCGGCCACCCACACCGGCATCGGGCCGTTGTCAGTATTGATCACCCGCACTCGGATCTGGCTGCCAGGTGCCGCGGTGACCGGCACGCCGCCAGAGCGCCCATTGATGGTGCGTTGCCCGTCGTAGACGTGCACAAGCGCGGGACGTCCAGGCTCGCGTCGCCGGGCCGGTTGATCACCAGGGCGCCGAACAGGCCGCGCTGAACCTGCTCGTGGGACACCTGGTGAGAGTGGTACCAGAACGTCCCGATCTGCGTGACCCGGAACCGGTAGGTGAACTCGCCGCCGGGTCGTACCGCGTCCTGGGTCGCACCGGCGACACCGTCCTCGGCGTTGGGCACGTTGACGCCGTGCCAGTGCAGCGTGACGCCTCCGGGAACCGACTCGTTCACCAGCCGGACCTCGATGAGCTGGCCCTGGCTGGCGCGGATGACCGGCCTTGGTGAGCTCCCGTTCAGGGTGTAGCCGTCGATTTCCCGGCCAGAGGCGAGCCGCACCTTCTCCTTGCGTGCGACGAGCGTGAGCGCGACGTCGGGAGCTCCAGGCGTGGTGTCGGTCAACGATGTGACGCTGCGACCCGGCGTGGACATCTGGTGGTGCGGACCGCCGCCATGGTCGGCGTACCCCATGTCCATCATCGAGTAGGTGCCTGGCAGCAGGCTCGCCTGCCACAGCCACCCGAGCGGCCCGAGCACCGCGATGGCGGCCAGGATCGCCAACACCCTTCGCCGGCGACCTGCCATCCTGATGTCGCCACGCTTGATATCCGCCACGGGCTAGCTGACGTGCGCCGCTCCGAACGGCGCAGCGACGCTGAGTTCGGCTGGCGCCCTCGCCCGATGGGCTGCGATCACCGCGACCGAAAACAGCACCAGAGCGTTGAGACCGTGCAGCACACCGAGCTCTGGAATGCCGTGGCCGAAGATTCCCAGGAATACCTGGGCGAGGACGAGCAGAAGCACCAGCCCGGCCCACATGATGCCCCTCGGGACCTTGGCGAAAAAGGAGACCAGGAGCAGGAGGATGCCCAGGATGGGGACGATGTTCTGCCCGTTGAACCCGTGGATCGCGAAGCCGATGACCCCGGTGAACTCCGCCGAGTGGCTTTCCAGCGTGG
>Ga0182001_10000292_pt1 | contig 10642 bp, 7 predicted proteins | sample BulsoiFelSFmetaG_FD_120485 | JGI IMG/M metagenome (GOLD analysis project Ga0182001, IMG submission 120485) | Bulk soil microbial communities from Mexico - San Felipe (SF) metaG | ecosystem: Environmental > Terrestrial > Soil > Agricultural land | place: Mexico: San Luis Potosi | collected... | reverse complement strand
CCGGCGGTGGCTGGAGTTGCGACCATTCCGAGTTGTTGCAGGGTGTAACCTCCCTTGATCCCGAGGCCGCGCAGCAGGTCAAAGTGCGCCGCCTTCAGGCCCCTGTCCGTCTTGAAAGCGATGATGACTACGCCAAGCTTTGTGTCGCCGGAAAGTTGAGCGACCTGAGCCTTGAGCGTGGGGCTGAGTGTTGCGGCCTGCGCCGCGATGCCTGTGCAAAGGATCAAGGCTGCGATGATTGTGGCGGCGATTCTTTTCGATCTCATTTTCTAGTCTTCCTCCGTCGGGTTTTTGTCTCTAGTAGAGTTTTCAATTGAAGAGATAATTTTCAGCTAACCAACGCAGACAAATTTACTCACGAGGATTGAGAAAAACTTGAGCGGGTTGAGAGGCAGACCGATGCCCGTTTTTCTTAGGAAATTCGCGGTTTTTAAGGGGATTTGGAGACTTGAGGAAAACTTGAGGTGTGCGGTTTGAGCGGGTCAGTACCGCCGAACAGCAAGGCGGAAGGATGAAGGCGGAAGGCGGAAAGAAATGAAAGAACTAATCTCTTGCGCTCTGGTCTTTTCTTTCATCCTTCATCCTTCCGCCTTCATCCTTGCAGTTCGGCGGTACTGACCCGTAATCTACATTGCACAATCGAATCTCACGGTTTTAGAACAACCTTAATGCAATCGTCCTCTTTATTGACGAAGATGTCGTAGCCTTTCGGCGTTTCATCGAGCGACAAACGATGTGTGATGACAAAGCTCGGGTCAATTCGACCATTCTCGATATGTTCGAGGAGTTTCGGCCAGTAGCGTTGGACGTGGCACTGACCGGTCCTGATAGTCAAAGAACGGTTCATGACAGACCCCATCGGAAACTTGTCTATGAACCCGCCATAGACGCCTATGACGGAGACTGTACCGCCGTTGCGACAGGCCATGATCGCTTCACGTAAAGCGATGGGACGATCTGTTTCAGCCCCCAGAGCCTGCTTCGCGCGGTCGTAAACGTATCCGATGCCGTGCCCGCCGAACGCTTCCATGCCTACGTCGTCAATGCAGGCATCTGGACCACGCCCGCCCGTCATCTCCATCAACGCTTCATAAGTGCCAATCTCTTCGTAGTTGATTGTCTCTGCGCCACCGTCACGCGCCATCGCCAATCTCTCGGGCACATAATCAATCGCAATAACGCGCTCTGCGCCGAGCAGGAACGCGCTGCGAATCGAGAACTGCCCGACTGGACCACAGCCCCAGACGGCAACCGTGTCGCCCGGCTTAATGTCGCACATCTCCGCTCCCATGTAGCCCGTCGGGAAGATGTCCGAGAGAAAGAGCACCTGCTCATCCGTCAAGCCATCTGGAACTTTTAAGGTGCCGACATCTGCGAAAGGCACGCGCGCGTATTCGGCTTGACCTCCGGCGTAGCCACCGGTCAGGTGTGAATAGCCGTAGATGCCGCAAGGACTGTGGCCGAACAATTTTTCAGCCATCCAGGCGTTCGGATTAGTGTTTTCGCACAGGCTATACATCTCCTGCTTGCAGAAGAAACAGTTGCCGCAGGAGATCGGGAAGGAGATGACGACGCGGTCGCCCACTTTGCGATCCTTAACATCGGGGCCGACCTCTACGATTTCGCCCATAAACTCGTGGCCGAGAATGTCGCCCTTCTCCATCGTCGGGATGAAGTGGTTGTAGAGATGCAGGTCTGAGCCGCAGATGGCCGTCGAGCTGATCTCCACGATGGCGTCGCGCTGGTTCAAAATCTTCGGGTCAGGCACTTGCTCGACCCTCACGTCCTGTTTACCATACCAACAGTTTGCTCTCATTACTTTTCCCTTTCCGGTATCAATAGCCACAGAGGCACAGAGACACAGAGAAGAATTATTTCAGATTGAAAATTTGAGATTTCAAATTTGGAATTTGCAATTCTTCTTTCCTTCTCTCTTTCCCTGTGCCTCTGTGGCTAATCTTCTTTCTCGTTCTCAATCCGCTCCCTGCGCTTGGCTTAATTCTTCCCCAGAGATGGGCTGCGCGGCGCGTTGCGTGAGAAGGCCGTTGTCCCAGACTGTGCCGTCGGAGACGATGACCTCACCGACTTCCATCACCTGCTTGAAGCAGTGCAGGTCATCATAAACCTGCTGCCCTGGCTCTTCGCCGAAGAGCTTGGCGACCGTCTTGCCAATGACTCCGCCCGGCGGGTTGTACTCGATGTCAACTTTCACAATCGTCCCGCGGCCACCAGGTGCGCGCTCGAATCTGACAGAGCCTGAGTTGTCCACGTCCGCGCCTTCCAGAGAACGCCAGGCGATCAACTCGTTGGGCATGTCTTCAATCACTTCAGCATCCCACTCGACGCTCTCTCCGGCGGGAGCTTTCGCCACCCAGTGAGAGCGGCCTTCGCCAGTCACCCGCACGCTTTCGAGGTGCTTCATGAAGGTCGGGAGGTTCTCGAAGTTGTGCCAGAACCGGTAGAGTTCTTCGGGCGTCTTATTGATGATGATGCTCTTCTTCACGATTGACCCTCCGGCGCTTGTGCTCTGGTTGCTGCTGAGTTCCGAAGCGCAGATGACATCCAACGCCGTCACAGCCATCACGTTGGCAGTGGCGAAAGCGAGCCGCCCTTTGCTGGATTTCGGAGAAGCGAAGGCCGCGCCGAGCGCAGCCAGATCGAGCGCGTCTCCGGCGACTCTGGCCCAGACAGCTTCAGTTGGTTTCTTGCCCTGCGCGAAGATGCCCAGGCCATGAAATATCTCGCGCAGTCCCATCAGGCGAATGAGACCTGTGTTCTTTTCATCAATGCCGGAAATCTTCGCTATCGCTCGCGGCGCGAGAAATTCCGAAAGCCCTAATCCGAGACTGAAAAAACCCAGACCGCGCGCCAACTGTTCTGCGGTCAGATTAAGCAATCCACCCGATTGACGCGCGCTCTGCTTGACGATTGGCCGAGCGCCGCCCCCGCCGCGATGTTGCTCTGCGCCAAGAGGCTTTCCACGCTTGCGCGTTGCGGGCGCGGATTGCTCTTGCCCTTCAATTCTCAATTGTCGTTTTGTTGTTGCCATGTTCTTTCCCTTATGTTCGTTGCAATTAAATGTAGTCCTTTGCATAACGGGGAGAAAAGCAAGGCGGAAGGCGGAAGGATGAAAGAAAAGCAAAAAGCTAAAGAGATGAGTTCTTTCTTTTCCTTCATCCTTCATCCTTCATCCGTGCTTTTCCCCCGTCTCATCTGCTCTTGCGAAAACAGAAAAGGGTGAAGCCTTTGCTTGCTGAAGGCTTCACCCTTGCATAAAGAAGATTCAACAGCCCACGTCTAAAGCAATAGACGCGCTGGCAGTCACACACATTGAATAGCTTGTGCGCGACCAACTCACAGTTGACCCCATTGCTCAACCCCCCCGGACTCGCAGACCATCCCATTGACGGACGACACCATCCTGATGCCAACCCGCCTGAATCTCCGTCCCTTTGCTCGCTTTGGAATTCTCAGACTTTACTCGCGCGAGCCGTTTCTGTTCGGTACGATATAGAACAAGAGATGTGTCAATTTCGTAACGATAAGCTCAAGTTAAAACCGAGTGCCGACACATTTTTATTTAGAATCAATTGGAGGGGAATTCTGTCTTGAGCGCGCCGAAGCGGAAAGGCTCGTTGATGTGCACCTTCGACTTGCTCCGAGCATCCTTGAGCCAGTCTTTGAGCTTCGAGGCTTCATGCGCGGCCATCAGACGTTTACGAATCTCAGGCTCCGCTTCTTCCAGAGTCATCGCGCGCGCCTGCTCGTGCTTTGCAACTTTGATGATGTGAAATCCGAAGTCCGACTGAGCGACTTCGCCGATTGTGCCGGGTTTGATTGAGAAAGCCGCGTCGTCGAAGGCGCGCGTGTGCGTGCCGCGCGCAAAACTTCCTAAGTCTCCGCCTTTATCTTTTGAAGAAGGGTCTTCGGATGACTCGCGCGCAATCGCAGCAAAGTCCGCGCCCGACAAAATCTTCTTTCGTAAATCTTCCGCCACTTTGCGACGGTGGTCCATCTCTTCGCCGACAGCTTTTTTCAGCGCATCTCCCGTGAGATGCTTTCCGCTTTCCAGTTGCTGAGAGATGACATTCGGGCGCGCGCCAATGAGTATGTGCGAGGCCGTCACGCGCTCGGGTATCTGAAAGTCTGGGTCTGTTTTGTGCGCTTCGTAATAGCTCTTGATCTCTTCGTCCGCAATGCTGACGCCTTTATTCAACTCATCGCGCACAAGCGCGCCGGAGACTTCCATCTTGATAACTTCGCGGTACTCGTCGCGCGTCAAGTTATGCTCTTTCAAATACTCATCATATTTTTCGTCGCCGCCGAACTCATTAATAGTGTGCTGCTCGGCCTGCGCCAGTTTCTCCGGTGTAATTGCGAGGCCGCGACGTTCTGCTTCCTCAGCGATCAGCGTGCGGTCAATCAATTCCGAGACGATTCCCTCTTTCAGTTGCTCCAATTTCCTGCGCCCGTCCTCAGTGTTCGGGTCCAGCCCCAGTTCCTCGCGCCCGTTCTTCAAGTACATCTCGTAGAGCTTGGTCTGGATTGGCCGATCATTGACGGTTGCAACAATGGAAGGGAGCTGCGCGCTCGACGAAGCATTCGATTGCGACTGCGTGCTGCTGGCACAACTCGTTAACGCCAAGCAGAATGAGAGCAAGGTGAGAGCACGCAGTTTCGTCGTAGGCTTTTGAAATAGATGTAATATCGAATGAACCATGAAGTTGTTTTCGTATCCCATCAACTGCCTGAGAAATACCAGAAATAGACTGCCTGAGCGATGCCGATCATGAACCCGATGACTGCGCCGAAGAGTTCGATTGTCTTCAGGTGTTGCTGCGCGACAGAGAGCACAAGCTCTTCCAATTTCTCGACCGGATAGTTTGCGACCTTCTGGCGGACGATGCCGCCGATGTCGAACTCACTGATGGCTGCGGGCAGACGCTCCTGTGCGGCGGCTGTGATTCTATCGGAGAGCGCGGCTGTCATCTTGTGAACGGTCTCTTCCGGCATATGGTCAGACAATCGTCCGATGGGCGCGACAAGCAGACGCTCGACCTGCGCGCTCAGGATGTTGTTGATCGTGCGCGCCGTCTCTTCGCGGGCGAAGACCGTCAGCAGGCTCGTCGAGAGAAAGTTTTTGAGACGCTGCGCCGATTCAGGATTGAGATGCTGCATCAGGGCGCGCAAGGTGTGCGGGCGCAGGCGATGCAGGGCGTCCGTCATATAAGCCGAGACGGTCGTCGCTAATTCCTGGCTGCGCGCCAGGGCCATCACGCGCTCCGCTATCTGCTCCTTGATGAACTCCAGCTTGTCATAAGCTATCTGCCCGACAATCTCGTTAATCGGGCGCGAGAGCACATCATCAACAGTCGTGTTCAAGAAATGCTCTGCCTCCTGCTCAAAGGCTTCGCCGCGCAGGTACTCTTCAATGCGGCGCGGCAAGGTGTCATTGACCATCTCGTCAACTTCGTGATGAATCTTGACGCGCGAGACGAAGATTTTTTTGAAGAAAGAGAGCTGCTCGTAATACTCGTCAACCTCGCGCTTAATGAGTGCGCCGATGTGTGCTCGAGTGTTCTGGCTCGTGGCTATCTCAGCCAGATGATGAACGACTGGTGGAACCTGTTCGTCAATTCTCTCTTTGATAATCGAGACCGTGTTCGGCGTGAACATCTCTGCGAGCGTCGCCTGGCTCTGCGCCAGATCATCCAGGCGCGCGCCGATGAAGTCGCGCACCTTTTTCTCAAAATCAGGCTCGTTGACGAGAGTGCGAAAGCGGTTCTCGACGAATCCTAAGATTTGCTCAAGCGTCTCGTCCTTAATGGTCTCGCCCAAACGATTAGCAAGCAGTTCATCAACGCGGCGATCAATGAACGAGCTTAAAGACTGTGCGGTGTCCTCGCTCTTTAAGACGTTGGTGATGTAATCGGAGACGCGATACTGCAAGGCAGAGATGGCGTCCAGCACAGGTGTACGCACGCCCGCAGGCAAGGCTTCGATGAAGGATGGATAAGATGTCGAGAGCAATTCGCGTGTATAAGATTCGACGAAGCCTTCGACCTTGCGCCGAAAGAAATCGGTCTCGAAGAGCGCGCTGACAACCGTCTCCTGCGAGACAAGCTCATTGCCGACGGCGTTGCCAATGGTTTGCGCGAGCCGCTCACGATGGCGCGGAATCATCCCTTGCGGCCAGATGGTCAACCCGCCGAGTTTGATGGCGCGGCGCGGGCGAAAGAGCATCCGAATCGCCAGCCACGCCGCGCCGTAGCCGTGCAAGGTAGCGATGATTATCCACGCGATGGCGACTAAAAGTTTTTTAGTGTACGGGTCTATGGCGAGACCGCCTCTCCACGCTCACACGCCGCAAAATTAACAGGTCGGGAGATGAATGTAATCGAAAGGTGTGATGAACAGCAAGCGACAATTTTTAAGTTTTGAATTTTGAGTTTTGAATTTTGAATTGAAGACAAAAGACACCCGCCTTCAATTCAAAATTCAAAACTCAAAATTCATAATTTCTTTGTCTCAATGACTCGTCCAGAGCGCTCGGAGGCGAGCGTGAAGTTTGGCAGGACGCGGAAAGATGTCAGGCCGACGGCGACGCGGTCATTGACATTGAGGCGCGTGGCGGCGGCTTCGGGTTTCGGGCGCGTGACGATGATGGGAATCCCCGCTCTCTTCTCAGCTGTGTTGATGGCGACGTTGTAGAGCGGCGGCTCGCCCTCCGTCGGTTGCCGCGCGACCAGATCGAGCCTGACCGTGAGACGCTCGTAGGCTCCGACGAAACTTATCTCTTCGATGACGCCATTGGTCAGACGGCGCGCACCCTCGGGCAACACGCCCGTCCTGCTCAAATGAGCATCTTCGGGACGAAAGACGAGCTTGATTGCCTGGCCGTCGCGGAAACGCTCGGCCTCTTCGCGCGCAGGAATGCTGGCCGTGCCGATCTCGACGCTCTCCTGATTGATGACGCCGAGCAAGAGATTGGCCGCGCCAAGAAAAGTTGCGACGTATTCGGTCTCAGGTCGGTTGTAAACTTCGTCGGGCGTCCCGATCTGTTCGAGCCGTCCGGCGTTCAGGACAGCGATGCGGTCGCCAAGCTCAAGCGCTTCCTCCTGATCGTGCGTGATGAAGATGGCGGGCACATTGACCTTCTTCAAGAGAGCATGAATCTCTCTACGGAGCCGGACGCGCGTCTGCGCATCCAAGGCTCCGAACGGTTCGTCAAAGAGCAGCACCTGCGGCTTATAAGCGAGCGTGCGCGCAATCGCCACGCGCTGCTGCTGCCCGCCCGATAGCTGCGAAGGATATTTGTGACGATGCTCCTGGAGTCCGACCAACTCGATCAGGCTGTTGACAGTCTCTTTGATCTCTTTGCGCTTGTGATGACGAATGCGCAGGCCGTAGCCGATATTCTTTTCGACGGTCATGCGCGGGAAGAGCGCGTAAGATTGAAAGATGACGCCGACGCCGCGCTCGCGCGCCGGAAGTTCCGTGACATCCTTGCCGTGCAGGATGACGCGTCCAGTGTCAGGCTCTTCAAGTCCGGCGATGACACGCAGGATGGTCGTCTTGCCGCTGCCTGATGCGCCGAGCAGCACGAGCGATTCGCCTTCAGCGACATCGAAATCAATGTCTTCTAAAACGACTGTGCCTTTAAATTTCTTGCTGACGGCGCGGATGGAGGCGGCGGGTTCTTTGCGCGCTGGGTCTTCTGCGCGGCGCACCCAATCGCCAGCCTGGCTCAAATGTATGGATGAGGATTCTTCAGGCAGCATCTCAAATTGTCTCCTCATTCAGTGTCCAGCCAATCACGCGCCAAAAAGAGGAGGCTGAAGATTCCGAAAGAGAGCAGCGCAAGCACGATGGCGATGGCATTGGCCGCTTCGATCTGTCCCTCGTTGAACTTCGAGAAGATGTAGAGCGGCGCGGTCTGAGTCTTCAGCGCGAGGTTGCCGGAGACGAGAATGGTCGAGCCGAACTCGCCGATGGCGCGCGCGAAAGTCAAAAGCGCGCCCGTCACGATAGCGCCACGAAGAGATGGAAGCGTGACGTGCCAGAAAGTTTGCCAGCGGGTTGCGCCGATGGTCGCCGAAGCCTCTTCAAGCGAGCGGCTCATCGTGTCAAAGACGGGCTTAATGACGCCGAATGCGAGCGGGAACGTGACGAAGATATTCGCCATGATGATGGCGTAGCCTGTAAACATCAGGCGGACGCCGTGCGGCTCTAATAGTCTTCCCAAAGTCCCCTGCGGCCCCCACAGGAGCAGGAGAGCGAAGCCTGCGACTGCGGTCGGAATCGCCGTCGGCAGAGAAATGGTGACGATCAGGGCGTTGCGTCCCCAGAAGTCGTAGCGCGCGAGCACGTAAGCCGCGAAGAGTCCGAAGATGACATTGAAGACGGTGGCCCAGAAGCTCGTCGCCAATGAAAGCTTGAGGGCGAAGATCGCTTCAGGCTGAGTCAAGGCATCCAGGAAGCTGCCCAAGCCTTTATTCGTGCCGAAGACGAAGATGGAAATCAACGGCAGCAAGACGAGCGGCAGCATGATTGCGATCATCGTCGCAATGCTCAAAGGCTTCACGACATCGAAGCCGCGCACATGACGAAGCGGAGAGAGTGTTGCGCTCATAAATAATTAGTGACGAGTGACAAGTGACAAGTGACGAGATAAAGCTTTTCGCTTGTCACTTATTTTTTTGTACCTGCTCACGAAAGACTTTCTCAATTATCTCGGGGTAAGCCTTGCCCCAGCCGCCGAGATCGCTCACGGAAAAAGGAAGCTTGATTTGAGCGAACTCTTTGTGGGCGTCGTTCAATGATTCATTTGTGACGGAGCGGAAGTGATATTTGACGAAGGCTGCCTGCGCCTCGTCGCTCCAAAGATATTGCAGGAAAGCTGTCACAAGTGGACGCTCTTCGGGCGTCACCTTGCTATCTATCATGACAGCCGGATGCTCGCTGAAGATGGTTGATTCGGGGATGACAAGCTCGACTTTGCCTCCGGCCTGTTTCATCGTCAGACCTTCAAGCTCGTAGGTGATGAGCGCGTCACCGTGACCAAGCTCAAACTGTGTGCGTGCCTCGCGCGCAGAGCCGGGAGTCGAAACGACGTTCTTCCAGATGGCTTGCAAGGTCTTCAGTGCATGTGCCTCGTCACGCCCTCCTGTCAGCTTCTCAGACTTCATAAGCTCCGAGCCGTAGATGGCGAGCACAGACCATTGTGCGCCGCCAGAGCTGACAGGGTCTGGATGAATCAGGCGGACGCCTGGCTTGGCTAAGTCCATGAAGTCATGTATCCCTTTCGGGTTGCCGGGCGCGACGAGAATGATGAACGGCGTTTTGTTGACGATGCCGTGCTGAGGGAGCGCGCGCCAATCAGAAGTGATGATGCCAGCCCGCTGGATGCGGTCAACATCGCGCTCGATGGCGAGAATTGCGATGTCTGTGTCAACGCCCTGAATAATCTGGTTTGTAATGATTTCTGAACCTGCGAAGGAAGAGGTGAAATGCACGTCCTCGCCATGCTCTTTCTTCCACTTGGCAGCAAAGGCAGGGAAAATCTCTTTCTCCAAAACCTCCTTCATAATGGAGAAGCCATAGACTGTGATGCTCCGCCCGCCCGTCGTCGTCGGCGATTGCGGCAGACAGCTTCCCATGACGACGAGCAGCAGAAAGAGCGTGCAGATTAATCCGGCGCATAAGGCGTTGGGTCTATTTTTGAGTGCACTTCTCCGCATAAGGAAGCTAAAACCCTCAGTCCCTAATCTATGCTGCAAACGTCGAGTCGAGCGGCTTGTTCAGTTGCTAAATAGTGGCGCATCTATAGCACAGATTGCACATTTCATGGAAGTTCTATTGGGAGCTTTCTGCTTTGCTAAGAAGTGTTATTACCACAGAGGACGCAGAGGGCACAGAGGAAGAGAGAATGAATTTGAAATCTCGAATCTCAAATCTGAAATTGCTTTTTTCTCTTCTCTTCCTCTGCGTTCCTCTGTGCCCTCTGTGGTTAATCTGCGATTCTAAGCGTACATTTTTTTGCATTACCCAAAGAAGAGTCCGAACAGAAGGCGAACAATGCCTGCGCCGAGGATGACCCAGAGGGCGTTGGGACGAAAGCGTATGAGCACAAAGAGGGCTGCGACCGCGATGGAAACTCCGATCCAGGTGTGAATGCCCGCGCGCCCGATGCTCACGGCTGCGGCCACGAGCAGGCCGACGACAGCCGGAGCGACGCCGCGCAGGAAAGATTGAACTATCTCGTTGGTCCGAAACCGCCTGAGGCTGGCTCCGGCGGCCAGAGTCATCAGAAAAGCCGGAAGAAAGATGCTGATGGTGGCGATGAGTGCGCCGAGTGTGCCCGCGACTCTGTAGCCGATAAACGTCGCCGTTATCAAGACTGGGCCGGGCGTGATTTGTCCGAGCGCGGTCGCATCCGCGAACTCCTGATGCGTCAGCCATTGATGAGAGTTGACGACCTCCGATTCAATCAGAGGAATCATGACATAGCCGCCGCCAAACGTGACCGCGCCCATGCGCAGGAACATGGCCGAGAGCATCAGAAGCAGCCCGAGCTTTGCGATCACCGGCATGGCGACGGCGAGCGGGATGACGGAGCGGAGGGCGGGGGGCGGCTGTTGCT
>Ga0182001_10000291_pt1 | contig 10702 bp, 9 predicted proteins | sample BulsoiFelSFmetaG_FD_120485 | JGI IMG/M metagenome (GOLD analysis project Ga0182001, IMG submission 120485) | Bulk soil microbial communities from Mexico - San Felipe (SF) metaG | ecosystem: Environmental > Terrestrial > Soil > Agricultural land | place: Mexico: San Luis Potosi | collected... | reverse complement strand
CGAGACGAGGCCCTCGCGCGGGAAGGCGCCCTCGCTGTGCGCGCGGACAGACCACCAGCCGCCCGCCTCCTCGCCCTCTTCGTCCGCGTATTCGACCTCCGCGTCGTCGTCGAAGGTCAAGGGCAGGCCGACCGCCTCTGACAGTCGCAGCCGCACGGCCTCGGGGTCGCCGGGCGTGGCGGCGAACGAGAGCCAGACGCGCGCCCCGCCCTTCTCGTCAACCTGCAAGTTGAGCGAGCCGCGCTCTTTTTCGTAAGCCGCGTCGGAGCCGTCGTCCTCCTGCGCGCGGACCGGCGCGGGCGAAGCGAGGCACAGGAGCAGGAGCAGGCACAGTGATAACGCGTGTCGCAAGAGGGCGCGGGGGTTCATCGGCGTGGGCCTTTCGGGAGGGGACTTCGGCGCGGGATTCATGCAGGGCCGGGGTCTGGCCGCGAACGCCCCTCGGGCGCCGCGACGCCTGCTGGCACCGTCTATAAATATCTTTAGGTGAGCGCCGGAAGGCTTGTCAACAGGAAATCTTCAATGGGGAAAACGGGGGGCCTACTCGGGCGACTGGCCGGCCGCGGCGTCTTCCTCGTCCTCTTCGGGCGGGACTTCGGAGGCTTCGCGCACCTTGCGGATGATGAGGTCGTAGGAAAAACCGAGGCGGAGCAGGTGGTCGTAGAGGCTCTTCGTCTCCTGCCGGGTCGAGGGCCGGCCGCGCAGCCGGACGCGCTTCTCGATGGCGCGCTCGATGAGCTGCTCTTCGGGCGTCTCCTGGTAGACGAGTTCGAGCGCGGCGGCGGCCGTCTCCTTCGGCACCTTCTTCGTCTGAAGGTCGCGCGCGAGACGCTGGCGTCCGACCGGCTTCTGCCGGACGCGGTAGGAGGCGAAGCCGAAGGCGAAGCGCTCGTCGTCAAGATAGCCGTACTCCTTGAGCTTCGAGAGCGCGTAATCGACCGCCTCTTCCGTCGCCCACTCCTTCTCAAGGAGGCGCTCGCGCAGCTCCGCCACCGAGCGCGGCTTGGCCGCAAGCAGCTTGACGGCCCTCTGCAACGTGCGCTCGCGCGCCTTCTCCGGGTCCATCGGGCGCCGCGGGCGCTCCTCGGCCTCGCCTTCGCGCACGTCACGGGCCTTTCGTTGTCCGCGCCTTCTCATCACTTGACGAATACTTTACCCGCCGACCGGTTTAATAATCAAAACCGCAGGCACTACAATCGAAGGCATGGACGGCATACTCGTCATCGACAAGCCCGAGGGCTGGACCTCGCACGACGTGGTCGCGCGCGCGCGCCGGCTGCTCCGCGAGAAGCGCGTCGGGCACACGGGCACGCTCGACCCCTTCGCCACCGGCGTGCTCGTCCTGCTCGTGGGCCGCGCGACCCGCCTCGCGCAGTTCCTCTCGGGCGCCGAGAAGGAGTACCTGGCGACCATCCGCTTCGGCTACGCGACGACGACGGGCGACCTGACGGGCGAGCCGCGCGGCCCCGTCGAGGGGGCCGGCGCGCGCCTCGCGGCGCTCGGCGAGGAAGAATACGGGGCGGCGCTCTCGTCCCTGCGCGGCGAGATAGAGCAGGTGCCGCCCATGTACTCCGCGAAGAAAGTCGGCGGCCGGAAGCTCTACGAGCTGGCGCGGCGCGGCGAGGAGATTGAGCGCAAGGCCGTGCGCGTCCACGTCCGCGAGTTCGACGTTCTGCACGACGGCGCGGGCCCCTGGCTGCGGCGCAACGAGGACGACAGCGTCGACCTGCACACGCGCGTCGTCTGCTCGGCCGGGACCTACGTCCGCGCGCTGGCCGAGTCGGTCGGCGAACGGCTCGGCGCCGGCGCGCACCTCTCGGCGCTGCGCCGCACGCGCGCCGGCTCGTTCCACGTCGAGTCGGCGCTGACGCCCGAGGGGCTGCAAAAAAGAATCGAGTCGGGCGCGCCGCCGGCAGATTTTCTGACGCCGCTCGAAGCGGCCCTCCCGGAGCTGCCCGCGGCGCATCTAACGGCCGACGAGGCGCGGAAGGCGCGCCACGGCGCCGCCGTCGGGGCGCGGGCTTCGGCGGCGTGGGAAGGGGGCTCTTACGTGCGCATGCACGACGAGGCGGGCGCGCTGCTGGCCGTCGGCGTCTACGACGCCGAGCGCGGCCGGCTTCAACCGCGCGTCATGCTGGCGGCGGAAAAATAAGAGTTGACGAGCCCCAAAGCCGGCTGTGCTATAATCGCCCGCAACAGAGGTCGGTCGTCTCTGGAAGCGCGAGGCCCGGCAGGCTTTTGAAACTTCCTTTCTCCCTTTGACAACAACCGTTTGTTGAGAAGCCGCCGACGGACTCGAAGGCGCGGCGAGCGCGTTCCGCGCGGGCGCCCAGCACCTTGCGCATCGAGTCCCGAGCGGCCGGGCGACCCCTCCCGGCGGGGCCGCCGACGTTCCCGAGTGGGCGTGGCCCCGCCGCGCCGTCCCTAGCACGCGCGAAGCCGACAAGAGGTTTAAGAGAGGCTATGCAAGAGCAGGATGGCAGCAAGTTCGACATCTCGGCGCGCCTCGAAGCGCTCAGGCGCGACCACGCCGCGCTCGCATGGGAGGGCTCCTTCCGCGACTACTTCGAGCTGGTGACGCAGAACCCGCGGCTCGCCGAACTCTCGCACGCGCGCGTCAACGACATGGTCCACGCGGCCGGCGTCGAGCGCCTCAACGAGGGCACGCGCGACGAGGTGACGCGCTACAACTTCTTCTCCTCCGAACTCTACGGTATCGAGGAGCCCATCTCGCGCATCGTCGAGTACTTCAAGTCGGCCGCCCAGCGCCTCGAAGTCCGCAAGCGCATACTCCTCCTGATGGGCCCCGTGGGCGGCGGCAAGTCGACCATCGTCACGATGCTCAAGCGCGGCCTCGAAGCGTGGACGGCGACCGAGGAGGGCGCCGTCTACGCCATCAAGGACTGCCCGATGCACGAGGAGCCCCTGCACCTCATCCCGCAGGAGCTGCGCGCCGAAATCGAGAAGCACTACGGCATCTACATCGAGGGCGACCTCTGCCCGCAGTGCCGCTACGCCCTGGAGCACACCTACGGCGGCCGGCACGAGGACGTGAAAATCCACCGCGTGCTCTTCTCGGAAAAACACCGCGTCGGCATCGGCACCTTCAGCCCCTCGGACCCGAAGTCGCAGGACATCACGGAGCTGACCGGCTCCATCGACCTCTCGACCATCGGCGAGGTCGGCGTCGAGAGTGACCCGCGCGCCTACCGCTTCGACGGCGAGCTGAACATCGCCAACCGCGGCATCATGGAGTTCATCGAGATGCTGAAGTGCGACGAGAAGTTCCTCTACTCGTTGCTCACGCTCTCGCAGGAGCAGTCGATCAAGACCGGCCGCTTCGCCATGATCTACGCCGACGAGGTCATCCTCTCGCACACGAACGAGAACGAGTACATCTCCTTCGCCGGCAACAAGAAGTCGGAGGCGCTGCAAGACCGCATCATCCTGGTGCGCGTCCCCTACAACCTGCGCGTCTCGCAGGAGGAGCGCATCTACGACAAGCTCTTGAAGCAGTCCGACATCCTCCGCAACGTCCACATCGCGCCGAACGCCCTGCGGGTCGCCGCCATGTTCGCCGTCATGACGCGCCTCGAAGAGCCGAAGCGCGCCAACGTCGATGTCGTCAAGAAGATGAAGCTCTACGACGGCGAGGACGTTGAAGGCTACAAGTCGAAGGACGTGCGCGAGCTGAAGGACGAGGCCGCCCGCGAAGGCATGGACGGCATCTCGCCGCGCTACATCATCAACCGGCTCTCGTCGGCCCTGGTGCGCGACGGCGTCACCTGCATCAACCCCATCGACGCCCTGCGCACCATCAAGGGCGGCTTCGAGCAGCACACCGGCATCACGCCCGACCAGCGCGAGCGGTATTTGAACCTCATCTCGGCGGCCCGCAAGGAGTACGACGAGATGGCGAAGACCGAGGTCCAGCGCGCCTTCGTCTACTCCTTCGAGGAGATGGCCCGGACGATGTGCAACAACTACCTCGACAACGTCGAGGCGTACTGCAACAAGGAGAAGATCAAGGACCCCATCACCGAGGAGGAGATGGAGCCGGACGAGCCCCTGATGCGCTCCATCGAGGAGCAGATAGGCATCTCCGAGAACGCCAAGAACACCTTCCGTCAGGAGATTCTCATCCGCATCTCCTCTTACGCCCGCAAGGGCCGCCAGTTCGAGTACACCTCGCACGAGCGCCTGAAGGAGGCCATCGAGAAGAAAATCTTCGCCGACCTCAAGGACGTGGTGAAGATCACCACCTCCGCCAAGACGCCCGACCCCGACCAGTTGCGCCGCATCAACGAGGTCGTCGACCGCCTCGTCAAGGACGGCGGCTACTGCCCCGTCTGCGCCAACGAGCTGCTGACCTACGTCGGCACCCTGCTCTCGCGCTGACGCGGGCCGCCGATTAACAGGACACGTGCGACGCCCGCCCTTCCCCGCGAAGCGTGGGCGTCGCCGTTTAGAACGCTCAAAACCCACCCGCGTTCGAGGAGGGAAACAAATGAGCGACCAACAAGACGACGCTTTCGCAGACGCGAAGGAATTGCTGCGGCGGGCCGAAGAGACAGGTCGGAAGTTGGAAGCGATGGCTCGACAGCAGGAGCAGTTAAACCCTCGGACGCAGCCGTCCCGAGAGGCGCAGCGGAGCGAGTCAGAGGAAAGGTTCGCTCGTACTGAGAAGGCCATTCAGGCGTTGCTCAAAAACGTTCGGGGCAGGCATGAAGGTGAAGATGATGATGACGATGGGGTAGGGGTACGCGTACCTGTTTGAGGGAAGATGATGAGTAACGAGTCGAACATCTCCGGCGCCGTCCAGCGCAACGACTGGTCTTTGCAGCGCAAGGGCATCATCGACCAGGAGCGGCACAAGGAGCGCGTCAAGGAGGCCATCCGCAAGAACCTCGGCTCCATCGTCTCGAACGAGGCCATCATCCTGTCGGATGGCCGCCGCACGGTCAAGGTGCCCATCCGCTCGCTCGACGAGTACAAGTTCCGCTTCGACCACCGCAAGCGCAAGCACGTCGGCACCGGCGACGGCAAGACCAAGGTGGGCGACGTGATCGCGCGCGAGGGGCAGGGGCAGCCGGGCCAGGGGCAGGGGCCGGCCGGGCAGGGCGGCGGCGCCGAGTACTACGAGGCCGAGGTCAACATCGACGAGATAGCCGCCCTCATCTTCGAGGACCTGCAACTGCCCTTCCTCGAAGAGAAGGCCAAGAAGGCCATCCCGGCCAAGACGACCCGCTTCAACGAAATCCGCCGCACCGGCGTCTTCTCCAACCTCGACAAGCGGCGCATGATCATGGAGAACATCAAGCGCCACGCGCGCGCCGGCGGCTCCGCCCGCTTCGGGCAGGTCCGCAAAGAGGACCTCCGCTTCAAGTCCTGGGAGGACGACAACCGCTACGAGTCGAACGCCGTCGTGCTGGCGCTGATGGACGTGTCGGGCTCGATGGGCGAGTTCAAGAAGTACATCGCGCGGTCGTTCTTCTTCTGGATGGTCCGGTTCTTAAGGACGAAGTACGACAACGTCGAGATCGTCTTCATCTCGCACCACACGGAGGCGCGCGAGGTCACCGAGGAGCAGTTCTTCACGCAGGGCGAGTCCGGCGGCACGGTCGTCTCCTCGGCCTACCAGCTCGCGCTCGAAGTCATCCGCGAGCGCTTCCGTCCCGCCGACTGGAACGTCTACCCCTTCCACTTCTCCGACGGCGACAACTACTACTCGGACAACGAGGAGGCCGTGCGGCTCGCCGACGAGCTCATCCGCACCTGCAACCTCTTCGGCTACGGCGAGATCGGCGAGGAGGGCGGGGGCGGCTACCGGCGCTCGTCGGGCGCGCTGCTCTCCATCTTCAACGACCGGCTCAAGCAGAAGGACCGTTTCATCGGCGTCCGCATTGACGACAAGGAGGACGTGTACCCCGCCCTCAAGCAGTTCTTCGGCCGCCGCGGCGTGGAAGCCTGAAGCCGTATGGAAGACCGCGAGATAAAGGACCTCGAAAAGGCTCTGGAGCAGATTTGGGAAGTCGCGCGCGGCTTCGGCCTCGACCCCTACCCCGTGCGCTTCGAGCTGGTGCCCGCCACCGTCATGTACGAGATCGGCTCCTACGCGCTGCCGGGCCGCTACTCGCACTGGACGTTCGGCAAGGCCTACCACCGCATGAAGACGATGTACGACTTCGGGCTCTCGAAGATTTACGAGGTCGTCATCAACACGAACCCCTCCTACGGCTTCCTGATGGAGACGAACAGCCCCGTCCAGAACAAGCTCGTCATAGCCCACGTCCTCGGCCACGTCGATTTCTTCAAGAACAACGCCTACTTCTCGCGCACCAACCGCCGCATGGTCGAGACCGTCTCGGCGCACTCGGGGCGCATGAGCGAGTACGAGTTCCGACACGGCCGCAAGACGGTCGAGCGCCTTCTGGACGCGGTGCTCTCCGTCGAGGAGCACATCGACCCCAACTTCTTCATCCGCCGGGAGGAGCCCACGAGCCCGCGCGAGGACGCCTTGCGCAAGGCCGCGAAGCCGCCCGGCCGCTACGACGACCTCTGGGACATCGGCAAGCCCGCGGAGTCGGCCTCGCCCGCGGCCGAGGACGAGCGCCCGCGCGGCGACCGCCTCCCCGAAAAAGACCTCCTCTACTACATCATGCGCAACTCGCCCTCGCTCGAAGACTGGCAGCGCGACGTGATGGCGATGGTCCGCGAGGAGATGGAGTACTTCGTCCCGCAGATGCAGACGAAGATACTCAACGAGGGCTGGGCCTCTTTCTGGCACGCGCGCATCATGCGCGAGCTGGACCTGCCGGACGACGAGCTTCTGGAGTTCGCCGACCTGCACTCGGGCGTGGTGTCGCCGCACAAGGGGCAGTTGAACCCTTACTACCTGGGCTACAAGATTCTGGAAGACATCGAGCGGCGCTGGGACTCCGCCGAGGGCGCCGGGCCGGGCGGCGGGCGGGCGAAACTCTTCGAGGTGCGCGAGGTCGAAAACGACGTGTCGTTCCTGCGCAACTACCTGACCGAGGGGCTGTGCGAGGAGTTGGACCTCTACGTCTACGAGCTGGTGGACGAGGAGGAGTGGACCGTCACGGAGAAGCGCTGGCAGAAGGTCCGCGACCAGCTCGTCTCGAACATGACCAACTTCGGCTTCCCCTACATCGTCGTCGCCGACGGCGACTACAACCGCAACCGCGAGCTGTACCTCAAGCACCAGTACGAGGGCGCCGAGCTGGACACGGCCTACGCCCGCAAGGTGCTCGAACACGTCCACACGCTCTGGGGCCGCCCCGTCCACCTCGAAACGGTCGTCGACGACGACGCGGTCCGCCTCCACTACAACGGCGAGGAGCACGAGGAGGACTAGGCGCCGCCCCGTCCCCGGCGCGCGCCCGCGCGGATGCCCTCGACCAGCTTCCGCATCTGCTTGAGCACGTCCACGAACAGCTCCTTGCGCTTGCCGGGGGTGGTGTAGTGGCCCTCGACCGTCTTGCCGCCGCCGGGCAGGAAGCGGCGGCTCCTGAGCCACTCGCTGCGCTCCCACTCGCAGGCCGAGAGCATGACCGGCAGGATGGCGAGGCCGTCCCGCTCCTCCCCTGTCAGGAACTCGTTGATTTCGACGTTCTGGCAGTAGGCGGAGTTGAGGTACGCCTGGCTGACGAGGACCAGCGCGACGTGCGAGCCCCTAATCTCGTCCCTGATCCTCTCGTCCCACTTGTCGCCGGCCGTTATCTCCTGGTCCGACCAGAATCTCACGCCCTCCCTTTCGAGCGCCTTCAGCGTCCCGAGCAGCGAGTCGTCGCCCAGGTACTTCTCGTCGAGGTGGCTGTAGCTGACGAAAATCTTAATCAACTCGCCCTCCGGCTCGGGCTCGGGCTCGGGGCGTGGCGTTTCGGGCGTCTGGGGCGTTTCGGGCGTTGGCGCGGGCGTGGCCCCGCCGGGCGCGCGGGTGCCTCCGGCCGTACGCGACGGCTTGATTCCGACCAGCCCGAGGGGGCTTCCGGCGACCGGCTTGTCCCCGCCCGCCGGCTGCTTGGCGCCGCCGTCCGAGCCTTCGCTTCCACCCGAGGGACCGTCGCAGTCGGTGCGCCCCGCGCCCTGCACGCGCTGGCGGTAGGCGAGGGCGAAGACGGCCGAGCTGAGGATTTCGATGGCCTGCTCGATGCTGATCGGGTGGGCCTCGAACCACGCCTCGACCTCGTTGGCCTCACGCCCGCCGAGGCGCGGCGCGCCCTTGTTGATTTGGTCGCGGATGAAGCCGAGGATGGCCGAGGCGTGGACCGTCGAGTGGTAGTTGAACTTCTGGTCGGGCGTCACGTGCCAGCCGAGGTTGCCGAGCAGGTCCGCCAGCTCGACGATGCACTCCTGCGGCTTGCGGGCCTTGGCCGGGGCCTTCGGCGGCTTGCGGATGAGGATGCGGTAGAGCTGCCTTATCTTAAGCACGCGGCCGAGGACGTACTTCTCGTCGTAGTCGTAGGTCTCTATCCGCCGGTCGTCGGCGAGCAGCTCGCGGAACGCCTGGCCCGCGCCATCGACCTCGGCGTCGGCGTCGAGGAACGCCTTGTTGGTCCTCACGTTGACGATGGCGTGGCGGACGGCGTAGATCAGCTCCGGCTGGACGAACCTGACGATCAGCATCAGCAGGACGCCGACGCTGAACGCGACCAGAGCGATTACCACGTAGAGCCACATCCCTTGAGCACTCCTTGCGACCGGGCCGCCGGCGCTAGCGCCTGAGCGAGTTGGCGAGCACGTCGATGTTTTTCGGGTCGAGCAGCAACATCTTGTCGTGGAACGAGAATTTCACGCCCGGGTAGTCCGCCTCCAGGCGGCGGTACTCGGCCGCCACCTCCGACGGCTGGACGACGGTCAGGAAGGCGATGTTTTCGATGTTGAGTTCGGCGGCGTCGCGCGCGAGTTCGAGGCCCTGGTAGGAGCCGAGGCCCACGGTGTCGTCGGCCCGCGGGAGGATGATGTCTACGAGCAGCGCGTTGAAGGCGCCCTCGCTCAGCAGCGTCAGGGCCTCGGCGTAGCTCGTCGCCACGCTCACGCGGAACCCGCGCTCGCGCAGCCGCCGCACGAGCGGGGCGACGGCGCCGCGCGAGTCGTCGTCGGCCCACAGCAGTTCGAGGATGGCCGGCTGTCTCAAGTCCTGCGCGACCTCCTCGGCACGTAGGGGAAGATCAGGTCCACGGTCGTCAGGTACGGCCCCTGCTCCACGCCGGGCTCGTGGAGCGACTTCGAGTGGAGGCGGATTTCGCCCTTGTGGAGTTGCATGATCTTGGTCGCCTCCGAGAGGCCGATGCCCGAGCCGATGGGCACCTCCTCGACGGCCTGCCGGACGCGGAAGCCGGCGCGGAAGACGCTGCGCCGCTCCTCCTCCGTGAGCCCGAGGCCGTAGTTCTCGACCGCGACGGCGAACCGCTCCTTCTTGAAGCCCGGGTCGTAGGGCACCTTGCGCCTGATGCGGATGACGCGGCGCGCGTTCGGGATGGAGTGGTAGGAGTACTTGATGGCGTTGCTGATGACGTTGTAGAAGAGGCGGCGCAGCTCCATCGCGTTGCCGAGGACGGCGGGCAGCGCCACCGGCTCCTTCTCCTTCTCCTTCTCCTCGACGACCTCGATCTTGATCTTCTTCTCGGCGGCCAGCGGGCGGTGCAGCTCGACCATCTCCTGGAGGAGGTCCTCCATGTTGACCTCGACGAAGTGCGGCTTGACGACCTCCCTGTACTTCGTCTCGTTGGCGTGCGAGAGGAAGTTGCGGACGATGTAGAGGCCGAGGCGGCACTGCGTGAAGATGAGCTTGTTCGACTCGCTCATCTGGGCCTTCGTCTCGGCCGTCAGGGCTCCGCCCTTGAGTCCGGCCACCAGCTCGTTGAGGTCTTCGCTGTGGAAGCCCACGCTGATGAGCATCAGGCTCAGCTCGTGGGCCATGTTGAAGGTCTGGAAGTGGAAGCCGGCCGTGGCGCTGATGAGCCGCTCGATGATGTCGGTGATGGAGTTGATGAGGGCCATGTCGGCCGGCTCGAAGTCGCCCGGGTCGGAGGCCCGGTCGGCCGCGTCCAGCTCGGCGGCGTGGTCCTGGGCCTGCTCCGCCACCCGCTGGACGACCCGCGCCCGGCGCCGGCCCGCCTCGTCGGTAATCGACTTCTTCGACCCGAAGAGGATGACCAGCGTCCCGATGCCGGTCTCTATCTCGCGCCGCCCGTTGAGCATCCCGGCGTGGCACATCTGGACGCCCTCCTTCACCTCGGGCACGTCCCCGGCCGCGCGCCGCTGCCCGTCCTTCATGCAGAGCGGGGCGGTCTCCGGCGAGTCGAGCATGCGCTGGCAGAAGGGGGGCATGGTCTCGGGCGGCGTGCGGAAGAGGAGGGCGTCGTTGAAGAAGACGAAGATGGGCAGGCTGGTGGCCGTCGAGAAGGCGCGCAGGATAGAGTCGATGTGCGGCCAGACGCTGAGCAGGGGCCGGCCGAAGGCGTCGCCGTTCGGCGACTTCGAGAGCAGCTCGGAGAGGGTGGTTACTGACATCTTTCTGTCTCCCCGCGGATGAGGTCTTTTAGGTAAGCGTGGTCGGGCGCGGGCAGCCGGTCGAGCCCGGAGCCGACCGACTGCCAGAAGACGCCGCCGAGCGCCGGGTCGCGCACGGCGAAGCGGAAGTAGCAGAGCCCCCAACTCTTCATGTTCGCGTGCGCGT
>Ga0182001_10000290_pt1 | contig 10720 bp, 9 predicted proteins | sample BulsoiFelSFmetaG_FD_120485 | JGI IMG/M metagenome (GOLD analysis project Ga0182001, IMG submission 120485) | Bulk soil microbial communities from Mexico - San Felipe (SF) metaG | ecosystem: Environmental > Terrestrial > Soil > Agricultural land | place: Mexico: San Luis Potosi | collected... | reverse complement strand
TTCGCCTTTATCAACCGAGAGTCTCTGCGCGAGCGCGGCGGGCGAGGGGAGAATGTCGCCCGGGGCGACCTGCTTGTTTTTGATGTGCGCTTCGATCTGCTCGCGCACCTGCGCGTAGATCGGACCTTTCACGGTGCGCTCGCCGATCTCTATTTTTAACTGTTCGCTCATCCCTTGAGATTCTACTTGTTAATTCCTTCCAACTCGACAAAGCGGCTGAGGCGCGTGATGACCATGCCCTCGAAGACGTTCGTGCGACACGAAAGCGCAGGTCTATCGTCGCCTTCCGCTTGCCCCGCGCGCCGATACCAGATTTGGCAGTTGGTGCAGTCGCCGTTCCAACAGAAATCTCCGTAAGAGATTGTTTGCAGCGAGAGAAATTGAAAACAGCGAAGCAGACGATTGTTCTCAGGCACTTCGACGCGACGGCCTAAGATTTCAATTGGAATCAGTTTCTCGTAGGGGTCCAGAAGATCGCTGTCAATCATGGGGAAGCGGCTCCAATCTCCAGATTGCTCTCATGACGTGCGGAGTATAGCACGACGAGCCAAGTGGAAAAGAGAGACGAGGGCGAGATGGCAGTCTTCAATCGGATGAAGAAAATTTTTTAGGGATTCCCCCTTCAATGCTAGTATATTATTGCTGGAGCGAAATATTTGTTCTGGCGAGCCTCGCATGAATCCAGCCGTTGTCACGAATGGTCTTCTGCGCCGCTGGCTCTGTAACCTTACCATTGTCACGAACTCAGGAGGTCGGTTTTATGCAGCGAAGGTTCAGCAGACTCTTTCTCCCTCTCTTTCTCATTGCTCTCTTCTCTCTGGCGGTTGAAGCTCGCGCCGACGGCATTGTTGTCACAGGGGGAAGCGTAACACAGACTATCGGCGGCCATACTTTTGACTTCACCAGCCAGGGCTTTGGCGCGAGCGGGTGGGGATATTTCGGGAGAGTTCCATGCCAGCCTTGCAATACTTCGAGCGTCATCAGCCTCGCGGACGGTTTTGCGGGAGAAGATGGACTGAAATACGGCCCGGCGACTTTCAACGGGACGACTTATCAACAGCTCTGGTACACGGGCACTATTTCTTTGTCCTCCGACCTGTTCTCGATCCCCGCCGACAGTCCGACCGGTGAGTTCACTCTGTCAATACCTTTTGCCATGACCGGTCATCTCAACGCGTATCTTCTGAATCCGTTTCCCGGCGATCCGGGGCCTGCGGTTTTCAGCGTTGATTTGAGCGGAGAGGGGATGGCTTCTCTGACGCTATTCGGGCTTGATACTTCCAGCGGACGCCTCTTCTTCACTCATGGTCTGACATACAGTTTTGGGTCCACCACTCCGACTCCTGAACCGGCTACGATCTTTTTGCTCGGCACCGGATTGGCAGGAGTTGCCATGAAAGGCTACCGGCGTCGTAAGAGTCGCAAACAAGCTTAAATCACTTGAGCCAAATCGTCTGGGCACATCCTCACTCATCGCCCTTCGCCTTTCCGCTTGCTCCTTGCTAAACTACTGGGCGCGGAGGTGAACAAGCTCTTGTCAATCGTTATCTACACGAAGCCCGGGTGTCCTTATTGCCAGCAGGCGCGCGATTACTACAATTCACAAGGCATTCCATTTACAGATTACGACGCGCAGAATGATCGCCAGCGTCGCCAGGAGATGCTCGCTTATTCGGACAATGATCCGACCGTGCCGTGCATCGTCAAGGACGGCGAATACATAGGCTCAGGCTGGGGCACGCCTCCGCGCGGTTGAACGGTTCACGATTAAGTGCGAGCCGTGCGCCCGCCGAAAAAACAGGGATGAGGGATGAGGGCGGAGGGATGAAGGATGAAAGTTAGTTTTAATTCTTCTTTTCATTCATCGCTGCCGCCCTCATCCCTTATCCCTTCATCAAAGGCAGGAGATATGAAAAAACTTTCTAAAATTTTCGCTCTCTACGCTCTGGTCTCAGCGATGCTCGTTTCCCCTTTCAGCTCAATCGCTCTGGCGCAGAAGCTAGTGACACCACCACCGCCTATGGCAAAAAAGATTCCGAAGACAACAAACATTCACGGCGAGACGCTCATTGACAACTATTTCTGGCTGCGCGAGAAGAACAATCCAGAGGTCATGGCCTATCTCGAAGCAGAGAACGCTTACACCGCTGCCGCGATGAAGCCGACCGAGAGTTTGCAAGCCACGCTCTACAAAGAGATGGTCGGTCATATCAAAGAGACAGACCAAACAGTTCCCTATCACGACGGAGATTACTTCTACTACTCGCGCACCGAAGCGGGCAAACAATATCCGATCTACTGTCGCAAGCGCGGCAGCCTCAACGCCAAAGAAGAGGTCACGCTCGATGTTAATGAGTTGGCGAAGGGCCTGAAGTTCATGGCCATCGGCAGGTACAACGTCTCTGATGACGGAAACTATCTGGCCTACACGACCGACTCGACCGGCTACAGGCAATACACTCTTCATGTCAAAGACCTCCGCACAGGCCAGATGCTCCCGGAAAAGATTGAAAGAGTCGGCTCTGTTGATTGGGCCACAGACAACAAGACCCTTTTCTATTCGACGGAAGACGCCGTCACGAAACGCTCCGACAAGTTTTTCCGTCACACTATCGGCAGCGAGACGAGCGACCTAGTTTACGAAGACAAGGATGAACTGTTCGACGTGTATGGCGGGCGCACGCGCGACCGTGCGATGATCTTCATCGTCTCGGGCAGCAAGACTTCGACGGAGTATCGCTACATCCCTACGGATAAGCCGATGGATGCGCCGAAAGTCATCCTCCCGCGCGAAGCCGAGCATGAATATTCCGTTGACCACAGAGGCAACCTCTTCTACATCCGCACGAATCAGGGGGCGGAGAATTTTCGCCTGGTGACCGCGCCCGTCTCAGACCCGCAGAAGAAGAATTGGAAAGAGATCATCGCGCCGCGCGCCGATGTGAAGATTGACGACATTGACATGTTCGCCAATCACATGGTCGTCACAGAGCTTGAGAACGGCCTCCAACAGCTTCGCGTCATTGATCTCAAGTCCAACAAGTCGCATCGCATAGAGTTTCCCGAACCCGTCTATACGGCGTCCGTCAGCACCAACCCGGAATTCAACACTCGTGTTGTGCGCTATAGCTATCAATCGTTAGTTACGCCAAACTCGACTTTTGATTACGACATGGATGCGCGGCGTTCGACGCTTTTAAAACAGACAGAAGTGCCGGGCGGATTTGACCGCGCGAGCTACAAATCCGAGAGAGTCTTTGCGACTGCTTCTGATGGAACAAAGATTCCGATTTCGATGGTTTATCGCAAAGGAATCAAGATGGACGGCAAGGCCCCTCTGCTGCTTTACGGCTATGGCTCTTACGGCATCTCGATTACGCCGACGTTTTCATCGAACCGCTTGAGCCTGCTTGACAGGGGCGTGGTCTATGCCATCGCGCACATCCGTGGCGGCGGCGAGCTGGGCGAACCCTGGCGCGATGCCGGGCGCATGATGAAGAAGAAGAACACATTCACGGACTTCATCTCCTCAGCCGAATATTTAATCAACCAGAAGTACACATCAAGTGATCGCTTAGTCATTCAAGGCGGGAGCGCGGGCGGCATGTTGATGGGCGCGGTCGTCAACATGCGACCCGATCTCTTCAAAGCAGCCGTCGCACAAGTGCCCTTCGTTGACATCATCAACACGATGCTCGATGCCTCTCTTCCTTTGACGACGAGCGAATACATTGAATGGGGCAACCCGAACGAGAAGGCTGCTTATGATTACATGAAGTCCTATTCGCCCTACGACAACATCAAGGCGCAGAATTATCCTGCGATGCTCATCAAAGTATCTTTGAATGACAGCCAGGTGCCTTACTGGGAAGGCGCGAAGTTCGCAGCCAAGCTACGTGCGACGAAGACGGACAACAACATTCTGCTGCTGAAAACCAACATGGGCGCTGGACATGGCGGCTCAAGCGGACGATACGACGCGCTTCATGAAATCGCGTTCGACTATGCGTTCATGCTCAACCAGTTCGGGATTGCGAGTTAACTGATTCGCAGACTAAAAGAGCAGGATTAGCGGTAGCAATAATCCGAGAATGAAAAAGGGCGGCTTTATAAGGCCACCCTTTTTTCATTATTCCGTTTTGAAGATTAAGGAGACTGGACAAGGAAGACATCCCAAGCCCAACGCCCGACCTGCGCGCCGTGTGCATCTTTGACCTTCGCACGATACCTGAACCTGTTGCCGTACTGGTCCATTCGCTTCGACTCCTTGTAGTCAAGCTCTATCTGTGCCACTCCAAGATCAGGCAAGGTGTGCAACTCTCCAGACTCAGAGATGCCATTGTGATTGACATCTTGCCACAGTCGAAGGCTCGTGAAGACGGCATCCTTGTCACTAATCACGCCATCATTATTGCCGCCGTTGGCGGCCTTGTCGTATTCAGCGAGCGCGAGAAAGCCGTTGCGCCTGGAGCCTGCCGGTGGCAACGGCTGCGGAGTGAAGTTTCCGAACAGTTCTGCCCCGCTATCAATCACGCCGTTGCCGTTTCTATCCAGCGCCAGCCAGGCGTCGTCCGAGCCTGCCGCCGTCCATGCGATTCGTTCTGGCGTTCCATCCCTGTCGAGATCGAATTGGACACCGCCTTGCGCGTCCGTTAGCGCGAAGCCGTCGCCGAGTACGTCAACGATGATGGGCGAACTATTAGTCCCGCCGGGGCAGTAGCAGAGGTCAAAGTCGTAGTCATCGCACCGAACGACCACAAACCAGTTGATCGTGCAGCCGCCCGAAGCCACAGGCGTCGGCGTTGGTGACGGCGGCGGCGGGATACATCTCCAATCACAAATAGGATAGGGTTTCCATTCTAACTGATAATCACAGGGGGGAAGGTTCAGGTGTCGGCGAAGGACAAACATTCGGCTCGCAACATTTCCCGTCTGCACTTGGATGATAGCCGCTTGGGCAGCCACCATAGAAAGTGCCGTTGGCGCAGGTGTCCAGTGGCACTCCGCTCGGGCACTGATATGGGAACACCTGCGGGCAACTGGTATCGGTTGGCACAGGCGTTTGTGATGGGATTGCACCGCATACACCGAAGGTCACATCATTACAAAGATACTCAAATCCGGTTTCCTCAACTACGCAAGTTATTGAGCGGAAATTAGGTGCTTTGCAAGCACCTAATGAACTACTGCAAGATACTACATCGTACCGAGTAACGGGCGCACAGCCCAGACAGCTCGATTCAGTGCGTGTCGTAACACGGGCGCATCCGTTACCCGGACAACAGTCTTGTGGCAGCAGTATCGGGTCCAAAGGAGTTGTTTCCGATAATTCATGGGATAAAAAATTTACCGGCAAGAAACTTGCCGGTAAAATCTCTGTCGAAATTGTTTTAGAACATTTGCTTAGCGATGCATGCTGCAACTCTACAGTTTTAGGATCATCCTTGTTTAGTCCATTTTTTGAGGGACTTAAGTTTGATTTTTCCTTTGGTGGGTTTGGGTAGGGAGTTCCATCAGTTGCCCAGAATCCGGTCCCGTCCCCGAAACTTATCGTCCCGAATTCCAGGACGACTTTCTTCGGCAGGGGTTTGTTATGTTTCTTCATATAACTCTCCCAACCTAACACCTGCCCCCTACTAATGTTGAAGACATAAGTCTCTCCGGGCTTAATCGGCACATCGCTTGGCTCCGCTTTGGTCTTAATGTCTCCTAGTTCAGCCCTCCCATAATGCAGTACAAACCCAGCATTAGAGCCAGCCTCATCTATTACTATTTCAGGTAGCACTAAGGTGAAATGAAGTAGATAGATCGGTTTGTCACCGATATTCGTGACCTCAATTTCTAAATCACGATACCAGTTAGCATTCTTTAAATCCTTGAATGCCTGCTCTTTCTCCTTCTTAATCTTGACCTTGATAGGAAGATGTTTCGGTGTCGTATCTACGAATTCTCTTTCTTCGGATTGAGCAATGCCTGTTCCTAATGTGCCGTTAATCAGGAAGATTGAGACAAGACAGACGGCAGACAGCAGAAGCACTATCTTAGCAAGAACAGTGGCTCTCTTAATCGGGGGATTCATGAGGTTTCTCCTTAGCATGAGAGTTAAAAGCCAGAGGCTGATTGCGATGGCATCGTATGACGCTCGGCAGAGGAGCCTGTGAACATGGCGACTTATATTCTCCCCTTATAAATAAGTCAAGAACTTTAGAAATGAGAATTTTGTGATAACCTTGCTTTAAAAGAGTCTGTAGCTATATTCAACTGACAGGCGCAAGCGTATGGATAACGAAGCGATGGCTCTACGCGACTATTCTTAGACTGAGGAACAGAGATGCCATCTGCGCCCATAAATCCCGTTCCGTCCCCGAAATTAATCACCTGAAACCAGATTTGCACTCTCTTGGGGTCAGGTTTATTGTCCCTTGCTTTCGCATGTTCAAATCCCTTCGACCACTTGTCCGGGATTTTGAAGGTGTAGGTTTCACCTGGCTCAAGCCGTGTGTCATCACTGAGGACTTTAGCAGTTAAATCAACCAACTCCCCCCGGCCAAAAATCAATGGATAGGCAAGCACCCGTCCGTCATCGTAAGTCATCTCCGGCATTTCCAGCACGAGGGCGAGGTAGTAGATGGGTTTAGAGCCGGTATTCGTTACTTCAAGTTCTAAATCTCGAAACCACTTCTCATTCTTCAAATCCTTGAATGATTGCTCCTTCTCTTTTTTAATCTTGATCTTGATCGGCAGGTGCTTCGGCGTTGTATCCTCAAGCACCCTTTCATTAGATTGAGCAGTGCTCGTTCCTAATGTACCATTTATCAGAAAGATTAAGACGAGACAGACTGCGGACAGTAGAAGGACTATCTTAGCAAGAATTGTAGCTCTCTTCATCGGGGGATTCATTGAGGGTCTCCTTTAGAATGACGGGCGAGGGTTTTGAGGCTGATTGCAATGAGCTTCTCGTAACGCTCGGCAGAGGAGCCTATGAATAGGGCAACTTATATTCTCGCCTCACACAGAAGTCAAGGGTTTCGTAAAAACCTTGACCTCAAATTTTTCTATGACCAAAACGGTTGCGGTCGTGGCTTATTCGGAGTTAAATATAGCTCCCCATGATTGGCGCAACACTGGATAATTACCGCATCCTCGAAAAGCTCGGTGCGGGCGGGCAAGGCGAAGTTTATAAGGCCGTTGATAAAAAGCTCGGTCGCTCGGTCGTCGTCAAAGTTCTCCCGCCGGACTTGACCGTCAAGGAAGCGAACCTCAAACGCTTCGAGCGCGAAGCGCGGCTGGCTTCTTCACTCGATCATCCGAACATCTGTACCATCTATGATCTTGGCGAACAGGGCAACGTCCACTACATCGCCATGCAGTACATCGAAGGGCGCAACGTGCGCCAACTCGTCAACGGTCGTCCGCTTGAACTCAAGAGCGCGCTCTCCATCGCCATACAGGTCGCCGACGCTCTCGCCAGCGCGCACTCGAAAGGCATCATTCACCGTGACATCAAAGCTGGCAACGTGATGGTCACAGATTCAGGTCAGGCGAAGGTTTTGGATTTTGGTCTGGCAAAACTGCTCGACGAAGAGACTGCGCGAAGCGAAGGCATCCATCACACGGAGTTGACCGAAATCGGCATCCCTTACGGGACAGCGACCTATGCTGCGCCAGAACAGGCGCGAGGTGATCGCGTGGACAAGCGCGCGGACATCTTCTCGACGGGCGTGCTGCTCTACGAGATGCTGACAGGCATCTGGCCCTTTCAAGGCCAGAACAGCGTCGAGGTCCGCCATGCGGTCATTCACGATCAGCCCAAGCCAGTCGCAGAGATGCGCAAGGATTATGTCCCGCCGCGCTTGCAACAGGTTTTGGACCGCGCGCTTCAGAAAGAGCCGCATGATCGTTACCAGAGGATGGAAGAGTTTAGAGATGATTTGAGGTCGGTCTTGCGCGAAGTCACGGCTAGAGGCGGCGAGCAATACATAGAAGAAGTGCAGCCCATCGCGCCGCGCCATCTGCCTGGAACGGGCGGCCCAATCTCCAAGCTCAAGCATTGGTTTCGCAACGTCACGGGCACATCCGACATTCCGCGCATGTCGCCGCCCGTCGCGCCTCCTTCGCCCCAGGTGTCTCAATCCCCACAAGAGGCGCACGAAACGCCGATCACAAGTCTGGGCGATGGAGAGAAGAAATCAATCGCCATCCTCCCGTTCAAAAATCTGAGCAACGATCCGGCCTCCGGCTTCTATGAATTCTCGCTCGCCGATGCGGTCATCACCGAGCTGGCGCAAGTGAAATCCTTGGTCGTTCGTCCTTCATCGGTGATTGTCAAATATCAGGGCATGGAGCGTGACCCGCGCGACGCCGGGCGCGAGTTGAATGTCAGCGCGGTCCTCGCCGCAGGATTTCTCAAAGCCGGTGATCGCATTCGCGTCACTGCCCAACTGCTGGACGTAGCCACAGGAGATTTGTTATGGAGCGACCGTATAGATGCGGACTCCGCCGACATCATCACCGTTCAGGACACCATCGCGCGAAGAATCGTCGAAGGTCTTCGCCTTGAGCTGAGTCCTGCGGAAAAAGATGGACTGGCGCAAGCGGCGACCGCCAACGCCGATGCTTACGACGAATACCTGCGCGGGCGCGACCGCATGGGACGCTTCATCTATCACACGCTCGCGCGCGAAGATGTTGACGCGGCCATCAAACATTTCAGGCGCGCGACTGAGCTTGACCCCAATTTCGCGCTCGCGCATAGCGCGCTTGGCGGCTGTCACGCCAATCTCGTCCGCAAAGGATTTGGCGACACGGAAGACTATCACATTGCTGAGGACGAGTTTGACAAAGCGCTTGCGCTCGATCCGAAGAATTTTGAAGCGCGCATGCACATGGTCTTCATCTACATGTCGCGCGGCGAGAAGCGACAAGCGCGCGAACTCCTCTCGCAGCTCAGGCGCGAGATGCCCAACGATGTCGGCGTGCATTTTGTCTCCGGCGTCCTGCGCCGGTTGGATGGTGATTACGAAGGCGCTCTCAGAAGTTTTGACCGAATGGTGAAATTGAATCCGGCGGAGCGCGTCGTGGCGAGTTATAATCGAGCGCGCGTCTTTCTTTACCAAAGACGCCTTGAAGACGCGCTGCTCGAACTGGACCAGGGCGCAGCGATGGAGCCTGACCACCCGCTGATTAAGACTTTCCGCGCGGTCATGCTCTATTACAAAGGAGAGAAAGAGGCTGCGGTCAAACTCCTCGAAGAGGTCTTGCAAAAGAATCCGCGCCTCGACGGTATCCGCCCGATCTATGCCATGTACCTGCGCTCGCTCGGGAGATACGCAGACGCGCGCGCGCAGATTACCGAACAGGTCAAAGATGTCGCTTCAGCCGACCATGATAGCTCTTACTGGCTCGCTTCTTTCTACGCTCTTGATGGCGAGCGCGAGCTGGCGCTGGAATGGCTTGAGCGCGCCATCGCGCTCGGCAATGAGAACAAGCCCTGGTTCGAGTCCGATTCAAATTGGGAAGCTTTTCACGATGAACCCCGCTTTCAGCAGTTGATGCAAAAGATTGAACGCTCGCGTCCCCAGACGCGCCAGAGGGGCTGACAGGATGAAAACTTTTGTGGTCGGAGACATTCACGGACGCCGCGCGCAACTCGCAAGCCTTTTAGACGTGTTGCCTCACGAGCCAGCGTCAGACACCATAGTATTCTTAGGCGACCTGATTGATCGTGGTCCTGACGCGCCCGGCGTCGTTGCCGATGTGCTTGCGTTGCAACGCACGAATCCTGAGCGCGTCATCGTCATTCGCGGCAACCACGAGCAGATGATGCTCGATTTTATAGACGACGACTCGCGCCTCTGGCTCGCGCACGTCACGGGCGGCGACCAGACGTTTCAACAATACACTGAAACTCCTCTGCGTCTTGAAGCGGAAGAAGATTTCGACAATGCTCGCCGCAAGATTGAAGAGTGTGTACCGCAGGAGCACATAGAGTTCTTCCGCCAGATGCCGCTCTATCACGAAGACGACTACGCGCTCTATGTTCACGCTGGCCTCGATCATGGCAAGCACCCGTCCGAGACGGAGCGACGACATCTATTGTGGGCGCGCGAAGAGGAGTTTTACAAACACTATCGCGGCAAGCCCTGTGTCTTCGGCCACACGCCGACAACTTTCCTGCCCCTGCTCGGACGTTTAGGACGACACGGCATCTACATCTCACACAGCGCCATCGGCATTGACACAGGCTACAACTACAACTCGCCCCTGAGCTGTCTTTCGCTTCCAGACTTCATGCTTTATCAAGCGTTCGCCGACGGCGAGATCGAGACGCACCACATCACGACCTTCATCCCGGAAGAACTGCGCGCGATGAAGAAGGCAGCCAGTAGTGAATGAGATTATCGCTCTGGGAAACACTGCTTGAATCTCTTGTTCAAAGCCTGCAAATTTTTTCATCCCGCCCGTTCTGGAGATGTTCGTTAATGCCAAATGAAATTTCAGGTGATGCATGCAACACATCTCCCTTCTCGCGCTGCTCGTTTTCTTGCTGCCTGCCGTGTCTTTCTCGCAACGCTCGCCGTCCGTGTGCGAGCAACCACAGAAAGAGGACGCCGCCGACGAAATAGTTCTGACCGTCTGCAACTATGAACACGGGATGGCTCCGCTCATCCAGCCGCGCCTCTTCTTTCGCCTTCACAAGAGCGGGCGTATCGAGTATGAG
>Ga0182001_10000289_pt1 | contig 10737 bp, 16 predicted proteins | sample BulsoiFelSFmetaG_FD_120485 | JGI IMG/M metagenome (GOLD analysis project Ga0182001, IMG submission 120485) | Bulk soil microbial communities from Mexico - San Felipe (SF) metaG | ecosystem: Environmental > Terrestrial > Soil > Agricultural land | place: Mexico: San Luis Potosi | collected... | reverse complement strand
CGGTCGACCCCGATTTCGCCGCCGACGGGATCGACGAGGTGCTCACCTGGTGGATCCAGCGCAACAGCGGCGTGTGGGCGAACTCCCAAGCCAGCGGAACGGTGCTCTACCACGCCGCGGACGCCGGACGAGCCTGGACGGTCCGCCTCGTGCCCGGCCAGTTCCCGCAGACCACACCGGATGCGGTGACCGAGCCGGACGGGTCGGTGGTGGGGCTCGCCGACGCGGTCTACCGTGCCGCGTGGGGCAGGCCGTCAGGTGCGGTCACCACCGGTGACACGACCCTCATCGAGGTCACCAGAGCCAGGTGAATCACGCCCGCGCCAGGTCACCGCGGGTGGCAGACTCCGCAGCGTGGCCGAACAGCAGTGACATAAGTAATGCGTGTCGTGTACTCGGCTAGGTCACGCGCGCGGGAGGGCGATCAGCTCGTCGTCACGAAGCTCGATCGGCTTGGCCGTTCGCTGGAGCATCAGATCGAGCTGTCCAAGAGCTGCAGTCCCGCAGGGTGGATCTGGTGTGCTGAACCAGGGAATCGACACCCTCACCCTCCTGGCTCGCTACCTGTCCGGCGGCGCGGATGAAGTCGGCGAGTAGCCCGGGCGCGTCGGCGGCCAGGGCGAGCGCGTCCTCATGGTGTTCTCGCGGGATGATGAGCACGTGCGTGGCCGCCTGTGAGGCGATGTTTCAGGTCGTGATGCGGTGGGGGCGCCAGCGGTGCTGGCGCAGCCGGTGTTGACGAGTCCGCGATCACAGCAGGTGGCCCAGCGAAAACGCAACGGTGGCAGGGTGTCGCTCATGTCAATCCTCGAGTGCTGGTCATAGCGTTGCTGCGCCGGGTACCCGGACAGGTAGCACCTGACCGGGGTTTCGGCGGCCGGGGCCGATTTACATGTCCGGAAAGAATGCCCTGACCCCAGGTCTTCCGTCTGAACAAGTAGGGTTAGGAAAGCGGGTCACACCACTCGCCCGGGCGACACCGATGAAATACTCGATTCCTGTACTGTTTTGGCCACAGCGCATTTGACCGTGCAACGTAATGGTTGAATTTGTGGTGTTGTCACACTCAAGCCCGTCACATGTGACGCCTGGCGCTGGGGTTGTCCTAGGTGATGCCATGGCACTGCCGGGGACAAAAGCGCTGGAGGTTGCTATCAGCGCGGCTGTCAGAATACCGAGGCCAACTGCTCGTTGCTGGTTCATGACAACGACTGTAAGGGGGAAGGTAGGTGTCCCCGGCCGTGGTACCGGCTGGTGTGTGCCTTGACCCCAGGGACTGCATAGTCATGCGGGACGGGTCGCATAATCAGGCGTTTGGGGCGCTGGCCGGGTGATAGGCGAATGGAACTGCAACTAGAACCAGAACGCACCCTAGGCCGGTTAGGGCAAGTCGGAGTTAGTGTTCGGCCGGTCGGGGTCGACGTCGAGCGCTGCGGGGCGTCGCGTTGGGCGGTGAGGTACTGATCATCGGTGGAGACCCGGGAGGGGTACTGGCGGGGGCGACTCGCGCCGCCGCCGACTTGCTGCTGCTCAGCGCCGCGGTCACCAGCCTCGTGGCGATGGGCTTCCTGCTTGCCCGTGCGGCGCAGAATGAGGGCAGCGGCATGCAACTGCTACGGGTCGGACTCGGCTCGCCTCTGTGGTGCTGTCATGGTTCGTTGTCCACACCGTTTTCGCCGTGCGCCATGCCCGCCTCTACTACCACGCCGACGGACGGTGGGGGTGGACTTCAACCAGCAGGAGTGGTCCGCGGCGGCCAAGCTTCTCAGAGACGCAGCCGGCGGGGAACGAGGTGATTGTGGCGGCATCAAGCGTTGACGTCGGCTACCGCGCCGCTCTCGCCAGGGAGTTGACGCCGAAGGGCCAGCACTGCAACATCATCGCCCGGCGGATGATTCCCCACGAGCTGGCCCATGACAGTTGTACAGACCGACTCTACTGAGTCAGCCGTGACAGCCTCACACAAGCGTTCCAGGCCAACGTCAAGCAAGAGGTCTCGACGCTCAATCAGACCATCGGTGTAGAAACAGATCAGCGCACCCTGTGGCACGTTGATAGTCGTCACGTGTCGGCGCCGTGCCTCACCGCACATGCCCACCGGAAGGTCCTTTGCTACGTCAATCAAGGTGGCAGGTCGATCAGGCACGGCAAACACCGGGGGAGGATGGCCTGCTGAGGACAGGTGCAACCGGTCAAGTGATAGCTCGAAGATCGCCAGCTGCACGGTGGCTATCATTCCGCACCGATCGAAGTGCTGTACCTGCTGGTCCAGTCGGGAAAGTACCTCGGCAGGATCATTGCTGTAGAGGGCATGAGCGCGCAGCGTGCTCCGCAGGCGTCCCATCACCTCCGCGGCAGCAAGGCCGCGCCCGACCACGTCTCCGATCACGACGCATAACTGGTTGGAGGGAAGGGTGAATACGTCATACCAGTCCCCGCCGACGCCGCCCTGCTCGGCGGAAACGTAGCGGGCCGCTATCTCCACACCGGGTACGGCGGGTAGACGCGCCGGTAGCAGGCTGCGTTGCAGCACCGTTGCCGCCGCTCGCTCGATTTCGACGCGTCGGGATTGGATTGCGAAACCGATCCGGTCAGCGGCGATCTGTAGCAAGCTGACGTCTTCCCCGGTGAACTGGCGAGCACCGAGCGTGCCGACATGCAGTACCCCGATAACTTCCCGGTTGATCAACAGCGGCACACCGAGCAGGGAACGGATCCTCCGCTGCTGCAAGATGGGATTGAGCACATTGGTATGATCGACGTGCTTAAGAAGTACCGGTTTCTTCTCTGCCGCGATGCGACCGGCAAAGCCCTTTCCCAGTGGAATTCGAACTCCCTGACGAACTTCTTCCTCGATCCCTTTCGCAGCGGTGGCAACAAGGTACTCGGAGGAGGGATCCAGCAAGAGCACCGCCGCCGTATCAACCTCAAGAAGTCCTTGCATCCGATCTAGCAGCTCAGCCAAAAGGTCCTCGACAGCGAGGTGGGCCAGCGTCACATCGGTTACCGACTCGATCCGGCACAACAGCTCATCAGCCGTCGATACGGCGCGCAGCTCATCCGGCGCTGACATGATCCGCCTAGCCTAACGCACAAGCACCACGCAGCAACTCCCCGCCAGCGGTGCTTGGTGCTCCAGCGCCGCATCGCAGCGGGAGTGACAAAATGGAACTTCCACACCGGCGGTAAGACGCCAGATCGACTTGTTTCCCAGTTCTTGCCGTTCAAGACTCCCCCTCGCATAAGATCATCGGTTACGCCACCGGACATGGTCGCGTAACTGCGGGAGAACGATCAGACCCAGATCAGGGTCAACGCAAAGGCCGGCACTTGCAGCGTCTCAGGCTTCCTTCAGCTGGTGCGGAGAGCGTCGGCGCGCCGGTTCACCTCGCGCACTAATCTCAGGATGCTCGCAGGGGCGTCGGACTGCGGCGCGTGGCCCGCGCCGAATAGCGGCTGGAACGTCGCGCCCGGCACGGCCAGCAAGTAGCGGGGCGTCTGCCCGCTGCTGATGACGTCGGCGGTGCCCTGGGCGAGAATCACCGGACAGCGCACCTTCCCGAGCCCGATCGGGACGTCAGCGAAGATTCCCCAGAACAGCAGGCGCCCGAAGTCCTCGCACTCGCCGAACCCCTCCCGCAGCGCAAGGGCCTCCACCTCAGTGGCCAACCACGGCTGTGACCGCAGGCCCGTGAGCAACGCGGCACGGCCGAGGGGAAAGCGCGCCAAAGGTCCAATCGCTGGGTGCAGGATGAACATGAGCAACCGGAAGGTACTCATCGCAGCGCTCTGGTAGATCCGCTCGGGCAACACGTTGAGGCCCGATGGCGCGATCGACACGACGGACAAGGCCCGGTCACGTCGAGCGAGTTCCAGCGCAATACGGGCGCCGAGGGAGTTGCCCAGGACATGCACACGGCCCATGCCCAGGGCATCCAGGTCCTCCTCGATAGTCTCGGTAAGGGCATCGATCGTCGGCCGCTCCGATAGCGCGGGTGAGCCGCCGTGTCCCGGCAGATCCACGGCCAGCACGTCGTACTCGGTCTCCAGCGCAGCTCGCAGCGCCGAGAAGTCATCGCGGGTCGTGCCGATGCCGTGCAGCAGCAACAGAGGTTCGCCGGATCCGGCACGGTCCCAGGAGAGTTGAGTGCTCACACCTCGTTGGTACCCGCTCGCGGACCAACGAGGCACGATTCTCTACTCAGGGTGTCCACCGTCACGCCGACTCGTACAGCCATGGCAGGAGGCTCTCAGTAGGGATCATCACGAACACGCAACACACGCGATCCTGAGCGAGACCTTGCCTCCAGCCCATCTGACCGCAGTTATAAGTTGTAATCGCAACGAGCACCACGAACCGCATTCCATCGAGCCGCAGGTTCAAGGCTGACGCGGCGAGAGAATGCCGGTGGAGGGTCCGGCAACGGGGTGCCGGACCGAATCGTCTGGTGTTAGGTCGAAAATGTAGCCAACCCCGCGGACTGTCCGGATGCGGGTTGGTTGGTCCCCGTCACTCTCGATCTTCGTGCGAAGCCGACGAATGTAGACCTCCAGGTAGTTCCGGTCGGCCGCCTGATCTGGTCCCCATGCGTTGTCCAGTAACTCACGCCGGGTGACGACTCGACCGGCGTTGTCCATCAGTTGCCGGAGAATCAGGAACTCTTTGCGGGGCAGGTGAACGGGCGTTCCTCGGACAACGATCCTGTGCCCATCGAGGTCTAGCTCCACGTCACCGATTCTCAGGATCCGCAGCCGCCCGAGAGTTTGGGGATCGACCGATGAGTAACGGCGTGTCTGGGCTGTGTTCATCGGGCCGTCGTTCTGGATCGATGACATCAGCCACACCGCCTCGAGAGGCTGGGGGTGAACATGGGTGAGCGACGTGGGCAGCCGGCCAGGAAGGACTGCAGAGATGGGTCGGTCCAGAATTGCACCACGAGCCGCCTCAGTGAGCGATCTGCAATTTGCCGAAGAGGGTGGCCGCCAGATTGATCTGGCGGTAGTAATTGTCCGGCGACGGCGACGGCGACGGCGACGGCGACGGCGCCGGGCCAGCGGCGGTGCCGGTGCCACTGCGCGCGGCCACACCGACGACGGCGGGGCGCACATCGCTCCGACGAACCAGCCCGGCACGTCCATGATGGGACATAAAGCTCCAAGTCAGCTGAGCCAACCCTAAATAAGAATAAGGCTAGGCTTCCTAGCCGGGGAGAATCAACCACGATAGTCGCTGCGTAACCAAGCGGGCACCGACTGCGGACCACTCAGACACTATCCAGTAATTGTCCGATCGCTGGCTGCAGTCGAACTTGTTCTGGCACTTGATGATGACCACGAAATTCCTGGGAGCACCCTAGACGTCCGCGTTGGATTAAGTTAGCCTTCCCTAACTTACAGAGGTTTGTACCATTTGTGGAGCGGCTATGGAGAGGCGTCGAGCGATCGCCTGGGCTGGTTCGATCACCGTGACGGGGTGTGTCAGCGCCCTCATGCTGGGCTCGCTCGTCGGTGCGTACGACCTGGGGCCATCACCTACAGTGGAGACGCCAGTGGACAGCCTCCGGCCAAAACCGGGGACCATTGCGCCTGGAGGGTTACCGGGAGGTGCTCAAGCCGGGCCGGTACCGGCAGGTACCCAACCCGCGCCGGCACCGGGAAGTCCGTCGGTGGTCCAGGCAGAGCTGCGCTCCCCGGCTGGCGGAGGGAGGTTCCCGGCGAGCGTTCTGATCTCGCCGTTCGGCGTGACGGCCGACGTGGGTGATGCTCCCGAGCCGAAGGTCGGCCTCGTGGTCCCCTGCGCCCCGCCAGATACCACCACGGCGCGCACCTTCCACACCACCGAGGTGCCCCCGGACAGGGACGCGCCTTCGTACACAGGCGCGACCGGCGACAGGCCCGAGCCCACCAGTGCGGTCTCTCTACCGCGGAAGACCCCCACTACGCCCTCGAAGGTTGATGCCCCCCAGCCCGGCGGTGGTGCCCGGCGGCAGGGTCGCGTCCAGCAGGGGATACCTGGGATGGCATCAAGGGTTGATCTTTCCGGGCCATCGGTTGCACGTGGCAAGGCATCTGGGTCGGGCCGGTCACCGGGTGGTGAAGGCAGGCATGGAGCGGGGAGCCGCGTCATGGATGGCATGGGTCATCGGGGCGGCTAAGTCGATTCGGTGCCGCGCGAAGAAAATCGAGGTCCGTTCGCTGGACTGAGCCCTGCATGCGGGATGACGTGCTCGGCACGAGGTGGACGGTCAGCCGGGGTCCCTCATTCGGAGATAGCGGGCTCGAGACGGACACAACAGGGAGGTGAGGCGCAGGTGGCCGGTGAGCCCCGTGTTGGCGAGGCCCTCAAGGAGCCCTTAAACAGGGACAGGTTCATTCCGCACACGAGCTCGGTGCGTTGCTGCGCCAGGATGTGAAAAGGACAATTTCCGAGCACAACATCATTCCTTCGATGCGTGTTTGAAAGCCGTACTCCTCAAGTATCCGCAGAGCGGTGTCCCGGGCGTCATGACTACCAGCAGCATCGTGCGCCGTTTCGCCGAGTTCTTTGCCAGTTGATAGGCGCGCTGGTTGAGAATCGCCCGCGGTGAGTACCCCAAGCGCTCGGCGTGCTCCAAGCGCTGGATAATAACTGCCCGGCCAGGTCGTAGCGGCGCTGGGGCAGCGATACGGCCACTTGATGGGGCGAGCGCCTGTACAGCTTGGCCGGGCGGCCAGCGCCGGGGCCGGTGCGGCGCTGGTAACTCACGTCGAGCAGGTCCTCTTCCACTAGCCGATCGAGATGAAAGGCCGCGGTCGCACGCGGCAGCCCCACCGTCGGTGAAAGGAGGCGGTTGAAGTCAAGCAGATACGCGACTGCTTGAGTCGGGGTACAGGTCAATGTCCACGGACGGCACTATATCGGCTGGAACGTGCGGGCGATGATCACCAACTCCGTGCCCCTGACGCTTCCGACAACGCGGGAGGTCGGTCGCGGGTGTGTCCGCGGTCGTTGATCAGTCGGATGGTGGGGAGTGTCTCAGGTCGATGGTGCGGATGGTCCCCACTGCCCGTAGCCCTTGGCGAGGGTAAACGTGCCAAGGGCTACGGTAGAGCCGTCCCGGTGACCAACTCGCAGCTCGCGATGATCGATGCAGTCATGCTCGCCCAGAGTCTCTACAAACACGAGCCGGGGCCCGCACCAACATGGCCTGGTTCGAAGCCCAACTCCCACGAGCGAGGCGCCAACTGCTCAAAAATTGTGTCAGCCGCCTTGATCCCCTGAACCCATGGGTGGGCTTTGTGGATCGACGTTCGGCTCACTCGAAACACCAGTGTCGAGCCGATCCGAACTGTGTGACGCCTCGGAACCCGACAGTGATGGCTCATTTCCCTGCGTGCTGGTCGAGCCTCCGACACCGTGAGGACCTGCTGGCGCCATATCAGTGTCAGAGACACCTTCGCGGTTGTCATCTGTCGCCATACCGGTGGCCTCTTTGACCTTATCCGTTAGATCTTCAACCATGTTCTTGGCCTTATCGGCAAGACCCATGACATTCTCCCTTCACCGAAGCGCCGCTCGCCGCTTCTTGTTCAAGAGGACCTGCGCCTGGACTACCACCTCAGAAGCGGCCGTAAACATCACGAATGCACACGCGCCTCACCTGCTGAGATGTTTAATCGCAAGCCTTCCGCCCACCGGGAACCGAGACCTACGTGCGTGGCCCAGCGGTCACTCACGGGATCATGCCGGGGACCGGATCCATTCCGCGGCGACCGCCCGGTCTACAACGGATCAACCGCCGCAGCGCCAACCAGCTTCCTTTTGCCGCACCGTGCGTTCGGAGTGCTCGGACGGCGTAGTCCGAGCAGGTGGGGAAAACCGGCAGCAAGCCGATCGGCGAGCACTGATGTCACGTTGATAGACCTGGATGAGAGCGACTAGGTGCTCCGCCGGCCGGAGGCGACGACTGGTCGCAGGCGACAGTAACGGCCCCCCGCCAGTCACCGCAGTCACAAATTGCGGCGCAGCGAAAAGTCCCAGGATCAGGCAGTTGCCGTCCAGGCTCTCGGCAATGCAGCAACCCGATTCGAGGAGACACGCATCGCGGAGGCAGGACCCACCGCGCCTTTGGCGGTAGGACCAGCGCGAAGGCCTCGGCCCGTAACGCCAGTTTTGATCAAATTGTGATGACGCGCGACCTTGGCGATCAACCCCACTTCAAGCGGCTGGGAACGGGATGGGTGGGTGGCGCAGCTGGGCCAACGCCAGCCGGTCACGTCGCCGCGCCAGGTTCTTGAAACGATGTGGGCATGACGACGAGCTCTGAACCTGCCCAATGGATGTTGCTGGCGTGTGAGAAGTGCGGATGCGAACGGGAGGTGCAGCTGCCCCACGAGGACGGCACCTTCATGACGGCCGAGAGGTACATGGCCTTGCACAAGGTGGCCGGCATGGTGCTGCTCTGCGAGGAGTGTGCACCCGCCGGATCACTCAGACTCGGGGAGTGACTTCCTAGCAGCTCAATACGCGTGGGTTCGACCGGCTGGCAGTCGCTTGGGCCGACGGCCGACGCCCTTACCTGCGCCGGCCCGCGACGACCGCGAGGCTTGACCGCCCTGATCGACTATGCCCGCTGCGGCGGATCGGTGGGTTACGCGAGCGGCAGCCGAGCGGCTCGGTCAGGCACCGACAGGGTGCACAGGAAAGGGGCCCGACCGAATGGCCGGGCCCCTGCGAGGGAATGAACCTGTCTTGATTCCGATGCACGCCAAAACGTCGCGGCGACCACCTCCATCTCGACCGTTCCTCAACCTCCTGCGTTCATTTGTGTACTAGCCTTGCGCTGCCTCTGCAAACGCTTACTGGGCCATCCGCTGATGTTATCGGCACATGTTTTAACACCCGCAGCCAGCGTTGTCAAGCCGCGAACCACAGCTCACTTGCACTTGTGGGCGGCCGAACCCATGCCGGTTGCCGACGCCGATGACCAAGCGTGCAGATGGAGCTGACTTATCCGCTATTGAGAGTCATCTTCATCGAAGGGGAACCGCAGCGACCGCATCGCCGCTTCGTCACGTAGAGTAGTAGGACGCTGAAGCTCCGCTGCTCCGTGGTCGGCAGCGTGAGGGAACAGATTCCGGGACGGTCGCGTCGTTGGTCTAACCCCAGTGACGTCTGACGCCAGTTGCTGTTCGTCTGCTTGACCAGCCGTGCGGAACAACCCGTCGTCCTGGTTGTGCGGTGTCATGTGATCAGTCAATTCGTTCCTTTTCTTGGTCATGGATGCTGCGTGCTTGCGTCCTCTTTCCTGACCCGAGGACGGCACAGCACAAGCGGGCTACTCACTCAATGTCCCGCGACGTGGCCAGCAGTCTGATCCGAGGACACCGGTCCACTCTGTGCCAACTGGCTCGCGAGCGCGGTCAGCCCCCTCTGGGTCAGTCTAGCTGGTGACGATCCAGGTACCCGAACGCCACCGTCGGTGATGCGGCTGGGTACAGCCACCTGCACCTGGATATCACGTTCAACTTTGGGGCGGATCCCAATGCGTGCGGACCTGCCGCATCTTGCCGTCGCAGGCGCAAGGTTCTGCGTTCATCGTCCGCGACTTCGAATCGCGTGCGGGCGAGGCCGATGAGGGCGGCGGAGAAACGGTCTGGTGATCTTTAGCAGGTGCATCTTGCGCGGGAGGCAGGGCCACCGGGACGGGCTGCGCGTTCACTGGCGCCTGCCGGTCGGCTACGGGGTGCACGACGGGATCCCGATGTACGGGGGTGGAGCGCGCGACCACCACAGAATGATCCACCGGGTTGGGCCGGGGCGGGGCGGGCGGCGGACCGGGGTTGGGTTGTGGGGCGGTGACTGGTGGTGATATCGGGTTGGGCTGCGGGGCCATGATGGGCGGACCTACCGGACTGTGCTGCTGTGCAGTGACCTGCTGGTCAGCCGGATCAATGGCTGGGTCTTGGGACGGGGCGGTGAACTCCGCGGTCGTCACACCTATTAGCACTCCGAGGATCGCGGCGCTTGCCACCAGGGCAATTGCCGCGCTACGCAGACTGACCACAGGCTCCCCCAAGGCTCGCTAACTGATGATGTCTTGCTGAGTTAGCGATACAAGACCACATTCCGTTAGCGAACATCTCATATTCCCCCCACGAGAGTTGGTTCCACCGACGCATCTAAGCGCCCAGGCAGATGGACCAGGACGGCGCTGGTCGCGGTGAGCGTCATGATGACGAGCCGAAGGCTGCCCAGCCGGGCGAGCGTGCTCACGGTGGAACTGTACGCGGATTTCCCGCTGACCAGTCGTTGTGGGAGGACAACACGCTCTCTCATGATATGAGAAAATTGTCCCGATTAATGAGAGCGCTCGAGTACGATCGACGTCGTGAAGTTACTCGAGTGGGACGCTCAGACTTACGACGTGCTGCCGCTGCCGCACACGCGGTGGGGCAGCGGCACGATCCGCCGGCTGCGGCTAGCCGGTGATGAGACCGTCATGGACCTCGGTTGCGGGACGGGTCGTGATGCTGAGCGCCTACTCGACGCGTTACCCGACGGGCGGGTAGTCGCCGTCGATGGGTCCGAACAGATGTTGGCGCAGCTCCATCAAAGACTGCGCGACCGGATGGACCGGGTCACCGTGGTGCATGCGGATCTTCGTCAGCCGTTGACCCTCGATGAGACGGTGGACGCCGCAGTGAGCGTGGCAACCCTGCACTGGCTGCCTGATCACGACGTGGTGTTCCAGACGG
>Ga0182001_10000288_pt1 | contig 10792 bp, 8 predicted proteins | sample BulsoiFelSFmetaG_FD_120485 | JGI IMG/M metagenome (GOLD analysis project Ga0182001, IMG submission 120485) | Bulk soil microbial communities from Mexico - San Felipe (SF) metaG | ecosystem: Environmental > Terrestrial > Soil > Agricultural land | place: Mexico: San Luis Potosi | collected... | reverse complement strand
TTCAAATCTCTGATGGCGGAAAATTATAATGGCCGATGAAGAGTTGGACATCTTAGAAGAAGAGAACGAGCTGTCACTGCTTGAGACGCTCGACCATGTGCTTAATCGTGGGCTGGTGATTTCTGGCGAGATAACAATCTCTGTCGCCGACATTGATCTGATCTTTCTCGGCCTCAATGTCCTGCTCAGCTCCGTCGAGACGGCGCATCAGGTCTTGAATAAACGGGAAAAATAGTGACGAGTGATAGGTGACGAATGACGAGATAAAACGTCTTCACTCGTCACTGTCTCTCGTCGCTCGTCACTGTCTTTATGCCTCTTTATGTTTATTGTCTGAGCAATGAAGTGACGACGGACACAATCCAATCTGTCGTCGGCCTGGCAGATGCGAAGCCGCGCTTGATAGAACACGCCGGGCTGAAGGCGGTGGTCAGCGATTTCAAGGACGAGCCGGTTGCGGTGACGCGCGAGAATGTGTTGGCGCATGAAGGAGTCGTCCGGCGCGTGCTCGCCGAGACGACGCCGCTGCCGTTTCGCTTTGGCACTCTTATCAGCGAAACACGGCTCGAAAGTTATCTTGATTCACAGCAAGACTCTTTGCGCGTGCAGCTTGAGCGCGTGCGCGGCTGCGTTGAGATGAGTGTCAAGGTTATTTGGAAACTTGAGACGGTCCGGGATGAAGCCTTAAGGCAAGCAGAAGGTAGCGTTTCAAGCGAAGCGAAGCAGAAGCCCGCGGGCAAGGGAGCAATGTTTCTGGAGACCAAAAGGCGCGAGATGCTGGGCGATGAGGCATTGAAGCGACGTGCCGAAGAGATTGCCGACTGGCTCAATGACTCTTTGGTCGGCACGGTGCGCGAGAAGCAAGCGAGCGTGCAGCCGATGCAGTCGCTTGTTCTCTCTGCGGCTCATCTGGTCGAGCGTGTGCATCTTAAAGAATATCGCGCGGCAATTCATCGCGCGCAGAAGGAGCGTGGTGAGCTTCATTTCTTGACGAGTGGCACATGGCCGCCTTACAGTTTCACAAATATTAGCGCTTGAGTTAAGTAAGCGGTTCGGAGTAAGCTTGTGAAGCCTTCCCCTGAGGTCCCCCTTCCGGCTGAGCCGGAAATAGATACGCTGCACACTGAAGAGTTTGTCGAAGAACTCCGTCGGGTCGGCGATAGTTTACCCCCGCGCATCAACATAGACGCTCGGACAGTCGAGCAAGGTTTGGCTAAATTAGTCTTGACCTTGATCGAATTCATCCGCCGGTTGCTGGAAAAGCAGGCCGTCCGGCGCATGGAAGGGGGCGATCTCTCGCCTGAGCAGATAGAAGAGCTTGGACTCGCTTTGATGAAGCTGGAAGAGAAGATGCAGGAATTGAAGGCGCAGTTCGGATTGGCTGAAGAAGACCTCAACTTGGATTTAGGCCCGGTCGGGCGATTGATCTAACAGAGTTGAGTTGTTGATAAAAGTATTGTCGAGGCGGCCTGCGCTATAGTTCTAAAGCATGAAGCCTCTTTTCAAAGAGGCTAGAGATTAGAGGCTAGAGGTTAGTTATTCTAACCTCTAATCTTTGACCTCTAACATCTGACTTGGAGAAGCGAAATTGTCGAGCGAGCGTTCAAGTTTGATTACAGCGCGTCCGCCCGGATTAGTGGACGTGCTCGACCGGATTCTTGATAAGGGTCTGGTGATCGCGGGCGACATCAAAGTCTCGCTCGCCAACGTGGAGTTGTTGACATTGCAGATTCGCCTGCTTGTCTGCTCGATTGATAAGGCCGAGCAGATCGGGTTGAACTGGTGGCGTTATGATACGAACCTGACGACGCGCGCCGAGCGCGCCGAGGCTGAGAACGTGGAGTTGCGCGAACGTCTGGCAGAACTGGAACGTGAGGTGAGGCAACTTACCGCGCCTCCCGCCGCTACAAAGGGACGCGCTCGAAGCTCTGGCGCGCGGTTGGGTGGTGGTGGCACGGCAGCAGCGAAGAAAGGCAAAGGGCGCGGTCGTTGAAGTCCCACTTCTCGGCTCGCACTCTTGAAGCGCGTTCGAGTTTTAACTATGCGGCAAAGCGACGAAGATTCCTCGCGTGGTCTGCTGATATTTCAACTTTTGGAAAGAGGAACAAAAGCAAATGGCTGTTGAAAGAGCGCCAGGCGGTACTAGCTTAATTGACGTGCTTGATCGCGTGCTTGATAAAGGCATCGTGATTGACGCATGGGTGCGTATCTCGCTAGTTGGAATTGATCTCATCACGATTGAAGCCCGCGTCGTCGTGGCTTCGATTGATACTTACCTGAAGTATGCAGAGGCCGTCGGCCTGACACCCGCAGTGTCTCGCCCGGCGCTCACACCGGGCGCAGCCGAACCGCTCGAAGAGGAGACGCAGGCGCGCCGCCGCGTCCCCATTGATATGGAGAGAGGGTGAAGAGGAGTTGGCAGCGGGCAGTGGGCAGTTGGCAGAAGAGTAAGGGCTGATGAGGTTGAACGTTTAACTGATAACCCCTGACTCAACGAGCTAAAACATACTGCCAACCGCCAACTGCCTACTGCCTACTGCCTACTGCTTTTTATGTCTCAAGTCCCAACAGAATTGACCCCGCCGCTTTCTCCTGTTCTTTCGGAAGCGGAAGCTGTTGACCCGCGCCTTCTCTTACGCCAGTTCGATGTCCTCACCGAAGCGACAACACAGATGCTCGCCACGACGAAGCTGCACGAAAGGCTCTTGCTCGCGCTCGAAGCCATCGTGACGGGTCTTGGTTATACGCAGGCTGCAATCGCCATGATTAACGAACGCGAGGCGGCTTTGCGCGTCCGCGCGGCGGTTGGCTTCGGGGATGACGAGGTCGCGCGCATCGAGATGCCGCTCGATTCGAGCGCGGCCTGTGTCAGAGTTGTCCACGAAGGACGCCCGATCTGGATTTCGGTGAAGACAGACGAGCAGTCGTGCGCGCTCTTCGGCAAACTCGATTGGCAACACGATGTGCTCGCGCTTCCGATGTTCGGAGTGCCGGAGATGTCGCAGAAGCCGGAGCGCGAGATCACGGCTAAGCCTCGACTGGATGAAAGACCCTGGTCCTTAGCGCCCGCCTTCTGTCTGGGCGTTCTCTACATCAGCGCGCAACAGGAGGCGGTAGATTCGACCTCGCTCAGATTTCTAGCGCGCTTCGCAGACCGTATCGGCATCGTCGCTTCGCTGGCAATCCAGCAGGAGCGTCTCATCTCAACCGTCAACAAATTGCAGCGCGAGCGTCAATGGGTCGAGTCCATCATGAAGTCTGTCGCCGACCCAATCGTGCTGACAGACCTGGACAATCAGATTCTCTTGCAGAACCGGCGCGCCGAAGACCTCTTCAGTGGCTCGAAGGATGCAGGCGAAGGCAAACGACGCGCGCTCAAGATGAACGATCTACTCTTTTCTGCTTATCTTTCGAGCGCGGCGGTCTCTTCAAGCCAGGTCATCCAGCGCGACATCACGCTGGTTGACCCGTTGGAAGGCTCTGACATTCACTTCGAGGTCGTCTCCACGCCTGCGCTGAACGCGCGCGGCGAACGCCTCGGTCTCGTCTCAATCTTCCGCGATGTGACAGACTTGCGCGAAGCGAACGAAGAGTTGGCGCGCAACTTCCAGAAGTTGCAGCAGGCCGAAGCCGAAGCGCGGCGCGAGCGCGACCGCCTCGATTTGATTATCGAGAACGTCGGCCATCCTGTAGTCGTCTGCGACGCGAGCGGCAATTTCATACTCTTCAACCGGCGCGCGGAGCTACTCTTTCAGCAAGCGGATGCTTTCACGCCAAACGCTTCGACGGCCATTCGCGCCAACTCCGTCAAGCTCACCTCGTTCATCTCCGCACTGGCCTCCGCTTCCGAGACAGACAGGCAGGCGGAGATCGAACTGGTTGACCCCGAGACGGGCGAGCTGTTGCCGATGGAGATCACGGCTGGCGAAGTGATGGACGCGAAAGGACAGGTGACGGCGGTTGTCTCGATCCTCCACGACCTCTCGGAGATACGCGAGCTTGAGCGTCGCCGCGTCGAGCAGCAATTGTTCGAGTCCGAAAAACTCGCTGCGGTCGGTCGTCTCGCTGCTTCAATCGCGCACGAGGTCAATAACCCGCTCGAAGCCATCAAGAATTCACTCTACCTGATGCAGACGGGTCAGGACGCGGAGAAGCACGCGCGCTTTCTCGACATCGCGCGCAAAGAGACCGAGCGCGTCTCGCATATTATTCGACAGATGCTTGGCTTTGCGCGTCGCTCGGGTGAGGTCGGCTGGGTTGATGTCAATCAACTTTTGGAAGAGACGCTGGTCCTGCTCGATAAGAAGTTGCGGCAATCAGGCGTGGGTCTGGTGAGCGATCTTGACCCGCAATTGCCAAAGGTGCGCGCGCGCGCAGACCAGTTGCGACAGGTCTTTCTCAACCTTCTCCTCAACGCGCAGCAGGCCATTAGCGGCAAGGGCGAAATCAGTGTCACGACTTCGCAGTACACTCAATCATTGCAGCCTTCGATCATCGTTCAGATTAACGATACGGGGCTTGGCATCAGCGAAGATGATCTGGCGCGCATCTTCGAGCCGTTCTTCTCGACAAGGAAGAAGGGGACGGGCTTGGGACTCTGGGTGACGCAGGACATCGTGCGTCAACACGGCGGGCGCATAGAGGTCGCGAGCGAAAAGGGGAAGGGCACAACCTTCACCATCATGTTGATGGTTGATTCTCCGATCCTCGACGAAGAAGAGAAAAAATAGTTTCGGCACGAGATTTTGAATGACGATGTCGTTCTCGATTATGCAGGAGCGCAGAGACGAGCCAGGGACGAACGCGAACGCGCCTTCCGTTACGCCTGAAGGCGCGCGTCTGCTTGTCGTTGATGACGAAGAGAATCTGCGCATTACGACCGCCGCGATTCTCGAACAGGAAGGCTATCACGTTGAGACAGCTTCGAGCGGAACCGAGGCCGTCTCTCTTCTCGAAAACGCAGAGTTCGACCTGGTCCTGACAGACTTGCACATGGAGGGCGGCGATGGGCTTTCAGTCCTCGCAGAGATTCGCCGTCGCGCGCCTCTGACAATTTCGGTCGTCCTCACCGGATTCGCTTCAGTCGAATCGGCAATCGCCGCCTTGCAACAAGGCGCTTACGATTACCTGGTCAAGCCCTGCGACATAGACGAGATGAAGCACACCATCAAGCGCGGCGTCGAGCATCGTCGCTTGATGCTGGCCGAGCAGGAGGCGCGCACCAACCTTGAGCAACTGAATCGTGACTTGGAACGCCGCGTCGAAAAGAGAACGGCTGAGCTGTCGCTCTTGAACGAAGAGTTGGAAGAAGCCAACCGCGCCAAAGATATTTTCCTCGCCACGCTCTCGCATGAACTGCGCACGCCTTTGACGCCCGTGCTCGGCTGGATCAATCTCCTGCGTAACGGAAATCTGGACAGCGATGGTATCGAGCAGGCTCTCGATGCCATTGAGCGCAATGCACGTCTGCAATCGCGTTTGATAGACGACCTGCTTGACATCTCGCGCATCGCTACGGGCAAGCTGCGTTTCGACCCTAAGCCGGGCGACTTGAACTCCGTAGTCGAAGCTTCTGTTGAGACCGTGCGATCTTCTGCGGCGATGCGCCGCGTCGAGTTGGATTCCGAGTTGACGGACACGCCGCTTGTGGTCCTGTGCGAGCCTGTGCGCCTGCAACAGATAGTCTGGAATCTTCTTTCAAACGCCATCAAGTTCACAGAGGCTGGCGGGCGCGTCAGCGTGCAAACTCGAAGAGATGGGCAGAGTGCGAGCGTCATTGTTGAAGACACAGGCATCGGCATCGAGCCGGATTTTCTGCCGCATGTCTTCGACCGTTTTCGTCAGGCTGACGGCTCGCGCACACGGCGTCACGGAGGACTGGGACTCGGGCTGGCAATCGTGCAGGCTCTCGCCAAACTTCATGGCGGGAGTGTGAAAGCGGAATCCGAAGGAGTGGGGCGCGGCTCACGTTTCACCTTTACGCTTCCGCTCGCGGCTACGGAAACTTATGTTGAGGAACATGAAGAGCATCCTCTGTCGTCGGAAGTTAATCAACAGGTCTTAATCATCGAAGATTCTCCTGATACGCTCTTGCTGCTCTGCACGCTCTTCGAGCAGAAGGGCTGTCGCATCATGCCCGCGACTTCGGGCGCCGAAGCTTTGCGCCTGGCCTCAGAGACGAAGCCGACGATTATCGTCTCGGACATAGGGATGCCGGACATGGACGGCTACGAGTTGCTGATGAAGCTGCATCGCCTGCCCGGACTCGGCGACGTGCCCGCCATCGCCATCTCCGGCTACGCGATGGAAGAGGACCGCGAGCGCGCCACCAACGCAGGATTTGCCGCGCACATGGCGAAACCCGTCAACGTCGAAGAACTCTTCGCACTCATTCAAAAACTGACCGCGTAGAGGGTTCACATTTACATTTAAAGAAATGAAAATGAAAAGGTCTCGCGTCGTCTTTCAACAACACGGGACCTTTTCATTTTGGGGAGAGCTTTACTTGAGCACCTTGAAAGTGACCGCTTTCGTCAACGGGTTGACGGTGAAGCGAACCAGATGCGCCGGAGTGCTGACCCCAGTAATGGCTGGCAGGAAACTAGAACTGCTTGAACTGCTGCCACCACTGTTCGGCCCTGTCGAAGTCGTGTTGATGTACTGCTCACTTGTAATCGTGAACTGGCATGGGCCACTGGCATAACCGACCACGCGGTAGATGTAGGTCTTGCCTGGCGTGACTGCGCCGCCAACCTGTTCATTAGGTCCGAGGTTGCCGGACGTTTGCAGAACGTGTCCCTGATCGTCCAGCAACTCGAAATCCAAATCAGGGGCTGCGCCGCCATTCGGCAAAGCATCGAGCGTGCCCGTCACGCCGAACGCTCCATCCTTCGCCACGAACGGCACGTCAACATAGTCAACGCCGTTGACCAATTGGCTGCCTGCCGAACCGACAACGATGATGCCCGTGTAAGTATCGGTCGTGCTGGTCAGGGTGAGCGGAGCGCGACCGCCGCCGTCGCCGTCGTAAGACTGGCTACCCTGAGCCGCAACGGATGCTCCGCGCACGCGCGCCGTCACGAGCGCGTCGAAAGTGAACATCTGTGCGCCCGGGTCGTTGAAGACGAGATGACGAGCCGCAGAGATGTCGCCCGGATTGAGCGTCTGGTTGTAGATGAAGGATGCGGGCTTGCTCTGCCCATTGCCGCCGTTGTCAGAGTTTGCAGCCGTCACGGTCGAGTTCGAGATGCTGATGACCTGGAAGTTAAGCGGCGAGTAGGCCGCAGGGTCTACACCCGTGATGCCGTTGTTCTTCAACGTCTGGTCAAACTCGAACTTGCCATTGGCGAATGAAACATTCGAGACGGCGGATTGGATTGCGTTGGTTACGTCCGCGTAAGAGTAGTTCATTGACGCGCTCGCGGAGAGATCGCTTGTGCCCGCCTGCTTGTTCGCGTTGATGTTGATGACGCGCACGGCATATTCAGTATCGAACATCTCGTTGAAGCCGTCCGCATCGTTCGTTGACTTGATACCCGCGGGCGCGAAGAACTCCTGAATGACGCCCTTGTCTTCGTAGCTCGCCTGGTCCGCAGTCACGTAAGCGACATGTGACCATCCGGTCTTTTGATTGTCACCCTCAAAGTATTCACGACCCTGCGCGCCTTTGAATTGACGCTGGCCTGCCGTGCCAATCTTGCGCTTGAAGACTTCGTAGGCGAGCGCGCCCGTCACGGGCTGCCATGAGACGCGCACTGACTTCATTGAGGCGGGAGCAATCGAGACGCCTTGCGGCGCGCTCAAGTGTGCCTGGTCCAGAGCAAATTGCGGGACAGCAGTTGAAATGGTCTGGCGTCCGGCGAATGGAGCTTGTGCGTTCGCGCCGATTTCGTGTGACGCGAAGACTTGCCAGATGAGAGCCTCGTGCTGGCCGGGCGCGTCCAGGTCGGACGGGTCTGTCGGATAAAGAATGCGGTCAGCTTCGATCATCGCGTCGCGCGCTTTGACGAAAGTGTCGGGCGCAGTCAGCCCTAAGATATAGAGCGAGCCGAGGAAGTCGCGCTCCCAGGTCTCCTGGCCGAGACTAATCTGGCGCGTCGGTTGACCATCCTTGAAGGCCGGACGCAGGAATTGCATCTGCGGCTGCGCCGTAATCATCAGATGGCGTAAGTCCCATTGCGTCGCCACGAAAATCTCGCCGTCGCGGTGCTCTTCAAAATCGTTTGCCGCGCCGCGCGTGCCGAGTTGCGAATACTTGAGCGTCGAATGAACGGAGCGAATCCACGCGAGCGAATTCGGGTCGCGCCCAAGACTTGCGATGTACTTGCGATAGCCCGCGCCGTTGACCGCATACTCGCCAATGGCTTCGGCGTCCGTAATCGTGTAAGCCCAGAGGTCTGCCTGCGCTTCATTCAGGGCGCTGCCTTCGGGCGCGCCTTCGAGTCCGGCGATGGGCGTTGAGATTGAGTGCATGCCTTCGTGATAACAGACCGCGCCGTCTTTGGCCGTGTCGTTCAAAAGATAGCCGTGACCATAGACTGTCGGGTTGACGACGATCTTCTGTGGACCAGCGGGCGTGTCAACCGTCTCGATGACAGGCAGCGAGAATGCGTTGTCGAAGCCGAGCGTTGAGCGGACGAGTGCGTCCGGGCTTGAAGTATCTGGAGAGCTTCCGAGTGTGCCCGAATCGTCGTTCGGAAAATGTGGAAGACCGACGAGCGGGCGATCATAGTTCGGATATGTATCCGGGAAATCGCCCTGCCCGATGTGGCTATGCACGGAGTCGTCTCGCTTGTGCAGGTCGTCCACGTATTCGAGAAGATAGTTGATAAAGAAATAGACGTTCGATTCGTCGAAGTGTTCGGCTGGCTCTGCTAGATCGTCAGCCTCGTTCGGTTGAGATTCGAGAGGCGCGTTCTCCTGGCGGAAGTAGTATGTGCCGAGAGCAGATTGCGCAAAGGGCTGTTGTGTGGCGAGCACGTTCTTAATCAGCGCGTGCGTGCCTGAGATTGTGCCAGCAACGCCGGTCGCGTTTGTGCCCGGATTGAAGCCGCGAAGTTGTACGCGCTCCATGCCGACGGGGATGCCGCCCGCATCCTTCAATAATTCACCCGTGTCAGGGTTCTTCAACGTTGGATGGTTCGGGAAGATGTCCGCCTGAAAGGGAAGCACGTCAGCCGATTGATAGTGAGCTAAACTTTCGCGCGAAAGAATCTCGCCCGTCTCCGCGTCAACCTGCGAGACGAAGACGCCGAAGGGATTGCGCGAGAAAGTGAGCACGTTCCAGGCCAGCCGATAGCCGTCTGCCGTCGGAAAGATGTTCAGGCGCGGCGCGCGAAGAGCAGGAGCAAGCTGCTTGGCTATCTCGTCAAACGCCGGAGTCCGCAAGGCTTCGACATTCGCCGGACGCGACACGGCAAACAGCGCGATGGCCGCTTCGGCTCGCGCGGCTGCCGCCGCTCCGTCAAGCACGGAACTGTTCAAGACGTTCACGTCGCGGAAGGTCGAACCCATGACCATGCGAATCTGCTTGTTCGAGTTCATTAAGAATCCAACGCCGCCTCCGGCAACATCAACGCCATTCGCCTGCTGCTGAAAGCGCAGGAGGTAGCCGCCGAGCGCCTCTTGTTGCGAGATGAGCTTGAGCGAAGCGGCGTCCGCGCCAAAGAGCGCGTTGTTCTGGTTGATGAAGGCGCGCGCGGTATTCTCAGGCGTCTCCGTCGAAGGCGCGGTGTGAAAGCCCGTCATCACATCCACCGAGCCGCTAAATGGATTCCAGCGCACTGTTGTTTGCGCGCCGTATGCGCTCTTGAAGTTATCAATCACGGCGAGTTGTGCCGGTGTGGCCTGGCGTGTGACGGCGGCCAGCAGGTTTGTGTTCACATCCGGCACGCGCCGGGCGTACATGTCTATCTTAGAAGACGAACTGCTGGCAGCCGCGCGCGTGCGCGACTTGAACGGCAAGGCCACGAGCATCGCCGCCACGAGCAGCACGGCGAATAGAACGGCGAACCTGGCGCGAAATTTTCTCTTCAGCGTTTTCATCTCGACTATTCCTCTCTCTGTTTTTGCGCCTGTCTCAGGCGCGCGTTATGAATGAACAATTCCGTTTGAGCGCGAAGCCGTCTGGCTGTGATTGAATTCTCTTTTTTTCACCGACTCTCGCGCTTCAGCTTCCGTCGTGGCCTGTGCTTGATCCCTGTCATCGCTCAGGAATTCACTTTGGCATGTTGAGAAAATAGACGACGGTCGTTGAGAAAAACTTGAGCCTCGCGGAGAGAGAAAAAATGCGAAATTCCTAAGAAAAATCCACTTTTTGGGAAGGTCTGGGGACTTGAGAAAAACTTGAGGCGGCGACTGGGAGCATGTTAATGTGCCTTGCGAATACGGGAAGCCTGGCTTCTCTGAAAAGTTATATGAGACGCATTAGCAGAGTCTTATCATTGGCAGTCCTTCTGATAGTTTGTCCGGTGCTGGCGCAAGCGCAGCAGGACTCTGCTAATGAAGGCGCAATCAGAGGCTCTTTATCAGAATTGAGAGACAAGCGGCGCATTCTGCTGATGGTCCGGCGCAGCGAGGTCGTTGATGCAAGCGGACAGTCCAAGACCATCTTGTCCGAAGCTTATCAACCAAGCACAGAGCCGCGCGGACGCTTCGCCCGCATCTACAATGTGCTTGCCCAAAAGCTTAACAAGTACATGGTCAAGTTCCAGAGCATCAGCGCGGCGCGCAATATCTCTGAAGCAGAGTTCATAGTCTTCTTCAATCTCCTGGAATACCGCAGGCCGCTCGG
>Ga0182001_10000287_pt1 | contig 10825 bp, 13 predicted proteins | sample BulsoiFelSFmetaG_FD_120485 | JGI IMG/M metagenome (GOLD analysis project Ga0182001, IMG submission 120485) | Bulk soil microbial communities from Mexico - San Felipe (SF) metaG | ecosystem: Environmental > Terrestrial > Soil > Agricultural land | place: Mexico: San Luis Potosi | collected... | reverse complement strand
TTTCGTCAACGCGATGACAGACCTGCCGGACAATACAACCAAGGGAGGCACACTATATGTCTTCGCGCTTCCCTAAAAATGTAGGGACGGGGCTTGTCTCTGCCCGCGCTCTTTTGTTGAAACGCCCGGGCAGGGACAAGCCCTGCCCCTACATTGTTCTCTTGCTCATGCTTCTATTTTCAAGCGCGTGTGCCGGAAAAATAGAGCAGCCGCAGCCCCAGCAAACACAGGCAACAGTTGCTCCTGCGCCTTCGCCGCCTCGTCAACACCTGCGCGTCTGCGCCGATCCGAATAATCTTCCGTTCTCAAACGAGCGCGGCGAGGGTTTCGAGAACAAGATTGCTGAGCTTGTGGCGCGCGAGATGAACACGGATGTGCAGTACACCTGGTGGGCGCAGCGTAGAGGGTTCGTCAGAAATACTCTGAAGGCTGGAGAGTGCGACCTCATCGTCGGCGTGCCCTTGAGTTTCGAGATGGCCGCGACCACTTCGCCTTACTATCGCTCGACCTATGTCTTCGTCTATCGCAAAGACCGCCATCTGAATATTCATTCTTTGGACGACCCCATCTTGCACAAACTGAAAATCGGCGTGCAGATGATCGGCGATGACGCTGCGAATACTCCTCCGGCCCATGCTCTGACGAATCGCAACATCATCGAGAACGTCAGGGGCTACACGGTCTATGGCGACTATTCGCAGGCCAATCCTCCGGCGCGCATCGTTGATGCTGTGGCGAAAGGCGACGTTGACGTGGCGATTGTCTGGGGGCCGCTCGCAGGTTATTTCGCCAGGCGTCAGAAAACGCCGCTTGAGGTTGTGCCGGTCGAGCCGCAGATTGATCTCCCTTATCTCCCCTTTGTCTTCGACATCTCGATGGGCGTGAGGAGAGGCGATGATGCATTCAAAGAACAGCTTGAACAGATTCTCGCGCGCCGCCGCGCAGAGATCGAAAGCATCCTCGATGAGTACGGAGTGCCACGCGTTAGGAAAGGATGAAATGAAAGTGGTCAGTGGTCAGTGGTCAGTGGTCAGTAAAAAAAGAGTGTGCAGAAGGCAGAAAGTGGAAGGCAGAAAGTTGCTGGTCCTTGCTCTTTACTGCCTACTGCCTACTGCCTACTGCCTACTGTTTTCTTCTTGCAAGCGCGAGGAGCGCGGCTACCGAGTTGAGGCTCCGGCGGCGAGTCGCATCAACAGTGTGAGGTTGACCGAGTTGCAACCGGGAGAGTCGCAGCCTTACACGCCAGTCAAGAATGAGTATGAAGAGAATGCTTACGCTATGAACGAGGGGAAGCGGCTCTTCACCTGGTTCAACTGTGTCGGTTGCCACTCGCACGGCGGCGGCGGCATTGGGCCTGCGCTGATGGACGACAAATGGATTTACGGGAGCCAGCCGGAGCAAATCTTCGCAACCATCGTCGAGGGTCGCCCGAACGGGATGCCTTCGTTTCGCGGCAAAATTCCTGACTATCAAGTCTGGCAGCTTGCGGCTTACGTTCGCAGCATGAGCGCGCAGGTCAAATCGGACGCCGCGCCCGGACGCGACGACGACATGAACGTCGGCAAGCCAGAGCAGAACAGAAGCAAAGAAGAGCCGAAGAGCGGAAGCATTCCTAAATCTGCGGAGATGCCATGAAGAAAGTGAGCAGTGAGCAGTTAGCAGTGAGCAGTGAAAGAAAGGCAGTCAAACGCCTTTGCTGCTTACTGCTCACTGCTCACTGCTTACTGCTTACATCGGGTTGTCGCGGCGAGCAGTCGGTTCTCAATCCTGCTGGACCACAGGCAGGGCACGTCAGTCGTCTCTGGTGGTTGATGTTCTATGTCGAGGCCGGAGTCTTCTTGCTTGTCTGCATCGCCGTGCTCCTAGCTATCTTTCGCAGGCGCAGGGAAAGGAAGAAGAGCGGGGATGAGCCGGATACGTCGCCCGACCCGCAGCGTGAGCAGCGCATGACGAGAGTCATCATGGGCGCGGTCGGCATGACGCTAGTCATCCTCTTTGTCTTTCTCATCGCCAGCTTCACGACCGGGCGTGGCCTCTACTCACCTTCGGATTCGCAAGCCTTGAGCATCAAGATCACAGGGCATCAATGGTGGTGGGATGTCGAGTACGATGCTGTGCCTGCCAGCAATATCGTTCACACGGCCAACGAGATTCACATTCCTGTCGGACAACTCGTCAAGTTCAGGCTCACGGCTGATGATGTCATCCACAGTTTTTGGGTTCCCAACTTGAGCGGCAAGAAAGACCTGATACCAGGTCATGAAATCATTCTGGAATTTCAAGCCAACAGCCCCGGCGAGTTTCGCGGCCAGTGCGCGGAGTTCTGCGGATACCAGCACGCGCACATGGGCTTGACCATCATCGCCGAGCCGCCGGACAAATTTTACGAATGGATGAATGGACAGCGCACCCCTGCCGCTCAGCCAGCGAATGAATCCGAGCAACGAGGCCAGCAGGTCTTTCTCAATTCTCCCTGCATCATGTGCCACACGATTCGCGGAACGGACGCAGGCGGGCGACTCGCTCCGGAACTGACGCATCTGGCGAGCCGCAAGACAATCGCCGCTTCGACCTTGCCGAACACGCGCGGCCATTTAGGAGGCTGGATCATCAATTCGCAAGAGATTAAGCCCGGCAATCACATGCCGCCCGTTCCGCTCAGCTCCGAAGAGCTGCAAGCATTGCTCGATTATTTAGGGAGCCTGAAATGAAAGAGGAAGAGCAAGGCTTGACCACGAAGGAAAAAGATGAGAACGCCGCTCGGCGCGGCGAGCAGGCATTGCGCGAGGGCGATTTGCCGGAGGAAGAAGAGCGCCGACTGCTCGAAAAGACCTGGGGCGACAAGCCCGGCTTCTGGGGCTGGGTCACAAGCACGAACCACAAATCTATCGGCAAGCGTTTCATCATCACGGCCTTCGTCTTCTTCGCGCTCGGCGGCATCCTCGCTGCCTTGATGCGCATTCAGCTCGCGCGTCCTGAGAACACATTCTTAGGACCAGACGCCTACAATCAGATTTTCACGATGCACGGGACGACGATGATGTTCCTCTTCGCTATTCCCGTGATGGAAGCGTTCGGAATTTATCTGGTGCCTCTGATGGTCGGCACGCGCAACGTGGCATTCCCGCGACTCGCCTCATTCAGCTACTGGATTTATCTCTTCGGCGGCATCACGCTCTACACCTTCTTCATTCTGAACATTGGGCCGGACATGGGCTGGTTCAGCTACGTGCCGCTCGCTGGACCTGAGTTCAGTCCCGGCAAGCGCGTTGACATCTGGTCGCAGTTGATTAACTTCACGGAAATCTCCGCGCTTTGTGCTTCAATCGAAATCATCACGACGGCCTTCAAGATGCGTGCGCCGGGTCTCTCGCTCAACCGCGTGCCCATCTTCGTCTGGGCGATGGTCATCATGTCTTTCATGGTCACCTTCGCCATGCCTGCCGTGATGACGAGCAGTCTTTTTCTAACTTTAGATCGCCTTGTTGGAACTCACTTTTACAATCAGGCCGAAGGAGGTGACCCGCTGCTCTGGCAGCACTTGTTCTGGTTCTTCGGTCACCCGGAGGTTTACATCGTCTTCATCCCCGCGCTCGGTTACGTCTCTTCGATTATCCAGACGTTTTCGCGCCGCCGCGTCTTCGGTTACACGGCGCTCGTGCTTTCGATGATTGCGACCGGCTTCATAGGCTTCGGCCTCTGGGTGCATCACATGTTTGCGACCGGTTTGCCGCAACTAGGGTCCAGCTTCTTTACGGCGGCGAGCATGATGATTGCGATTCCAAGCGGCATCCAAATCTTCTGTTGGATTGCGACGCTGTGGAGCGGGCGACCGCGCTTTAAGACTCCGCTCATTTTCATCATCGGGTTCTTCTTCATCTTCGTCTTGGGCGGATTGACGGGCATCATGCAGGCGAGCGTGCCTCTTGACCTTCAGGTCCACGATACCTTCTTCGTCGTCGCACATTTTCATTACGTGCTCATCGGCGGCTCTGTCTTTCCTCTCTTTGCAGCCTTCCATTATTGGTTCCCGAAATTCACTGGCCGCATGTTGAGCGAGAGTCTGGGCAAGCTCACTTTCTGGCTGATGTTCATCGGCTTCAACATCACTTTCTTTCCGATGCATCAACTTGGCCTGCAAGGAATGCCGCGCCGCGTTTACACATACCTGCCGCAGATGGGCTGGGGCAATCTCAACCTTATTGCTTCGGCAGGAGCTTTTGTTTTGACGCTCGGCGTGCTGGTCTTCGTCGTCAATGTTTTGAAGAGCAGAAGGGGCGGCGCGATTGCTGGCGATAACCCCTGGGGCGCGGACACGCTCGAATGGGGTGTGAGTTCGCCGCCGCCGAGTTACAACTTCTTTCGCCTGCCGGTTGTGCAGGGGCGCGAGGCTTTGTGGGTGAGAACAGAAGACGCGCCTGTGGTCGAAGGCTTAAGAACCGATTGCCGCGAGATTCTGGTCACGAAGACTTTGGACGCAGAGCCGGATCACAAGCTGACGCTGCCGCATTCGGCTCCCTGGCCTTTGATGATGGGGCTGGCAGCGACGGCGACCTTCATCAGTTCGTGTTTCACGCCCTGGGCTTTGCCGGGCGGAATGGTCCTGGCGGCTATCGCGCTGATCGGCTGGGGCTGGCCCAAGAAGAAGGACGAAGTGTGCGAGCCTCCTCCGGTCGAAGAGATGTCTGACGAAGAGAGAAAGCGGGAGGCTGCGAGAGCGCAATGAAGAAGAGAAGAGCAGCGATAGATGTCTCTGGTCTACCGGACTTCGCTTTTGGCGCACGCGCCTTGACGTGGTGGGGCGTTTGGGGATTCCTCTGTATCGAGAGCACGATGCTCGTCCTTTGCTTCGTGAGCTATTTCTACCTGCGCACGCGCGTGCTCGAATGGCCGCCAGCGCCAGTCATGCCGCCCAAGATATTTATTCCGACAATCAATCTCGTCGTGCTGCTCGTGAGCGTCATCCCGATGTATTTGCTCGGGCAGGCTGCGAGGCGGCTCGATAAACGGAAACTTATCTTCTGGACGATTGTCTGCGATGTGTTCGGTCTAGCGTTCGTCACCATCCGCGCTTTCGAGTTCGGCTCACTCAACGTCTCATGGGACACGAACGCATACGGCTCAATCATCTGGACGATTATCGTCATACATACTTTCCACCTGGTCTCCGAAGTGATCGAGACAATCGTCACCACGATAATTCTTTTGCGCGGGCACACGGAGCCGAAATATTTCGTGGACTCAACCGACAACGCGCTCTACTGGTACTTCATCATCGGCATCTGGATTCCGTGCTACGTGCTGATTTATTTGGGGCCAAGATTTCTGTAGAAAAGATTTTTGTATGAAGGCGATGGTTGATTGCAATTGAGGGCAGATAACGGGTCAGTACCGCCTGCGGTAGCGGGCGGGTCAGCGAAGGGATGAGGGCGGAAGGATGAGGGATGAATGAAAACCAGCACGGTCTTTCTTTTCTTCATCGCTGCCGCCCTCATCTCTCATCCCTTCGTTAGCAGGCGGTACTGACCCGCGTGCTCAACTACCCGTTTCTTAATGGGACTAGAAGAACTGCGATGGAAGAAAAGATGGAAGCACAATCTGAGTTCAAGCAGCCTGTCGGAAAGCTCTGGCTGTGGCTCGGACTTCTGATTGCGCCGCTGGTCTTTCTGCTACACCTGGAAATCAACTATTCGCTCGTCACACAACTCTGCCAGAGCACACACAAAATCGCCATACACCTTGTCACTTTCGCAGCCGTGCTTGTCTCGGCTGTGGGGGGTTTCATCGCCTGGCGCAACTGGCAGGAGGCAGGTCGCAAGCTGCCAGGCGAAGGCGCTGGCATCATCGAGCCGAGCCGTTTGATGTCAGCCGTCGGAGTCTTCATCAGCATACTTTTCATCGTCATCCTCGTCGCGCAGTGGATACCGCAATTTATTTTCGACCCGTGTCACAGATGAAGAATGCAAAATTAAAAATTAAAAGTGCAAAATGGAAGACAAGAGTTGCGCGCTTCGCTTTCATTTTTGCATTTTGCATTTTTAATTTTGCATTACCCGTCCGGGCGCATGAAGGCAAGCCGCATCATTTCAGCGACCTCTGGTTCATGTGGGGGCACGATCCATTAGTTATCGCGGGGCTTGCTCTGACGGCTTGGCTCTACTGGCGCGGGCTGCGGCGTCTGTGGCGTGAGTCTTCGGAGCGCGGGCGCGCCGTTCACAAACGGGAGGGCTGGGCGTTTGCTGCGGGTTGGCTCGCGCTCTTCGTTGCGCTCGTTTCGCCCTTGCATCCCTGGGGCGAAGTTCTTTTTTCTGCACACATGACACAGCACGAAGTCTTGATGCTGGTGGCTGCGCCTCTGCTCGTGCTGGGTCGTCCGCTCGTGCCTTTCCTGTGGGCATTGCCTTTCGGTTGGAGACAGCGAGTTGGAGAGATAGGAAAGAAAAGAGAAGTGCGCGCTGTTTGGCGTACAGTGACGAATCCATTGGTAGCATGGGCGATTCATGCCGTCGCCCTGTGGGTCTGGCATGCGCCCGCGCTCTTTGACGCGACACTGAGGAGCGATTTCGTTCACACTTTGCAGCACTTGAGCTTCTTAGGCTCTGCGCTCCTGTTCTGGTGGGCGTTGATACATGGGCGGCAAGGCTTGATGGGCTACGGCGCGGCTGTCCTCTACATGTTCACGACATCTGTTCATAGCGGTGTGCTGGGCGCGCTCATTACTTTCGCGCATTCCGTCTGGTATCCGGCTTATGCGACGACGACCGCATCCTGGGGATTGACGCCGCTCGAAGATCAACAACTGGGCGGGTTGATTATGTGGATTCCAGCGGGAGTCGTTTATATCTTTGCGGGGCTGATGCTCTTCGCCGGATGGCTGCGCGAGTCTGAAATGAGAGTTGTCAAGAGAGAAGAGCGCCGCGCTTCCGGTTGAGAGATGAGCAGCGAAGGAGTCTGAGGCGAAATGATGTATGTGAAGTTAAAGATAGGAGAGGTGGTCAAGTTAATTCTGACCTGCTTGCTTCTCTTCATCTTCCTTGCTTTGACTTCATGCAATCAGAACACGGAGCGCGAGGCTGCGGCGATGACGGGCGGCAACCCCGCGCGAGGCCGCGAGGCCATCAGCCGTTATGGTTGCTCGACGTGCCATACAATTCCCGGCGTCAATGGCGCAGAGGGACTCGTTGGCCCACCGCTCACACAGATAGCGAGTCGCTCCTACATCGCAGGCGTGATGCCTAACACCCCCGACAACATGATACGATGGATCCAGAATCCCCCGCAGGTAGATAAACTAACGGCCATGCCCAATCTCGGTGTCAACGAAGGGGACGCTCGTGACATCGCCGGTTACCTGTACACTTTGAAGTAGAATTTTATGCCTGTGATGCTGAATGAGACGGAACGAAGTTGCGCGAAGAATATCAGGTTGCGCCTTCTCCTTCTCATCCTGCTCGCATCCCTCGCGGCTTGTAGTTCTCAATCTCCGGCGGACAAACTGCACAAAGAGTTGCGGACGGTCGTTTCGTGGGCGGCGACTTCGCGCATGGTCGGCGAGGCGTTGCAGAACGGGAAAGTCTTGCAGGGTTATGCCGCGCGAACCTTTGAGGCAGCGGGACGGAATCTGCAAGAAGAGAGTCGCACGATAGACAAGTCTGCGGACATTCCCGCCGAAGAGCGAGCAGGCGCTCAGGCCCAGATCGCCCGTCTCGAACAGATCGTAGGCCAACTCAAATCTATGGTTGAAGGGAAAGACAACGCAGCCCTCTCACAACAAGTCGAGCAGTTAAAGGTCGAAGAGCAGTCGCTCAAGTCTTCTCTCAGGGGTGATTCAAGTCAGCCATGAAGAAGGCACTGGAAATCGCGCTCGGCATCGTCACGAGCGTCGGCGGCTTTCTTGAGATCGGCTCGATCACGACCGCCGCGCAGGGTGGAGCATCGTTTCGCTTTCAGCTCATCTGGGCAATCCTGCTCGGCGGATTGTGTCTGATTTTTCTGGTCGAGCAATCAGGCAGGCTCGCAGCCGTCAGCCGCCACACCATCACTGACGCCATCCGCGAACGCTTCGGCTTCAACTATTTCATCTTTCTTCTCATCATTCTCTCGCTCGTTATCCTGCTGGTCCTGGGCGCAGAGATCGGGGGCGTCTGTGTCGCGCTCGAATTCATCACAGGCGTCGGCTTTCAGTGGTGGGCTGTGCCGGTCGCTTTGCTGATCTGGTTAATAATTTGGAAGGGAACGTTCAGCTTCATAGAGGATGGCGCTTCTATCTTAGGTCTGGTCACGGTCTGTTTCCTCGTCGCGGCCATCGTTCTTCATCCGCCCTGGAAAGAGGTCGCGCATGGCGCGCTGCCCACACTGCCCGCGAGCGACAAGGCGCACTACTGGTTCATTGTCGTCAGTATCCTGGGCGCGTCCATCTCGCCTTACCTGATGTTCTTCTACTCGTCGGGCGCGGTCGAAGATAAGTGGGACGAGAGTTATATAAATGCTAACCGCGCCATCTCTGTGCTGGGGATGAGCTTCGGCACGGTGCTCTCCGTCGCGGTGCTCATCGTCTCGGCGCTCGTATATCTCCCGCGAGGCATTCAGGTCGAACACTATTCACAACTGCCTTTGATGTTGATTGATGCCTTCGGCTATTGGGGGTTCATACTCTTCGCGGCCTCGCTCGGCATAGCCTGTTTAGGCGCGACATTGGAGATCACTCTCGAAATCGCATACATGGTCGCTCAAGGTTTCGGGTGGAACTGGAGCGAGAATCAACGACCAAGAGAAGAAGCGCGGTTTAGTCTGGTCTATACGGTCATCATCATTTTGGGCGCGCTGCTCGTCGTCGTCGGCATTGACCCTTTGAAGCTGACCATCTTCTCGATGGCTCTAACGGCTGCGACATTGCCCGTTGCCATCGTGCCTTTTCTCTTTCTGATGAATGACGAAGCTTACATGCACGAGCATCGCAACGGCTTTCTGAGTAACGCTGTGGTGATCTTCATCATCGGCATGACTTTCGTGCTGGCGGTTGTGACTATCCCTCTCGAAATCTTCGGAGGAGGTTGAAGATGGAACTGATCCGTGACTGTCTGGATAAGCAGTTGATTGATCGTAACGGGCGGAAGATGGGGAAAGCCGACGGGCTTGTGATGTTGATCGAAGAAGGCAAGCGTCCGCGCGTTGCTTTCATAGAAGTGGGCGGCGTCACGCAGGCGCGGCGTCTGCACACGCGGCTTGCAAAATTAGTCGCAAGTCTTTCAAAGAGATTCAAGGTTGACGAAAGCGACCCTTACCGCATTCCCTGGTCGAAGGTCGTTGTCTCGGGCATAGACGTAACAGTCAATGTGGACGCGGAAGAGACGCCTGCGCTCGCCTGGGAGAAGTGGCTGCGAAAGAATGTCATCGGAAAAATTCCGGGAGCGTGAAGGTGATGCAGAAGCAGGAAGTTAATCTTGAGCTACTCGTTGGCAGGCGCGTCTTCGGACTGAATGGCAAATCAATCGGTCATCTCGAAGAGATTCAAGCCGAACTCATTAAGGGCGAATGCCTGGTCACGGAATATCTAGTCGGAGCTTATGCGGTCGTGGAACGTCTCGCCGCGCTCTCAATCGGGCGCGCAATCCTTAAGCTGTTCGGCGCAACTAAAAAGCACGATGGCTACAGAGTGCCCTGGGACAAGCTGGATTTGACTGACCCTGAGCGTCCACGCCTGCTTTGCAGCGTTGATGAATTGAAGACGCTCGCTGGCGAGTGATGAATGAACCACAGAGGACACAGAGGAACACAGAGGGAAGAAAGAGATTTGAAATCTGCAATCTCAAATCTGAGATTGTTATTCTCTCTTTCAATCCTCTGTGTCCTCTGTGTCCTCTGTGGTGAAATATATATTCGCCCTATGTGAAGGTTAATTCTGATGGATGAAATTATTTTTCAAGTGCTTGAAAGAAGTCGGGCAAAAATCATCTTTGCCTTCACCCTCGCTCTCCTCTTCTGCTCCTCCTGCTCTAAAGAGCCGCGAGGCCCTCTCGCCTTTGTCAGCAACGAGCGCGATGGCACGATCACTGTCATCAACACTGCGACAGACAGAGTAGTTCAAACAATCAAAGTCGGCGCGCGCCCGCGCGGAATTCGTCTCAGCCCCGACGGCAAGCTTCTCTATATCGCCTTGAGCTATCCGAGCAATAGTCGCATCGGCGAAGACAAGATCGCGGCGATTGATACGGAGAGCAGTCAAGTGGTCGCCAAGTATGACGCGGGCACAGACCCTGAGCAGTTCGCTTTGAGTCTGGACGGAACGCGCTGCTACATAGCGAACGAGGACGCCGGAACGGCTTCGGTCACGGACTTGAAGACGAACAAAGTGATAGCCACAGAGGTCGTCGGGCTTGAGCCTGAAGGTGTCGCGCTCAGCCCTGACGGTCGCTGGGTCTATGTGACTTCGGAGAGCAGCAGCACCGTCTCTGTCATTGACACAGGCACAAACCAGATCGTCAAAACATTCATGGTTGACGCGCGCCCGCGAGAAGCTGTCTTTGCGCCGGACGGCCATTGGGCTTACGTGACTGCGGAAAATGGCGGCACCGTCTCGATTGTCGAAACAGGGAATCACACGGTCGCTGATACGATTAGATTCCCGCCCACAGAGCCGCAGGTGAAACCTAAGGGAGCGGTCCTCTCAAGCGATGGCGCGCGACTTTACGTGGCGACGGGGCGCGGCAACACAGTCGCAGTCATTGACACCGCGAGTCACAAAATCTTAACGACGATACCAGTGGGCCAGAGACCCTGGGGCATAGCCATCACGCCGGACAATAAAAAACTCTACACGGCGAAC
>Ga0182001_10000286_pt1 | contig 10858 bp, 12 predicted proteins | sample BulsoiFelSFmetaG_FD_120485 | JGI IMG/M metagenome (GOLD analysis project Ga0182001, IMG submission 120485) | Bulk soil microbial communities from Mexico - San Felipe (SF) metaG | ecosystem: Environmental > Terrestrial > Soil > Agricultural land | place: Mexico: San Luis Potosi | collected... | reverse complement strand
TGCAACATTCAAAACTCAAAATTCAAAACTTCTTTCGCCCTCTGCCTCCTCTGTGGTGAAAATTCTTTCTCAACGATCACGCCCGCCGCTCAAGAACGATCCGCGCAATGTCACGCAGAATCAGCGTCGGTCTCTCTAGCTCATCGAGCGCAGCACAAGCTTCATTGTAAGCAATCTGTGCGCGCTCGCGCGTCGCTTCGAATCCGTAGAGGGCGGGGTAAGTCGCTTTCTGTGAGCGAGCATCTTTGCCCGGCGTCTTGCCTAAATCTTCTGCGGTCGCGGTCACGTCCAACAGATCATCCGTAATCTGAAAGAGCAGCCCGAGCGAGCGCGCATAATGCGTTACTGCTTCCAGCTCGGTCGCGCTCGCGCCCGCGATGATTGCGCCCGAGCGTGCAGAGGCAGCTATCAATGCGCCTGTCTTGAGGCGATGGATTCGCTCAAGCTCTTCAGTTGAAACGTCACGCGCCGCAAAGTCGAGGTCATACGCCTGGCCTGCGACCATTCCTTCGGGCGTGCCCGATGCGCGCGCGATTTCAGCGACAAGGCGCACACGAACATCCAGCGATAATTTTTCATCCTGAGCGATAGTTTCAAAGGCAAGGGTCAGCAGCGCGTCACCCGCAAGGATTGCCGTCGCTTCACCGAAGCGAACGTGACAGGTCGGACGCCCGCGCCTCAAAGCATCATCGTCCATTGCAGGCAGGTCGTCGTGAATCAGCGAATAGGTGTGAATCATTTCGAGCGCGCAGGCCGTGTCGAGCAGGGCATCAACCCTCGCGCCGAAAGCCTCTCCGGTTGCGAGCAAAAGCAGAGGACGAAAACGTTTTCCGCCCGCAAACAGACTCCAACGAATCGCGCCATGAATGCTTCCCGGTTCTACGTTTTCATCTGGGATCAGGGTATCGAGACGAGCTTCGACAGTTGCGCGCAATTGAGAGAGATGCTCGCGCACTTCGCTCTCATCAACCTTAGCGTTAATTTCAGAAGACGCTCTCATCATCCTCAGCCTCGTCCTCATTGAGCGGCGCGAAGGCAGCCGCGCCCTCTTCATCGAACGCGCTCAAGACGGGACGGCCCTCGCTGTCGCGCAAGAGAACCTCTATCCTGCGCTCGGCCTGATTGAGACGCTCCTGGCACTCGCGCGACAAGCGCACGCCCTCTTCAAAGAGCTTCAGACTCTCTTCCAAAGGAAGATCGCCGCGCTCCAACTCGCGCACGATCTGCTCAAGCGAAGCGAGCTGCGTCTCGAAACTTTTACTCTTGGCTTCCGCACTCTTTTTCATTTCAATCCCAACCAATCGCGCAAAGAAATTTCTAAACTATTAGCATCCACGTCCGACAATCTTCCAATAAGTTTGACTACTAGACTCTGATGAACTGTGTAAACACCTCGCTTCACTGCTGAAGGCACATTCAGTCCGGCATTGCTCCATCCGCTCAATATGAACTCGCCCGCGAGAAGCGGCGCGATTTTACTTGTCAGCGGAACGATGATGACATCTTGTGAAGCATGAGGCGCATTGATGATGATTGCGGGTCTGACTTTCGAGCCTGAAAGGTCAGAGAAGGGATAACGCAACAAGATCACTTCATTCTTTGAGTAACGTGGCATACACGTCATCCTCTGTGTTATCCCAGGTAGAATCCAATGAGCTTTCACTGGCCTTCAACCAGAACTCAGTTTCCATGAGCGGAGTGACCAGCACCTCTGTGCCTTCCGGGATTTCAACATCTTCAAGCAACTCTATCTTCCCTTCCCGCATGACAGCGCGGATTGTATTCAACATCTCGGACGCCTCCATTAACCGTCAGGATACAGTAAGCAGTTTCGTTAGCAAAGAGTCAGCAACATAACGCTGCACTTTCACCATCAATCCGATTTTCCTGCTTCAACCAAAGGTTGTTAGCGCGCTCTACGTTATTATCTTTTTCCACCGCTTCCGGGCAAGATGCCTGGAAGGCGTTTCTCGATCTGCTTGCGCGCTTCGTTAATGGGGTTACCGCCGATGGCTGGCAACTGTTTGGCGATGTCGTCAACGAGGCGTTTGGCGAGATCAGGGTCATTGACTCCGACGACCTTCCAGCGATTATTATCACTGCGCTGCATGGTCAGTTCAACGTTGCGATCATTTGCTTTCGCAGAGACTGTCGCCGTGTCGCCCTGCTGCTTGATGTCCGCGTAGTAAGAAATAAAGAGCGCGACGAGAAAGAAGGGCTTGCCTTCGGCGCGCGCGGTGGCCTCTCTGACATGCTTCATCACCTCATTGCGCACACTCTCCTTGACCTGTGGGAGCAGCAGCGGAATGAGAGCCTCAACTCGCTGCTGCATCGCTGGCGTCAAGGCCGTCCCGAATCTGCCCTTCGCTTCATCTATCATCTGCGGCGCGAACGTCGCGACCACCTTGTCTGTGTCGAAGACTTCGTCGAAGGCGGCGGCATCGTTGCGCTGTGCGGCATTAATCGCCAGCGCGAGCGAGTAGGCGGGCTTGGTCTTATAGTGCTGCCAGTAGAAGAAGCCGCCAATGGCAAGGGCGATCAGGACTATGCCGATGATGCCGAGAACTATCGGCCACTTTCTTTTCTTCGTTGGGCCACCAAAGGGTTGTTGGCCTTGCGGCGTGAGATGCAGCGCACGCTCAAGGTTGATGATGATGCGGCTGCGCTTCTGTGTCGGGGGATTATTTTGCACGGGGGCTGACATCAATTAGTTCTCCACTTCTTCGACGCGGCATTGCAAAGCGCCTTGCGCAAGACGCAGGCGCACACGGTCGCCTATCTTTGATTCACGGGCGCGGCGCAATAGTTTTCCGCGCTCATCCAAAGCCATCGCATAGCCGCGCTCCATGACGGCGAGTGGCGAAAGCGCGTCAAGCGAGGCCGCGCCGACCGCAAGACGCGCCCGCGCATCGTCAAGCCGAGCAGAGGCGGCAGCATCACGCGCCGCGCACAGAACATTGAATTTTACCTTCGCCGCAGAAACGCGCGCTGTCAGTCGTGCGGGCGAGAGACGACGACTGAGAGAATCCGCGCGTCTGCGCAAACTCTGAGTGGCGCGCATGAGCATGGTTTCGAGCCTGTGCGCCGAATCGTCAACGCTCTTCACAGCATCATTCAATCTCTCGCGGACTTCATCAAACGCGGGCGACATCGCTGCGCCCTGCACGCGCAGCCGAGCGTTCACAATGTTTGAGCGAACTGAGCGTAACATGTCCCGCGTCAAGGCTTCGATGTAAGCTTCTAACTCATCTTCGCGCGCGGCCACAAGCTCGGCGGCAGCCGATGGCGTCGGCGCGCGCAGGTCTGCGGCGAAGTCCGCGATGGTCACGTCCGTCTCATGCCCGACCGCAGAGATGATCGGAATCTGTGATGCGCGGAGTGTCCGCGCCACCGCTTCATCATTGAATGCCCAGAGGTCTTCGGCTGAGCCTCCGCCACGCCCTACGATGATGACATCAATCGTCTCATCATGGCGTCCATCTTCGAGCGCGCGCCGGTGAAACTCATTTAAAAGATGAACGGCCTGCGCTATCTCAACACTTGCGCCTTCGCCCTGCACGCGCGTCGGGGCTAGGACGACATGCACTGTGCGTGTGCGTCGGGCCAGAATCGTCAGGATGTCGCGGATGGCCGCGCCGTTCAACGAAGTCACCACGCCGACGCGGCGCGGGAAAAGAGGCAGAGGACGTTTCAATTCTTCATCGAACAATCCTTCCGCCGCGAGCCGCTCTCGCATCTGCTCAAACGCCACGCGCAACGCGCCCGCGCCCACAGGGTCGAGGGCTTCAACGATCAGCTCGTACTCGCCGCGCGGCTCATAGACAGAAAGCCGCCCGCGCACACGCACCTGCAAACCGTCCGATGGGCGAAAGCGGATGCGCCCGTTGACTCCGCGGAAACATTTCGCATGAAGCTGTGCCGATTCGTCCTTGATTGTGAAATACCAATGACCCGACTGCGCCATCTTGAAGTTTGAGATTTCACCTTCGACCCAGACGGAACTGAAACGCGCCTCCAATGTGCCGCGCACCTGCATCGTCAACTCCGTCACGGAGAGCGGTCGTCGCTCCTGTTCGTCGAAGAGAGATAAGAGCAGAGGTCGAGTCATAATTCAGGGATGAAGGATGAAGGATGAAGGATGAAAAGACAAGTCCCAGGTCAGCGTTTCAACCTTTCTTCGCATAGTACCCTTGCCTGTACAGCAGGCGCAGCTTCTCTTTGCGTAGCTCCGGGTTGGTGATTTCGATTTTGACCTGACGGAAGGTGCCATCGCGCTTCCGGTTCGAGGGTGTATAAGAGATCAGGTATTGCGAGCGCAGCTCCTGCTGAATCTGGGCGAAGGCCGCGTCCAATTCCGCTTTGTTCTGAGGGAAGAAAACGCGCCCGCCCGTCTTCTCAGAAACTTTGCGGAGCGCGCCGTCGGCCAGCTTGCCTTCCGTGTCTTTGTCATGAATCCCAATCGAATAGATGACGACATCGTTCTTAACGGCGAAGTCAATCGCCTCCTGCTTATCCGTCTGGCTGCTGGTGTCGTCGCCGTCTGAAAGCAGAATGATCGCGCGCCTCGTGTGCTGCGGCGTTTGCGAGAGCACTTCGTTGACCGTCACCCAGATTGAGTCCCAGACGCCGGTCCAGCACCTCGGCTCGCGTTCGAGAGAAACATTCTCTTCACAGCGAGGGTCACCGAACGGGATTTCAATTATCACGTTCTCGGCGGCGCTCCGTAATTTGTCGAGGTCGCCGGTCAAGGTCTGCTGTAAGACGGCCTCGCCCGTGAAGGAGATGATCGCCGCCTGGTCCTTGTCCGGGTGGATGACCGAGTCAATGAATGTGTGCGCTGCTATCTTCTCATCAGACAGAACTTTTTCCTGCGAACGGCTCGTGTCAATCAGAATGGCGAGCGATAGAGGCAGATCAGTCTCGCGCTCGAAATCAGAAATCTCCTGCGGCTGGTTGTCTTCAAGGACGCGCACATCTTCTTTGCGCAGCGTCGTGATGAAGCGCTTGTCCTTATCAATCGCGGTCAGCAGGATATTTGCCAGATCAGTCTCAACGCGCACTACGTCGTCGTCTGCATTTGATTGTGTTTGAGTTGTCTGTGATTGTGGAGGCGTCTGCTTAGGCGGCTGGTTTTTGACGCGCCGCATGCGCTTTAAGGGCGGCGTTGGCGAAGGCGGTGGTGGCTGCTGTTGTTCCTGCGCTCGCGCGCGACGCGGCGAAGATTGGAGCAGAAGAAGCATTGATGCCAGAAGAAAGACTGTCGCGCAGACTCGAACATTTCCCTTCCGGCTCAACATAAATTTATCCCTCTTCCTTGAGCTTTACCGTAACTCCACAGAAATCTTCGTCCATCAAGGCGCAGCCGTCTCCACCGCAGGGCTGAGACGCACGCTCGCCCCATCACGATTAACGTGAACGCGCACCCGGCGGTCGCGCGCGCCCGTAATATTGGAGGCGTAGGTCACTTTATAAGACATGCGAAGCTGCGCCACGATGTCGTCATAAGCTCGCTGCAACTCGTCAAGCCGAGTAATCGAATAATAGACGCCGCCCGAAACTTGCGCCAACTTTTTCCCTTCCTCTTCGGCTCGCGTCGTCAACGTCAGAAAGCGCGTTCTGAGTGGATCAACAGTCTGTTCCGGCGTCGGCACGCTGCCTTCGCGCACAAGCTCGGACGGGACGTAAAGCGGATAGATGAGCGCGCCGGATTCGACGACCGCTTCGAGGATTGCGCCGAAGGGGACGAACGATTTGTTGTCGTCGCCGTCACTCATGATGACGACCGCCGTGCGCTCGCCGCGAAGTTTTCTCAACTGTTCGACCAATGTGTAGCCGAGCGCATCATAAAGCGCGGTCGCGCCTCCGGCATCTATGTCTTTCAATCGTTCGGAGAGAAGCTGGCGGTCGGTCGTAAAGTCAGAGATGACCTGTATGTCGTCGCGGAAAGAGATAATCGAGATGCGGTCCTGCGGGCTGACCGTCTTGATGAAGTTGCGCGCGGCTTTGCGTATGAAATCTATGTGCTCTTCGACGCTGCCGGAAACGTCCAGAAGCAGCACCAGATTGAAAGGCGCGTTCGCAGGCTCAACGTCCGTCACCTCGCGCTGTTGCCCGTTCTCGAAGACCGCGAAGTCGGCGGGTTTCAGTCCGGCAAGAGCGCGCCCGTGCAGGTCTGTGACGTTGACGTTCAAGCGCATCAGTTGTCCGCTGACGGGCGTCGCAACCACACCAACCTGTTTGCGCGCGACGAGCGACGGGACTTCTTTCGGTGGCGGAAGCGTCTTGGCGTAATCACCGAAATATTTGGGGCTGACCTTGCGTATGGAATCTACCAGGATACTATCGCCGCCTTTAACGATTGCCTTGACGGCTTCCGTCAAAGGCCGTTCGTGCAAATCCGATGGGACCATGCTCTCGTCAACATTGAAGAGCATGATGCCGCGCTCGGTCGCCAGATTAAGCTCGACGCGATCATCCTTTTTCGCTTTCTTATTGCCAATCGTGCCATGAATCTCAAAGAGGCCGCCGCTCTTCTCTTTAACTTTCGGCAACTCCAGATCGCCGAAATAGCGCGGGCGACTCGCTTCCCACAGCAGGTTCAGACGCAGCGCGTCCACGGGAACATCCGCGCGAATCGTGCCCGTGTTGGTTCTCACGTCTGCGGTCTCGACGTTACCGACCACGTCAACCGCTCCGGCCTCGCTAGTGACTTTCACGCGTGCGCGTTTGGGCACGAGCACGGTTAAATCAATCCGGTCGCGCTCGGCTCGCGCGCGCACGTCTATCTCGACAAGATTGCCTTTCGAGACGGAAACGACATCCGATTCCGCGACCGCAGCGCCTGCTGATTCCGCTTTGAGTGTGACCCCTTTTTGTTCATCTAAGGCCGTGACGCGCACCCGACCGTTGCGATTCTTAATCGAAACGGTCACCTTTTCCGAAGCGTTTAACTCTCGCTCCAGACCCTGTGCGGAGAGTGAGACACTCGCGCCGCAGACAAAGAAAGTCACGAGCGACACGATAAGAATTTTGCGTTTGAAGTTAGAGACGCGCGGAGGAATCTGCGCGACGAAATACTGCAAAAACATACGACGTGATCTTGCCTGCTCAAAGCGTCGCCGGTCAAGCGAACAGCGACGGCCAACAACTTCGGCTTTCGATTAGAGACTGGTTTCCGCCAAATTGGATTTGTACTTAGTGTTAGTTTTCCGGTCTGTCAACTCGATGTAAATCCAGCTCGGCGGGGTGACGGATTGCTCAAGGGTAAACCAAATCTTGTTCAAGTCGCTCGCTTTGCCGAGCGCGCAAAACCCGTAGAGCCGTTTTCCGCTCTGGTCGTAGATGTCCACCCAGGTGCGCGAGGACTTTGTGTTCTTGCCGCACGGTGGCAACTCCGGCGCGGCGGCGAAAAGCTCGTCAGGGTAAGACGAAAAATTATCAACCGCGTAGTTGTAGCGGGTCCATTGCTTGCCCTCGATTGTTGTCGGCTCCTGTCCTGTGAAAAAAATTATGGGATTGGGGAGCACCGGAGGTCTCAGCTTGGCAGGCGGCGCGGTCAGAACGGTCTCGGTCGCAAGCATGAAAGCCAACAGGAGTGACGAGAACAGAACGGCTTTTTTAACGAGTATCAAGTTCATAGCTTTTGCTCCTTCTGTCTGAAGAGATCAAGGTCAAGAACTTTGATGGATTTGTGCCTGAACCCGCCTGGATAGAAAACTTCTGAAACGAGGAATCTCTTTGAAAGACGACGCTTATTTAATTCACTTTCAAGAGCAAGTCAACAGTTATTGGTTAAGTTTTGAATTATGAGTTTTGAGTTTTGAATTAAGAACGCTGGCTTCCAATTCAAAATTCAAAACTCATAATTCAAAACTTCTCAAGCTATCTTTTAATAATCGTGCCCGCACCGCTCTTATCTTCCTTGACGTTTTTCGGGTTGCCGTAATAACCAACGATGCCGCCGCCTGAGACGGTCGCCGCCAACTCTTCCGTCGCGTAAACCTCAGCCGTCGCTGCTCCGCTCGAATGGACATTGGCCTTCTCGGCGTGCAGGTCTTTCGTGTCAATCGCTCCCGCGCCGCTTGAATCAATCGAGAGCGACTTAGCCTCGCCCGAGACCTTCAGTTCGCTCGCGCCCGAACTATGTATTTTGAAGTCGTCGCTCTTCACATTAGAGACGACGATGTTGCTCGCGCCTGATGTTTCTATTCCGTCGAGTTGCTGAACGGAGATACGCACGCGCAGCTTGTTCTTCGTCGAGATACTCTTTTCGTTGCTGATTTCGAGCACGCTGTCTCGGACTTCCGTTTTGATGAGAGGCAGCAGGTTGTCATCGCCTTCGATCTCGACGCTCTGACCTTTCTGCGCGACGATCTCGACTTCGTAAGCGCCGGAGATGTCAACGGACGTAAAAGCCGGAACGCTCCTTTTATCAATCTTCGTCGCACCCGAACCCGACACGCGATCCCACTTGCACCCGCTCAGCATGAAGAGCGCGAGCGAAAGAAGAAGTGTTGCCTTTTTCATATTCTCCTCCGACCTAATATCTTTAGCTTGAAACTCTACCAGACTATATCTTGATTCTATCCCACTAGCTAAAGCTAGTGGCAACTGAAAAGACTTAAAGCTAATATTAATTCAATCTTCTAAAGAGCCGCATCATCCGCCCGCTTACAAACTCCCGCGCTCCGTCTTCGTCCTCAAGCCGTCGCTTAACAATCTCACGCCGAGCACGAAGATGAAGATGGCTATGGCTGGCGCGAGCAGTGTCAATGGTTGTGCGCGCAGAAGATTCGTGTCACCGGCATCTTTCAACAGATAGCCCCAACTAACCTCCGGCTCTTGCAACCCTACGCCCAGAAAGGAGAGCGCAGTTTCCGTCAACAGAAAATATGGAAGCATCAGCGTGACTTGCACCAGCAGCGGGCGCGCGGCGTTCGGCAGAATGTGGCGAAACAGTATCCTCATCCTCGACAGGCCCAGGCTTTCAGCCGCGAGGACGAACTCGCGCTGACGCAAAGAGAGCACAAGCCCGCGCGCGAGCCTCGCCATCTCAGCCCAGCCGACCGCGACGAAGATCGTAATCATCAGGAGAGCCGCGCGCACAGGCGGCAGTTTGTCCGGAAAGGCCGCGCGCGCCGCGAGCACAAGCACTAGACTCGGCAGCGCCATCATCGCGTCCGCCGCGCGCATCAATATCGCATCAAGAATGCGCCCGCCGAAGCCTGCGATGCAGCCGATCAGGATTCCGAGCGCGCTTGCCAGCAGAGTTCCCAATGGACCAACGATGAGCGAGAAGCGTGAAGCTATTAAGAGACGCGAAAACCTGTCGCGCCCGATGGCGTCCGTGCCGAGCAGGCGAATGTGCGCCGCATCCCCCGCTTCCTCTAAACCGAAGAGATGCCTGCTCGTCGGAAAGAGTCCGAAGAGCTTGTATGAATAGCCTTTCGTCAGAAAGGCCAGAGGATAAGCTGTCCGTGTGTCCTCTTCGTAGCGACGCTCCAACGGGTCAACCATGCGGCTCGCGTAGATGAAAGGGCGCAGATGAAAATTTCCTTGCGCGTCCGTGAAGTGAATCGCGCTTTGTGGCTCTGCGGGTTCATTGCGAGTTTGCAGGCGATAATCATAAGGAGCCAGGAAGTCAGCGAAGATGGCGATTCCGTAGAAGAGCGCGACGATGAAGAGTCCGGCGGCGAAACTCTTCCGGCGGCGCATGTAACGGAGCGTGCGTCGCAAGCTGAAAAGCTTTATCGGCGTCTCGTCAATCGAGAGCGGAGAGTCTTCAATCTGCTCTATATTTTTCATCAGGAAGCGGATGTCACCGATGCGCTTGTCGGAGACGTGGTGCGTCGCGTGTTGCCACCGCTCTGGCGCAAGCGCGGGTCGTTGACTCTCAACAGGATGTCTGCGGCCAGATTGCCTATCAGCACGGCTGTCGCCGTCAACAGGACGACGCCCATCAGCAAAGGCACGTCGCGGCTCAGTGCGGCGTCCACACTAAGGTTCCCAAGCCCGCGCCAGCCCAAAACTTTCTCAACGATGACGGAGCCGCTCACTAATCCACCCAGGCTGTAACCGAAGATCGTAATCAATGGGTTGAGCGCGGCACGCAGGGCGTGTCGCAAGGCCACCGCTCTCTCCGACAATCCTTTGGCGCGCGCCACCTGCACGAACTCTTCGCGTAGAGCCGCGCCAAGTCCGTCGCGCACCTGCGCCAGAAAAAGCGCGATGAGCGGAACTGCGAGCACTGTCGCTGGCAGCAGAATGTTCACAGGCGAACTCTCTTTATCTCCCGCGCCGATGCTGAATAGCGCGGTGCTCGCCGCAAACGTCAAGGCCGCGAGCGCGAGCACGATGCGCGGCGTCGAAGAGGCGAGCAAGATAACGGCGCTGCACAACTTGTCCAGCCAACTGCGCGGTCGTCTCGCAGCAAACGAGCCGAGCGCGAGAGCAATCGTCCAGGCGATGATGAGAGCCACGCCTGCGAGCATGAGCGTGTTTGTGAGCGCAGGTCTCAAGACCATCCAGACGGGCGCGCGTCTTGAATATGACTCGCCCAAATCCCCACGCACAACATTTGTGAGCCAGCGCATGTAACGAACTGCGAGCGGCTGGTCCAGCCCATAGGTCTGGCGCAGGCGCTCAATCGTCTCCTCCTTCACGGAAGGATCGTTACTCAGAGACGTTAAGGCGTCACCTCCGGTCGCCGCCAGAAGGGCGAACGTCAGCATGGAGACGATCAACAGGACGATGATTCCCTGAAGCGATCTTGAGAGTAAGAGTTTGAGCACAATCTTGTTCTCGAAAATTTGATGACCTAAAATTGTTGATAGTCATCAATTGCCACTAGCACAAGCCT
>Ga0182001_10000285_pt1 | contig 10876 bp, 10 predicted proteins | sample BulsoiFelSFmetaG_FD_120485 | JGI IMG/M metagenome (GOLD analysis project Ga0182001, IMG submission 120485) | Bulk soil microbial communities from Mexico - San Felipe (SF) metaG | ecosystem: Environmental > Terrestrial > Soil > Agricultural land | place: Mexico: San Luis Potosi | collected... | reverse complement strand
GAACGCCATCAAGTTTTCGCAGGACGAGGGACGAGTGCGCGTCACTTGCGAATCGGACGAGCATGTGGCGCGCATTATCGTCGAGGACGAAGGGCACGGCATCACGCCGGAATTTCTCCCGCATGTTTTCGAGCGTTTCCGGCAGGAGGACAGTTCGAAGACCAGAGCGCATGGCGGGCTGGGCATTGGCCTCGCACTCGTCAAAAGTTTTATAGAGGCGCACGGTGGGCGCGTTGAGGTTGAAAGCGCGGGCGCGCGGCGCGGCAGCCGCTTCACTATTTATCTACCACGCTTCGGCGCGGAGGCGCGAAATAAAGAATCGGTGGCAAAAAGGAGCGATGGGGCAAGCGAGTCGCAGCCTGTCAAGCTTCTCCTGGTAGAAGATTCGCCCGACACTTTAGAGATGTTGCAGCGGGCGCTCACGCGAAGGGGGTTTAGCGTGACAGCTTGCCCTTCAGCCGCAGAAGCGTTGCGGGCTGTTGCAAACAAGAGCTTTGATGTCATCGTCTCCGACATCGGAATGCCCGAAGTGGATGGCTACGAATTAATTCACCGTCTGCGTCGTCTTCCGCAGATGACCGGTGTTCCGGCAATAGCTGTCTCCGGCTATGCGTCTCGCAAGGAGATTGATGCGGCGCTTGCCGCAGGCTTTGACTCGCACGTCGCCAAGCCGGTTGACCCGGACGAACTGGCTGCGGAGATCAGAAAAGCAAGGATGAAGGCGGAAGGATGAAGGATGAAAGAAAAGCAGAAACGTAATCAGCTAATCTTTCATCCTTCATCCTTCATCCTTCCGCCTTGCTTTTCAAATCGCGCGGTTTGAGCTAAATTACGGCGAACACAAAAATTCTAATGGTCCGCGTCTTCCGTCCAGCGTTTTGAAGAGGGTTACCCCAATGCAAGTAATTCAGAGTCCTCCGCCTGTTGATCGCTTCGCAGCCATGTACGAGATGCCGTCGCTCAATCATTTCTCTTCGAGCGGCAAGAATTCGTCTGACCCGAACATCCTGACGGCGAAGGATCAGGCTGTTGAGGAGAAGGCGGCGAGGCCGCGCGCTTTGGTGGTTGACGATGCGCCGGACGTGACAGAGATGATCGCCATGTTTCTTGAGCACGCGGGCTACGATACTGTGATGGCTTTCTCCGCCCCCGAAGCTCTCGAAGTCGTGCAGCAGAGACATTTCGATGTCATCGTCTCGGACATAGGCATGCCCGGAATGAACGGCTATGATTTGGCCGTCGCCCTGCGCGCCATGCCTGAGTATAGCAGCACCCCGATGGTGGCTGTCACGGGCTTCTCGATGTACGACGACCGCGGGCGCGCTCTCGAATCGGGCTTCAACGCGCACATGACCAAGCCCATCAATCCCATGAAACTCCTCGATCTGATTAAGAGCCTAACGGAAGGATGAGAAAAGTTGGCAGTTCGCAGTTGGCAGTTGGCAGTTTCTTTAGGGCTGATGAGTTTTGAGCTTTGCTGAAAACCATTTACCTCATTGAGCTAATAACAACTGCCCACTGCCCACTGCCTACTGCCAACTGCTTTTTATGGATAACGTTGAGGTTGAGGCAAGGGGACGTGTCGGGGGCAGTAGGAGAGAGGCGCTCATACAGGCTGCGCTCCTCATCTTCGGCGCGGTCACAATCGGCTTAATCTTTCGCAGGCTGCAATACGCCAACCAAGCCGTCTGCTGCGGTGATTACGACGGCTACTATCACATCAAGTGGAGTCGCCTGCTCTGGGAAGGAATGAGACAGGGACATTTTCCGCCGACATTCAATTGGCTTCCTTTGACCACGCTCAATCCGAAAGATTATGTAGATCATCATCTCTTCTTCCACTTCTTGCAGATTCCGTTCACTTGGTTCGGCGACCTGCGCGCGGGCGCGAAAGCCGCAGCATGGCTCTATGCAACTCTTGCGGTTCTCTCTTGCTACTGGTTTATCTTGCGTTACCGCATCCGCTACCCGCTCGTCTGGTTGGTTGCGCTGCTGGCCTGCTCCGCGCCATTTCTCTATCGCATGAATATGGCGAAAGCGCCGCCCATCGCCATCATCTACACGGTACTCGGAATCTATCTGCTCTTTCAGAAAAGATACCTGCTGCTGCTGCCCCTGATGTTTATCTTCGTCTGGACCTACAGCCTTTTTATCATCTTGTTCGGGATGGCTATTATCTGGACCTGCGTGATTGGTTGGACCGAGCGGCGATTCGAGTGGCGGCCTGTGGCCTGGACTTTTATCGGAATGGCGGCGGGTCTCATCATCAATCCTTACTTCCCGAAAAATATTTGGCTCTTCATTGAGCATGTTCGGATTAAATTAGCGCCCACAGCTTTTGCTACGGCAGTCGGGCAAGAATGGTATCCGTATGAGAGCTGGTACTTCCTTATCAACTGCGCGATTGCTTTCGCAGCAATGGTCGTCGGCTATGTGGCGTATGATTGGTCGGACAAAAAACGAGCCGCGCGCCCACTCTTCCTTCTCTTCTTCTCAACGACCTTAATGATCGCCAGCTTTGGGGAACGCCGTTGGGTGGAATACTGGCCGCCCTTTGCCATCCTCTTTGCGGCTTTCAGTTTGCAACCGCTGCTCGAAGGCGTCCGCGCCCGTTTCGCTGTCCGCTTGCCGGGCGACGTGATGGATGATTTGGAGCCGTTCTTGGACAGGCACGAGCCGCATGCCGAAGTTGAAAGCGAGCGGCGCAAAAATTTCTGGACGGAGCTTGAGATAGCGGGCACGGGCATCCTGCTTGGCCTGATGAGCTATTTTATCCTCAAGCAGATAGTTTATCCAAAGACCGGAAGCCCGCGTCTTCAGGTGATCGTAAATCTCATAGACATTGCAGTCGTCGCCATTGGCCTCATGATTTTCTGCGGCTATATTTTCTGGCGACAGAGCGTGATGAAAACTTTTGCGGTCGCTGCGGTCGCCGCAATGATTATTATCCTGAACTTCAACATCCACGAGACCGGAAAAGAGATTGCCGGGGACGCTGGGCCTGATCGCTACGAAGCTTCGATGGCCTGGATTCGTGAGAACGTGCCACAGGGCGAGATGGTCTTCAACACGGACTGGGATGATTTCCCCAAGATGTTCTACTACGACACGCGGCACACTTACGTCTCAGGGCTTGACCCGACCTACTTGCTCGACAGGGACAATCAACTCAAGCGCGATCCCTCGCTGGCCGAACTTTTCAAAAAGATAACACTCGGCGAGGAGAATGACCCTGCTCCACTGATCCGCGACAAGTTCGGCGCGCGTTACGTCTTCTCGGACAATGAAGAGGTTCACGAAAACTTCATCGGCAAAGCTTTAGACAGCGGCTGGTTCGACGAGGTTCACATCTACACCTTCGAGCGCAAGGATGGTCACCCTCTGACTCAAAGTGAGATGGCGACAATCAAGCAAGGCGCGCCTGCGGAGCTCAACAACTGGATTGTGATTAGCGGTGGCCGCCGCATGGTCTCAGGCGCAACCAAAGATTTCGTCTGCGCGGACGTGAATGGATTGTGCGATCAATTCTTCGTCAATAAGGATTTGGACAGCACAGTCCTGCGCATGCGCGACCAGAAGGGACAACCACCGCCCGAAGCTCAGGATGAAGGAGATCAAGGAGATGAAGGCGATGAGGGCGGTGATGACGAAGGGAACCAGTGAGAGTTTGTGAAGTGAGCACAATCAAACTATGTTGAGATTAATAAATTGCCACTAGCTTCAGCTAGTGGTGATGTTGAATAAGAAACTATTTGGCTTTGGCCAAATCTGAGAGTATCTGAGGCTGAAGCCAAGAGGAAAAACTTCTTTCTAAATTCGGCTTAAGCCTTTTCTCTTTTCTCAACGTTGTCCACTAGCTGAAGCTAGTGGCAATTTATAAAACACCTGCTAAAGCTAGAGTAGAGTCGAGGCTGCGACAAGGACTGATTTAAATACCTTGCTCTGCTCTCTTTCATGCTCTGAAGTTTGCGATGCCTGTCCACGTTTGCGCGCATAATCTTTGATGTAATCTTTCATCTTGAACTGCACCCAGCTCATCCCGTAACGCTTGGCCTCTTTCATCGCCTCGTCCAGAGTCCAGCCATCGTGCGAGATGCGATAGCAGGCGATGATCGTGCCGGTGCGGTCTTTGCCGTGATTGCAGTGGATGAAGACAGGCCAGTTCTTTGTGTTGTTGATGAGCGCAAGAATCTTCTCCACCTTCTCGTCGCTCGGGCGTCCCAATCCATCCATTGGGACATTGAAATAGTTGAGCTTTGCCGCGCGCACATCCCTCTCTTCCGCCTCAGTGCCTTCGTCCGCGCCTCGCAGGTTGATGACAGTTTTGACGCCCAACTCTTTGAGCTTCTGGATTCCGCCTTCGCGCGGCTGCGCGCCCCGATAGAGATTTTGGTTGACTTGATGAAAGTTAGGCAGGGCTTCCTTTTCGGGAACGCTCGAAGGCGCGCTCATGCCTAAAATGAGCACCAGAAGTGGGCCAGCAATCACTCTTAATCTGTCGTGTCGAAGCATTAACCTTGTGCCGTCGCCTCCTCTGCGACCTTTGGTGCGGCGAGCACTCGCTCTAGCGCAGAACTGAGCATGCTCAAGCCCCGTTCGCCTGCGGCGAAACTCTTGAGCTTGCCTTCGGCGTCGAACAGGTAATAAGCAGGCACGTACCCGTGCTCGTTATGAAAAGCATCGCGCAGCTTGTGCTGGTTATCCACAGCGCAAGGCTCCGTGATGTTGTACTTGGCTATGGCTTCGCGCACGGACTCAACATCAGTGTCCGCTTCGTAGCGCGGCATGTGAACGGCTATCACGCGCAGGCCGTCCGCCGCGTTTTGGTCGCGCCATTCGCCGACGCGCGACATGTTATCTTTACAGATATGACAACTGACAGACCAGAAGTGAACGAGCGTCGGGCGGCCTTTCGACTCATTTTCGGCATGAGCCTGCGTGCCGCCGAACCACTCTGTCGCCCCGTCCAACTTCGGCATCTCTGTCCCGATTCTCATTGGCATAGCTTTAACCTCAGTGACAAGTGACAAGTGACAAGTGACGAGTAAAAAGCATTCTTGCTTGTCACTCGTCACTCTTAACTCGTCACTGCTTTTACGCTTTAATCGTTTCCTGTCCGGGCTTCCATTCCGCCTGGCAGAGTCCGCCGGTCTGTAGAGCCTGAATGACGCGCAGCGTCTCTTCGGCTGAACGTCCAATGTTCAGATCGTGAATCACCTTGTAACGAAGGACTCCTTCGGGGTCAATCACGAAGAGGCCGCGAAGCGCGATACCTTTGTCTTCGATTAACACGCCGTAATCGCGCGCGACCTGCTTGGTCGAATCCGACGCGAGTGGGTATTTGAGATCGGCGACGCCGCCTTTGTCGCGCGGCGTGTTAATCCACGCGCGGTGCGAATAAACGGAGTCTGTCGAGACGCCTATGATGTCCGCGCCGATGCCCTGAAAGTCTTCGTAACGGTCGCTGAACGCGGTCAACTCCGTCGGGCAGACGAACGTGAAATCCAACGGGTAGAACAAGAGCACGAGCCATTGACCTTTATAGTCGGAGAGCTTGACGTTCTCGTTCAGTTTCTCAAGATTCTTGGTCGAAGCCATATCGAAATCCGGCGTGGGTTGTCCGACCATAGCTTTTTCGGTTGCTGTTGCTGTCGCTTGCATAATTCTCCATCCCTCTTCTCTTATTCGATTCTTGACACGCGCGGAATCCTAGAGCTAATCGTCCGCGCGCGCTTTTTTAATTTCAAAAATCACACACAGGACTGCCGGTTCAATCACGGCAATCGGGGCACAAGCCACGAAGCGTCAGGTGAATCGTCTCGGGCTTAAAGCGCGTCTTGCGCACAGCCGCGCGCACCATCTCGCTCGTCACGGTCAGGTCAAAATCAACCAGCTTCCCGCACTGAGTGCAGAGCGCGTGGTCATGCCTGTCCATTTCGCGGTCGTAGCGGCTCGCGCCGTTGCCGAAGCTGATCTCGTTGACCAGTCCGGCCTCTTTCAAATATTTCAGCGAGTTATAGACGGTCGCATAGCTGATCGAAGGCAGACGACGGCGCGCAGCCTCGTAAATCTCGCAGGCCGTCAAGTGATTCTCGCTCTCGCGGATGACCTGCAAGACAGCCTCGCGCTGCTTCGTCAACGTCTTTCCGCTTCCCTGATCTCCGCCACCTGTTTTCATAATCGTTTAAGTTGGAATTAGAATAATTCTAAATTGGAGGTTTGTCAAGCAGAGAAATTGTAGGGGCAGGGCTAGTCCCTGCCCGCGTTCGTATTGATGAGTAAGCGGGCAGGGACTAGCCCTGCCCCTACAAGTTTTTTACAGTTTCGGATGTTGTTCGACGAACTCAATCAACGCGCCGACGTAATCCGTGAAGGGCGGGCAATGGATGCCGTGCGTTTCGAGAATCTCTCGCGCATGAGTCGTGTCGTATGTCTGGTTGAGAAAGAAATAGGGAACGCCCGCATGCGGCAGTCCTGTAATCATCGGAGAGAAAGGCAGAGCGAGAGTTGAGCGCACGATTTTCCCGGGGACAGTGATGCGAGAGCCGCGCCCGATCATAGTCCTGGCGATGGCTTCGAAGAGATCATGCGTCGTCAAGGGATTCGGGTCTGCAATCTGAAGGGTCGCGCCGACCGCGCGCTCGTCCCTTGTGATCGCCGCCATTGCCTCAACCACGAAGTCAACGGGCACAAGGTTGAGCGTGACATTTTCATTGCCGATGTTGACGAGCGAGAGAAGCGAAGGCTGCTTGCGCAGATAATGAATCAGATAATAGATGCCGTCGTACTTGGCCGTTTCGCCCGTGCGCGAATCGCCGCAGACGACCGATGGGCGATGAATCGTCACGGGCAATTCTCGTTTGAGCGCATCAACTTCCATTTCGGCTAAATACTTCGTCTCTTCATAGAAATTGCGGAAACCTTTGTCGTGACCAAGCTCTGTTTCGAGAATTACTCCGGTGCGAAGACCCGCGATATAACAGGTCGAGACGTAATGGTAGCGACGCAAACGAGGCAGCATGAGCGCGAAACGGTTAACGTTGCGCGTGCCCTCGACGTTGACGAGCATCGCAGGCTCGCGCTTGACCGCCAGGTCATAAATCGCCGCGAGATGAAAGAGAATCGTTGTCTCTTGTCTGGCTGTCTCAAGCTCCTGCGGCGCGATGCCTAAATCTTCTCGCGTGATGTCGCCTTCGACGAGACGAAAATTGTTCGGTGACGAGCCGGTATCGTTTGCGATGCGCGCCACCTCCGCGCGCGCACGCTCCATGAACGCAGGTTGGACCAGCAGCAGAAAGCGCGCGCCTTCCATCGCCAGACGCTTGACCAATCGCCCGGCGATGAAGCCTGGAAAGCCCGTTAGAAAGATTGTTTCGTCTAAAGCCATCTATTTTGAACTATGAGCTGCGAGTTGACCCGCATCAATTCCTAATTGCGCGAGTTTTCTCTGAAAGCCTTCGGGCGTATTCAGCGTATGAAGAAACGAGCCGTCGTCACGACGATAAGAGATTAGTCCGCCGCCTTCAAACTCGACGACCAGCACAGTGTCCTTCGCAGCCTCGACCTTGAATTCATGCGCCTCAACCTCGTCTCCTAAAATATCTTGCGGGCGCAGAGCATCGCTTGCTCCGTGCAAGATGAATCTCCCCGGGCAATTGCGAATAGGTCGCCAAGCGCGGGCTTTCATTAATTTATCGAAAGTCATCTCACTACGAAGATGCGCTGACAAGCTCGACAAGTGTTCGCACGCCCGCGCCCGTCGAGCCTTTCGGCGCAAAGGGTTGAGCCTCGTCGAGCCAGGATGTGCCAGCAATATCCAGATGCACCCAGGGCGTGTCGCCCGCGAATTTACTCAAGAGCAGAGCGGCGGCTGTCGCGTCGGGGCGTCCGCCATAATTTTTAAAATCCGCAATCGCGCTCTCAATCGGCTTCTTGTAATCATCGCTGACCGGCATGCGCCAAGCGGGTTCGCCCGCGCGCAGCGCAGCCTCTTCAACGCGCTTTGCCCATTCATCATTGTTGCTGAAAAGACCGGCTCGATGATCGCCGAGCGCGACAATGATAGAGCCTGTCAGCGTTGCCAGATCAACGATGCGCGACGCCCCCAATTGTTTCGCATAAGCGATGCCGTCCGATAGGACCAGGCGGCCTTCGGCATCCGTGTCCACGACTTCAATCGTGTAACCGGCGAGCGTCCTGATCACATCACCCGGTTTGATGGCCTTGCCCGAAGGCATATTCTCGGCTGCGGGAACGATGGCGACGAGGCGACGATTCAACTTAAGCCCAGCGATGGCGCGCAACGCGCCGAGGGCTGCTGCGCCACCGGCCATGTCGGTCTTCATCTCGTACATGTCGAGGCCGTGCTTGATGGAGATGCCGCCCGTGTCAAACGTGATGCCCTTGCCAACAAAAGCCCATAGCTCGTCATCAATGCTTGCGCCTTCAGGCTCGTAGCGAATAACTATCAACGCGGGCGGTTCATCAGAACCTTTGCCCACACCCCAGAGGCCGCCCATGCCGCGCTTTTCTATCTCGGCAGCAGAAAGCGTTTCAACCTTCAGCCCGAACTCTGCGGCCATCTCTGCGGCACGGCGCGCAAACTCTCGCGGCGGCAGACTCGCGCCCGGCTCGTCCGCCAGAGCACGCGTCCAGTTGACGGACTCCGCGACGATGCGCCCGCGCTCCGTTGCCGAGCGGAAAGAGTCGCTTCCACCGGATACGATGAGCGTCACCTTTTCTAGTTGCGCCGCAGTCTCTTCACGGCGTTGATAGAAACCGTTTTCGTAAAGCCCCAGAGTCGCGCCTTCAACGATGGCGCGTGCCGTCCGCTCTTCATTGGCAACCCGCGGAAGAACGAAATAGAGATGCTTAGCTTTTGCTGAGTGCGCCGAGCGCACGGCGGTCGCGGCTGCTTTGGAGAATGTCGAAGGATTACTGTCCTTGCTTTCTCCGCAGCCTAAGAGAATAAGATTGCCCGCTGCTTTTAGCTCAGCATCGTGGAGCACGAATGAGCTTTCAGCCTCTCCTTTGAATTCACCATCGCGCAGGACTCTCTCAATTGCTTCAAGCACATCGCCCGTCGCGCCTGAAAGCTGCGCTTCATTTTCAAAGACACAGAGAGCAACTGTCTCGCCTACTGTGAGACGCGGCAACTCCGCCTTCAACTCGAATTTCAGATTGTTTCGATTTGCCATAAGTAGATAATAGAGGCTCGTATCAATCATAAATTGGCGTGCCCCGTAAGGGCTGAGTATAATGCAGCCTTTCAGATTCATCCTAACTGCTGAAACCGGGTCTGCGGCTTGCGCCTGAGAAGATTTAACGTCTTTCTGTAGTTTACTAGCGTGTCGCGCATCGCTTCTCGTCACGTAAAGAGATCGTCCCGCAGACGGACGGGAGAATTAAGAGGGTGAATTAGTTGGCAGTGAGCAGTGGGCAGTTGGCAGTTGGCAGAGAGTTAAAGAATAACGAGTTGAATGCTTAACTGATAACCCACAACTTTAACGAGCTACAGCTTACTGCCAACTGCCCACTGCCCACTGCCAACTTCTTTTTATGTTTTACGATGAATCGCCAAACGGCCCAAGGCGTGAGGCCATAGAGTTGTTCAGGCGCGCGTATGAGGCGCAGGTCGCCGAAGAGTATGAAGCGGCGATAGAGCTTTACAAGCGTTCGCTTGCTGTCTATCCGACCGCCGAGGCGCATACTTTTCTGGGCTGGGTCTATAGTTTTCAGGAGCGTTACGACGACGCGATTGAAGAGTGCCTGGAGGCGATTCGCGTTGACCCGACGTTCGGCAACCCTTACAACGACATCGGCAGCTACCTGGTGGCGAAAGGCAATCTCTATGATTGTGTGAAGTGGTTCAAGCGTGCGCTGGCCGCGACACGTTACGAATCTTACGCCTTCCCGCACATGAACTTGGGGCGTGTCTTTGAACAGCGCGGATACCTGCTCAAAGCCGCGCGCCACTACGCCCTCGCGCTCAAACAAAATCCGCATTACACGCAGGCCATAATGGCTATGCGCCGCTTGCAAGGGAAGTTGAATTAGTCAGTGGTCAGTAATCAGTGGTCAGTGGTCAGTTGCTTTAGGGTTGGCGAAGTGAGTGCTTTACTAATAGCTATTAACTTGTCGAGCTAATACAAACAACTGACCACTGACCACCGACTACTGACCACTGACCACTGTTATCGGCATTTTCTTTCGATCCTCGTCAACGGCGACGTAAACGACTTCGGCTTCGGTGACGCGGACTGGACCTTCGGCGCGCGTCGGACGTTCGGCTTCGACGATGACGCGGATGGTGATTGATGTTGTCCCGATGCGAACGGTCTCGGCGTAGAAGCTGACGAGGTCGCCGACAAAGACGGGCTGGTGAAACTTGACTTCGCGCATGGCGACCGTGACGAAGCGCTCCATCTTGGTGCGACGATGCGCTTCGACCGCGCCCGCAATGTCAATGTAGCTCAGGATGATGCCGCCGAAAATTGTGCCCTGCGAGTTGGTGTCGCGCGGCAAGAGCACGATGCGGATTGCTGGATCGGTATAAGAATTCATATGTTAGTGAAAAGTGAATAGTGAAAAGTGAATAGTGAAAACGTGTTCCTAACTTTTCACTATTCACTTTTCACTATTCACTAAATATTTTGCTCCGCCCACTCTTTAATAACTCGCTTCATCTCGTCGAGCCGCCCTTCAAAGAAGTGGTCTGCGTTCTCTATGATCTCAAGGCGCGCGTGTGCATCTTTGGGTAGCGAAGCGACGAGAGCGCGCAGGTTCTCGACTTTTCCGAATTCGTCTCGGTCGCCGTGAACGAAGAGAATCGGTTTATGGCACGAGCGCAAGAAAGAAAAGTCATACTTGTCAACGG
>Ga0182001_10000284_pt1 | contig 10894 bp, 6 predicted proteins | sample BulsoiFelSFmetaG_FD_120485 | JGI IMG/M metagenome (GOLD analysis project Ga0182001, IMG submission 120485) | Bulk soil microbial communities from Mexico - San Felipe (SF) metaG | ecosystem: Environmental > Terrestrial > Soil > Agricultural land | place: Mexico: San Luis Potosi | collected... | reverse complement strand
TTGAAGATGCCTATCTGCCCGCGCTCGGGCAGCTCTTTGACGAAGCGCCAGAGGTAATCATGCTTGAGTTCCTTGTCAGCCGGACGCTTGAAGTTCGTGACCTTACAGGCTTGCGGGTCAACGCCGGACATGACGTGCTTGATCGTGCCGTCCTTGCCCGCGCCATCCATCGCCTGAAAGATTAAAAGAAGAGCGCGGCGGCCTTCGGCCAACAACTTATCCTGCAAGACGGCGAGCACTTCGCAGTCCGCGCGCATGCGCTCGCGCGCCTCTTCTTCGCTTCGGAAGTTGCCGGTCGAGGCAGTCTCGTAATCCTTGAGACGCACCTTCTCGCCGAGCGGTGGAATGGAATAATGATGCTTCAATGTTCTATGAGCTATGATTGACTCCTTCGTGGCGTTTATTGCCCGCCAGCTTTGCCACTCATCAAGCGGCTTATTCAACTGCATACACGACGGGCACTCGCTATGAATCCTGCGCCTCGTCAGAGTATAAAACTCTTGCGCTCCATTATACTCTGACATAAGATGCGTGTGTTCTAAATGAATCTGGGACAAGCCTCTCCCGCTATTCTTAAAGCAGCTCAGGGCCAGCTTCGCCGCATGGCATTCAATGGCAGTTCGCGCGCACGCCATTTCGACTTACACGACGGCGATCCCCAACGCCGTCCAGAATGAACTCTTGACCGCATAAAGAGTTCACATTGCTGCTTCATCACGCCCGGAAGAGAAGCAGGACTTGGACTGCGCCGCAGTTCAGGCCGCGCGCTGAAGACGCTTTTCAGGCTGAAGAATGAGGTCGGGAAATGACCTATGAATAAGAGTGATGTGCGAGCTTATGAGTTCGGCCCCTTCCGCCTGGATGCCAATGATCGTGTTCTCCTGCGCGGCGACACCGCCGTTCACTTAACCGAGAAAGTCTTCAATATTCTTTTACTGCTTGTCGAAAGAGGCGGCCACCTCGTTACCAAAGAGGAGTTGATGGAACAGGTCTGGCCCGACATCGCTGTCGAAGAAAATAATTTAACTGTCAGCATGTCCGCCCTGCGCAAAGCATTAGGCGAGAAACAGGAAGGCGGGCAGTACATTGAAACCGTTTCAAAACGCGGCTACCGCCTCATAGCCAACGTGCGCGAGTTGAAAGATGAGCGGGTCAGCTCACCTGCGAAAGAGCGTGACGCATACGCTCTCGCAGGTCTCTCGCAGGCAGCGTCCACGACTTTGGCTGTGCTGCCATTGCTGAATGTGAGCGAAGACCCGAATCTGGAATATCTCTCAGATGGCATAACCGAGAGCATCGTCAACGCGCTCTCGAAATTACCCCAGCTTAAAGTTCTGGCTCGCAGCACTATGTTCCGCTTCAAAGGCGCAGACCTTGACCCGCTGGCGGTCGGTCGCCAGTTAGACACTCACGCCCTCCTGACAGGAAGAATTTTGCAAATTAACGAAGAGCTAATCATCAAGCTTGAGCTGCTCAATATCAAAGAGGGCACACAAATCTGGGGCGAGCAGTATAAGCGAAAGACGACGGACATCTTCGAGCTGCAAGAAGAGATTTCGCAAGAGGTCTCAGAGAAGCTCAAGCTGCGCTTGACGGGCGAGCAGCGTAAACAATTGACCAAGCGTTACACAGAAGATATAGAGGCTTATCATCTCTACCTGAAAGGACGCTATTGCTGGAACAAAAGGACAGGCGAAGCTCTCAAAATGGCGATAGAGTTCTTTCAACAGGCCATCGCCAAAGATCAGGATTACGCTCTGGCTTATACAGGTCTCGCCGATTGCTACGCCATCATCGCCTTCTACAGCAATATTCCGCCAAAGCCCGCCTTTGAAGAAGCACAGAAAGCGACCGCCAAGGCCCTTGAGATTGATGACACGTTGGCCGCCGCTCACGCCTCTCTCGGATTTATCAAAGAGTATTACGAATGGGATTGGGTCGGAGCGGGTGAAGAGTACAGAAAAGCGATTGAGCTGAACCCGAACTATGCGACGGCTTATCAATGGTATGGAATGTATTTTATGAAGCTGGGCCAGTTCGAGAGAGCGCGCAGGGAACTAAAACGAGGTTTGCAAGTTGACCCGCGCTCTTTCATCATCAACGCCGATTTGGGCCTGCCTTTCCACTTCAAAGGGCAATACAGGGAAGCCATAGAGCAGTATCAGAAAGTATTGGAGATAGATCAGGATTTCATCTGGGCCAGGTTCTTTCTCGGATGGGCTTATGAATCCAACGGGAGTTTCGCTGAAGCAATCGCCGAGTTTCAAAAGGCAAAATTAATAGACGAGAGACCGGAAGTCTCCGCCATGATCGCACACACCTATGCAGTCTCAGGGCAAAGAGATAAAGCGATCAGTATTCTCGACAGCCTGGTGGAGCAGTCAAAGCATTACTACATCTCACCCTACTACATAGCACAGGTCTTTGCCGGACTCGATGCTAAAGAGCAAGCTTTCAAATGGCTTGAGAGGGCTTACAGCGACCGCAACGAATGGCTGGTCTGGCTCAATGTTGATACGAGGTTTGATTCTCTGCGCGGAGACCCAAGATTCTCAAAGCTATTAAAGCGCATCGGGTTCTCGACTACTTCAATTGAGAGCGATGCGCGCCAGCAGCCCTTGACTGCGCCGCCGGATAATCCAGGCAACGACCTGAACTTTTGTCTTACGCGCGCTCTGCTCGGGCTGGCTTATTTGGAGAAAGGACTCTTTGAAGAAGCAATCACTGAACTACAAAAGACGCTTGCCATTATCAATAACAGGGAAATATCGGCTTTGCTGGGTTATGCATTTGCCGTTTCCGGCAGAAGCGATGAAGCGCGGAGGACGCTCGAAGAACTCGAAGCAATGGCTGTGCAAGGAGACGTTGACCCGGCTCTCATCGCGCTCATCTATACCGGATTAAAAGAGAAGGATCGAGCCTTTGAATATTTGGAAAAGGCTTATGAAAATCGCTCCGCCTGGCTGGCTTTGCTCAATGTCTCACCCCTCTTCGAAAGCTTGCGCTGAGATCGTCGTTTCTCCGTCCTGCTGCGGTGACTCGGGCATGTGGATAAAGCTATGAAGGCTACTGTTGATCTTTAATGACGAAAGCCCCGGGCAACGATAATCACGTCACGAAAACTTCGGCTTAGCCGCTCTCTCTGCTCAAGCGTGGACTGTTAAGAGGTTTTATAAGTTCATTGTATCCGTGACGCGCTCGCGTCGCGCGACACCAGTATTATATGCGGCTTCTTCGACGGCGCGCGCGACCAATTCAGCGACTCTCTTATCAAAGACCGAGGGGATGATGTATTCAGGGTGAAGCTCCGACTCGGAGATTGTTCCGGCGATGGCGTGCGCGGCGGCGACTTTCATCTCTTCGTTGATGCGAGAGGCGCGACACGCTAGCGCGCCGCGAAAGATGCCTGGGAAACAGAGGACGTTGTTAATCTGGTTCGGATAGTCAGACCGGCCTGTCGCCATCACAGCCACATAGGGTTCGGCCTCCTCCGGCATAATCTCCGGCGTCGGGTTCGCCATCGCAAAGACGATTGGCTTCTCCGCCATCTTCTGTAAATCATCCGCATTGATGACGCCCGGCACAGACAGTCCCATGAAAACATCCGCGCCCTTAATCACATCATGCACAGTTCCCTGCTCGTTGTCCGGGTTGCTGTTTCGCGCGTACCAATCCTTGACCCAGTTCATGCCTCCCGTACGCCCGCGATAGAGCGCGCCATGTTGGTCGCAGCCGATGATGTTCTTGACGCCCGCCGCCATGATGATCTTCGAGCAGGCCACGCCCGCAGCGCCGACGCCGTTGACGACGACCTTCACATCCTCCATCCGCTTGCCGACGAGCTTCAGGGCGTTGATGAGCGCCGCGAGGACGACGACAGCCGTGCCGTGCTGATCGTCGTGAAAGACAGGAATGTCTAATTCTTCCTTCAAGCGTTCTTCAATCTCGAAACAGCGCGGAGCCGAAATGTCTTCGAGGTTGATTCCACCAAAGGCTGTCGCAATATTTTTGACAGTCCGCACAATCTCGTCAGGGTCTTTCGTGCTCAAACAAATAGGAAACGCGTCAATGCCCGCGAACTCTTTGAAGAGCATCGCCTTGCCTTCCATCACTGGCATCGCCGCCGCTGGGCCAATATCGCCGAGTCCCAGGACAGCCGTTCCATCCGTGACGATGGCGACGGTGTTCTTCTTAATGGTCAGAGTGAAAGCCTTTTCGGGGTCGCGGTGAATGGCTTCGCAGATGCGCGCGACACCGGGCGTGTAGGCCATCGAAAGGTCATCGCGCGTCTTGAGCGGCGCTTTTGACGTGACCTCGATCTTACCGCCGATGTGCATCAGGAAGACGCGGTCAGAGACATTGATGACCTCTATGCCATCAATGTCGCGCACGGCCTTGACAATCTCCTGGCCGTGCTCGTTGGAGCGCGCGTTGACCGAGATGTCGCGGATGATGAAGTCCGGGCTGACGCTGACGATGTCTATTGCGCCGATGTCGCCTCCGGCGCGTCCGATGGCTGTGGTCACTTCACCGAGTGTCCCTGAGCGGCTGGACAGCTTGACCCTCAATGTCAGGCTGTAGCTGGCGCTTGGCATGATCTCCATAGCTTTCTAAGTGCGACGAATCCTTTCGAGCGTGAATCGAATTGCAAAGGTGATTTGTGCCCGAAACTCTAACGCCAAAGAAGCGCAGGGCGCAAGCGAACAGACAAAAAGAAGTGATGAGAGAGCGTCCTCACGACTCAGGCGCGCTCATCCTCTAATTCCAACAACCGCTCCATCTCCCTGAGCGCGCTCACATTTGCTCCCGCAGCCTTCGCCAATTTGAGAGAGCGCAGGCCGAGCAGACGATAAACGGCGAGCGCGTCTTTCATCTCTTGAGCATTGAGCGCGGCGAGATGCCTGCTCACGGTCGCTGCGTCTGCGCGCGCAAACGTTCCCGTCAGCGCATGCGCGGGGTCGCTCAAATAAAGATTCTCAAGCGTGCTGCGCAAGAGCGGGAGGAGAACTTCGCGCGCCCGCCCGGTAGCAAGCCCGCAGCGCGCGAGCATCTCCACAGCAATGTCGAAGAGCGCAGTCACATGTCCAGACGCCATCACAGCCGCCGCATGATAGAGCGCCTTGTCCTTCATGCTGATTGAAAAACTTTTTGCTCCGAGCGAGCGGACAAGTGAACGGGCGAGTGAGCGCGCGAGCGGGTCGCCTTCGATGCAGAAGAAAGCCGTGCTCAAGCTCTCAGCGCCGTGAACGGGGTCGCTTACGGAGGCGAGCGGGTGCAGAGAGCCGGTTGCGAAGCCGACGCGCTTGAGACTCCGTAAGACATCGGACGAGAGCGCGCCGCTTGCATGCAAGGCGACGCGCGCGCCTTCATGCTTCCCCGCCCTCTTCGTCTTCGCGCTTTCAATCATCGCGGTGATAGAGTCGGCGGTTGTTTCGATTGCGTCGTCAGGTGTTGTGATAAAGAGGATGTCGCTTTGTGGCAGGAGGTCAAGCTCGGTTTGCGAGAGTGCGAGCGTTGGCTCGCTTATTAATTTCGCGGCGCGGCGCGCGTGGGGCTTGTGTCTGGCTGCGACCGCCTCAATCCTGTAGCCGTGTGAATTGAGAGCAAGAGCGAGCGCCGTCCCCATCCGGCCTGCGCCGATGATCGAGATGCTTTGTTTCGGGGACTGCCTGGCGCGCCGCTCATCATTCTTCACTTTTACCTTCGCCCTCAAGCGGAGTCGCCCTTTTCGCTTTCAACGACTTCGACGAGCGCAGGCTCGCTCGGCAGATCGTCGAGCCATTGATTGACGCGCGCGCGCAATTCCTCGCGCGTCAGCAACCCGTATTCGCTCGCCGGAAGATGCAGGCGCACTGGCGGAGGCGTCGCCATTCTCTCAAGCGCGCTTTCGAGCAGGCGCACGTCCAAAAGCGTGAATCTGTCCGGCCCAATCCCTTGCGCGAACATCCCTGAAAGAGCGCGTGCGCGATTCGCCATCTCTTCGTCGCCATCTTTGCGCGCCAGTGCATCGAGCGCGATTGCCAGCGGCGCGTTCAGGAAAAGAAGCGTGCGACGATGCGCCGTGCGCCCGCGCTCGACTATCTCTGAGAGCGTTTGCGGCAGACGCGCGAGCTTGTAGGCCGTCGCCAGACGAAAATGGCAAGCACAGACAGGGTTTTCATCGAGAAGTTGGCGCACAGGCAAATCACACTCGGCGCGCCGCGCCTCTTCAACAAGCGCGCACGCCTCTTCCCAGTAACGCCCGTTGGTTATTTGTAACCTTGAGAGCGATTCAAATTCGCGCCATTCATCGCTGCGCATCAACTCTTCGATGGCAGTCTTGCGCGCTTCGTCGCGTCTCGTCCCGTCATGCAGGTTGACGTAATGCTCCGTGTAGCGCGAATGAAACGCGCGCCAGAGCAGGTCAAAGCGATTGACGGATTCTACATCGAAAAGGTTATGCACATCGTCGGCCAGTCCCAGCAACTCGCGCCGCGCGCTTTCAATCTCGTCAACGTGCGTCGTCTCGGCGAGTGAAAGATATGTGCGCGCGCGTTCGCGTCCCGGCAACCCCTGAACAAAGAAGCGCAGTTGCGCCAACTGCTCATGGCTGCGCGTCAGATACTCCGCCGAAGTATTGAAGACCGTAGCCACGCGCTCTAAACCTTCTTCGAGCGAGATTGTCTTCCCGAGAATCGCTTCAACAATCTCCGACGCCTTGCCAAAACTTTTGCGCACGGTCGAGACCAGATTCCAGACGCGCGTGGTCAAGGCTTCGTCAGGTAATTCGTCGAACCTCTTCAAGATGTTCTCGGCGCGCCAACTCTTCTGCCAATCTGCGAGAGCAGCACGCACTGTATCGCGCGCATCCGGCTCGTCCAGAGAGATTGGCAATGCATGCTCTGTTAAAAGCGAAGCCCATCGCGCAAGCTCTTCATTGCTCAAAGAAGGCGGTGTGCGCGCAGGCTCTGCGACGACCGATTCCTCCGGCGCTGGTTGCAATGGCTCGACAGCCGTGCCGCTGAAATCCTGTGGGACATCAATGTCGAAACGAAAGCGCGCGCTGCCTTCATCTTCAATCCTCAAAAGCGAGCCTGCGAGCGCAGAGCTGGCGAAGATCGAGAGCATGTTCTCGATGCGTTCGATGGCAGCCATCGGGTGCTGCTCGTCATAGAGCAACATGGCCGCGCCAAGCTCGCGTGCCGTCGCACCGCGACCGTCCAATGAGAGGATGAAGAGTCCTTTCAAGAGCAGCTTCGCTTGCAGACGCTGCATGATCGGAATCTGCGAGACGGCATGCTTGGCCAGATGATCGTAGGCCGCGAGCGCGTCTTTCAGTTTGTTCGAGCGGCGCAAATCCCTTTCCGTGCGGTCGAAGACTTCATCGAGGACGACGAGCGAGAGCGCCGGACGATTGACCGCGTGCGCGCCTGCGGCAGAAGCGAAAGGCAGGAATGCAAAATTGGGGACATAGAGCCTGACTGCCGGAGACATCTCCGCGATCAGAGGGTGCATTGGATAGATGGAAGCGAAACGCGGCTCGCTCCAATTAAAGCCGGGCACGAGCGTCCTCAAGGTCGTGTACAGCTCGTGCAGAACGGCGCGCGCGCTGTCGTCCTTCTGAAAGAGATGAACGTCCGTGATTTTATATAGGTGCTCCGGGTCAAGGTAATCAATCTGAAACTCGCCAGCGAGCGAGGCGTTGACGCCATCCGCGCCAGCGATGTCGTCGTCCAGAGCGAGGGCGATGAAAATGTTCTGAATCTTGGCCGTGTTCGCCAGCTCGCTCAAAAGCGGGCCGTCGTCTCGCTCGACGCGATTCTCGCGCTCAAAAGCCGTGTCAATAATGAGGACGAGCGGGGTCTCCGACATGCCCGCCGCATACGAGAGCATCTTGGACGGCTCCGTCCTCCAGGAATTCTCGTCGCCGCCGAGCGCCGTGCTCAACTCTTCGTGCAGCGTCTCGCGCATCCCGCGCTCGACGTGCGCGACCTTGTAGCGGTAGTTCAGCAGACGCCGTGCGCTCGCTGAAACGTGCGTGTCGTTGACAGTTGAGCGCAGCTCCGGGAAGGCCGCGAGCGCGCCGAAGGCCGCCAGCATATGGCTCTTGCCGACGCCGCGCAGACCCGCAAGAGCGCGCGCTGTACCTTTATTGTGTGAAAGCTCGGCCAGAGCGTCCAGCCAGCGCGCGAAGAGGTCTGAAGTGGCGTCCGTGAAAAGATAGGATTTGAGTGCTCGGGAGGGGTTTTCGGCAAAGTTCTGCAATTCGGCCAGAGCCTGAGCCTCAACCAAGTCCTTGATCTTATCCTGCGCGCGTTTCAACTGCTCTCAAATCTCCGGCAAGAAGTTTTATGATGAGGTGGCAGACTGCCATCATTGACTGTAGCACGCGCCTAATGGGGGGCGCAATAATTATAGTTTTTCGAGCGCGCTTTGCTGCTATAATGCCTGGTCAGACTTGGTCTCCCCAGAGAAAACCAGACGGTTCGTGAGAGTTTTCGTAAAAACGGGCGCAACCCTCTCGGCTCGCGTAGGCATCAAAGCCGTGCGCGCCGAAAGATAGTCCTTAAAGCCAGAGGTCAGCTTTAACTCGAACGATAGACGAGCCGCGTGCGCGTCCTCCTCAAATTATTTGAAGACGGTTTGACCTAACCCTTAAAAGAGCGTAAAGGTAAGAATAGAAAACCCCCGCTTATCCACGAGCGAGCGGCTTCTTTAACCGCCCCGGTGTTCACGTAAAGTTTTTTGGAGGCTTTTCACCATGAATAATCGCTTCTCCCGCTTCATGACGGCCACGTTGCTCGCCTTCAGTCTCTGGACGAGCGCCATCGCCGCCGTTGCGCAGCCTGCTACGCTGCCGCAACAGGACAACAAAACAACCGCGCAGCAACAGGACTCTAAAAATAAGCAAGACAAACAGACGACGACGACAGCGACGACGCCCAGCACGCCCACGGCGAGTCATGGCAAGCCGCTCGCAACGGACGAAGACCCTGCCATGATCGGCAAGCGCAAGATCAATGGCGGCTTCATCTCCTGGATGGCAGGTGGTCTTGAGAAAGAGGTCGCGCTCGGACGCCAACTCGCCGCAGAGGTGGACAGAGAAGCGAAGTTTATAGACGACCCTGTCGTCACCGAGTACATCAATCGCGTCGGCCAGAACATAGTCCTGCATTCGGACGCTAAAGTTCCTTTCACTATCAAAGTGATTGATACGGACGAGGTCAACGCCTTCGCTCTGCCGGGCGGATTTTTCTATGTCAACAAGGGATTGATCCTCGCCGCCGACAACGAAGCGGAGCTCGCGGGCGTGATGGCTCACGAGATCGCTCACGTCGCCGCGCGCCATGCGATGGAGAATCAGGCGAAGGCCACGCTCGCAGAGTATGGCTTGATGGCTGGCTCGATCTTCCTGGGCGGCGTGCCCGGACTGCTCATTAACAATGCGGGTCCGTTCGCAGCACTCTTGGGCTTCATGAAGTTCAGCCGCAACGCCGAATCAGAAGCCGACAAGCTCGGCGTGCAGTATCTCTATGCAGCAGGCTATGACCCGAACGCGCTGGCGACGATGTTCGAGAAGTTGGCTTCGCAGAACAAGAAGAAGCCGGGCACGATGTCGAAACTGTTCGCTTCGCACCCGCAGCCGCCCGAGCGTCGCGCGGCATCGCTCGCGCTCGTCGCCCGTTTTCCTGAGCGCGAAGAGTACACCATCAGCACCTCCGAGTTTCAGAGGGTCAAAGCTCGCTTGCTGAGATTGTCGAATGCCAAGGTCACAACCGCAGGCAATATCTCCGGCAGCGATGATAACGGCAGTAGCGGACGCCCGACCTTGAAGCGCCGCCAGCCGCCCGCGCCCGATGGCTCGACGCCTGATGGTACGACAGCGCCGTCCGATCAGAAGCCGAACGATCCGCCGAAATTGAAGCGCAACACTGGCGACACTTCGAGCGATCCGTCATCTACAACGCAACCTAAATCAACGCCCTAAGCGCCCTCTCCTTCGGGAAGAAGCAGAATCGAAAGGCTCTCCGGTAAATGAACCGGAGAGCCTTTCGATTTATGAGAGCCACATTCATCGCGCTTTAACTTGACATTTTTCTGAGCATTTCGGTATTCTACCCGTTCGCGTTTTAGACGCTTTTTCCAGAGAGAGTTATCTATGTCAACATACTTTCCTAGCGGCAAGGGGCTTGCCGAAAATCGCAAATGGTACGTCGTTGATGCGGCGGGGCAGACGGTCGGACGACTGGCAACGGAAGTCGCCAGCATTCTAACGGGCAAGCGTAATCCGCAGTGGACGCCATTCATGGACATGGGCGATCACGTCATCGTGATTAACGCTCGTCAGGCCATCTTCAAAGGCTCAAAGGCCGAGCAGAAGGTTTATCGTCGTCATACGCTCTATCCGGGCGGCTTGCGCGAAGTCTCCGTCACGGAGCAGTTCGAGAAGCACCCGGAGCGAGTCATTGAGCTGGCGGTCAAAGGCATGTTGCCGAAGAACAAGTTGGGCAAGGCGATGGCGAAGAAGTTGAAGGTTTACGCCGATGCCAATCACCCGCACACTGCTCAACGGCCTCAAGCGTTGACATTCAATTCCAATTCAACCCAAGGATAGAATTTAAGGCATCTGATTTAGAAGGACAGAGAAAAAGCTGTGGCTGAGATTCAATATTACGGAACAGGAAGACGCAAAAGCTCTACGGCGCGCGTCTATTTGCGACCCGGCGCGGGCGAAGTCAAGATTAACAAAAAGGCTTTCGAGCAGTATTTCCCGAACGAGACGCTGCGGATGATTATTCGTCAACCGTTGCAGTTGACCGAGACGGCCAACAAGTTTGACATTCTGGTCAACGTTGATGGCGGCGGACCTGCCGGTCAGGCCGGAGCGATTCGTCACGGCATCACGCGCGCGCTG
>Ga0182001_10000283_pt1 | contig 10894 bp, 10 predicted proteins | sample BulsoiFelSFmetaG_FD_120485 | JGI IMG/M metagenome (GOLD analysis project Ga0182001, IMG submission 120485) | Bulk soil microbial communities from Mexico - San Felipe (SF) metaG | ecosystem: Environmental > Terrestrial > Soil > Agricultural land | place: Mexico: San Luis Potosi | collected... | reverse complement strand
GCCTCACCAGTTGCGGCGTTTGTGGTCATGTTGGCGGTGGCCGCGACCCTCGGGACCATCGTGGGCATCCTGACCGCCGCTGGTGAGGAGATCGGCTGGCGTGGCTACATGCTCACCCGGCTGATCGATGCGGGGATTCCCTATCCTGTCCTGGCCAGCGGGGTGATCTGGGGTCTGTGGCACGTCCCCATCGTGCTCGGCGTGGGCTACGCCGCGGGTCCCTCCCCGGCCGCCTCGGCCGTGCTGCTGGTGGTCTTGGCCACCGCGTTCGGCGTCGTGTTCGCGCGGTTACGTCTGCAGACCGGCAGTGTCTGGCCCGCGATCGTGCTGCACGGCGCGTGGAACAGCATTATTCAGTCCGCCTTCGACGCGGCCAGGACGGGAGGCGACAACTCCCGCCTGCACGATGGAGCGTCGTGGTGGGTTGGAGAGTCGGGTGTCTTGACGGTGACCGCCATGATCATTGCCGCAGTGGTCTTCTCCCAGGCGCGCTGGGCACTTCGTCGACGACCCGACGTCGGAGATGCGACTGGCGTGGCAAGCACTGCGGATCAGCCTCAATCCCCTGGACCGACCGTCTGCGCCTATGATCGCCATCTTATTCCGTGGCGACGTGCGCTGGCGTGCCCGCTATCGCAATGTCTTGTCGATGCTTGGCCGGATTATTGATGACCTCCCCTCTCGATTAGCCATCAGCTCCGTAGTCACAAGCAACACCCCGCTACTACCTGCAATTGTCAATGGTTGGGCCTCATCCTCGGGTTCAGGTCCGAGGGTGTCCGTAGTCGTTGATCTACGAACTGATGTAAGTCAGGAGGCTCTTCGGTCCCGGGCTTTGACCGGCGGCCTGCCTGCCGCTAAACACCTGATTCTGGGTCAGAAGCTTCGGAGTCGGTTCGCCTCGGTCAGGCTCTTCAGTGCGGCGGCGGAATCACCAAACCTGCACGCTGGGCTCGTGTGGCGCGTCGACCTGGCTCAGCCCGACCACCCCAGCAGCCTGGGGCAGCCTGACGCGCCATAGTGATTGACACTGCTCCGATTAGGCGATAGAGCTGCGCCGGACGCTACTGAGCCTTACCTTATGAGTGTGCATGCAAGTACATCTGCAAGTACGTCTGCAAGTACACACCGGGCTCAGCTTCGTGGAAGAACCAAGGGCCGGGTTAGCCGACACCAGGCTCCGCGAGCTGAGTCGCCGGAGACTGCGAGCAAGGCCGGCCCCTATCCACCCCGGCACGTATGTCGGACATGGCCTGCACCGCTGCCCGTTCATAAGAAAGGAAAGCGCATGCTGAAATTCGCTCAACTCCGAAGCAAGGCCGAGATCTTTGCGGAGATCACACGCAATTACCCATGGGTCGGCGACATGCGCGGAGGTTGGGAGATTGAAAAGTTCGACTTCAAACCGCCCAGCGACAGCTGGATGGACGCTTTTAAGCCGCTGGCAACCTTCAAGCTGGAGCTGAAGAGCATGCCAGAGTTCGACAAGTTCGATGTTTGGATCTCCGGAACGACCCCGAAGGGTGATACGAAGAGGGTTACGGTGGGAACCATTGCAAAACAGGTGGAAATTGGGCGGTGCTTAAGCTAGATGGCCTGGCATGCCGTCGGCGGAGCTCGACCACGCGCTGGCCCGGGGACAACATCCCTCTCCAACTGGCGTCTGGCTCGGTGCAGTGGGCTGCCTCGCGTTTCTGATAGGTTCTATTAGTCTTGTCAGGCTGCTTGTCGTTGATTTAGATAGTCGCTGTGCGCATCGCGTGGGGTTCGATAGCCCAGCGCCGAGTGGAGCCGTTTGGTATTATAGCGGAACTCGATTGTACCGGACGCTCAACTTTGAGTGTGGCATTGAACGACTCCGCCTGTGAATTATCGAAGCACGAACCAACGCGTCCAACCGAATGACGGATGCCGAGTTGGGTGGTGGTCTCGGCAAAGGCCTGGCTGAGATACTGCGAGCCGCGATCGGTATGAAGAATAGCTCCGGGCTCGAGTGCGTAATTACGGGCGGCCATGCGCAGCGCGTCGACGGCCAGCGCAGCGCGCATGTGATCGGCGATCGCGTACCTGATGCATTCCTTTGTGCAGCAGTCAATGACCGTGGCCAGGTAAGCGAAGCCCTGCCAGGTCGGGAGATACGTGATATCACCAACGAGCTTGGTGCCCGGTGCGGCGGCGGCCCGCAAACGGCGACCTACGTCGGGTGCGAGGTCGCGGTAAGGCTGTATCTGGTTCCCCCTCTCGGCGAGACCAAATTGACCGCCCTCAAGACTGCGGACGTCCGGGGAATGCTCAACCGCATCCGCCAACAGTGCCAATGCTGCGCCTAGGGCGTGGCGGTGGCTGAGGAGGTACTGACACGCAACGTCGCGAGCTTCGCCAAACCCACCCGGCCCCGGCGGCATCGATTCCAGACCTGGAGCGTGGCTGAGGCGACGACATTCCTGGCCACAATCCGGGAACACCGATTTATGCACTATTCGCGGTCGCCATCGCGCTCGGCATGCGCGGGGCGAGGCACTCGGACTGCGCTGGGAGAACGTAGACCTGCTCGAAGGAACCATCACGATGGCGATGCAGCTGCAACGAGTGGCAGGCGAACTCCGGCACGACGAGACAAAGACCGATGACTCCACGCGGGTAGTCGCACTCCCCCGGCCCTGCGTAGGAGCACTACGGCGGCACCGAGCCCAACATGCGGCCGACCGGTTAACAGCCGGTGATCGGTGGACGGAATCAGGTCTCGTGTTCACTACACGCAAGGGCACGCCGCTGGAGCCGCAAAACATCAATCGGACGTTCGATGCCCTCGTCAAGCGGGCAGGAGTCAAGCGCATCCGTTTTCTGATCTCCGACACTCCTGTGCCACGCTGCTGTTCGCCCAGGGCGTCGATCTCCAAACAATCCAGGATCTCCTCGGACACAGCTCAATCGGCGTGACGAGCGCGATCTACGTCGACGTACTCAGGGAGATCCAGCGCGATGCGATCGACCGCCTCGGGCATCCGTTCGGACCGGACGATGAGACCGACACCTAACCCACAAGTGCGGTCAGAGCCGGTTCTTACGGGGATCAATCTCCGTGTTGTGGCTGCTCCCCGAGTTGGACTTGAACCAACAACCCTGCGATTAACAGTCGCATGCTCTGCCAATTGAGCTATCGGGGAAGGCGTCGGGTCCCACCGGCTGGGCGGGCCGACCGCGGACCACCATAGCGCACGGTGCGCCACACCGGTGCCGGTGCCCCACCCGCGGCAGACGATCCTCGACACCGGCGGCAAGCATGCGAAGTGTCCCTATGGGGCTGGCGTCACCGGGCCTGCGCGACTGCGAAGATCCGGCGGAAGGGGAACCAGGTCACCCCATCGGCTCCCGCTGGGTAGGCAGCCCGCAGCCGCGGGGCGAGCTCTTGCCGGAACGCCGTCCACTCCGCCGCCGACAGTGCCGCCCGCACCGGGCGCAGGGCAGTCCCAGTGATCCATTCGAGCACCGGGTCGGCACCGGTGAGCCGATGCAGGTAGGTGGTTTCCCACACATCCAACTCCGCAGCGTCAGGGCCCAGCACCGCCGCATATCCGGGCGGTTCCAGCACCGGGTGCGTCTCCCTGAGGTCGAGCAAGTCCCGCCAGCGGGGTTCGGCGGCAAGCCGAGCTGTCTCGGCGTGGGATGGCGCGTTGAAGTTTCCCGGCACCTGCAAGGCCATCCACCCTCCGGGGGGCAACTGCCGCATCCACTGGCGTAGCAGCTCCGCGTGATCGGGCACCCACTGCAACACAGCGTTGCAGACGATGAGACTGGTGCCGGGTGGAGGTGACCAGGTGCGGATATCACAGCACTCGGCGTGGATACCGCGCTCTCGCGCAGCCTGCACCATCTCCGGTGAGTTGTCCAACGCCATCACGGTGGCCATTGGCCACCGCTTAGCCAACAAGCGCGTGAGGGTTCCCGGCCCACAGCCCAGGTCCACCACCAGAATCGGGTCGCGGGCATTTATCCTGGCCACCAGGTCGTGGAAGGGTCGGGCCCGGTGGTCGCCGAACGCGAGGTAAGTCTCCGGATCCCACACTTCTCGTCGTGCCCTTCCTCAGCAACCCTAACTAACTCTGCGCGGCCGGCCACGGCAGGCGCACCACAACTTCGCGGACCATTGCTTCCAGCGCAGCGGGCGCGGTACCGGGTTCGGGGCGCACCTGCAGGACCAGACCGTCTCGGCCGGGCACGCGGCGCTGCACGAACCACGCTCCCCCACCGGGAAGCTGGCAGTACTGGCTGGATCGAATGGAGTTGGTGACTCGGTCGCGCACCACCTCAGGGACCTTGCCGGGTTCACGCAGGGCGAAGCGGCGCGGCGGCAGGTCGGACAGCAGCACGGCCTCCCCCACCATGCCGGTGCTGACGGCTTCGGTGACCACCAGCGCGCTGCGGTCCCACACCGCCTTGCTCATCAGATGCCAGCCGATACGGCGAGACTCGGCGCCCTCCGGCACCCACATCCCCAGGTGCGTCAGCACCAGGTTCCCCCCACCAGCCAGCTCTCCAGTGGTGACCAGGCGTTCGCCAGGTTCCAGGCGACCGGCGAATCCCGGGGGTAGCTCGGGCACCACCCCAAAGCTCCGCAACAACCGGCCCCAAACACTCACTCCTGGGACCCTACGGCCTGCTCGCGAAGTGCCCGGTAATACTGCTCAAGGGCTACCAGGTCACCGAAGAGCTGGTGGTAGACCTCCGCATCGTCCAGTGGTGAGATCCGCTGCAGCCGCGATTTGATCTCGGCGACCTGCTGCCCGACGACGGTGGCTTGTAGGCGAGCCAGCAAGCTGCCGATGTAGCGCGCGTCGTCCTCGGCGCTGCCCTTGGCTCGCAGCGTCTCGACGGCGAGCTCGGTGACCAATGATCGCGTATCGCAGTGGGCCGCGACAGCGTCGACCCACTCCGGGCCGGACATTCCCGCGGCGGTACCGCCAGCGGCCAACACCGCGGCGTGCAGCTGCGCGTAGCACGGGTGCGTGAACGCCTCAGCTGGCAGCGTGTCGTACACCGGACCGGTCATTGCGGGCTCTTGCAGCACCGCCTTGAGCACCTCACGCTGAGCCTGCAGCCGCACATCGTCGCGCGCGGGGAGGTCCGTGCCGTTCTGCGTCGACGACGTGTTCTGCGTACGCCCTCCGCGCCGTCGAGGTGCTTCACCAGCGGTTTCCCGGACCCGGCGGACCACCATCGCCTCGTCGCCCGTCCAACCGCTCAAGTGCGCCAGTTTCGTCGCGTACCGATCCCGCAGTGATGCGTCCTTGAATTGCGCGACAAACGGCACGGCCCGCCGCAGTGCGGCGACTTGGCCCTCCGCGGTATCCAAATCATGTTCAGCGAGCAGGGACCGTAACTTGAACTCCAGCAGCGGCTGACGGCGTGCCACGAGGTCTCCCAACGCGGCGTCGCCCTTGACCTGACGCAGCTCGCATGGGTCCATCCCGCCCGGTGCGATCGCGATGAAGGTCTGCGCGGCGAAGCGCTGGTCGTCATCGAACGCCTTGAGCGCGGCCTTCTGACCAGCCTCGTCACCATCGAAGATAAAGATCACTTCGCCGCTCAATGCGTCATCGTCCATGAGCATCCTGCGCAGCACGGAAATATGTTCTCCACCGAATGCCGTGCCACAGGAGGCCACCGCGGTCGGTACTCCGGCCAGGTGCATCGCCATCACGTCGGTATAGCCCTCGACCACGACGACCTGGCGGCGCCGGGCGATCTCTCGTTTGGCCAGATCCAACCCGAAGAGCACCTGCGACTTGCGATACAGCGCGGTCTCGGCGGTGTTGAGGTATTTCGCCTCGATGCGGTCGTCATCGAACAACCGCCGGGCACCGAAACCGACCACATCACCGCCGAGTTCCCGGATGGGCCACAGCAGCCTGCGGTGGAAGCGGTCCATCGGGCCGCGTTGGCCTTCCCGGGACACCCCGGCCTTGATCAGTTCGTCAACGGTGAACCCGCGGCCGAGTAGATGTTTGGTGAGCTGATCCCATCCGGAGGGGGCGAAGCCGCAGCCGAAAGTGGCCGCCGCTTCCTGGGTGAACCCGCGCTCCATGAGGAACTCACGGGCCGGCCGCGCCTGCGCAGAGCTCAGCTGCTCGGTATAAAACTCCTGGGCCAGTTTGTTGGCTTCCACCAGCCGGGATCGGGTGCCGCGGTCGCGCTGCACCGAGGAGCCACCCCCGGCGTAGGTCAGCTGGATTCCGACCCGGTCGGCCAGCCGCTCCACTGCCTCGACGAAGCCCAGGTGCTCGATCTTCATCATGAAATCGACGACGGAGCCGCCTTCACCGCAGCCGAAGCAGTGGTAAGTGCCGTGCCCAGGACGGACGTTGAACGACGGGGATTTCTCGTCGTGGAACGGGCAGAGCCCCTTGAGCGAATCAGCACCAGCCCGACGCAGCGCGACGTACTCGCCGACCACCTCGTCGATCCGGTTGCGCTCGCGGACCTCCGCGATGTCGGCGTCCCGGATGCGTCCAGCCACGGTGGCCGAGTCTATGGCCGGACCATGTCAGGAGTCCGCAGGGTGGCGTCGGCTGGCGTGCGAACGCACGGGGTCCCCGCCGGATTCCGGGCTCGCCGCCACCGAAATATCTATCCCTTGTGGGTTGTACCGAACACATCCGGTTGATTTGTAGACCGCTCTCGTTCATCTTCGGCGTGCAGCGTCGCCGCGGTGGAAATCGGTGCAGGCGGCGGATCTTCTCGGCACCATCTTGATCTGCGGCGAACTGGCAGTCAATTTTTCGTTAGTCATGAACTTGGACGCAACCTGGTCGCCTCACGCGCGGAAGAGGGGAGGCCAGCCGAAGTATTCACCCTCGACCCCTAATTCGACGGGCTATTAGGACGAGATATCACAGGCAATCGAGAAGCCCCGGACGGGCTTGTTAACACTGAACAGGAGAAAGTGACATCGTGACCAGATTTTTTACTTCACACGGAGTTAAAGTCTTGGTGGTAGCTGCCGCCACTATGGGAGGACTCCTCATCGGTGGCGTGGCGAATGCCGACACCGCCGGAGCCTCTCCGGACACCGGCACTGGGTCCCCCGTTGGCGGTCTGCTTGGCGGCACGGGTCTGGACGTAGGCGGGCTTGTCGGGCCCATTCTGGGCGGAGGGGCTGGCGGCGCGCTCGGTCTCAACCCATTAGGTTTGGTCGGGTCCGTTCTCCAGCCAATTCTGGGTGGGCTTTCCGGCGGCACGGGTGGCCTTCTCGGTGGACTGGGTGGCGCGACTGGTCTTCTCGGCGGGCAAGGGCACTGACCAGCACCTGAAGACCCGCTGGTGAGCGGGAGCCAACAGTCCATGCTCCCGCTCACCGTCTGCCCGAACGGTTCCGTGCGAGCTGAGCGATCTCGCACCGGTACGGTCGATTGACGCGGCCGCTTCCGCATGCCTACCGTCATGTGATCGACGGAGTGGAGTAAGCCGGTGTAAGCCCGGCACGGTCGCGCCACTGTGAACGGCACCTCATCTGGTTTCGTGAGTCAGACACTCCGCCGTCGTGATCACCGATAGTGGGTCGCGTCAGCCCAGGGAGGTACCATCGTGAGCGTCGTCTCCGTTCCCGCGTCAATTCCGATTCGCATCCCATTTCGGGAGATCCTCCCCTGGGGGATATTCATCGCCGTCCTCGGTCTGCTGTTGTTGTACTTCGTCGGCACTGAGCAGGGCGCGATCTCGATCATCTCGGGTCACTATGTGCACGAATTCGTGCACGATGGTAGGCACTTGCTCGGTTTTCCCTGCCACTGACGGCTACTCTGCGCACGATATGAGCTTACGGCCATGATGCGGGTGTTGCTGGTCCGCGGTATGCTATCCGGCTTGGTAGCCGGGCTGTTGGCGATGGTGTTCGCCTACATCTTCGGTGAGCCCTCGATCGGTAGCGCGATCGATTTCGAATCGGCGGTGCAGGCCAGCCGGGACGAAAGCCCGGAGCCGGAGTTGGTCAGCCGCACGGTGCAAAGCACCATCGGGCTGGCCGTCGCCGTGGAATTATACGCAGTGGCCTTCGGAGGCTTGTTCGCGCTTGCGTTCGCGATCGCGTACGGCCGCATTGGCCGGATGTCCGCGCAGGTGACAGCGGCCGTGCTCGCGATGGTTGGCTATCTCGTGGTGTACGTCGTGCCATTCCTTAAATACCCGGCCAGCCCACCATCAGTCGGCAATGCCGAGACGATCAGCGAGCGTACCGGGACATACTTCGGGATGGTGCTGCTGTCGTTGGCGTTGGCGGCGGCGGCAACCTACCTCGGCCATCGGCTCACGTCGCGTCTGAGCACCTGGAACGCCACCTTGATCGCGAGCGCGGCATTCATCGTGGCCGTCGTTTCGGCGCAATTACTGCTACCAGGCATCAACGAGGTCCCCGAGACGTTCCCAGCCACCGTGCTGTGGAACTTTCGGATCGCGTCACTGGGCACCCAGCTGGTGATGTGGGCCACCATCGGCCTGCTTTTCGGGGCGCTGGTGGTCCGCCAGCTAGAGTCCGAGAATCCCACCAAAAGCAGGGTCAGCCACGCCCCATAACCTGATTCGGGGTGACGTCACCGGGAGCGGTGCGAATCGTCCGCGCCTCGTGCCGGCTGAGAAAAGCCCACATCAGCGTGGCGGCCGCGGGTGAGTCACCGCTAGTTCTGGCTGGCCAGGCATGTCCGAGCCCGGCATAGATTACTGACTCGACATCTGTCCCAGCGGCGCAACCAGCCCATCGCTGTACCATCGCTGACCCGTCCTGCTCGGTCAGCGCCGTGCGGGAACATCCGTCCTGGGACCGCAGCCACGCCACTGCCTGCGGCACGGCCGGCAACGGCGGGTGCCCACCTGGTTTTCCGTGGAAAGGCAGTACCTGGTCTGCGGTGCCGGCGGCAAGCAAGGACGACACTGCGGCGGTGCCCGGTTGGCACGGTGACAATGGCACCGCGCCATAGGTGGCTACCGCCGCGAAAAGGGTGGGATGCGCGCACATCGTGCTGTAGGCAAGTTTGCCCCCGTTGCTGTACCCGACCAGGTACACCCGCCCGGCATCGATCGGCCACCGGCGCACCGCGTCGGTTACGATCGCGGCCACGAACGGTACGTCTGAACTCTGGTGGGAGCCCGCGAATCCACAGCAACCATGGCCGGCGTTCCATGACCGCTGCTCCCCGTCGGGTAACACCAGCACGGCCTGCCGCTGCTGGGCCAGCCCGAAGAACCCGGTTTGGCTGAGCACGACGGGCTCGGACTGGCCGCGTCCGTGCAGCACGATCAGCAGCGGTAGCCCACCGGTCGGTTGAGCCGGGACGATGGCGCGGTACGTTCGCCGGACGCCATCGACTGTCACCGTGTGCACCTCGCTGACCGGTCCAGATTCGCCCGCCGCCTGGTTGGGGACCAGCAACCGGGGGTGGCCCGGCGCGGGCAAATGTTCGACGGCAATGACGGTGATGGCCAGCACCGCAATCAGGACCAGCGCCAACAGGGTCCTCACCTGCTAGCTCAAACCAGGCACTGATCGACGGGGCCTGGCCTGATTGCCCGTGCGCCGCATGACACAGAGTATGCCCAGTTGGCACCCAGCTGGCGTTCAGGAAACCAGGCCAGCATGCGCCTATGAGTGTTCTTCGTGAGCTTCTCGCTGAGCGCGCCGCATGCCGGCCGCACCGGTGTTGCCTGGCCGACGCGCGCAGTGAGCGAGCTTTCGACTTCGCGATGCTTCGCACCGCCGCGGACGCGTGGTGTCAGCAACTCGACGCCGCTGGGGTGCCGCCGGGTGCCCGAGTGCTCGTCGATATCGAGGATCCACTCGCGTTTTGCGCTGTACACCTCTCGGTGATCGCCGCCGGACGGTGTTCGGCACCCGTTGATCCGACCGCTCCACCGGCCGAGGCAGACCGCACGCGGCGCGCGCTGCGGCCCTGGTTGGTGGTCAGCGACCGGCCGTCCGTATCGGGTATGTGCGTGCACACGGCTACCGGCCTGCCCACCGAACCAGCAACCCCCGGCTCCGTGGCTGAGCCACCGGGCCGGCTGATGGGCTCTGTCGCGCTGCTCACCTCCGGTTCGACCGGCGCGCCCAAGACGGTCGTGCTCACAGAACGCCAGCTGTTACACGCCGCGCGGTGCGTCGTCAGCCACCACCAGCTCTCCGCAGCGGACTGTGGTTTCAACCCGCTGCCGTTGTTCCACATCAATGCCGAAGTCGTCGCGCTGTTGGCCACCGTTGTCGCTGGTGGCACGCTGGTGCTCGACCGGCGGTTCCATCGCACCGGGTTCTGGCAGCTCCTGGAGGAGCGCGGGATCACCTGGGTAAATGCGGTTCCGGCCATCCTGTCGATTCTCGCACTTGACAACGTCCCCACGGTTGCCCCGGAGCTGAGGTTCATCCGCTCGGCTTCCGCGCCGCTGCCGGCGACGGCTCGCGCGCAGGTGGCCTCACGGACCGGGGTTGCCGTGGTGGAGAGCTATGGCATGACCGAGGCCGCTAGCCAGATCACCGTCACTCCGCTGGGCGGCGGTCACCCGCCGGGATCGGTGGGGCGGCCGGCTGGGGTGGAGCTCGAGGTGGTCGGGCCGGACGGGCGGCGGTGTGCCCGGAATGTGATGGGCCGGGTTCGCATCCGTGGGGAGAGCGTGATCAGCGCGTATGCCGACGGTGTGGCCGCTGAGCGGTTCGACGCCGAAGGCTGGCTGGACACCGGTGACCTCGGGCGACTGGACGACCAAGGGTACCTCTACCTCGCCGGTCGCCGCGATGACGTCGTCAATTGCGGAGGTGAGTTGGTGCATCCGGGTGAGGTGGAGGAGGTTCTCCTCGGCGAGGCGGTGGTGGCTGAGGCCGCCGTCGCCGGGTGCCCGCATCAGGTGCTCGGGG
>Ga0182001_10000282_pt1 | contig 10931 bp, 7 predicted proteins | sample BulsoiFelSFmetaG_FD_120485 | JGI IMG/M metagenome (GOLD analysis project Ga0182001, IMG submission 120485) | Bulk soil microbial communities from Mexico - San Felipe (SF) metaG | ecosystem: Environmental > Terrestrial > Soil > Agricultural land | place: Mexico: San Luis Potosi | collected... | reverse complement strand
CATTGATGCCGCCCGCGGCGTTGATTTCATCTGCTGCCATCGCAGCGCCGTTTTTGGTTGACTGCCCGAAGCTGGAAGTCTGACCCGTCAGGTCGCCGTAAACGCCCACCTTGATGTCGCCGCCCGGGTCGGCGGTACTCGATCCTCTCTTTGTGCAGCCAGTGGCCGCGACGAGTGCGGCGATCAATCCAAGAGCGATGATAGTGCGTCTCATATTCACCTCGCTGAAGCGTAAAGTTTTGATGAAACTTCGGAACGGAAGACTGAAGCAGAGCAAATCAGCCATGAATAAAGATTCGACCGCCTGAGTCACTTCAAGAGCAAGTCTGTTCAGGCGCGCGCGCTCAATTTGTTGAGCACAATTCGCGGCAGTCGCCCATGTTCTCCTGACTATGGTCAGCATAATAGCGGCGAGTGGCATGCAGAAGCAAATTGACGCCGCCTCTTTTTGAAGTCGAACGACGCGCATTATACCTATTTGAAGCCGTGTGTCGAGTTAATATTACCCTGATTACTACAGACCATGACTTGCGAGCATTAAGCTTTTCCACATATCCTGGCTTCTGTTGTTGATTATAGTTTCTGATGTTTTCCTGCAAGCGTACTGCCCTTTATGCGCGGACACCTGATATAGTTCAACTGCTTTTCCCATCCCAGAAACAACGGCAGACGAGCGTGATGAAAGAGCAGGAAGAAAGAGTTGAAGGCTTCGCGCCTGAGCTTGGCGACATGAAGCCGTCGGAATTTCGCCGCTTCGGCCATGAGGTGATTGATTGGATCAGCAATTACCTTGAGCACGTCGAGGATTATCCGGTGCTCTCGCAGGTCAAGCCCGGCGAACTCGTGGCGCAACTACCCGTTTCGCCGCCTCAAAAAGGCGAAGCCATGGAGACTATCTTAAGCGACGTTGACCGTCTCATTCCGCGCGCTCTGACGCATTGGAATCATCCTTCGTTCTTCGCTTATTTTGCCACCTCTTCATCCGCGCCCGGCATCTTCGGCGAACTCTTCTCGGCGGCCTTCGATGTCAAATCAATGCTCTGGCGCACAAGCCCCGCCGCGATTGAGCTTGAGCAGGTCGCGCTCTCCTGGCTGCGACAGATGATGGGACTGGACGCGGGGCTTGACGGCATTATCTACGACACTGCTTCTGTGGCGTCAATGCACGCGATTGCGGCGGCGCGCGAGAATCTGAATCTGCGCATACGTGAAGAAGGCATGAGTGGTCGCACGGATTTGCCGCTCCTCAGAGTTTACGTTTCCGAGCAGGCGCACTCGTCTATTGAAAAAGGAGTCATCACTCTGGGCTTGGGCCAACGCTCGCTTTGCAAAATTCCGGCGGATATTATGGGATTTCGCATGGACACAGAGGCTCTCGCGCGAGCCATCGAGGAAGACAAACACGCGGGCGCGCTTCCCTTTTGCGTCGTCGCCACCATCGGGACGACTTCGACATCGAGCATTGATCCTGTGCCTGAGATTGCAGACATCTGCGCCGAGCATAAACTCTGGCTGCATGTGGACACGGCCTACGCTGGTCCTGCCGCGCTGCTGCCTGAGATGCGACACATTCTTGATGGCACTGAGCGCGCGGATACCATCGTCGTCAATCCTCACAAATGGCTCTTCACGCCCTTTGATCTCTCGGTTCTTTATTGCCGCCACATGGATGTGCTGCGCCGCGCCTTCTCGCTCGTGCCTGAATATCTCAAGACAGGCGATGCCGAGACCGTGCGCAACGGCATGGACTACGGCATCCAGTTGGGGCGACGCTTTCGCGCGCTGAAGCTGTGGATGATTATTCGCTACTTCGGACATGAAGGACTGGCGGCGCGCATCCGCGAGCATTGTCGCCTGGCGCAACTCTTCGCAGAGTGGATTCTTGAATCGTCGGATTGGCAACTGCTCGCGCCTGTGCCTTTCAGCCTCGTCTGCTTTCGCGCCTGCCCGCCTCTTGAAGGAGAAACGGATGATACTCTCGCTGCCAGGCTTGATCGGCTAAACGAGAGCCTCATGAACAACATCAACGCGCGCGGCGAAATATTTTTTTCGCACACGCGCCTCAACGACGCCTTCACGCTCCGTCTGGCGATTGGAAATATTCGGACAACGGAGAGACACATACATCGCGTCTGGGAGTTATTAAACGAAGAGTTGGCGCGTCTCTCAAAATAGTTTCGCTCGTGAGCTTTTGACGAAGCGCCTGAGAAGATTTATGAAGAGAATCTTAGCTTCGGCCTTTCCAATCTTATTGCTCTCGATACTCGCCTGCTCTGTCAACGCACAGCGCGGGATGACGCCCGAAGATACGCTCCGTGTAACAAATGTCAGCGACGCGCAAATTTCGCCCGACGGTAATTTTGTTGTTTACACGGTCTCAACCGTTGAAGGCAACACAACGCGCACGTCGCTCTGGCTCACGCGCGGCGCGCATCCAACGATAACTCTCGGAATAGGCGTGAATGGAACAGCAATCGAGCTTCTTCCAGCAGGAATGAGCGGCTCAACCCCTCGCTGGTCGCCGGACGGAAAACGCATCGCCTTTCTCTCTACGAAAGATAAGCAGAGCGGCATCTGGGTTGTCCCGCTCGCGCAACGCCAGCCGCGTTTTGTCGCTCCTGTGCGCGACACGAATTTCTTCATCACTTACGCAGGCGAATCTTTCGCCTGGTCGCCGGACTCGCGCCGCATAGCTTTCATCAGCGCGACAGAAGAAGCGAGGGCGGCAGATACTACCGCGCTGACATCTTCGCGCGATAGAGAAGCGGATGACCCGCGCGTCATAGACCGCATACAGTACAAGTCGCGCACTTCATTTTCCGACCGCGCGCGGACACATGTCTGGGTCGTGGATGTTGATGGCGCTATCGCAGGTGATAATCGCGCCATCTTTCAATTAACATCGGGTCTGTTCTACGACCACGCTCTAACGTGGAGTCCGCGCGGCGACGAGGTGGCATTTCTATCCAATCACGAGCCAGACCCGGACGCCTTGAACAACTCGGACATCTTCGCCGTTGACATGAACGGTCGCGTTCGGCAGGTGACGGACACGCCCGGTTGCGAGTACGAGCCTACCTGGTCGCCCGACGGCAAGTGGATCGCTTACACGGCGACAAAGCGCGACGTAACGACAATTGACAGTGTCGCCGAAGACACACACGTGTGGGTCGTTGATGCTGGCGGCGGGCAAGGGCGCGAACTCACGGATGAACAAGACCGCCGAGCACGCAGCCCGCGCTGGTCCGCTGGCAGCAACTCCATCTTCTTTCTCGCAGGCAATCGAGGCCGAACCACTATTTACCGCGTTGGCTTCGACAACCGTATCCAATCGCTTATGATGTGGGGCGACCAGCGCGGCGAGATGCGCAGTCTCCTGGTAACTCACACGCCATCCGATGATGAGACAGACGAGATCAGGCGCATGCGCGAGGTTCGCCCGTTCCAGATCGGAAACTTCAGCATCGCTTACAAGTATAGGAACTTCGGCGCAGTCGGGCGTGGACTCAGCTTCTTGCCCACAGCTTTCACGCTGAGCGACACGGTCAACCCGGCAGAGGTTTATCTGGCGCTCGGCGCGGCCTCGCCCGTCCTCCGCTTGAGCGCGCATAACGACAACCTTGCGCGCTCCGTTTATTTCTCAGAGCCGGAAGAGATCAAGTTTGAGAGTTTCGACGGGACGCAGATTCAAGGCTGGCTGATGAAGCCTGTCGGCTGGCGCGACGACCGCCATTACCCGCTCATCCTGAGCATTCACGGTGGACCACACGGGATGTATGGCTACGGCTTCAACCCGACGTTTCAGGCCTATGCCGCGCGCGGTTATGCAGTTCTCTATCTGAACCCGCGCGGCTCATCCGGCTACGGACAAAAATTTTCTGACGGCACATTGCGCGAATGGGGTGGCGGCGATTACAAAGACCTGATGGCGGGCCTGGACTTTGTCCTGCGCACGCACTCATGGATTGACTCAGAACGACTGGGCGTGACGGGCGGCTCGTATGGCGGCTTTATGACCAACTGGACCATCACGCAGACCACGCGCTTTAAGGCGGCGGTGGCGCAGGCTTCTGTCAGCAACCTCATCAGCTTCTACTCGACCTCGCTCTATCAGGATTTGGTTCATGCGGAGTTTGGCGGCTTCCCCTGGGACGATTATGATTTGCTGTGGCGCTGGTCGCCCCTGCGCTACGTCAAGCAGGCCGAGACGCCCTTGCTTCTGATTCACGGCGAGCAGGACAACGACGTTCACATCACGCAGGCCGAAGAGATGTACATGGCTTTGAAGCGGCGAGGCATAGCGACAGTCCTGGTGCGTTATCCGCGCGAAGGTCATGGGCTGCGTGAACCAGCACACCGCTTGGACGCGCTCGAAAGAACCCTCGCCTGGTTTGATAGATTTTTGAAGTAGAACTGTAGGGGCAGAGGCTCACTCCCTGCCCGCGCATTGATTAAAAGAAGCGGGCAGGGAGTGAGCCTCTGCCCCTACAAATCTGGAATTGAAATTATGCTGACCCATATCGTCATCTGGAAATATCGCGCAGACGTTGAGCAGATTGTCCGCGATGAGCATGTCGCGCGTCTAAGGCGTCTGCCTTCAATCATCCCTGATGTTTTGAGTTTTCACGTCGGCTTCGATGTGCTCAAACTCCCGCGCTCATACGACACAGGACTTGTCGCAACTTTCCGCGACCGTGCCGCGCTCGATGCTTACACGGTTCATCCACAACACATGCTTGTGGCTGACATGGGACGCAACATCAGCGAGCATGTCGCCTCGGTTGATTTCGTTGATGCGGAATAGAGCCGATGAAGTGGAAACTGAAAAAGCCTAGCTGGAAAACGATGAAGCGTTGGAAGAAAGTGACGCTCGTCATCATCGCGCTCCTGCTCATCTTTCAAATTCCCTTCATCTATCGCCGGATACGACTTGGAAGTCTCTATCGCGCTATTCAACAGGTGAACGCAGAGCGTGTGGTTGACCAGTCTGAGAGCGCATACACGGACTACAAAGGCGTCATCCATGTTCACTCTTCTCTGGGCGGCCACAGCACTGGAGGTCTCGCGGACATCATCGAGGCCGCACGCCAAAACGGACTAAGCTTCGTGGTGATGACAGAGCACCCGTCGGATGTGATGGACACGTCAGAGCAGACTTTGAAGGGAGTCCATGCGGGCGTTCTCTTCATCAACGGCAACGAGGTCAACACGGCGAGCCATGATCGCCTCTTGCTTTTGCCGGGAAGCGCGGAGGCTGCAACCGCAACCACAACGGGCGCGCAACAGGTTCTGACAGAGCAGAAGGCTCGCGGCGGATTATCTCTCCTTGCTTACCCGCAGGAGTTTCAGAGCTGGGATGTCACCGATTACGATGGAATGGAGGTTTATAACCTCTACACAAACACGAAACGAATCAATTATTTCGTCACCTTCTTTGACGGCCTCTGGTCCTATTGGAGCTACCCGGATTTGATGTTCGCGCGCTTTGATGAAAGGCCGGACGATGCTCTGAAGAAGTGGGACGAGTTGATTCGAACGAAGAATCGAAAAATAGTCGCCACCGCCGGAAACGACGCACACGCCAACGTCGGCTTTCGCATCGGAGATTTAACGGGCAAAGAACTGATCGGCCTTCACCTGGACCCTTATGCGAGAAGCTTCGCTATCGTCCGCAATCATGTCTTGCTTGAAAAAGAGAAGCCTTTGACTTCCGAAACCCTGCTCGGCGCGCTCAGAAGCGGTCACAGCTACATAGCCTTTGACATCTTCGGCGACTCGACGGGCTTCACCTTCACGGCTGAGAACAGTCAGGGCAAGCGAATCATGGGCGATGAGATTGAGTTGCTGGACGGAGTTCGATTGGTTGTCACAACGCCGGTCAAAGCCCGCGTCCTGCTCTTCAAAGATGGTCAGGTTGTGCGCGACGAGGATGGAACAACAAGAAAGGAATACTCTATCACGGAGCGCGGCACATATCGCGTCGAGGTTTATCTCACTCAGCTCGGAAGCCTCGTTAAAGACAAGCCCTGGATTATCTCGAATCCGGTTTACATTAGATGAGCGCGAGATGCTGCTGACTCTCCAACCGATGGATGAAGTCGGTAATTCTCGACAACCTATCTCCAGACACGACAACGCCCCACACAGTTTTCAAAAACCCTGTGGGGCGCGCGCGTGTTGGAAAGCTCCTAACACTATTTTTTTGGAGCGGTGCCTATAGGTTCACCGGCTAGCTGTAGAGAGCCTTAGTGTTTGACTCTTCTCTCGCTTTTCAATTCCAAGTAGTAGGAACCGTGCGAGTACAGCCTCCCTCAACTTGTACCAGTGGCTCAAATTTTATGTATGAGCCATTGTTATGTCAATACTTAATTTGACCGCACCGGAAGCATACGACCGCGCTTCCAGCATCGGAACTTAAGCCATACGCCTCCACCTAATTTGAGAAATAACTGAACTTATCACTTGCATCCGCGAGGCGCGTGCTTCAGGCTTCGGAGCAATGCTGGCTCATACATCGCCGCATATTTAAGCTGCTGCTGCAAATAGTTTCGTGGATACGAAACCTGCACGCCGGTTAATCCGCCATTCGCGTCGGGCTGGACATGACCCGCTCGTTACCGCAGGCGATACTGACCCTTTATCACCAAACAGTTTTCTCTTTTCCGAACTCACGCTATATTAGGCCAGAGAAAATTATGTCCCCCGAAAGCGAAAACGCCAGGCTCGAAGAGACGCGAGCGCCGGTCCAACAGCCGCAGACAGTCGTCAATCTTTCGCCTCCTGCGCCAGTTGTCTGCAAACAGCTTCCAATGGTCGGCTGGTACGACCCGCGCCAACTATCGCGCACAGGGATGCAGGTTGCCATCTCGACCATCTTTGGTCGCCACTCAGATCGTCGCCTCGTCGAAGCCCTCGCCGCAGGTCGCCGCCCGGAGATTTACGATTACACATATCATTACAAGGATGACGGCCACGCTCATTGTGAAATAGATAAGACTCGCAAGCGCGATGAAATCTGGATTGATTATGTGGCAGACCTCGGCGAAGGCTGGAACTCGACCTATGCAATCGTCTGCGCGGTCGTCGCAGAGTCGTGCGAGTTTGAATACACTGATGCCGAAACGGGCGAGACGAAATCGGCTGAGACTCGTCGTGGAGATTTGCTTCTTTTCGGCGGCGACGAAGTTTATCCGACTGCGGATCGCGTTGAGTATAATCAACGTCTCGTCGAGCCATACAGAAATGCTTTTCCTGCGCGGCCCAGAGAAGAGCATCCGCACGTCTTCGCCATCCCGGGCAATCACGATTGGTACGATAGCCTCATCTCTTTTTCGCGCCTCTTCTGCTCGCAGCGTTGGTTCACGGCCTGGCGCACACGACAGACGCGCAGCTACTTCGCTCTGAAACTCCCGCATGGCTGGTGGCTGCTCGGGACAGACGTTCAATTGGATTCGGATATTGATGCGCCGCAGGTCGAATACTTCAAAAGCGTCGCCGCACACATCGAAGAGACAGACCGCATCATCCTCTGCAACGCTGAGCCGCACTGGATTTACGCGAAGATGTATGAGCAGATGGATTCTAACTATTCCGAGAACAATCTTTCTTTCCTCGAAGAGATGTTGGGAAAGAAGATTGCCGTCTTTCTCGCCGGAGACCTGCATCATTATCGCCGCCACGAGGCCACAGATAAATCCTCCACTCAGAAGATTACGGCGGGCGGAGGAGGCGCATTTCTTCACCCGACACACAAAGGAAGATTCGGGACAGACGTTTCCATCCTCGAAGAGAAAAACTCAGGAAGAATCTTTGAGAAGAAGGCCGTGTTTCCGCCCGAAGATGTTTCCAGAAGATTATGCTGGCGCAATCTGATCTTTCCCTACTTGAGAGGAAATCAGAGTTGGACATTCGGCTTTCTGACCGCAGGGCTTTATCTGCTGACCACGCTCGCCGTCGTCTCGGACTTTCGCCACATAGAGGAGAATGCCAGAGGTTTACGCTCAGTCGTCGGTCTGAAGAACATCATTGGGACTGCGCTGAATGCCGTCCTGAACAGTCCGATGACGCTCTTCTGGGTCTTGATTACTCTGCTCGGCTTCGTGCTTTTCACAGACACACACTCGAAAGTTTATAAATGGATTATGGGGTCGCTTCATGGAGTGGCGCACATCACCGCCGCCTTTACGGTCGCCCTCGCTTCCATCCATTTCGTTAGCCAAATCTCTACGGCGAACTGGGTCTATACGGTGACGCAAGGTACTCACATCTTCAGTTTCGACGCGCGGATTCTGGTCTCGGTGATTCTGATCTTAATCGGAGGCTATGTGGTCGGGTCATTTATTCAAGGGTTGTACCTGCTCGTCTCCTTGAACGCCTTCGGTCGCCATTTCAACGAAGCGTTCTCGACAATCGCCGTCGAAGATTGGAAAAGCTTTCTGAAATTGAAGATTGATTCGGCTGGTGATTTAACGATCTATCCTATCGGCATCCGGCGCGTGCCGCGCAAGTGGAAGATGAATGATGACAGTCAAGGGGCGGCTCTGATTTCAGATGACCCGCAATCGAGCGCGCCTGTGCTCATCGAACCGCCCATCGCTTTGAAGCGCACGACCGCGACCTCAACCGGTGTCGTTGATTCAAAGCGTGCTTGAATAAACCTCAGTTGATTGGAGATGAGGAGTTGACGGAAGCCTTATACAGAGAGATGCGCGAAGAAGAGTTGCCGGAAGCGGTCGAACTGTTTCTCGTGACTGTCACAGACATGTACGAGCGTCACAGCATACATTTACCCGCGCCGCCGCGCCCATTAGTTGAAAAGTTTTACGCTCATATTTACCGGACCGGAATCTTTCAAGTCGCCGAAGTTGACGGAAGACTCGGCACAATCTGTCATGCCGTAGTGCGCGATTCGCAATGGTTTCTCTCAGGCTTCTGGACGCTCCCCTCTTTGCAGGGAAAACGGATTGGCCGCCCGCTGCTTGAGCGCGTCTGGCAGGAAGGCGCGCGCGCCGGGGCTAAAATCTTCTTCACCTGGTCCTCCGTTGATGTGCAAGCGATGGCCACCTACATGAAGATGGGGATGTTGCCCGGCTATCAAATATTGACCTTCGCGGGCGAGTATCGAAATTCGGTTGATATTTCGGGCGGCTACGAATCGGAACCGCTTGAAATCCAGAACGCCATGAAGATTGACGCGCAGGTTCGTGGAGCGCGGCGCGAGAATGACCACCGGTTCAGCCTGGAAGAGTTTAAAGCTGAGGGCAGACAAGTCGTCCGCAATGGCCGAGCGGTCGGCTACTATTATTTCTCGAATGGCAACATAGGCTCCGCCGCGTGGCTTGATGTGAAGGATGCTGACGCTGTGCTCGCTTCGGCCTGTCGCGATGCTGCAAGCCAGGTCGAACAGATTCGCTTCATCGCGCTCGGCGTAAATCACACGGCCATCCGTTTTGCTCTGAGTGCTCGCTTAAAGCTCATCAGCTACTCGCACCTTTTAACGACCGAGCCGTTCGGGCAGATGGAAAACTATCTCCCCTCCGGCCCATCGCTATTTTGAAAGTTATAGCCACAGAGGCACAGAGACACAGAGAAGAAGAAGAATTGCAAATTAAGAATTTGAAATCTCAAATCTACTATCTGAAATCATTTCTGGCTTCCTCTGTGCCTCTGTGTCTCTGTGGCTAATTTTATTTTTACGAGGACACAATGCGAAAACTTCATTACCACCTTGTTGATGTTTTTACGGACAAAATTTTCGGCGGGAATCAACTCGCCGTGCTGACGAACGGGCGCGGAATCTCTTCCGAGTTGATGCAGTCAATCGCCAAAGAGTTCAACCTGTCGGAGACTACTTTCGTCTTGCCGCCAAAAGATGCTGGCAACGATTATCACGTGCGCATCTTCACGCCTGGCTCGGAGCTGCCGATGGCCGGGCATCCGACTGTGGGCACGTCTTTCATCCTCGCGCGCGAGCACATGATTGAGCTTGGCGACGATGAGATAATCATTAAGCTCGAAGAAGGCGTCGGCGTCATTCCCGTTCAAATAAATTTCAAAGACGGCGAGCCTGATCTAATCTGGATGCAGCAACTGCTTCCCGTATTTGGCCCGCGCTTTGAAGATAGAAATGCGATTGCAGAGATGCTGTCGCTCGCGCCCGACGCGCTTGAGACGAGCTTGCCGGTTGAAGTCGTCTCGTGTGGCGTGCCATTTCTTTATGTGCCGCTAAAAACTTTGGATGCGGCGCGCTCCATTCGCCTCCGCATGGATGTCGTGGAGAAAGTCTTAGCTCCTTTTGGACTCAAGGAGGTCTTCGTCTTCACGAAAGAGACGGAGCTTGCAGGCTCAAGCGTTCACTCGCGCATGTTCGCACCCGGCTTAGGGATTCAGGAAGACCCCGCGACCGGAGCAGCGAGCGGGCCGCTTGGCTGCTACCTCGCGCGCTACGAAGTTTTCACCACGTCTCAAAGAACGGAGTACACGAGCGAGCAAGGAATTGAGATGGGACGCCCGAGCATCATCAAGATTGTGATTGAACAGAACGATGGCGAGATTACAAGAGTGCAAGTCGGTGGCCGCTGCCGTTTCGTCGGCCAGGGATACCTCGAAGTTGAATAGCTGGCTCCCTTCGCGCCTTCGTCTTCTCTTTTGCGCCTTTGCGCGAAACTGCTGCTATGAGTGTAACGGTTAATAGGTTGTGACCAGGTTTTCACGCAAAGGCGCGAAGAAGGAATGAAGACCGCAAAGGTTCGTGCAAGTTGAATTGTCGCATTACGTTCTAGCTCTGTGCTGGCTTTATAGTCCAGCGACGTGTGAGCTATGAAACTCTCCCGATTTGCTTAGACCATGTTTGAAAGTTGCGCGAGAGAAAACGAAACCATGAAGCATCTCAGATTAATTCTTAGCCTCTTCCTTATTCTTTTTACTTTTCT
>Ga0182001_10000281_pt1 | contig 10993 bp, 7 predicted proteins | sample BulsoiFelSFmetaG_FD_120485 | JGI IMG/M metagenome (GOLD analysis project Ga0182001, IMG submission 120485) | Bulk soil microbial communities from Mexico - San Felipe (SF) metaG | ecosystem: Environmental > Terrestrial > Soil > Agricultural land | place: Mexico: San Luis Potosi | collected... | reverse complement strand
TGTTGAAGCTTTCGCACCTTGTGGACGACAAGATTCACGCGCGCTCAATCGGGCCTTACAGCTTGATTACACAGCAGCCATTGGGCGGCAAGGCGCAGTTTGGCGGACAGCGTTTCGGAGAGATGGAGGTCTGGGCGCTCGAAGCCTATGGCGCGGCGCACATTCTTCAGGAGCTTCTGACCGCAAAGTCCGACGACGTGGCGGGTCGCTCGAAGATTTACGAGGCCATCGTCAAAGGCGAAGCCGATTTCGATCCGGGTCTGCCAGAATCCTTCAACGTGCTCGTCCGCGAGCTGCAATCGCTCTGCCTCGATGTTGAGCTAATCAACAAAGACGGCGGCGGCAACGGAGCAGCAGGCGACGGCGTGGGCACAGGCGAAGCGATTCTTGTGGGCGGCAGCGCAGAATAAAGATTAGTCCAACGTCTAAAGTCCAATGTCCAAAGTAGCGGACGCGGTTTTGACATTGGACTTTGGGCATTGGACTTTGGACAGTTTTGGAGAAAAAGATGTTTAGATTCCAAGAACAAAAACAGCAACTAGCACCAGATTTTGAAGCGATTCGGATTAGCCTCGCCAGCCCTGAGAAGATTCGTCAGTGGTCGCACGGCGAGGTGACGAAGCCGGAGACGATCAACTATCGCACGTTCAAGCCAGAGCGTGACGGACTCTTCTGCGCGCGCATCTTCGGGCCTGTGGCGGATTGGGAGTGCTTGTGCGGAAAGTACAAACGCATGAAGCACAGGGGCGTCATCTGTGACAAGTGCGGCGTCGAAGTGACGCAGGCCAAGGTGCGCCGCGAGCGCCTCGGGCATATTGATTTGGCCAGCCCTTGCTCGCACGTCTGGTTCTTCAAAGGTTTGCCATCGCGCATCGGACACCTCTTGGATATTCCTTTGCGCGAGCTTGAAAAGGTTCTCTACTTCGAGTCCTACATTGTCATTGATCCGGGTGACGCGCCCGTCAAAGAGCGAGAGCTTTTGACGGACGAGCGTTACCGCGAATTGATGCGCGATTATCCTGGACAGTTCGTGGCGAAGATGGGCGCGGAAGCTATCAAAGAGCTTTTGACCGGCGTCAACGTCGAGGAGCTTGCCACAGAACTGCGCACGCGCATGAAGGAAGAGACTTCGCAGCAGAAGAAGCTCAAGTTTTCCAAGCGGCTCAAGGTGGCGACTTCGTTCCTGAAGTCCGGCAATCGCCCTGAGTGGATGATCTTGGATGTGATTCCGGTGATCCCGCCTGAGCTTCGCCCGCTCGTGCCTCTTGATGGCGGACGTTTTGCGACTTCTGACTTGAACGACCTCTATCGTCGCGTCATCAACCGCAACAACCGTCTCAAAAAGCTAATGGAACTTCGCGCGCCCGAGGTCATCGTGCGCAACGAGAAGCGCATGTTGCAGGAGGCCGTTGACGCGCTCTTCGATAACGGTCGCCGAGGACGCGTCCTGCGCGGCGTCAACAATCGCCCGCTGAAATCTTTGAGCGGGACACTCAAAGGCAAGCAGGGACGTTTCCGTCAAAACCTGCTCGGCAAGCGCGTTGACTATTCGGGTCGTTCCGTCATCGTCGTTGGACCGGAATTGAAGCTTCATCAATGCGGTCTGCCGAAGAAGATGGCTCTCGAACTCTTCAAGCCGTTCATCTACAACCAACTTGAGAAGCAACAGCACGCCGCCACCATCAAGCAGGCGCGCGAGATGGTCGAGCGTCAAGAGCCTGTCGTCTGGGACATCCTCGAAGAGGTGATTCGTGAACACCCGGTTCTCCTGAACCGCGCGCCGACGCTTCACCGTCTTGGCATTCAGGCGTTCGAGCCAGTGCTTGTCGAAGGCAAGGCCATCAAGATTCACCCGCTTGTCTGCACGGCTTTCAATGCGGACTTCGACGGCGACCAGATGGCTGTCCACATTCCGCTTTCACCGGAAGCGCAGATCGAAGCGGCTGTCCTGATGCTAGCCTCGAACAACATTTTGAGTCCGGCAAACGGTCAGCCTATCGCTGTCCCCAGTCAGGACATCGTGCTGGGCTGCTACTACCTGACGCGCGACAAGCCGGGCGCGAAGGGCGAAGGTCGTGTCTTTGCTTCGCTCGAAGAGGTTTTATTAGCGCTCGATGCGAAAGAGGTGACGACGCAGACGCCCATCAAGTTGCGCATCACGGGCGATTTGATTGATCTGACGCAGGAGCACGACACGCAAGATGTCTTGCGCGCGACCGTGCAGGAAAACGTCCGCCGCGTCATTAACACGACCGTGGGCCGCGTCATCTTCAACGATTCGATTCCGGTCGGCTTGCCCTTCATCAACGGCACGTTGAAGAAGAAAGGCTTGCAATCAATCGTCAACTATTGCCACATCCGCCTGGGTCACGAGATGACCGTCAAGATGCTTGATGATCTCAAGAACCTCGGCTTCCTCTATGCGACGAAGGCGGGCATCAGTATCGGCATTGACGATCTGGTCACGCCGGAAGCGAAGAAGGCTCTGGTCGGCAAAGCTGACAAGGACGTGATTGATGTCGAGCAGCAGTACCTCGATGGCGTCATCACGAACGGCGAGCGTTACAACAAGGTCGTCGCCATCTGGTCTGAGGTGACGGACAAGGTCGCCAAAGAGATGTTCAAGGCGATGGACGAGCGCGAAAAGTCGCTCGATGAATTGAACCCGATCCTAGTCATGAGTGATTCAGGCGCGCGCGGTTCTGCACAGCAGATTCGCCAGCTCGCAGGCATGCGCGGTCTAATGGCTAAGCCTTCGGGCGAAATCATCGAGACTCCGATTCGCGCCAACTTCCGCGAAGGCTTGAACGTGCTCCAGTACTTCATCTCGACGCACGGCGCGCGCAAAGGTCTTGCGGACACGGCATTGAAGACAGCCGACTCTGGTTATCTCACACGCCGACTGGTTGACGTTGCGCAGGATGTAATTATCTCCGAGCAGGACTGCGGCACGCTCAAGGGCATCTCTGCGACGGCGATTGTCGAAGGCGGCGAGGAGATTGAATCTTTGCGTGATCGCATAGTCGGGCGGACATCGCTCGATGATGTGATTGACCCGGTTGAAGGTCGTGTCATCGTCGAGATCAACGAAGAGATTGACGAAGACCTCGCGGCTGAGATTCAACGCTCAGGCGTGCAGCGCGTCCGTATTCGTTCGGTCTTGACCTGCGAATCACGTCGCGGCTGCTGCATCAAGTGCTACGGTCGCAACCTGGCGACGGGTCGCCCCGTTGACATCGGCGAAGCGGTCGGCGTCATCGCGGCTCAGTCAATCGGCGAGCCGGGCACACAGCTCACCATGCGCACTTTCCACATCGGCGGCACAGCGCGCCTGGAAGAATCCTCCAAGCACGAAGCGCGCGTTGACGGAACGATTCGCTACGTTGACTTGCAGACAGTCAAGAACCGCAAGGGTGAGATCATCGCCATGAATCGCAACGGCGCACTGACCATCATTGATGAGCGCGGTCGTGAAGTGGCGCGTTACCAGATCGTTTACGGCGCGCACCTGCACATTGCTGATGGCTCGCGCGTTCGCCAGGACCAAATGCTGGCGACGTGGGACCCGTTCACTTTCGCCATTCTGACGGAGGTCGCCGGTCACATTAAGTTCCAAGACCTGAAGGAAGGCGTGACCGTTGACGAAGAGGTTGACGAAGTGACGGGTCAATCCCGCATGGTCGTCAAAGACTCGCCGGATGAGAAGAAGCAGCCGCGTCTGGAAATTCGCAACGCCGCGAACAAGGTGTTGAAGACTTATCAGATGCCTGTCCGCGCCAACCTAATGGTTGGAGATGGCGACAACGTGGAGCCGGGCGACATCATCGCCAAGATTCCGCGTGAAACCACGAAGACGAAAGACATCACGGGCGGTCTGCCGCGCGTCGTCGAACTCTTCGAGGCGCGCAAGCCATCGGAAACGGCCATCATGTCTGAGATTGATGGCACGGTTAAGCTTGGACCAATCGCGAAAGGCAAGCGCAAGCTGATCATCACGGGCAACGATGGCGAGGAGCGCGAGTACGACATCCCGCGCGGCACGCACATCAACGTGCAAGAGGGTGATCGCGTCCGTGCAGGCGAAGCCCTGATGGATGGCCCATTGAATCCGCACGACATCCTACGCGTTCTCGGTATGAACCGTTTGCAGGAATACATCGTCAACGAGATTCAAGAGGTTTATCGTTTGCAGGGCGTCAACATCAACGACAAGCACATCGAAGTGATCGTCCGCCAGATGTTGCGCTGGGTGAAGATTAAGGAGGTCGGCGATACCGAGTTCCTTTTGGATGAGCAGGTTGACCGCTTCCGTTTCACGGACGAGAACGCGCGCGTGACAGCCGAAGATGGCGAGCCTGCGCAGGCCGAGCCGCTCCTCCTAGGAATCACGAAGGCATCGCTCTCGACCGACTCGTTCATCTCTGCGGCTTCGTTCCAGGAGACGACACGCGTCTTGACCGAAGCGGCAATTTCAGGGCGTGTGGATTACCTGCGCGGCCTGAAAGAGAACGTCATCATGGGTCGCTTGATTCCAGCCGGTACGGGTATGGAGTTCTATCGCAACGTCAAGGTTGAGCGCGATGAAACGCTCGACCAGATTGGACGCGAGCGCGACCTTGAAGACTTCCCTGAGATAGTCGGCGGCATTGACGTTCCAACGCCATCGCGCACGGCTGTCGCTGCAGGCGGCGATGGTGACGCCGGAGGCGAGGAAGCGGAGTAATCCTTTCAGACAAACTGAAGCGTTGAAGGTGTAGCAACTTGAGACGCTAATTAATAGAGACCGGCAGGACTAATTTGAAGTCTTGCCGGTCTCTTCATATATTCAAACATCAACTAACCCATATAGTTATTTTTGTGCTCCATATCGTCAGGGCAAACCCTTGAAGATAGAAATAATTGCCGCAAAAAAGTGTGGAATGATGATTGCCCTATGATTGGGCGAATCTCCCTCATCCCCGTTTCGCGAAGGAAGGGCACAAATGAAAACGAATTTAGTTAAGCGACTGGCAGCAACGGCTATCATCAGCGCGGTAACCTTACTGGGGACAAGCGGGCTGGCTAACGCGCAGGGTCGTTCAGACCGTGGACAGAGAAGAGACCGTAGCGAAGGTCAGCAACAGAATCAAAATCAGAATCAGAACAATGGGCAGGCGCAGAGTCAAGACCAGAGACGGCAGGAGCGAGAGGCTTGGCAGGCTCAGCAAAATCAAGAGCGTCAACAGCGGCAAGCCCAACAGGAGCAGGAGCGCCAGCAGCGCCAAGCTCAGCAGGATCAAGCGCGTCAGCAGCAACAGCAACAGTACGAGCAGCGTCGTGCACAGCAACAGCAGCAAGATCGCCAGGCGCGCCAGCGTCAGGAACAGGATCAGCGTTGGCAACAGCAGCGACAAGAGCAGGACCAACAGCGTCGCGCCGCCGAACAGCAACGCGTAGAGCAACGTCAGAATCAGCAAAGACAGGATCAGCAGCGACAACAATGGGAAGCTCAACGCCAGCAACAGCGTGACCAGCAACAACGCCTGGAGCAGCAACGTCAACAGCAGCAGGCGGAACAGCAGCGCCAGCAACAACAGCAACAGTGGGAACGCCAGCGCAATGCCGATAACCGTGATCGAGGTCAGTGGAATGGGCAGCGCGACAACAACAACAATCGTGATCGCGGGCAGTGGAATAGTCAGAACAATAACAACAACCGCTATCAGCGCGATTGGCGTAGAGAGCAGGAGCAACGTCAGGCGCAGTACAGCCAACAGATTCAGCAGCAGCGCATCTGGCAACAGCGCGAGCAGGCTTTACAGCAGCAGCGTCGTATAGCCCAGTGGCGTTTCCAGCAGCGTTACTTTGAGCGCGTGCGCCAGGATCAGTTGCGCCTTCAGAATTGGCAATATAACGATTACGGTAACTACAACTACCGCTACTATCGCGGCGGCAACTATTACGAGACAAACCAGTATGGCGCAAACCTTCTACGCCAGGCCGTGAATTACGGCTACGATGAAGGCTTTCGTGCGGGGCAGGCGGACAGAGAAGATGGCTGGGAGCCTAGCTATCAAGACTCTTTCGCCTATCAGGATGCGACTTACGGTTACGATGGCTACTACGTTGATGTCAACGAGTATCAATACTACTTCCGCGAAGGATTCCAACGCGGCTACGAAGATGGATACTATGGTCGCAATCAGTATGGTCGCTACTCGAACGGCGTCTATAACATCTTGGGCAACATCCTGGCTCAAATTCTGAATATTCAGAATTACTAAGGCAGAAGTTGTTAACGAGATAGCATAGATAAAGACATATCAGGACGGAATCGAGATTGCCCCGATTCCGTCCCGAGGGGGACGAAGGTGGAAACTGACGCGTAAAAAGTGCGGCAGGTTTCAACTTTGAAAAGGAGAGTAAATCAACCGGACGGCGTCGGGGCGAGAGCCGTGAAATCATGTAACTCAACGCTCCTACTTGTCGTCATTCAAAATAGGCCAAGCTCTCCTGCGTGAACTTCTGGAAGAAGTGAAGGAGATGCTTGGCTTTCAATTTTTCGAACAATGGGGGAAAGAAAAATGAGGAAACTTCTAGCACTTGCATTATCACTGGCAACAATGGGTTTCGTTGCTTCATCGGCAGAAGCGAAGACAACTGAAACGTCGCTCAATGCGACGACAACAGTCTCGACAAATGCGCTTCCACCGCAGATACGGATTCAGCTTGGCCGTCGCAGGCGTGGATGGCGTAACGATGGATGGCGCAATGCTCATCGCTTCCGCACCGTGACTTCAACGAGGCTTGTCCGTTACGGCTGGCAAACATACCGCGAGACTTATCAGACCACGTATCTGCCTAACGGCAATGTGCGGACTCGTTTAATCAGCCGCGTCAGAGTGCGCTAAGCATTAATAACAACTCCGTAAAAGAACGACCGGCGATTACTTTATAAGTGATCGCCGGTTGCACTTTAACGGAGTTACTGCGGGAGACGTGTTCGCAACACAGGGTTGTCTTGTCACTTCGGTGTAGGAGTGCCACCGCTGTCACCTGAGGTCTTCTTGCTCTTCCCTCTCTTATTTTCTTCGCTTGCTGGGGACTGAGGTTTTTTGCTTTTCCCCCTACAAGTTTACCGAGTTTAACCCGCCCTTTGCTCGTCTCTGTTTTGCTTGATCTTAATTTATTGACCATGATTCTTCCTTTCGGTAGAGACACCACGGCATTATAGGCGTGGTTTTGTGATTGAGGAGGAATAGGTAGCTTGCCACTTCTACATCAAAGGCGGACGCGGGTTTAACTCTTTTTTTACGCGCGTCAGAACATCACATGGAACTTGTTGTCTTCCGTGTTGAATCTGTGACTGCATGCAAAATCACTTACCTGTAGATTGACTCACTGACCGATTTAGCGTAGATACTTACTCACAAAAACATATCCATCAAAGACAGGCTTCAATTATGAAATCTCTCTTAGCACTTTTAGTCATAGGTCTCTTCGTTTTCAGTCAAGCAGGCTGCGGCTCGAAGAAGCAGGACGCGGCGGCGAACACGACGACTGCGAGCGTCAACACGACCACGACTGAAGACGTGGCGACGAACAGCATTCATCCTGAGGCGCAGAAGCTTTTCGATCAGGGCATCGAATTCGACCGTCAAAACAAGGACGCCGAGGCTGCTGACGCATTTAAGAAGGCCATCGAGATCGCGCCGGACTTTGCCGAGGCGCACCTGCGTCTCGCCATGAGCTATGATGTGCTGCAAGAGAAGAAGGAAGCGGAAGAGGAATATAAGAAGGCTGCCGAGACGTACCAAAAATCCTTGCGACAGGATTCGAAAGACGCGAAAGCTTTCTACAACATGGCACTGGCTTACAATAAACTGGGCAAGATGGATGAAGCGGCGAAGGCTCTTCGTCAGGCTGTGAAACTTGAGCCTGAGAACGACGATTACCAGTATGAATTTGGCTTGGCTCTGGGCCACGTCGCGCAATATCAGGAGGCGGTCAATGCGCTCGAAAAGGCTTTGGAGATAAATCCAGATAATTATCGCGCGCAGGATGCCCTGGAGCATGCCAAGATAGATTTACAGCGTTGGCAGTCTATGGTCAGGCAGCAGGAGGCTATAGCAAAGCGGCAGTCGGCGAAGGAAAATAAGAATGATAATGCCAACACAAGCTCGAACATCAGCACGCTGCCGACTCCGAAGCCTGAACTCGAATAGAGCGAATGAAATTGATGAGCGGGAATCATCAAGAGACCGCAGATGAAAAACCGGAGGGAGTATCAAACGCCTCCGGTTTTCACTTTTGTGGTTCTTGAATTAATCCTGTAGGGGCAGGGCTTGTCCCTGCCCGCGCTCTTATTAAATAACGAGGGGCAGGGACAAGCCCTGCCCCTACAATTCCCGGGCATCAACTACATTCGGGCAAAACAGAGAAAGTATCATCGTCTGGTCCGATGAATATATCCTCCCCAATTTGGAAATCTAATTTTAGTTGAAAGGCATGGCAGAATATCTTCTGTCAAATCAGGCTCACAACCATGCGAAAGAGTAGCTTGCGAATAGTTCTCCCTTTACTCCTCTTGATTGTTTCTGCCGCAGGCACAAAGGCACAAAAAGACGAGCGACCTGACTTTAAGATGTCTTGCGCTCAGGTTCTCAGGCTTGGTCAGGATAGATTCATGAGAGTTTACGGGGACAAGACTCAGGACTATTCGACCGCCGGGCAAAAGATGGGTTTTGAGTATTACGTCAAGTGCAAACGCCCGGCCAACGATGAGCTTGCGACCAAACTCCTTCAACCAGGGAACAGCCTCGGCAGTTACGAGGCTCTGCGCTCACAGATAGATGATGTGCGCGAAGAATTGAATAAATACGGAGGGTCGCTCTGGACTTTGCGCTATGCGGAAGAAGGCGGCGGAACGATGTGGGGCTTAATCAGTGTCGGAGCTTACGCCGGGCGCGAAGATTTCATGGAGACATTCATTAGAACTCTCGCCTCGCCGGGGAGACGTTCGCCACTCGCCAGAAAAAGAGTCAGCGCGAACCTCGAAAGGATTCGGAGATGGCTCACAAGCCCCAACCGCAAGCCCTGGACAGATACAGATGACCCGAATGATGTCGTCACCAACAAACAACTCTATCGAGACACCTTGAGGGTGACAAATGAGACGCTGGCACATCTCCAGGACATCCTCAAAGACCTGCCAGACGCTGCCGCCGACCGCCTCGCCGCGCGAATGGCCGAGGAGACGAAAGATGCTCTTGCCGATTCGCCGTAAATCTCGGAAACGGGTATAGCCAGGTATGTTCGGAAGTTGAGAGAATAGCTCGCATCGGCAATACTTGTGCGTCATGCGGAGTGATTTTCAGTGACTACTCTCCTGCACTTGACAGATAAACCCTTCATCCGTATAGTCTATCGTTTCGGACTGACAGTCTGAACCCAACAGTGCAACGCTGGAGTAGGTTTTGGTCGGTGTGGAGGCGTTGCCCGGCTATATTTGCGAAGGCAAACGAGCCGCTTGACAAATATTGTGGCGTAAAAAGGCTCCGTTAGCCGCGAATCCAGAGCGATTCGCTTCCGGCTTCCGAGCACGCGGTCGGGTTGCAATAGACCCGCTCATCTTGTCAGGATGCGACGCCACAGAAAAGTTTCGGCTTCGAGGGAAGCCACGATCCGCACCCTTTTGTAACCAAAACATCCCTCAATCACAACCTATTTAACAGGGCAGCTTGTCTTGCGCTGACTGCCGAACAAGTTTCGGAAAGAGGCAGGGCTAAGCACCTTTTTGCGCCTTATCAAGCGCCTATCTAAAGAGGATAACGAGCAGTGCCGACAATTAATCAGCTTGTTCGCAAAGGCCGTCAGCAGGTCAAGTACAAAACGGCCAGCCCCGCGCTTCAGGAATCGCCGCAGCGTCGTGGTGTCTGCACGCGCGTCTATACGCAAACGCCTAAGAAACCGAACTCGGCCCTGCGCAAGGTCGCCCGCGTGCGCCTGACCAACGGAATCGAAGTCACGACTTACATCCCGGGCGTCGGCCACAACTTACAAGAGCACTCGATTGTGCTCATTCGCGGCGGGCGCGTGAAGGATTTGCCGGGCGTGCGCTATCACGTCATTCGCGGAACGCTCGACTCCGTCGGAGTCGCTGACCGCAAACAGGGTCGCTCCAAGTACGGCGCTAAGAGGCCGAAGGCTGGCGCTGCGGGAGCGAAAAAATAACGAAGTGGTCAGTGGTCGGTGGTCAGTTTTGAAGGCTGCCGACATCGCAACACTGACCACTGACCACCGACCACTGACTACTGATTATGCCAAGACGAAGAGTTGCTGAGAGACGCGAGGTTCTACCCGATCCGGTTTACAACAGCCCGTTGGTGACCAAATTCATCAACGGCATCATGCTGGGCGGGAAGAAATCAACGGCGGAGAGAATCTTCTACACCGCCTTGACGACCATTGGCGAGAAGGCCGGAGACGAGCCGCTCAAGGTCTTCAAGCGCGCGATTGATAACGTTCGCCCGACGGTCGAAGTCAAGTCGCGCCGCGTCGGCGGTTCGACCTATCAGGTGCCCGTCGAAGTTCACCAGGAGCGCAGAGGCGCTCTGGCGATTCGCTGGATTGTCACCTACGCGCGCGGTCGCGGCGAAAAGACCATGACTGACCGCCTCGCCGGAGAGCTTTTGGACGCGGCCAATAATCGCGGCAACGCTGTCAAGAAGAAGGAAGACACGCACCGCATGGCGGAGGCCAACAAAGCTTTCGCGCACTACAAGTGGTAATTCAAGGAGTTTTGAGTTTTGAATTTTGAATTGAAAGCGAAAGCAAATTGCTTTTAATTCAAAACTCATAACTCAAAATTCAAAATTAAAGAGATGGCTAAGCACGATCTAAATAAGTTCCGCAACATCGGCATCATGGCGCACATTGATGCCGGTAAAACCACCACGACCGAGCGCGTGCTCTATTACACGGGCGTCTCGCACAAGATTGGCGAGGTGCACGA
>Ga0182001_10000280_pt1 | contig 11033 bp, 13 predicted proteins | sample BulsoiFelSFmetaG_FD_120485 | JGI IMG/M metagenome (GOLD analysis project Ga0182001, IMG submission 120485) | Bulk soil microbial communities from Mexico - San Felipe (SF) metaG | ecosystem: Environmental > Terrestrial > Soil > Agricultural land | place: Mexico: San Luis Potosi | collected... | reverse complement strand
GATCAGGCGATAAATGTATAATCGAGGCTCTCTTTTCAACCATCGATAATCACATATCCGACGCCCACGCGCAAGCTGCGGCGAAGCGGCGCGCCGCCGAAGACAGAGAGACGCGGAGACGCGGCGATAAAGATATGCTCTCTTTTCGCCGCGTCTCCGCGTCCATGTGTCTTCGGCGTCTCGTTATTCCGCTCCGACAGCCTTCGCGGCGTTGAGGCGTCCGCCTGAAGAGACTTTTCCTTTCAGCGAGTCGAGTTTGTCCACCGAATTGAGAAGCCTCGCGCGCAACTCTTTGACGGACATCTTCGGGTTGGTCGAGAGAATGAGCGCAGCCACGCCCGCGACCTCCGGCGTCGCCATCGAAGTTCCAGAAGCGACGTAGAACTCGCCGTTGAGCCAGGTGCTCAAAATCTCTTTGCCCGGCGCGGCGATGTGCACGCTCTTCGCGCCGTAGTTGGAGAAGCCTGTAAGCTGGTCGTTGCGATCAACAGCGGCGACGGCAATCAGGTTTGGCAGGTTGTAGCCCGCGGGGAAATGCGGCCGCTTGTCGGAATCGTCGCCGTTGTTACCGGCGGCGGCGACAAACATAATGCCCTCGTCGCCCGCGCGCTTGATGGCATCTTGCAGGGCGCGCGATTTCTGCGTCGAGCCCCAACTGGCGCTGAGAACGCGAACGTTGACGCCCTTTTGCTTGCGGTCTATTACATAGTTGATAGCTTCAATCGCATCCTTGGTTGTGCCAGAGCCGTTCCCGTTCAGGAACTTCAAAGGCATAATCTCGACATTCCAGTTAATCCCGGCGATGCCGTAGGCGTTATTGCCTTCCGCGCCGATGATTCCGGCGCAGTGCGTGCCGTGACCGTTATCGTCCATAGGGTCACGCAGGCGGTCAGTCGCGTTGAACCCGTGCTCGTCGTTGAACGTGCCGAGTTCATCATCTGAATACGCAGCCATATCGGCGGGGCGCACCCAGATGTTGTTGATGAGATCAAGATGCCTGTAATCGACGCCGCTATCGAGCACGGCGACGACTATCTTGGAACTGCCGGTCGTCTTGTACCAGGCGCGCAGAACGCTGATGTCGGCGTTGGCTTTGCCGCCCGCTTGCCCTGTATTTTCCAGCGACCACTGCTCACCGAATCTCACGTCGTCAGCATGTTTGTGCTTGCCCGGCCCGTTATGCTCAAGGTTGATCTCGAAAACCGGCTCGGCATATTCGACGATTGATAAGGAGCGGTATTGATCTGCGACCGTCTCGGCGTCTAAGCCGTCCTCGTCTTCCAGCGCGACGAGACCGCTGACACTTTCAAACTCGTCTTCAAAGCGGTCATTATTCTTGAGGGCGAGAGCCTTGATGCTCTCCAGCGACGTGCCCGGACGAAAGCGCACCAGCACTTCCGCGTCGTCGCTTTCCATTTCGTAGCTTTCCGCCTCGGCGGTTTCGGCCTTGCCTCTATAAACAAATCTTTCGCCCGTACGAGCGCCGTATTCAACGCGCCGCGTCGTTTGTCTAGTGCTCTGCCAGCGCCGTATCTGTCCCGCAAATCCGGCCAGTAAAACCAGCGTCATCGCCAACGCTAGATGTCCAAGAAAATTCTGCCGATTCATAGTTCACCTCTCAAAAGCAGTGAATCGTCAATCGTGAATCGTCAATAGAAGAAACTTTCTATTCACGATTTACGATTTACCATTTACGATTCACGATTTACCAGCCTTTCAAATCTTGTAATTCGACCCCTTGTATTTGTAGAGCCGCAGTTGATTCTGATCGGCTCGATACTCGTGGCTGCCGCCTTTTGCGGCCTTCAGGCGGATGCGCCAGCCGGACGTCATCATCTGCCCGCTCATCTCGTCTTTGACGGGAGCGCCCAGCGCCATGTCCGGGAAATCAGCCTCTTCGACCGATTCCTCTTTAATCTCATCTTCGGAGACGCCCAGGCGTTTCGCCAGATCAGCCCGCGCGCGTCTCACAAACTCTTCTTTGTTTGCGCTCATCAACAAACTCGCTTCCCTTTGAGAAAACTTTTCAGCTCGCGGCTCAATTGCGCCGAAATGCCGCCGCACATTTTAGCCTTGTTCGGCATATGCCTCCTTGCGTATTCTGCGCCAGCGCGGGGCGCTTCGTCAAAGATTTTAGAGACGCTAACCTTGCACCCGCGCAAGCAGGCAGATGAATCTACGACTCAAAGAGCTGACAAGCCGCGCCGATGCCCTCTATGACGGGCGCGAGCGGATGGAAAACGTGCGCGCAAGCGTGACGCTCCTGGAAGAAGCAGCGCGAGCCAACGAGTATGAAGCTTTGTGGCGACTGGGACGCGCGCTCTTCTTTCTAGGCCAGGAAGCCGAGGAGAAAGCGAAGACGCGCTCCTTTCACGCTCGCGCCGTCTCGTTCTGCCGTCGAGCGGCGCGCATTCAGCCCGAGCGTGTCGAAGGGCATTTCTGGTTGGGCGTCAACCTGGCACTTATGGCTGAAGTCGAAAACCCTCTCAACGCTCTCCGACACGCTCTCAGCGCCAAACGCTCGCTCGTGCGCGCCGTCCATCTTGACCCCGCTTATCACGCCGCAGGGCCTTTGCGCGTGCTCGCTCGTCTTCAACATAAACTCCCGCGCCTCTTTGGCGGCGGAACGTTGCGCGCCCGCGACAACTTTGAAAGAGCAATTCAACTTGCGCCCGCAAACACCGTCACGCGCCTCTACTTCGCAGAACTGCTCGCGGAGTTGGGAGACAAAGCCCGCGCCCGCATTGAACTCGAAACCATCCTGAATGCACCGCATGATTCCCGCTGGGCTTTCGAGTCAGCCCGCGATAAGAAGATTGCGCGCAAGATGCTTGATGAATTGTGAAGATAAATCATCCACTAAGCCACACGAAACGACACGGAAAATAAGTCTTCGATTATTTCGTGTCGTTTCGCGTGGCTTAGTGGATCGCCAAACTCTTTTCTTCTCAATTTCAGGTCAGCTTAAACCAGATCACCGAAGGCATGTTGCAGTAAGGCTGTGACGACGATGGCAGCCGTCTCCGCGCGAAGGGTGCGCCCGCCGAGCGTGACTATGCTCCAGCCTGCGCCTTCAGCCATCGCAATCTCTTCGTCCGCCCAGCCGCCCTCCGAGCCGACGAGCGCCGTGATGCTGAGCGGCTGTGCCTGTAAATTTTTAATCGTCTCGACCAACCCGCCACCGCCGCGCTCCGAAAACATGACGCGCCACTGGCCTTCATCCGAAGCGGCGCTCTCGACCAGAGACGCGCAGAGCCGTGGCGCATCAATTGACGGCACAAGAGCCCGACCCGATTGCTTGCAGGCTTCGAGCGCGATGCGCTGCCAGCGCGCCACACGCCGCGCAGTGTCGGCGCTATCGCGCAAGCGCACGTCCGCAAATTTCGTCACGACGGGGATGAGGCGATGCACGCCCAGCTCCGTCGCTTTCTGCACCACCAGGTCAAACTTTTCACCTTTCAGCAGCGCGATGGCGAGCGTCAGATGAAGCGCGGATTCAGGGCGCGCAGCTTCAACCTCGCCAACAACGCTGAGCGTCGCTCCCGCGCGCCCGCTCTCTTCGATAACACAACGAAACTCCCTGCCCTCTCCGTCAAAGACGAACGCCTCCTGCCCGCGCTCCAGACGCAGGACATCACGTAGATGCCGCGCCTCTTCAGGCGCAAGCGTCACGATTGAGCCGTCAGGCGAGAACGCACTTGGCGGAGCAAAGAAACGTCTGCGAGTCATAATAGGGCGGATGCTGGATGTCAGATGTTAGATGTCAGTTAGCACCAGCATGTGACATCTAACATCCGATATCTGCTTTTAGACGATTATCGCAATCCATTCGCCGTCCGTTGCGATGTCGGGCGGCTCTGTGATTCCGAGTTCCTGTAGACGCGAGCGGACGAGCTCGGTTTGTGAATCGAGAATTCCTGAGAGAATCAGTCGCCCGCATGTAGCATTGATGAGCGCGGGCAGAAGCGGTAAGATTACGTCTGCCGTCAGATTCGCGCAGACCAGATTCGCGGAAGCAGTTATGTCATCAACCGTGCCGACGCGAAAACTTATTCGCTCCGCCACATCATTTAAGCGAGCATTCTCGCGCGCAATCTCTATCGCTTCGGCGTCCGTGTCGCAGGCTTCGATGCGCGCCGCAGGAAAAAGTTTCGCGGCGGCGATGGCCAGAATGCCCGTGCCTGTGCCGACATCCAGAAAGCTCTCGCCCGTGAAATATTTTTCGATGCTGGCGAGGCAAAGCCGCGTCGTCTCATGCGTTCCCGTCCCGAAAGCCATGCCCGGCTCGATGCGAATCACTATGCGGCCTTCCCCGTCCGAGATTTCGCTCCAGGGCGGTGCGATGAGAAAACGATTGCCCACACGCGCAGGCTGCCAGCTTTTTTTCCACTCGCCGAGCCAATCACGGTCTGCGACTTCGCGCAGCTCAAGCTCGCGCACGGAAGAAGAAGGCAGCTCATAAATCCGCAGAGCATCGAAGAGCGCGCTTCGCACCTCTTCTCGTTCGGGCACACTCTCGAAGTACGCGCGCAAGGCAATCAATTCGCTCTCGTCGTCCGTGACCTCACAGCCTCGCGCGCCCGCTTCCATCAAGGCATATTCGACCGCCTCAAGCGCCGCTGGCTCTATCCTTACTTCGAGCGCATACCAGACGCGCCCACGTTTCGCTTCAATGCTCATAACTACTCGGCTACAGTACTAGCGCATGGAAGATTTAATTATCCAGATCAGGGCCATGATGAGAGCGGATGCGCCCGCGAGATACCTCAGCCTGTTGTTCTTTGCTCCTGTGGCGAAGTAGGCGATGAGCAACCCGAGGGTGAGCACAGCGAAAAGCGTTCCTGCAATCAGTAACAGGGTCATTTATGTTCCCTCTCTTCCGGCGTGTTGGATGAAGGCTATTCTTGAATTCCCAGGGAGTCGAGCAGGTTCTCTTTGTCTCGCCAATCCGCCTCGACCTTGACGAAAAGCTCCAGATGAACGCGCGTGCCGAGCAGGTGTTCGATGTCCTGGCGCGCACGCGTCCCAATCTCTTTCAACTGCTGTGCGCCATGCCCGATGATGATCTTCTTCTGGCTGGCGCGTTCGACGAAGATGGCGCAATGAATGACGACGAGGCCAGCACGCGCTTCATCAAACTTTTCCGTGACGACCGCCGTGACATACGGCAGCTCTTCTTTAGTCGCCTGCAAAATCTTTTCGCGCACGATTTCTGCGACCATCAGGCGCAGAGGCTGATCCGTCAACTCGTCCGCACCGAAAATCGGCTCGCCCTGCGGCAAGTGCTTAATCATCTCCGCGAGCAAAACCTCTATCATGTCTCCGCGCAGCGCAGAGATGGGAACGACCGCCTGCCACTCGTATTCCTGAGCGTACCACTGCATGAGCGGTAGCAGTTTCGCTTTGTCCGCCAGCTTGTCCGTTTTATTGAGCAAGAGGAGCGCGGGCTTTTCCGATTGTTTGACTAAATCGAGCACGAAGCGGTCGCCGTTGCCCGTCGGAGTGGCGGCGTCGCGAATCAGGCAGACCAGCTCGACGCCCGCGAGCGCATCGTGCACGGCGGCCATCATCCTTCGATTCAAGAGATATCCGGGTTTATGAACGCCAGGCGTATCGACCAGAACAATCTGTCCTTCGGGGCGAGTGATGATGCCCTGGATGCGATGGCGGGTCGTCTGCGGCTTGTTTGAGACAGCCGCGATCTTTTCGCCCACGAGCTTGTTCAAGAGCGTGGACTTCCCGGCGTTAGGTCGCCCGATGAGCGCCACATACCCGCTGCGATAATCAGAGGCTTCGCGGTTTTCGTCCGTCTCTTCTTTCATCTGGTCTCAACAGGCCGGAAAGCCAGTAAATCGAAAATAGCAAATCGTGAATAGAGAAAAAGCGGTTCGTCTATTCACGATTTACTATTTACGATTTACTTTCTTATTCTAAGACTCGCTTGCTCCTGCGGCGCTCGCCTCATCCTGATGATCCGCCGTGTAGAGCCGCAGGATATCCTGACCCTGCCGTGAGCGTGGATCAATGGTTCGCAGGTGCTTGCGTCCCTGCATCTCCCAGATGGCCGTCACCTGTCCGTCCTTTTCGACGGCGTGATAGGTGATGTCTTCGGGCGGGGCTGCTGCTGCCGCCGCCGCAGTCGCTTCGACGCTCTCTTGATTCTGTTCACCGCCTTCGGTGGGCGCGCTTGCGGCACTCTCGTCCGGCGCGGTTTCGTTCTCTTGCATGTGAGTAAAACGCTCTCCTCTCCTGATTCGATTTTCTTTGTTTGATTGATAAAGGATTGTGGCACACGCTCCGCGCGCATGTCTAGTTTCGATACCTCGGCTAAAATTCCGTTTTTGGCAACTCGTAGTAAATCAGATCACTTTCATAGTGATGCGCCATCTTCACATAAGTCATTCCAAGTTTTTCAAGCACGCGCTGTGAAGGAAGATTGTCGGGATTAACGACGGCCACGATGCGCTCAAGCTTTAGTTCCTCAAAACCGAACCTTAAGCTCGCCAGCGCGGCTTCGGTCGCATAGCCTTTGCCCCAGTGAGATTGCGCCAGCCCGTAAGCGATTTCAACTTCAGGTGTGTCGTCAAGGAAGATAAGTCCGCAATACCCGATTAGCTTGGCTGTCTCTTTGATCGTCACAGCCCAGAGGCCGAAGCCGCGACGCTGCCAACCCTCAATGGTACTTAGCAGGCCGGTCAGGGTTTCTTCCCGCGACCTGGGCTTTCCGCCTGAGATGTACTTCATTACTTCCGCGTCGCCGAAGACCTGAAACAACTCGTCCAGATCAAGGGGCGTGAAAGCGCGAAGGCGAAGACGCGCCGTCTCAATCTCTGGAATCTCTAAGGGTGCGCTCTTCTTCATCGAAGCGTTTCACCAGATTGACGTACTCGCCGCGCTCAAAGCCGTTGGCAGAGAAATAGTCAATCAGATCGCCGTCGTTCCAGTTGACCATCGTGTTGACGACCGTCACGCCCGCTCGCTTAAAGCGCGCGAACAGTTCGTTCATCAAAGCGCGACTCACGCCCTGCCCGTGATAATCAGGGTCAATGCCGATAATCTCCAGCCATCCTGAAAGCTCCGCTGCAAACTCCCAGCCGCGCACATCTCCCAGAACGAATCCAACCACGCGGTCGCGGTGCTCTGCGACCAGGCAGTATTCAGGCGCACGCTTGATGTAGGCATCTGCTTTGGATTCGTAATAGGCGGCGTGCGGCTTGCCCGTAATCTTTTCGTCTATACGCAACACTTCGTCTATGTCGCGCACGGTCATTTTGCGGATGGAGATGTCCGGCATGCGTCTGGCTCTCAGCGCCTTGTAACGGCGCAGCCCGCTGAAGGCGCGCGCGGCGACCTTGCGCACGAGGCGCGGCTTCAACGAACGCTTGATGATATTGCGGTAGGAGCTGTGCCCCGATACCGAATCGAACAGCGCATCATACATCAAGGGGTCTGTCTTGCCGACATCTATCATCGGGTCTAGAAAATGGCGCGCCCCCAAAAGCATCAGGCGTCGTACCAAAACGCCGTAGCGATAATCTCCCAGCAGATCGCTGCAACTTTTCCGGTAGTTCTCAAGCGCACGCTTTGACACGCCGTGTTCGAGCATCGTCTCAGCGGCGCGCACGCCCGTGACGATTGCCGTGTTGATGCCCTTACCTTTGAAGGGGCGCAGCCAACCCGTCGCATCCCCGACGAGCGCGTAGCGATGCCCGCAAGCCCCACGCGCAGGAGCAGAGGGGAAACGCCCTTCGTAATAGTTAATCCTCGCGGGATCGAATCCGGGCAGCAGTGCCTGCACCTCAGGCATCTGCAAGAAGAGGTCTAGGTCGCAGGATGAAACATGCTCGCCAGCGATGTTGACCAGTGTGTGATCGCCTTTCGGCGTGATTGCGCCAAACTCTATGCGCGGGCAGCGGGGCGGAAGTAGGAAAGCATGAACGATATGTCCGAGCTTTTCCGTTTGAAAACTGAGCGTCGTCTCAATTGTCGTCAGATAGCTTTTCAACCACTTCGCAGGTCGCTCGTAGCGGCCGTCCTTGCGCGTCACGTCTTCAAAGACGGAGAGCATCGCTTCGTCGAGCCCGAACGCGCCGACGATGGCATCCGCTCTTTCGTATTCCGACTCACTGTAGACACGCACCTCGTCGAGTTTGTCATTGCGCACAAACTCGATGCCGGTGACGCGCGATTCAATCACCTGCGCGCCCAGCTCGCGCGCCCGCGCAAGCATGAATTGATCGAACTCGGCGCGCTCGACAGCGTAGGTCGCGCGTCCGTGCCCCGTGTCGCTGGCGGTCGCGCCTTGACCTGTGAGCAGCAGGTTTTCGTGCGCGCCGTGTAATCTATAGCCGAATATCTGTCGCTTGATGAGTGCGGGCGGGAGTTGAATATCCAATTCGCGGGTGAGCACGTCTTCGACGGGCGGCGAAAGCACGCCGACGCACTGGTTGGCATGGACGTTGAAATCCTTGCCCTCGAAAATCAGCACCCGCAGGCGTATCCCGCGCGCGTCAGCACCCTGCAACAACTTGATGGCGCACGCCGCGCCGCCCGGCCCGCCACCGATAATGACCACGGTGGAATTATCATGAAGGCGGCAATCATTCATTGAGAGAACAATGCAAAATTAAAAATGTAAAATGCAAAAAGGAGGCGGAGAACCACTTTTAATTTTAATGTGGCTTCAGCCTCACTTTTGCACTTTTAATTTTTAATTTTGCATTAGCTTTACATTTCAGGCGCTTTCACTTCTCTGCGGCGGATGAAGACTTCGCCGCGCGACTCAAGCTCGGCTTTCTCAGCGAGCGTGTTGAGCACGGAATTGAGCAACTCTTTACTCTCCACCTTGAAGCTGGTGATGCCTCTGGCGCGCGTCACATCATCGTCATATTGCAGCGTCAGGTAGCGATACTTTTTCCGCGCCAGCCAGGAAAGCATGTTAGCGCCGTAAGGCAGCGGAAGCGCTCCGACCACCTGCGCGGCTTTCGGCCTTCCGGCTTTTGTGTCGCCGTATGCGCCCGTCACCGCCACGTAGGGCAACGACAGCACTTCTTTCTGTTCCTTGTTGCGAAAGACGAGGCGTTTATTCACGTCGTCAAAAGTGAGCGTGCCGTCCTGCTTTTTGTTATAGCCGAAAATGCCCCCTTCGTATTTCGCCTTGAAGGTCGAAGGCGCGGGCGGCGGCTTGGGAGCTGAAATGCCCCCGGACTTGGGCGCATCGCTTGTCGCCACACGCGGCCCCTGCGCCAGACTCGCGCCTGCCATCAAGGCGAGGAGCAGTCCCGCTCCTAAAAATTTATGTAACTTTTTCATTATTGTACTCCCCTTCTAACTTTAGATCGGACAATTTTAACGGTGGACAACGACAGGCGAAGACAAGTGAGCATTTTCCGTCCATCGTGCAACATTACAGACGCTGCCCGCCGACCGTACGTTGCCAGACGAGCGCCTGTTTTAAGACGCAAAGCCGCTGGCGCTCTTCCGGCTCGCACACGGGCTCTAGCTGTTCAATGATAGCTTCTATCAAAGACGCGCTGAACGGCCCGGCGTGCGTCATAATCTGCGAATAATAGTGAAGATGCACATGCCCCCTGGCGTCCAGATGAAAACGGTGCATGTCTTCGTCCGCCAGCCGATAGATATCCTGGTTAACCGGAATCACGCGTCGCGGCACGGTGTGGTGGTTCGTCTTCGACGCGTCGCGCCAGCCAAGCAGCAGGATACCGACGAGCAAGCCCTGTTCGTTCAAATAGTCCGGGCTCAAAACGGAATTGTCCGCGACCGACGATAAGCGTGGGCCGAAGTTTCCATACTCAGGATTGATTAGCTGCGAGTTATAGATCACGCCGATGACTTCAGAGCCGTCTATGAGCGGCATCGAAACAAACTGCGCGAAACCGTAATCGGTAGCCGACGGCGGCTCATCCACATCGAGCGCATCAATCACACGCCCGACGTAATCAACGTGCGAGTTCGATTTGACTATCTTGGCAAGCTTGGTCATAAAGCAGAATTCAGGAGTCAGAATTCAGAATCCAGAATAAAGGGCTGAAACCAGTTTTTCTCTTCTTCTGACTCCTGGCTTCTGAATTCTGGATTCTGCTTTTACCTTCCCGTCCATTCTGGAATCTTGTAGAGAATCCACCACAGGAAAAGCTGCGCGCAGAAGATCAAGAGCCCCAGCGAGAGGCCGAGGTATGAAGCTCTGCGTCCGCCACGCTCAGGCACGCGATACGAGTTATACAATCCGACGCCGCCCATCAAGACCGCGCCCGGAGTGAAAAGGATTCCCAGGTACGGAACGAGCGCGTAGGTCACAAAGGCCATCGCCGTCGTCGAAGCGCCGTTATAATTACGTTCAGGAAAGATTGATGACATAGAACTCTTCAAAGGCATGCCGCTCGCACGGCCTTCGCTCCGGCTTGCAGTGCGGCGGCGCTGCTCTAAATTATAAGAAGCACGGAGCGCGTCAGCCGGAAGATAAGATTCATCCAGAAAATGCCCGCAGGCCGAACAGTATCGCGCGTTGGCGCGACGCGCCCTCTGGCCGCAAGCAGGACACTCGCGGACGGGCGCTTTAGAATCCAAAAGATGATTTTCAAGAGGCATCTAAGGTAATAGCTTCAATAGCTGATCTCTTATCTCGTCACGAAAAAGAACTTCAACCTCTACAATGTTCCCATTTAGAAGATCGACATTCATATATCCTTCGTCCGGGTCGAGCGCGATTGTCTCATGGCCAGCGCCCCAGGCAGCCCTTGGTTTTGGAGCAGCATAAATGGTAGCGCAGAAGTCGTCACCACATCGGCATCTGTCTATGATACGCAGTCCCGCTACCTGTCTTGCCAATTCTGCTTCTTCATTTTTCCGCAGCAGTGATTCCAATTCACCGGCTAACTCCGGCATGGCTTCACGTAAAAGAGGTTTTGCTCTTTTCATCGGAGCGTACTCTAACGCCGCCGGACTTTGCTCGCAGCTTTGCGCGAGACGCCGAAGGGTAAGTTCTCACGTTCTGCGAATTCCTGCACGGCGCG
>Ga0182001_10000279_pt1 | contig 11085 bp, 8 predicted proteins | sample BulsoiFelSFmetaG_FD_120485 | JGI IMG/M metagenome (GOLD analysis project Ga0182001, IMG submission 120485) | Bulk soil microbial communities from Mexico - San Felipe (SF) metaG | ecosystem: Environmental > Terrestrial > Soil > Agricultural land | place: Mexico: San Luis Potosi | collected... | reverse complement strand
GGTCCTGGGCGCGCAGGTCGGCCTGGAGGAAGGCTACGTCATTGCGCGCGCGCCGAAGGGCGGGCGTCTCGTTGGCGCGGATGTGAGCTTCCCGAAGGTGACGGTCACGGGCACCGAGAACCTCTTAATGGCCGCGACGCTCGCGCGCGGCACCACCCGCCTGCACAACGCCGCGCGCGAGCCGGAGATAGGCGACCTCGCCGACCTCTTGAACCGCATGGGCGCGCGCGTGCGCGGCGCCGGGTCGGAGACGATAACCGTCGAGGGCGTCGAAGCCCTGGGCGCCGCCGAGCACACCATCATCCCGGACCGCATCGAGACGGGCACCTTCATCGTCGCCGCGGCGATAACGGCCGGCGAGCTGGAGATAAAGGACTGCCAGCCGCAACACCTGTCTTCGGTCATAGAGAAGCTGCGCGAGGCCGGCGTCGAGATTGAAGAGGTCAACCCGACGACGCTCGCCGTGCGCCGCTCGGCCGGCGGGCTTCAAGGCAGCGACCTCCTGACGGACCCCTACCCCGGCTTCCCGACCGACATGCAGGCGCAGTACATGGCCCTGATGACGCAGGCCGCGGGGCGCTCGCGCGTGACCGAGACCATCTTCGAGAACCGCTACATGCACGCCTCGGAGATGCAGCGCATGGGCGCGCGCATCCGCATCGAGGGAGGCACGGCCGTCGTCGAAGGGCCTTCGGAGTTGACGGGCGCGCGCGTGCAGGCGTCGGACCTGCGCGCCTCGGCCTGCCTCGTCCTGGCGGGCCTCGCGGCGCGCGGCGAGACGACCATCGACCGCGTCTACCACATCGACCGCGGCTACGAGAAGATAGAGGACAAGCTGCGCTCGGTCGGCGCCGAGATAGAGCGCCTGCGCGAGTCGGTCACGGCGCAGTTGCCGCCCCTTGAGAAGGTCGTCGCATGAGGGAAGAGCTGCACGAATACATGCTGGCGATGGTGCTGACGGCCGTGCTCCTCTGGTACACGTACGTGAGCATCCCGCACTCGCACTCGCGGGCCTGGCGCCGGCCTCTGCCGGACGCCGAGGAGCGCGGCGGCGGCCGGGGCGAGGCGTCTGAAGGGGCCGCAGAGTTGGACTGGCCCGAGTACTTGGAAGAGGTGTGAGGCGGCTATGCGGACACAGCAGGACTGCATCTTCTGCAAGATAGTGGCGGGCGAGATTCCCTCGCAGAAAATCTACGAGGACGAGACGGCCCTCGCCTTCCGCGACATCAACCCGCAGGCGCCCACGCACGCGCTCGTCATCCCGCGCGAGCACATCGCTTCGCTCTCGGCCGCGGCGGAAGCGGACGAGCCCCTGCTCGGCCACCTCTTAAGAGTCGCCGCGCGAGTCGCGCAAGACGAGGGGCACGCGGAGGGCGGCTTCCGCACCGTCATCAACAACGGCGCCGACGCCGGCCAGACCGTCTTCCACATACACGTCCACGTCCTCGCCGGCCGCCGCCTCTCCTGGCCGCCCGGCTAATCAAAAAGAGAGCGTAGAAGTCAGAGTGCGGGGTGATGAATGAAAGAGGGCGTGCCTTTCATTCATCACCCCGCACTCTGACTTCTGAATTTAATTATCCTTCGTACTCGCGGAGCTTGCGGTAGAGGGTGCGGGCCGAGATGCCGAGGACGGCGGCGGCGCGCTCGCGGTTGCCGCCCGTCTGTTCGACGACGCGGAGGATGTGCTGTCGCTCAAGCTCTTCGAGCGTGACGGGCGCGGCGGCGGCGCCGTCGCTCGTCGCCGCCTCGTCGCGCGAGGTCGAGCGCGAGGCCGCGGCCGGCAGGACGTGCTCGGCCTCTATCCGGTCGCCCTGCGTGAGCGCGGCGGCGCGTTCGAGCGCGTTGCGAAGCTCGCGCACGTTGCCCGGCCAGTCGTAGGTCGAGAGCCTCTGGAGCGCCTCGTCCGTGAGCGCGAGCGCGGGCCGGTTGAAGCGGTCGCGGTAGAGCGCGAGGAAGTGTTCGACGAGGGCCGGCACGTCCTCGCGCCGCTGCCGGAGGGGCGGGACGTGCAGCGAGATGACGTTCAGGCGGTAGAAGAGGTCCGCGCGGAAGCGGCCGCCGGCCACGTCTTCGGCGAGGTTGCGGTTGGTGGCGGCGATGACGCGCACGTCGGCCGCGCGGTCGCGCGTGGACCCGACGCGCCGGAAGCGCCCCTCTTCGAGAAAGCGCAGCAGCTTGACCTGCGTCTGCGGCGGCATCTCGCCGACTTCGTCGAGGAAGAGCGTGGACGAGTCGGCCGCCTCGATGAGCCCGCGCTTGGTCGCGGTGGCGCCGGTAAAGGCGCCGCGCTCGTGGCCGAAGAACTCCGACTCGAAGAGCGATTCGGGCAGGGCCGCGCAGTTGACGGCTATCATCGGCGAGTCGGCGCGCGAAGAGTGCGCGTGGATGAAGCGCGCGAGCACGTCCTTGCCCGTGCCCGACTCGCCCGTGATGACGACGGTCGAGTCCGAGCGCGCGGCCGTCTCGGCCAAAAGCGCGAGCCCCTCCATCGCGCGGCTGCGGTAGACGAGCGCGGCCGAGTCTTCCGCGGCGCTCGGGCGCACGGCGTCTTTCAGCGAGGCGTTCTGGCGGACGAGCCGCCGCTTCTCGTCGGCCTTGCGGACGACGGCCTCGATCTCTTCGAGCGTCGCCGGCTTCGTCAGGTAGTCGTAGGCGCCGAGCCGCATCGCCTCTATCCCCGTGTTCAGCGAAGTGTCGGCCGTCAGCATGATGACCTCGGGCGGGTCCTCCATCTTGCGCACCTCGCGCAGGGCTTCGAGGCCCGAGAGGCCGGGCATGCGGATGTCGAGGAGCACCACGTCGAAGTCGCTCTTGGCGAGCAGGTCGAGCGCCTCCTCGCCGGAGCGCGCCGGCGACGAGTCGAAGCCCATGCGGCCAACCTGATCCGTGACGAGCTTGCGCAGGACCGAGTCGTCATCGACAACGAGGACGCGAATTTTTCTACTCATAAGGGCGGTGAAGCGGGCAAGCCTGTCGGGGACAAAAGTCGGCAGAAAATCGGGAGCGCATCTTAACACAAGGTCGGCGCCGGGGTGTCACGGGTTTTCCCGCCGCGGCCGAAGTCTTCAGCGCCGCTCGGGCGCGCGGCGCGGCAGCCAGAGGCGGAAGCGGGAGCCGGCGCCCGGCTTCGACTCGGCGGTGAGCGCGCCGCCTATCGACTCGGCGAAGGTGAGCGAGATGGCGAGGCCGAGCCCCGTGCCCTGTCCCGGCTCCTTGGTGGTGAAGAAGGGGTCGAAGACGCGCGCCAGCACGTCGGGCGGGATGCCCGGCCCCTCGTCGCGGACCTCGACGCGGACGCGGCCCCCTTCGAGCGCCGTCGCGACCTCGACCGCGCCGCCCGAAGGCCCGGCGGCGTCGAGCGCGTTCGACAGCAGGTTGTCGAGAATCTGCCGGACCATCACCTCGTCGGTCGCCACCTCGCCGACCTCCGGGTCGAGCGAGACGCGCACGGCCGCGCCCGTCCCGCGCGCGCGCTCCTCGAACAGCCGCGCCGTGTGCTCGACGACGCCGTTCAAGTCGACGGCCTCGCGGCGCGGGCGCTTCTGGCGCGCGAGGTCGAGCAGGCCGCGCGTGATCTGCTTGCAGCGCAAAGCCTGCCGGACGATCTCTTCGAGGTAGTAGGCCCAGCCGCGCTCGTCGGCGAGTCGGGCCGTCTCGGGCGCCGAGCGCAGGTCGCGCAGCGTCGCCTCGGCGCAGGTCGTGACGGCCGCCAGCGGGTTGTTAATCTCGTGCGCCACGCCTGCCGCGAGCTGCCCGATGGTGGCGAGACGGCGCGAGCGGGCCAACTGCTCCTGCACCTCCGCGAGCGTCGTGATGTCGCTCCAAGTGACGACGCTCCATGAAGTCCGGGGCCCGGAGTCCGGACTCCGGGGCTCGGAGTTTTCGTCCGCCGGGTTGCCGGCCTGGTCTTTGACTTCGGAGTCCGGACTCCAGACTCCCGGCTCCGGCTTCGTGAGCGGGGCGACGGCGACGAGGTAGCGGCGGCCGTCCTCCGCCTGTAGCTCGAAGGAGCTGGTCGTGCGCGCCGAGCCGGCCTTCATGTGGTAGGCGGCGGCCCGCTCGCCGAAGAGTCGCGCGAAGACTTCGGCGCACGTCATGCCGGCGACTTCCGAGGGGTGCAGGCTCATGGCCTCGGCGGCGGCCATGTTGCAGCGCGCGACCGTCATCCGGTCGTCGTGGACGATGATGCCGTCGGGGATGGCGTCGAAGGTCTGTTCCCAGACGCGCTTGGCCGTGCCGAGCGTCTCAAGCAGCCGCGCGTTGTCGAGGGCGAGCGCCGCCATCGCGGCCAGACCTTCGAGCTGCTGGCGGTCTTCCGCGGAGAGGCGGTGCGGCGCGCGGTAGCCGACGGCGAGCACGCCCAAGCCCTCGCCGCGCGCGACGAGCGGGACGAGCAGGAGGTCGCGCACGCCCTCGGCGCTGTGCAGGGGGAACTCGCTGGCGGGCAGGTCGCCGGCGAGGCCGCGCACCTCGATGATGGGGTCGGAGACGAGGGCGGCGCGCTCGGCGAACTCGCCGCGCAGGGGCGTGACGAAGGGGCCGCCGCCCGGGCCGACGTGCTCGAAGCCGCTCATGGCGAGCCAGGTGATGCGGCGCTCTTCGAGCGAGAAGCTGGCGATGCTCGCCGTGTCGGCGCGCATCGCGCAGCGGACCGTCTCGACCGTCGTCAAAAGCGTCGAGGCGCTGCCCGCGCGCTCGCCCCCCGCCCCCGTCCTGTTCTCTTCGCCTTCTGCCATCGCCACCCTATCTTGCCAGAATCGCCCGCGAATGTCGCTCGGAAGCCAAAGACGGATTAAGGCTAAGAGCGGCGGCGTCTCATACCTTCGTGCTTCGTCTCAGCCGGCAGCTTGGCGGGCAGGTCTAATTCATCGTCAATCAGAACGTCCGCGATGACGTTCGCGGCCCGCGCATACTGTAAGAGAATCGTGAGCGGCGGGTCGCGTCTTCCCAACTCATACCCCGAGATTTGCGTGTACCAGATTTCATCCTCAAACCCTAAACGCCTCACCATCTCCGTCTGAGACAGGCCGAGCGCCAGCCTAATCTCGCGCAGCTTTTCGCCTAATCGTTCCGGCCGGAAGCGTTCGTTGCCCATCAGGAGTTCCCTCCCAATGGGCCGGCAGTTGCAAGAAAAGACTTGCAACTATAATCAATGGCATATAGACTGTCTCTGCGTGTTCGATTCGCCGTGAGTAGAGACCTCTCATGCTCAACGGCGATGCTCATCACTAGCTTGAGGCTGAGGGTGAGCTACGCATCCGACCCGCTGACCTTACGTTTTCAAAGACTGGAACGCGCGGAATATAGCACAGGCGGTAAATGCTGATGGGTGTTTTGGTGGCAGGTTAACACATGGGGGCGTGCGTCTCTCCCGCGCGCCCCTTGGGGGGCACGCCCGGGCGGAAGGGCACGGGCGGTGCCGCGGGGCCGCGTATGCGCGGGTGGGCGCGTGCGCGGCCCCGGCGCGCTTTAGCGCCAGTTGCCGATGAGGATGAAGGGCGCCCAGAAGTAGGGGTGAGAGAAGGAGGCGGTGTGCGGCTTCGCGGAAGGGCCGACCGTGAGGCCGCGGCTCGCGTCGGCCGTCGTCGCCGCCCCGCCGCGCAGGAGTGAGAGCTGCGCCCGCCTGAGCGCTTCCGACTTGGGGAGGCCCGCGCCCTCGTCGCGCAGGCGGTAGAACTCCTGCATCAGCCGGCGCGTGCTGGCGTCGGCGACGGGCCAGAGCGAGGCGACGACCGCCTTCGCGCCCTGACGCTGCGCGAGCACGCCGAAGCCCTCGACCTCCTTGCCGTCGGCGCCCGCGCCGCCCGTCGCCGTGTCGCAGGCCGAGAGCGTCAAAAGCTCGACGCCGCTGAAGAGGTTGAAGGCCGTCTTAATCTGCGCGAGCGAGAGGCGGCTGCCGTCGCCCAGGAGGAGGAACGAGTCGGTCTCGTTGCCGGGCTGGAACTGGAAGTGGCTGGCGACGTGGACGAGCGGGAAGCGCTGGCGCAGGGAGGCCTTGAAGGTGTCGGCCGTGAACGCCTCGTCTAAGGAAATCTGTCCGGGCAGCACGCCCGACGCCGCGGCGCCGGCGCCGCCCGACGCCTCTTCGCGGATGATGCCGCGCAGCTCTTCGGGCACGGCCGGCAGGGCCGCGAACTCGCCGTAAGACTTCGACACGCCGAAGCCGAGCGCGCGCCAACGTGCGCTCGGCTCGTCCTTCAGGTGCGCGAGGCTCGCCTTGGTGAAGACGGTGCTGCGGTAGCGCTCGACGAAGTAGCCCTGGCCATCGTGCAGCGCCGCGACCGGCACGTAGCGCAGCACGCCGTCCAGCGACCACATGACCGTCTCGGCCTTCGCCTGTTCGAGGTCGCGCGCGATGGGGCCGACGACGATTTTATAAAGCTCCTGCGCGGCCGGGCGCGGGTCGGCCGAAGGCGTCTGCAAGGCTTCGCGGAAGGCGGCGACACGCTTGTTCAACTCGACGGCCCTGACCGGGTACTCGCGCGCCACCTGCACGTCGGGCGTGATGAGGATGACGCTGTACTTGTCCTCGCCGACGATGGTGTAGACGGCGACGGCGCCGTGGCCCATCTCGCGCAGGGCGTCGGAGAGCGCCTGCGACTCGCGCACGTCGTCGACGCGCGCGCCCTGACGCGTGTCTCCAAGCTCCTGCGAGAGCCGGTCGAGGAAGGCGTGGAAGGCTTGCGCGGCGGCGGACAGCTCGGCGTCGAGCGCGGCCAACTGCCGCTCGTCCTCGGCCGTGCGCGAACGCTTCTGCAAAAGCTCTGCGCGCGCGCGGCCCCGCGTCGTGATCTGCTCGGACATCTCCGCGTACCGCTTCGCGGCGGCCGACTCGGCGGGCGTCAGAGCGGCGGGAGCGGCTGCCGTGGTGCCGCCGCCGTCGCGCCGGACGAACTGGTAAAACTCCTCGTCCTTGAGAAAGCCTATGACCTGCTGCGCCTCGGGCAGGCGGCCCTGCTCGACGAGCAGTTCCGCGAGCAGCCGGTAGGTGAACTCGCGCGGCTTGAGGAAACTCTTCTGCGCCTCGCGGTCGAGCGGGGGCAGTTCGGCGCGCACCTCCTGATAGGCCGACACGGCCTGCTTGCCGTAGAAGACGGCCGCGCCCGTCCGCCCTTGCGCGCGCCACGAGAGCATGAGGTTCGAGAGCGTGTCGCCCTCGCCTTCGCGGTTCCTTATCTCGCGCTGGGCGGCGAGCGACCGGTGGAAGTGTGAGAGGGCGAGCGGGTGGCGGCCCGCGGCGTGGTGTACGAAGCCGATGTTGTTGAGCGTGGCGGCCTCGCCCCCGCGGTCGAAGGCGCCGCGCTGGACGGCGAGCGCGTGCGTGAGGTATTCGAGCGCCTTCGGGCCGTCGCCGTCTTCGAGCGCGGCCGACGCCAGGTTGGAAAGCGCCGGCCCTATCTCGCGGCAGTTGCCCGACTGCTCGAACACGTCGTGCGACTTTTTGTACGACTCGCGCGCCTGCTGCTTCCTGCCTAAAGCGTCGTAGGCGAGCCCGGCGTTGTTGAGCGCGACGGCCTCGCCGCGCCTGTCGCCGGCCGCGCGGAAGAGCGCGAGCGCCTGCGTGTAGGCTTCGAGCGCCTTCTGCTCCTCGCCGCGCGAGGCGTGGGCGTGGCCGACGTGGTTTAAGGTGTAGCCGGCGGCGCGCGCGTCGCCCGTCGCGTGGAAGACGGCGAGCGCCTGCCGGAAGTTCGAGAGCGCGCGGTCGCGCTCGCCCATCGCGAAGTAGACGCGCGCCGCGCCCGTCAGGGCCCGCGCCTCCTCGCGCGAGTCGTTCGAGGTGCGCAGCAGTGCCAGCGCGTCAGAGTAGTAGTCGAGCGACTGGCGCGCGCGGCCGAGCGCGTGGCTGACCGAGGCCAGCGTCGCGAGCGTCGTCACGCGCCCGCGGTAGTCGCCGAGCGCCTCGAAGAGCCTGAGCGCCTCTTCGTACTTCTCAATCGAACGCTCGTAAGAGGGCGCGTCGCCCGAGGTCAGCAGCGCCGTGGCCGAGGCGAAGACGCGCTCGGCCGGGAAGCCCCGGAGGTCCTGCGGCGTGGCCCTGCGCGCCGTCATGCGGAACTCGTAGCGGCCCGGCGCGGCCCACTCGCGCCGCGGCCTCACCTCGATGGTGTAGAAGCCCGCCTCCTCTATCTCGAAGAAGATGGGCTCCGGCCCCCACTCGCCGACGGGGCTGTCTATCTTCAGAAGCTCGCGGCCGTCCGGCCCCTTCAGCGTGAGCACGACATCGACGCCGCGCTGGTCGAAGACGGCGCGGACGAACTGGCCCGGGTTCAGGCGCAGGCGGTAGTTGTGCAGCATCCCGCCCGTGATTTCGCGTTCGACGGGCGGGGGCTCCGGGGCTTGCGCGCGCGCGGGCGCAGCCGCCGAGGCGACGAGGAGGGCCGCGAGCAGCAGGAGCGGCAGACGGGAGGGGAACTTGGCTGGGGGCATACGCGCTCGGCTTCGGGGCGAGGAAGGCTTGACGGACGAAAACTGCCGGAGACTCTATGGGCCGCCGGCGGCGTTGTCAAGAAACACCCGGCGGCCGAACTCCCTTAGGTAAACGACTGATGCGCGCGCTTTTCCCGCGCCGCCCGCGTCGCCGCAATTATCTTTCACCTGACGCCGCAGTCCGACGCAAGGCCCCGGCCGGCCCCCACACTTCCCTTGCTTTTACGCGCCCGCGGGCGCGGCACGGCCGTTGCCGAGGGCACGGGCGGAGCGTGAAAGATGCGAGACGTGCTCACACCAACCGTTAACGCCGAGAGAGAAGCAAGGAGAAGGCTCATCATGAAAAGGGTTCTGGAAGTTCTGGGGTGGCTCACCGCGGTCGCCCTCTTCGCCTTCGCCGGCCACGCGGTGCTGGCGCAGTCGGCCGCCGCGCAGGACGCGCAGGGGCGGCAGGGCGCGGCGCACGCGCGCGAGCGCAGGGCGGGCGAGCGGCCCGAGACCAACCCGGTCCGCATCGTCAGGGAGGCGCGCACCGTCTACGTCCGCCCGACGAAGCACCTCGACAAGAAGTACCTCGAATACAAGTTGCAGAAGCACGACGAGCTGCGCGACTGGGACCTCTCTCTGGTCGAGGACGAGCGCGCCGCCGACCTCGTCGTCAGCGTCGACAAGTCGATGCTCAACTACATTTTCACCATCAGCGACCCGCGCTCCAGCGTCATCGTCACCAGCGGCAAGTGCGTGGCCGTCAACGGGCAGGTCGCCGCCGAGTACCTCGGGCGCGAAATCATCAAGAAGCTGAAGAACGTGCGCGCCGGCTCCGACCGCGGGCGCGACCGCCGCCCCGCGCGCGACGCCGAAGAGGAAGGCGAGAGCGAGTCTTAAAAGGAAAACCGGGATGCGACCGACACTCATCAGCCTCGCGCTGGCCGCGCTGATTGTCCTCACCCCGGTCGTCGCGCCGCACGCTTCGGCCGACGACCGGGATGAGCAGGAGGCGCGCGCGCTCGCCGTCCGCTTCATGGAGCGTCTGCGCGATGCGGACGACTTCGGCACGCTCATGAAGGAGTTCTTCCCCGAAGACTTCGCCGCGCGGGTCCGCGCCGCGGTGCGCGAGACGAGCGCCGAGGACGAATTCTTCTTCGTCTGCGACCGCGCGGTGCTCTTGCGCGCCACGGACGCCGACCTGCGCCGCACCTACGTCGCGCTGATGAACTTCCTGAGCCAGCAGGACCGGCTCGCCGACGCCGCGTGGGTGCGCGTGCAACTCGAAGAGAAGATGGGCGGCGCGGACTCGGACGGGGGTGGCGACCCTTGGGCGCGTTACCTCCGGCTCGCCGCCGACTCCATACCCGAAGAGGCTTTCCGCATCGCCGAGACCGACCCGCTCCTGAAGACGGCCCTCGACCCCGAACTCGTCCGCACCGCCGCCGAGCGGCTCGGCGCCGAGGGCACCGAGCCCGCCGACGCGGAGGCCGAGGCGAAGGCCGCCGCGGGAGAGGAGGCCGAGGGGGAGGCCGCCGCGGAGAGGGCGCGTGCCGCCGCCGTCCGCGACCTCCCGCGGCTGCGCGCCCTGACCGAGAAGCTTGAGCGCCTCGCCGCGCTGCTGCGGGGCGCCGCCGCGAAGCTCCGCGCGCAGACCGAATCGCTCGCCGCCGCCTACTCCGTCAGCGCCGAGTCGCTCGGGAAAGGGCTGTTCGACCGCGAGCTGAACGTCTACAAGCTTGAGAGCGAGACGCTGGAGACGCCGGCCCTCGGGCTGCCCGCCGGCTCGGTCCTCATACGCGCGCGCATCTACCCCTACGAGATGGCCGTCGCACGCGTCGGAGGCCGCCTCACCATCCTCGCCGCCTACCCGGACTTCGACGGCGACTGACGGACCCTCGCGAGCGAAAGCCGCGCGCCGAAGTCGAGAAGGGCGGCCGACGAGAGTGTCGGCCGCCCTTCTTCTTTTTGAAAACGCGCGCGGCTTTAACTTTTTGAAAACGCGCGTGGCCGGCGTCGTCTCAGCCGGCCTTGGGCGCGGCGGCGCGGACGCCTTCGGAGACGCCTTCCTCGTACTTCTTGAAGTTCTCGTTGAAGCGGCGGGCGAGGTCGCGTGCCTTCTCGTCGTAGGCCGCGGGGTCCTGCCAGGTCTCTCGCGGGCGGAGGACTTCCGAGGGCACGTCGGGGCAGGAGGTGGGCACGCCGACGCCGAAGAAGGGGTCGGGGCGCGTCTCGACCGAGGCGAGCGTGCCCGTCAGGATGGCGCGAATCATGGCGCGCGTGTGCCTGATGGACATCCGCTTGCCGGTGCCGTAGGGTCCGCCCGACCAGCCCGTGTTGACGAGCCAGCAGGCCGCCTTGTGCTGCTGAATCTTCTCGCCGAGCAGCTTGGCGTAGACGCCCGGGTGCAGGACCATGAAGGGCGCGCCGAAGCAGGTCGAGAAGGTCGCCTGCGGCTCGGTGACGCCGCGCTCCGTGCCCGCCACCTTCGCCGTGTAGCCGGAGAGGAAGTGGTACATCGCCTGCTCGGGCGTCAGCCGCGCCACGGGCGGCAGCACGCCGAAGGCGTCGGCCGTCAGCATGATGATGTTCGACGGGTGTCCGGCGTAACCCTCGGGCACGATGTTCGGGATGCTGGTTAAAGGGTAGGCGGCGCGCGTGTTCTCGGTCTTC
>Ga0182001_10000278_pt1 | contig 11106 bp, 10 predicted proteins | sample BulsoiFelSFmetaG_FD_120485 | JGI IMG/M metagenome (GOLD analysis project Ga0182001, IMG submission 120485) | Bulk soil microbial communities from Mexico - San Felipe (SF) metaG | ecosystem: Environmental > Terrestrial > Soil > Agricultural land | place: Mexico: San Luis Potosi | collected... | reverse complement strand
ACACGTCCGCGTGCTCGCCCACGACCGCGACCTCGCCCGCGTCCTCGGCCGCGCCCCGATCCTCGTCCTCGACCTCGCCCTCGCCCTCGACCGCGTCCTCGCCCTCGACCTCGCCCGCGAATTGGGATTGAATGACTTTGTAAAAGAATTAGCCGCACTCTTGTTACCAAGCGTCGAAGCCAACGCCGCAGAACGGCAGGAATATGCAGATAAACTTCGGGCTTTAATGATAAAACACAGAGATATTGGACATGATTGGAATTTAACAGAAACACAGGAAACGCGATTGGCTGATTACCTCAACGCCACTCGCTTACTACACGATTGTTTAGAATTGGCTTTTATGCCGCTGGATGAAAAGACAGCGATACTAAACAGTTTGTATTTGCCTCCGGCTCAGACAGAGGATGGGCAGAATGCTTGAGGCGGCGCGATGATTGAAGTTGTCAACCGCCAGCGCAGGATGCCGCTTGATTGCGAAGGGTGGGAAAAGTTTACGGCAAGAGCGTTGAAGGTTGTGCCTGCGGGCGGCGCGGGCGTAACAGTGGCATTCGTCTCTGACCGTGCGATGCGTGAACTCAATAGTCGCTGGCGGGGCAAGAAGGGGACGACCGATGTATTATCGTTTCCGGCAGACCAAGACGAATTTGAGAAGTCAGAAGGTGCGACGCTCGGCGACGTGGTGATTTCGGTCGAGCAGGCCGCGAGACAGGCCGGTGAGCACGGGCTTGGCTTTGAGAATGAAGTGAAGCAGTTAATCCTGCACGGGCTTCTGCATCTGTGCGGGCACGACCACGAGACGGACAATGGAGAAATGAATAGATTGGAACTGCGCCTGCGACGCCGACTTGGAATATAATGGGGCAGTTGTCAGTGGTCAGTGGTCAGTAGTCAGTTGGTATTAGCTCGATGAGGCGAGGGCTAGCGGTAAAGCACTAGCCTCGTCAGCCCTGAAAACAACTAACCGCTGACCACTGACCACTGACCACTTAATTATGGGAATCGAAATAGCAATCGCGTGCCTGTTGCTTTTGGGGCTGATGTTTCTGGCAACCGTTGACATGGCTTTCGGCCAGTTGAGCGACGTGGGCTTGCGCCTGCTGATTGCGGAGGCTGAGGAGCGTGAGTCTGCGGCGGCCACATTCCTCAAAGAGATACTCGAAGACCGTCCGCGTTTTCGTTTCACCATCGGAGCATCCATCCAAATCCAGTTGGTCGCCTTCTCCATCCTCGTCACGCTCATCCTGCTCAGATGGTTTTCAGGCACGACGCTGCTCCTGCTCGCTCTTTTCACGGGCTTGATTCTGGCCGGAATTTTCAGACAACTAATCCCGCGCCTCATCTCTTTGCGAAATCCCGAAAGGACTCTGCTCGCGCTTTTGCCCATTGTCAAGCCTTTCTATCTGGCGCTCTCTTTCATCGCAGACCCTCTGCACAAACGTGCGAACCGTTTGCGGCGCGAGCGCGAGCAAACCGTGATGCCGGAGGACGAAGAGGAAGAGGCTAACGGCGGTGATATTCAAGCTCTGATTGATGTCGGCGCGGAAGAGGGAATCCTCGAAGAAGAAGAGGGCGAGCTGATTCATTCGATCATAGAGTTTGGCGACACGCGCGTCAGCGAAGTGATGACGCCGCGCACGGAAGTCGTCGCGCTGCCGTTGACGGCGACCGTGAAAGAGGCGCGCGACGTGATGATTGAATCGAAATATTCGCGCCTCCCTGTCTATCGCGGTCAGATTGATAATGTCGAAGGCTTAATTTACGTCCGCGACATTTTGCTGTGCTGGTCTGAGTGCAAGGAAGAGGAGAAGATAGGCTCGCTCATTCGCCCTGTCTATTTCGTTCCCGAAACGAAACAAGTCGCAGACCTCCTGGAAGAGATGCAGAAGGCGCGCGTGCAGCTTGCGATGGTGATTGACGAGTACGGCGGTGTGGCGGGCCTCGTCACCGTCGAAGACATTCTCGAAGAGATTGTCGGCGAGATCGAAGACGAAGACACAGAGCAGGAAGAGATCATAGAGATTGTCGAAGCATCGGATGGCTATTACGATGTGCTCGGCTCAACCGAGATTGGCAAGATCGAACGCCTCTTCCACATGGAAATTGAAGACGACGATTTCACAACCATCGCCGGGCTTGTCATCAGCGAGAAGGGAAGTGTGCCGCGCACAGGCGAGCATCTGATGTTTCGCGGTCTCGATGTCGAAATCCTCGAAGCAGATAACAAGCGCATCAATCGCCTGCGGCTGCGGCGCGCTCTGGAAGAGAGCAGCAAGGCTCAGGCAGAATAAGGGCGTTGAGATATTCCGCCTCGCATTGTTAGATTAAGTTGGAGATCAACAGAAAATGGAGTTGCGACGATTGGCCGGGCTGGTCCTTCCACAATACCGCGAGCCTTCGACCTGTGAAGCCTGCGGAGAGTCTTTCACATGCGGAGCAACGCTTGCTGGTTGCTGGTGCGCGGAGATTAAATTGAGCGATGACACACGCGCTCGTCTTCGCTCACGTTACGAGCGATGTTTGTGTCGCACGTGCTTGGAAAAATTTGCAGAGGGTGAAAAAGGATAATGGCGAAAAAGAGGAGCAAGTATTTACAGGGAAAGCGAATTGATCCGAAGCCGATTACACAGAGGACGACGCTCGCGGATTTGGTTGACGATTCATTCCTGGCCTACAACGCGGCGCGATTGCGCGAGGCGTGTCAACTCTTCACGCAGAAGATGCTTGAGCCGGACGTGACGGTCGGGATGTCAATCACAGGCGCGTTGACGCCTGCCGGTCTTGGCATCTCTGCCTTGATTCCATTGATTCAGGCAGGCTTCGTTGATTGGATTATCTCGACTGGCGCGAACCTTTATCACGACACGCACTTCGGCATTGGGCTGGCGCTTCATCAGGGTAACACGCAGACTTCCGACATCGTGCTGCGCGATGAAGAGGTCGTCCGCATCTACGACATCTTCTTTGACTACTCCGTGCTGCTCGACACGGACGCCTTCTTTCGCAAGATCATCGAGGGCAAAGAATTTCAAAAGCCAATGTCAACGGCAGAGTTTCATTACCTCTGCGGTCGCTACGTGCGCGAGCGTGAGCGCAAACTCGGACTTGAAAATAAATCTCTGCTCGCGGTCGCGTATGAATACGGCGTTCCCGTTTACACGTCCAGCCCCGGCGACTCCTCCATCGGCATGAACGTCGCGGCGAAAGCTCTGCAAGGCAATAAGCTAGCCTTCGACCCATCGCTCGATGTCAACGAGACCGCAGCCATCGTGCTCGCCGGAAAGCGCGGCGCGATTCACGGGCGCGGTGACAAGGGAACGAAGCACGGCGGAAGCTCCGCAGTCTTCATCCTCGGCGGTGGCAGTCCAAAGAATTTCATGCTCCAGACAGAGCCGCAGATTCAGGAAGTCTTAGGCATTGACGAGCGCGGGCATGATTATTTTTTACAGGTGACAGACGCCCGTCCGGACAGTGGCGGACTTTCTGGGGCGACCCCGGGCGAGGCAGTCTCATGGGGTAAGGTTGATCCAGACCGTCTGCCTGATGCGGTTGTGTGTTATGTTGATTCGACAATTGCGCTGCCGATTATTACAGCTTATGCCCTGGCCCGGCATGAGCCTCGTGAGCCGAAGCGTCTTTACGAGAGGCGCGGCGAGTTTATGGATTTGTTGATGTCGGAATATAAAAGATCGAAGAGACGATAGAGCTTAAGGAGCGAACGATGGGTAAGAAGGTAACTGTGACTGATGAACAGCCGCGAGTCTATTTCGATTGCTCGAAATGCCCGGCCTTCTGCTGTTCTATTTATGACCGTGTACAGGTGACCAAGCGTGACCTTAATCGCCTTGCCAAATACTTCAAGGTCCCGGCGGAAGTGGCCCAGAAGCGTTACACGAAGATTGATCGTGAGAGTGGCGAGCGGGTGCTTCGTCGCGTCAAGGACGTGATCTTTGAGCGCACCTGTATGTTCCTCAATCAAGAGACGCGCGGCTGCACGATCTATCACGCGCGCCCGGCAGTGTGTCGTGAATATCCAGACCGCTCGCGCTGCGTCTATTACGACATCTTAAAATTCGAGCAGAGGCAACAGGACGACGAGACCGTCATCCCGCTCGTCCAAATAACTTTCCGTGAAGTTAAAAAGAAGGTCGTCAGTAACGGTCACGGAAGCGAGAAGATTTGGGAGTGGAAAGGCAAGAAAAGTGACGAGTGACAAGTGACGAGTGACGAGCAAAGACGGGTCTTCATCTCGTCACTCGTCACTTGCCACTCGTCACTGGTTTCGGAGGTTTTGAAATTATGCAGCAGCTTCTTTCTAAAATGATCGGGCGCAAGGTGGACATCCTCTGCGGCGGCAGGGCGCAACTGCGCGGTGAGATAGTCAAGGTCGAGGGGAGCGTCCTGCATCTGAAAGATGAAGACGGTCGGACGTGCTATGTGGCTGTCGAGAAAATCACAGCCGTCTGGGAAGCGCGCGATGATGACAAGCGCGCAGGCTTTTTCTCCATCCCGGCGAATAATCGCTGAGAAGTTGACAAAAACAATGAAAGGCCGACGCATGGAAAATATCCGGCATCGGTCTTTTAATGTTGTCTTGAGGTGAAAGAATTATTCTGCGGAAGCCGTCAACGTCGTCGGTAGCGACACGCGGCGGAAGCCATCAACGCGGCTCAAGTAATATGGCGTCCACTTTTGATAGACGACGCCTTTGTGGCGCGAAGCATGGTAGAAACCGTTCGCGTCCGCGACAATTCCAACGTGCGTCAGTCCGTTGAAGAAGACCAGAGTTCCGAACTTGAACTTCTCATCCTCGCGCGCAGGCGTAAAGCGCGACCAGTAAGTGCGCGCACTGCCGCGCATGAAATCAACGCCGACCTCTTTGAACGCGCTCCACACGAAACCTGAGCAATCGAAGACGTGCGGCCCGGCTGCGCCCCACACATAATGCGAACCCAAACGCGTGTCTATCGCATTGAGCAGAAGCTTATCAAAGACCATCAGCGTGCCGGACGCGGGCTGTACGTGCGCTGCCTGTGAAATGATGACAGGCTCTGTCTCCAGTTTGGTAATTCCGTCGGGATTGACTGTCGTTGTTGTGATATTGGTGACCGGATGAAGGCGCGTGTCTGTTTGCGCGGCGACCGAGATTGCGAAGAGGCTGAGCACGAACGCAGCCGCGAGCACACGGGAGAGCATTTTATTAAATATCATAGACGGGGAACACTATCTCCTTATATAAATTCGGGTCTTGCTTGTTGTGGATTTCTTTAAGAATGCGGCGGGTACTGCCTAACCACAAGCGCATTCTATAGAGCATTTACAGTCATTACAAGAAGCAATGTGACTGTTTTGTGACAAGGCACAGAAGGCGCATCGGAGACGAACTAAAAGGGGTCAGGTGACCTGATTCATACATTTCGAGTAGTGAAGCATGAGCATACACACGTCCCATGACGAAACAGTGCGCGGTCAATCTGCGACAATCCTGACCGCCGGATGTAGAATTTTTTACGTGCGGCGTGATAGCATGCGCGACCAAACGATCAGAGAGAGGAGAACACGACCTAAATGCTGTTCGTCGAAAGTAAGAGTTTGAAACAATACGTTGATGCGAGAGCGCGCATGTCCCTTCTTGAGAAGCTTCAGGAGAAAGGTCTGACGCCATTGATTCGCTCAACGCGCATGAGCTGTTTCGAGCAGGCATTATTGGGGCCTGATCGCGCAGACGAAATGGAACGCGAGGTCGCCCATTGGACTGAGGAGGAAGATGAGCGCAGATACATCCGCGGCGATGTCTTCTGCTTTGAAGACTTCGTGCTCTTCCTGATCTTCAATGATGACGAGGCAGAGGCGGAGGGCGTGCGCGCAGGAATAGTTTACGGCGCGGAGATGCTTGAGCCTGAGAAGAAACTGGATGGCTTCTGTCGCAACGTGTCGGACGCGCTCGAAGCAACGCGCGGCGGTGCGAGCAGCAACGGTGAACACGCCATTGCCGAATGGGAAGCGAGAGAGTCTCGCGCAGTCGCTAGCCTGGGACGCTTCAGCGCGGCGCAAGGTGACGCTCCGTCCGCAAATGTAAGCGCAAGGACCGAGTCAAGCTCGCAGCGCGCCGTTGAATTGCTCGAAGACATCGAAGCGCGGCGGCTGCTTCATCGCATTCGTGAATCGCAGGCTGAAGGTCGAGTCTCAGAGATTCTCTCGGGCGTAGAGAACGAGGCCGCGACCGCTTCGCTGATTAGCCGCATGGCCGACGCTGGCCTCCTGCGCCGCGAGGTGCTTGTCAGTTGTCGCCAGACCAGCCGCTCCATCTTCCGCTTGCCTTCGCCGGATGCGCTCGCAGTGATTACCGCGAGCGGCGCAACATGCAGCGAATGCGGCACGGCCATCGCGGACGAGAAGATTGAAGACCTCGTCAAGCCCACCGAGATTGCTTCACAGTTATTGGAGGACGGCTCCTGGCTGACGACGCGCATCTATTCCAGCTTGCGCGAGCTTGGTGTTCCAGATAAGGAGATTGCGATTGCGCCGCCTTCTGCCGAGGGCGAATCTCTCCTGATGGTCAACATCAGCAACGCGCCCTTCCTGTTTGTCTTAAGAGACGGCGACGTGACTGTGACGCAGGCGCGTCATGCTCTGGGCAAGCAATTGGAGACGGACGCGACACATCTGGTCGTCGTCGCCAGCGGGAAGATTCAGGATGAAGCGCGCGTGCGCCTGCGTGAACATGCGCGGCGTCGTGCGCGTGGTGGCGGCGATGTCGAAGTGATCTTGATCGAGGGCGTGGATGCTGCTGAAGAGTTGCGGCGAGCCTTCGAGCGCGTCTCGCAGAAGTCGCTGGCCGGAGAGTTGAGCGCGCTCGATGCGAGTCTGGGCTTGAGCGTCGGCTTCATCGTCGCCGCGCGCTTCAAGCTGATGCAGCGGACAGGCGCGCTGAAAGATTTGGCTGAATCGGCTGTCGGCGCTCTGGCCGGAAGTCTTAGAGAGTTTTAGTACTGTTTCTCTTCCGCGCGGACTGTGGAATCCCACAGTAGGCCACCGTGCGCTGTACAATGCAAAGAGATTGGTATGTGGCGTCTAATCGGCGGCATAGGGAGGTGCCACATTAGAAAATGAGTACAGAGAGAAACGGAAACGGACATATTTTTAACGCTGGCTTTGCGCTGGCAGTTGCTTTGGTCTTATCTTCGATTGTCATCGGGTGGTCTTATGTCCACACGAAGAAGTCAGACCAGACAATCACCGTCACGGGTTCGGCGCGCAAGCGCATCAAGTCGGACCTAGTGATCTGGAAAGCAGGCGTTTCGTATCAAGGGGCAAACGCGCAGGACGCTTACAAGTCTTTGCAGGATAGCGTGCCGCGCATCAAGCAGTATCTGATCTCGAAGGGTGTGCCGGATAATGAGATTACGATCTCGTCGGTCTCTTCGACGATGCTTCATGGCAAGGACAAGGACGGAAACGAGACCGAGAGTATCACGGGCTACAGTCTGCATCAGGAGTTGCAGGTGCGCTCCAACGATGTTGACCGCATCGAGAAGATTTCACGCGAAGCGACAGAGTTAATCAGTCAGGGCATTCTCCTCGAATCGAGCGCGCCGGAGTATTACTACACGAAGATCGCTGATTTGAAGATAGAGATGTTGGCCGAAGCTTCAAAGGACGCGAAGGTGCGCGCACAGCAGGTTGCTTCGAGCACAGGCAGCCAGATAGGCAGCGTTCGCTCGGCGAAGATGGGCGTCATGCAAATCACAGCGGCTGATTCCAACGAGGTCTCGGACGCTGGCATCAACGACACCTCGTCCTTAGAGAAGGACATCACGGCGGTCGTCAACGTTAGCTTCTCAGTTGACTAACCCATACCGATTTCGGATTTGGGATTTCGGATTGCGGATTTAGAAAGACAGTAGGCAATAAGCAGAAAGCGGAAGGCAGCTATATTTGCTGCCTTCCGCTTTTCAATCCGCAATCCGAAATCTGCATTCCGCAATCGCCAAAGGGGTTGACAACCGAAAGCCTCGCGCGCGAATCTTAATGTCGCTTGCCTCCCCTTTTGGCGAGAATGACCCGAAGGAGACCCTTTACCCTATGAATAAGCGAGCTAAGTTTTCCCTTGCGATCTTTGTCTTTGGATTAATCATTCAACTTTCGCCCGCGCTCTCGCAGACAGCTTCGCAACAAGCGACGCGCCCGCGCACGGTGACGACTCAGCAGCAGCCTCCAACAACTACGACGCAGCAGAATCCCAGAGGCATGTCGCCGCCGACAACAGCCACCTTGCCAGCTCAGCAACAAACGGGCGCGCTGGCGCAGCAGCAGCCCTGGCATCCGCTCTCTATGAACAAAATTCGCGCCCGTCTTGACGAGGCCAAGCGCGTTCTCAAATCGCGCCCCGCGCTGACGGCTATGACCACAACGCCAGAGCTGTCTATCGTCACGCTTGCCGTGCTCGATGAAAAGAGCGGGCAGATTCAGACGGTGAGAATCCCGAAAGATGATTTTCTGACCAGGGGAGCGTTCATGACCTTGCCGACTTCCATTGGGACGAGCGTTCAGGTTCGCATCCTGCGCGCCAACGGTGTCAACACCGCCGTCACAGTCTTTGACAATGCGGGACGCCAGCTTGTGCCGCTCGTCGTCGAATATCCGATTGAGCGCAATGGGAGTTTGCACGAGATAGCCTATTACACTTCGGCTCATCCTGCGCTGCTTTCGCCTGAGGTCGTGAAAGCTGGGCAGAGTTATGTTCACACGATGTTGGACCTTGCGGCGAAGCGTCTCAGAGATAAAGGCATCGCCATCCCGTCGAACCTAGTTGATATTGCCGAGCGGCTCTGCGTCGTCGAGCATACGGACCACACGCGCTTTTACGCGGAGAATCGCCAGGCTCTCTTTGAAGAGATTCTCTCGCTTTATGCCTTGAATGAGTTGGATACCTACAGACATTCTGTGAGCACTGCCGGAGCGGGCGGCATGGTGCAGATGATTCCTTCGACCTACCAGATGGTCAGGCGGCTGCATCCGGGCGTCGGCCTCAATCCTGATTTTGTTTACGGGATGCAGAATCACGGCAACGCACTCGAAGCGATGCTGCTCTACATGCTGGACACCTGGAAACTTCTTTCAGAAGATGCGGACGTGACCGCCGCAATCAGTTCAGGCGCTGCCACACAGCCCGAATTGATGGCCGCTGGCTACAACTCCAATCCGGCGAAACTCGGCGCATACATTCGCAGAGGCGGCTCCTCGTGGCGCAATCTGATTCCGAAAGAGACGCAGATGTATTTGCAGATCTATCATTCACTAGATACCTTGATTCCGATGAAGGCTCGTTCTTGAAGAGCAGCCATTAAGCGGTAAGCATTCAATTAATTCTCTAGACCCATCCTCCTCTTCGGGGCTTGCATAAAACTGCCTGATAGACATCAAGCAGGATTGTTCGCTACATTATGAGCGAGTTATTTCTGCTTTAAACGACGTTCCGTAGGAGGGTATATGAAACGGGTTTCTCTCTTAATTTTGATAGGTCTTACTCTGATCTCTTGCAAAACTGGTGGAAGCATCGGCAGCAATTCAACTACTCTCAGCAGTAATAGCGCCAATAGCGGAAACGTTGAAAACGTCTCCAAAGCCGAATCATCTGAAGCTCCAAAAAAGGTTGTCGAAGAATTCGTTGCTGATGCGGCGAAGGGCGACACCGCTGCTATGAGCAAAGTCTTCTCTAAGCAGTTCATAGAGAAAAAAGGTCAGGGCAAAGTTGACTCCCTTAACAAGGGCTACTCCGACATGATCAGGAAAATGGCCGCTGGCCAGAAGGCGGAGATATTCGGTGAAAACGCGCGAGTGAAGGGCGATCAAGCATGGGTCACCTTTAACTATGGCAGTCAGACCGGCACCAGCACGGGCTGTACAGCCTTTGCGCTCGTCAAAGAAGATGCGAGTTGGAAAATCAACGACACCCCTGATTGCGCAGATATCGAGCCATAGAGAAAACGCTTGTGAGTGATATTTTGCATGAGCCGACTTGCGTTTAAGAGGATGGAGAGTGTATTTCCTATCTAAGCACTCCTCTCTTTTATGTTTATGGCTTGACAAATAATTCTGGAGGCATTGAATGAAGCAGACCACGCTCAAACTCTCCGTCCTGTTACTTTTCATCCTGGCGGGCGGACTGATTGTTATTCGCGGCAGTCACGCGCAACAGCAGCAGGGAGATAAGCCCGCGGAGCAAACTTTCAAGAATATACAGGTACTCAAAGGCATGCCATCGTCTCAACTGGGCGCTGTGATGGATTACATCTCAAGCTCGCTCGGCGTCCAGTGTAACTTCTGCCACGTCCCGCAGGCTTTCGACAAGGACGACAAGCCCACGAAGCTGACCGCGCGCAAGATGATGCTGATGCAGTTCGCTCTCAATAAAGATAATAAAGACCTCTTCGGAGCGACGGGCGGAGTCACTTGCTACACTTGCCATCGCGGGCAGACAACGCCGCAGACGACGCCGATGCTGCCCATGTCCATGCCGACAGGCGGCGAAGCGGGCGCGGCGAAACCTGCCACAGATTTACCGACAGTTGATGCGGTCTTAGCCAAATACATGCAGGCGATTGGCGGCGAGGCCGCGTACAGAAAGATTCATTCGCGCACGATGAAGGGTGTGCAGGTCGTCTCGGACGGGACACAGGTGCCGTTTGAGACTTACGAAGCTGCGCCCGACAAGTTAGTCACGATTATGACCACGCCGCGAAATGGCGTGATGATGAACGGCTACAACGGCAAGGTCGGCTGGTCCAAGAACCAGAGAGGTCAGCGCGAATTGACCGGCGCGCAGTTGGCTTCGCTCAGGCGCAGCGCAGATTTCTACGGCGACATCAAGCTCAAAGAATTATATCCTGGCCTTGAAGTAGTTGATCGGGAAAAGGTGGGAGATCGTGACGCGATTGTGCTGGCTTCGCAGGCATCACCAACGCGCCTTGAGAAACTTTACTTCGACGCGCAGACTGGCCTGCTCATACGCTTCCAGGTGATTACAGAGACACCCGTCGGAGCTGTGCCCGATCAGTTCGACTTTGAGGACTACAGAGACGTGGATGGAGTGAAACTGCCTTT
>Ga0182001_10000277_pt1 | contig 11108 bp, 7 predicted proteins | sample BulsoiFelSFmetaG_FD_120485 | JGI IMG/M metagenome (GOLD analysis project Ga0182001, IMG submission 120485) | Bulk soil microbial communities from Mexico - San Felipe (SF) metaG | ecosystem: Environmental > Terrestrial > Soil > Agricultural land | place: Mexico: San Luis Potosi | collected... | reverse complement strand
GAAAGGGAACTCCCAGGTCAAGACGACGTGCTCAATGTCGAGCACAAGGTCTGCGACCTCGCGCTCGTCAACGAACGAGATATTCCAATCCGCAAACTCCCTCCGCTTTCGCAACTCGTTGACCAACTGCACGGACTTAAAGATGTTACTGTATGAATTGACGTAGATGGTTTTGGAATTGAGCAGGAGTTTGGCAGGGTCTCTCTCGGTGACAACGGCAGAGCCTGGACCTGCTGGCGCGAGCGGCGACGTGGGACGTTGTGGCACGGCGGCCTGCGGCATCGGCGCGAGCGGTGTCGTTGATTGCTGATAGACAGGAAAGGCCCGATTCATTTCCTGCACAGGCGGAGCAAGCGCAGGCGCGGTTGATAGCTGTGTTGTGGAAACTGAGCGGAGCAACCCCCAAATATTATAAAGCGGCACGGCGTAGTTTCTGGCCTGAGCTTGCGGGTGCGGCGCGATGAGTCCGATTGCGCGACCGTAATGGTCCAGAAGGACACCGCCCGTTGCATCTGCCGCAGCGCTTTGGGTGAACTTCAGAACACGAAAGCCTGTGCCCGCACCCGGAATCTCATCCGCGAGGCTAATCGAACTCAACGCGCCGACCGCTTCAACTGTTGCTTGCCCATTTGCGTTGTAAACAGCCTCTGTCTCTGTGCCGATGTCGGATTCGTTAGTCATCGCGGCGAGCGCAAACGGCGTGCTCGTCGAATAGATGCGTAAAACAGCAACGTTGCGGCGCTCATCAGAAGCCACTATCTCCGCTTTGTCATAAGTCTCGCCGTTCGAAAGACGAACCTGAATCTCGCGTGCGCCCTGCACTAGATTGTAAGCAGTCAACAACACGCCATCGCCGCGCACGAAGACGCCCGAGCCGACCGTCTCAAAACGTCCCGCGCCATTTTTGACAAGTATGGTTGCGATGGCTGGCGCAACACGCCTGCCCGCTTCGTCCTGTGCGAAGACGGTTGCGCTCGCACACAGAAGAAGGGAAACGAGCAATGCAATTAAACGGAAACTGACTCTCATACTCTAAAAAAACCTTTCTCACCCGCCATAACTCTCTAAATATTTCACTCCCGCGCCCGTGTTGAAGAGCACAACGCAGTCACTCTCTTTAACTTCACCGATGGCAATCAACTTTCTGAGCGCAGGCAAACAGGCTGCGCCTTCGGGCGCGCAGAACAAACCTTCGCTTGCGCCGATCTCGCGCGTTGCGGCGATCAACTCTTCATCCGTCACGCTCAAGGCCGTGCCCCCTGAAGTTCTTAATGCATCGAGAATCAGGAAGTCGCCGATTGCCTTCGGCACACGCAATCCCGAAGCGGTCGTCGCCGCGTTTGGGAATTCATCCGCGAATCGCTTCCCTTCTTCAAACGCGCGCACGATGGGGGCGCAGCCTGCGGCCTGCACTGTGACCATGCGCGGGCGCTTTCCTCCAATCCAGCCCATCTGCTCCATCTCGTCAAAGGCTTTCCACATGCCTATAAGTCCAGTGCCGCCGCCCGTCGGATAGATGATGACATCCGGCAGTTCCCAGGAGAGTTGTTCTGCGAGTTCATAGCCGAGCGTCTTCTTGCCTTCGACTCGGTAAGGCTCTTTCAAAGTTGAAACATCGAACCAGCCTTCCGCCTCTTTGCGTCGGGCGACTTCCGCGCCGCAGTCCGTGATCAACCCATCCATCAAGGTAACGTGCGCGCCCATCTGCTCGCACTCGATGACGTTGGCGCGCGGCGTATCCTTCGGCATGAAGATGAAGGCTTCGAGTCCGGCGCGCGCCGCATAAGCCGCGAGCGCGCCCGCAGCATTTCCGGCAGAAGGCACTGCGAGTTTCTTCGCGCCCAGCTCTTTCGCCATCGAAACAGCTGTAGCCATTCCGCGCGCCTTAAAACTCTGTGTCGGGTTCTGCGACTCGTCCTTGATGAAAAGGTGGCCCAGTCCAACAAGCTTTGCCAATCTCGGCGCAGGTAAAAGCGGCGTCCAGCCTTCGCCCAGCGAGACTATGTTCTCGTCGTGCTCGACGGGCAGCATCTCGCGGTAACGCCAGAGGTCTGCGCGTCTTCCTCGCAACGATTCTTTTGTCAATTCGCGCGCGGCCTGCTCCAAATCGTAGCGAACCAGGAGTGGCTTTCCGCACTGCGCGCAAAGATTCAGCAACCCTTGTGCCTCGTGGCTGAGACCGCACGCCCCGCATTCCAGATGTGTGACATTCATTGATTTCTATTGCTCCTCATTCAAATTGGGGACTACCTCACGAAAGACTACATCATACCCGACTGCAACTATTTTCTCCGTCAGGTGGAGTAATTAGCTGGCAGTGGGCGGTAGGGAGTGAGCAGTAAGCAGTAAGCAGTGAGCAGTAGTTAAGGACTGATGAAGTTGAGGCTTTCTAAACATCCCTTGTCTCAATTACCGAAAACTAACTGCTTACTGCTTACTGCTTACTGCTCACTCCTTTTGCCTTTTCCACGATGTTCGTTTACTCTCTCTTTTTCCAAATGTCTCTATGTCAATAAGAATGCTCGCCCTCGACCTCGACGGGACTCTTTTAAATTCGCGTGGCGAGTTGTCAGAGCGCAATTTTCAAGCAATTGCTGAGGCTCGAAAACTGGGAGTACATGTGACGCTCGTCACGGGGCGGCGGTTTCGTGATGCGCGCCCGCTGGCTCTTAAATTGGGCTTGGATGTGCCCGTCATTTCGCATAACGGCGCGCTCACTAAACATGCGCGCACGCTTGAAACCGTCGCGGCGCAGCTTCTGCCGCTCGAAGCCGCGCGCGAGGTCTTACGGCTTGGACGAGAGGTGGGCACGGATGCACTCGTGAGCGACGACCCCGAAGGCAAAGGCGTGCTCGTTTACGATTACCTGAGTGACGACAACGACGCGCTCGCAAAATATATTGCATGGTCGCGCAGGATTCATGGTGAGGAGGCCGAAGAGGCCGTGCGGCGCGTCGCTTCGCTCGAAGATTATTTAGACCATGCGCCGGTTCACATCACTTTTTCCGGGGGCCTCGCACGCATGCGGAGCATTGAAGAGAGATTGCAACAGGAGCTAGGGGCGAGCGTGAAGGTTTTATGCACGATCTATCAGAAGACGGATTTTGCGCTCGTGGATGTTTTGCATCCTGACGCCTCTAAGGGCGCGGGCGTGAAGGCTGCCGCCGAAGAGCAAGGGTTGACGCACCAGGAGGTGATGGCAATCGGAGACAATTTCAACGACCTGGAGATGCTGCAATACGCTGGCACAGGAGTCCTGATGGGTAACGCCGACCCCTCACTGCATGCTCTCCTTCAAGATTTTGGCTGTCACATGACGGCCACTAATGACGAGGACGGCGTGAGTCTCGCAATTGAAAAATTTATTTTGAGAAGATAAGTCTATCGAGTCTGGCGAGTCTGAAGTTTTGCAACTCGCTGGACTCGACAGACTCGATAGACTTCTAAGGAGCATCAATGGCAAATCGCATAGCAGTCATTCAGACGAACAAGGGCACAATTCGCTTCGAGCTTTTAGAGGCGGATGCGCCGAAGACGACGGAGAACTTTCGCCTTTTGGCTGAGAAGGGTTACTACGATGGAGTCATCTTTCATAGAGTCATCAAAGGCTTCATGATTCAGGGCGGCGACCCGACGGGCACAGGGCGCGGCGGAGCGAGCACATGGGGAGGCCGTTTCAACGACGAGATTAATCGTACATCGCCGCTCTATCAGGGCGCATACAAGGCCGGGACGGTGGCTATGGCGAACGCCGGGCCGAACACCAACGGCTCGCAGTTCTTCATCATGCACGTTGATTATCCGTTGCCGCCGAACTACACGAAGTTCGGGCAGGTCATCGAAGGCCAGGACGTAGTGAACGCCATCGCCACCGCGCCAGCGGACCGCAACGACAGGCCGCTCTCAGATGTCACGATTGAGAAGGTAACTATCGAAGAGCAGTGACGAGTGAATAGTGACGAGTGACGAGAAAAGACGAATTAACTCGTCACTCGTCACTTGTCACTCGTCACTGTATTTATTGGTCCATGCCCGTGACCCAGGCCGGGCGCGTTGCGAAGGGCTTCGGCGACGAGATGCTTTGCGGTCTCGATTGACTTTTCCAGACTAAGGCCGCGCCCCAACAAAGCCGCAATGGCCGCCGAGAGTGTGCAGCCCGTCCCATGAGTGCTCGTCGTCTCAATCCACTCTCCACGAAACAAAGTCACTCGTCCCTCATTGTCTAATAAATCCACCGCAGACGGTTTCTCTTCTAAAGTCTGCCTTCTGCCTTCTGCTTTCTGCTTTCCGCTTTCCGCCTTCCGCCTTCCGCCTTCATCCTTTCCGAGATGTCCACCTTTGATCAGGACGGCGCGCGCTCCCATCTCCCGAATCGCTTGAGCGGCGCGACGGATGTCGTCTTCACAGCGAATCTTTAATCCCGTGATGCGTTCAGCTTCGGGAATGTTCGGCGTAATTAATCTCGCCAGCGGCACGAGTTCCGTGATGAGAGCATTGAGGGCATCCCTCTCAATCAGATCGTAGCCTGATGTCGAGCGCACGACAGGGTCAACGACGGGCGCAGGCAAATCCGTCTCGCGGAAAAGGCGCGCGACTTCCAGAATTATTTCGCGCGTCGGCAGCATCCCTGTCTTTGCCGCCGCTACACGGAAATCTTCGATCACGGGCAAGACCTGTGCGCGCACTGTCTCAGCCGTTTGATGTGACGCGCCGAAGACACCGAGGGTGTTCTGAAATGTGAGCGAAGTGATGGCCGCAGTCGCAAAGCAACCGAGCGCCGTGAAGGTCTTCACGTCAGCGATGACACCTGCCCCGCCTGAAGGATCAAACCCGGCGATGGTTAGCGCGACCGGCAACATAGTTAATTTATACCAGATTGGTTAATTGAATGAGATTAAAGCTGAGGTCAAACTCCGTTGCCATTGATAGCTGTCAGCAACTTCAGCTTAATCAATTGCCACTAGCACGAGCCTAGTGGACAAAGTTTGATAACAAATTATCGGCTTTAGCCGAACCTCGAAAGCTTGTTAGGCTAAAGCCAAAAGGAAAATTCTATTTTCTAAATTCGGCTGAAGCCTCTGTTTCTTTCACCTTTCGTCCACTAGGCTCTTGCTAGTGGCAATTGATGAATGTCAACTGAATCTAAAAGTTTCTGATCTTTTCTATAGTTGATTCAATGCTGTGCACATCGGAGAGAAGGCTGATGCCTGCAACACCGCTTGCGCCTGCGTTGAAAACATCCGGCGCGTTTTCGAGCGTGATGCCGCCGAGCGCGATGATTGGAAAAGGCTTGAGAGAATGCGCGACATCACCTAGAGATTTCGTGCCGACGGGCGCGCCGTAAGCGCGTTTCGATTGTGTCTCGAAGACAGGGCCGAAGACTGCGAAGTCCGCGCCGCCATCGCGCGCGCTCCGCGCTTCCACTAGAGAATGCGTCGAGACGCCGATCAGGAAATCTGCGCCGAAGGTGTGGCGAATAATGCTCGCTTCGATTGAGCGCGTCGTGAGATGAACCCCGTCTGCGCGTGCGGCGCGCGCAATGTCGGCGCGGTCGTTGATGAGAAGTCGCGTCTCTGTGCCACGCGTTATCTCTGCTGAGCGCACGGCCAGCTCATAAAGAGTTCGCGCCGGAAGACTTTTTTCGCGTAGTTGAATGAGAGAGACGCGCGCGCTGGTGGCGGCGCGGACGAGCGTGAGCGTGTTCTGGAAATCCTGACTTACGGGGCTGCTACTGGGCTGAATCGCGCCGCTCGTTATCAGGTAGATGATCGGGTATTGAAGGTTGAGCGGCATCTTTCGGAGCAGGCAGCGACGTGGGCGGCCTTGTCGAGCTTTCAAGCGCGCGCACGGTCTGTTTGAAGTGCGCTATCTCCCAGACGGCCACGCCTAAATTGAGCAGTCCTAATCCTGTGATAGTGCCGCGAAACCAGCCGGAAGAGACAGCGTGCTGCAACCCTTGCAAGCCCGTTTTGTGCGCCGCGTAAACCAGGAAGTAGTTGCTTCCCCAATCGCCCAGGCCGAAGGGCGAGTACCAGGGCAGAAGCGTCAACACGATGCCCACTTCAACGCAGAGCAAGATATAGAAGATAACGCTGAGCCTGGCTGCCATAACTCGTAAATCGTAAATGGTAAATCGTGAATCGTCAATCGAAGGTTAGTGAATAGTGAAAAGTGAATAGTAAAAACATGGTCTTTAACTTTTCACTTTTCACTATTCACTATTCACTGCCTTTTGCTCCTGCAACTCGCGCAACTTTTCGGCGACGCCGCGATAGGAGATGTTGATGCCGTAAACTTCCGTGAAAACGTCTATCGCGTTGTTGAGATCGCCCATCTGCTCGTAGGCCGTGCCGAGATCATAGCGCAGAGCTTGATACTCGTCCTCCGTGTGGCCGGGCGCGCCCAAACCCTTCTTGAACCACATCACTGCCAGGCGCGGCATGCCCTTGCTCATGAAACAATGGCCGAGCATGTTGCAGCATTGCAGGTAACGCGGCGTCCCATCCTTCGGCGAAGTCATCGAGGCCGCGACCTGAAACTCTTCGACCGCCTCGTCCAGAAGCTCCATCTCTTTGTAGGCGATGCCCAGATTGTAATGGGTCTCGTAATCCCCGTCAGCGGTGGGCGTCGCCTCTTCTTCAGCCGCCTCACGAAACTCATCGAAGATGGCCGCCAGTCCCGGATCAATTCCCGGCTTGGTTTCAACGGGCTGTGCTGCCTGTATCGACGGTGGCGGTGGCTGAGCAGGTTCCGGCTCGGCGACAACTTCATCAACCTTGATGCTCTCGACTTCGACGGGTGTAGCCTCTTCGACGGGCATGGCCTCTTCAGCGACATCGTAGCGCGCGAAACTTTCAAACTCGACCGTTGGGGGCGGCGGTGTTGAAGCTGCGGGCGGCTCTGGCTTATTCAGCTTCGCGCGCCGCGCGTTGATCTCGTGGTGCGCGCCAAACTGATTTTCGAGCATGTCGAGCGTATCGGCGGCGATGTCCATGTAGCCTTGCGCCAGATAGAAGTCAACGCTGTCGAGTTCCTGCCTGAGCATTGCCTCGCGGCGCGGGTCACCTGTAGCTTCAGGAGTCTCCGCTTGAGGTTCGGTTTCCGTCGCGCCTCCGAAACTGAACTCCTGAAAGCCGCTCGTCGCAGTGGAACTGGGTTGAGCAGAGCCTTGCGAATTCCAATCTTCGTTTAAGTCTGCGAATGATGCCGCAGGGTCTGGAGCGGCGGTCGGCGGAGTCACAGAGTTGAACTCAAACTCTGCGACCTCTTCTTTCGCAGGCATTCCCATGGCATTGGCCGTCTCTTCTTCGTTCCGGAAGGCAAAGCTCTCGAACGATGGGACCTCTTCCACCACAGGCTCAGGCTCAACTACTGTCTCTTCTTTTTCCCGAAACTGCGGCTCAGGCTCATGCCCCAACGCCTGTAGCCGCTCAAGGTAACGCTGGTCCGGCGCGAACTGTGAAAGTTGCAAGATGGCGGAACGCTCCACATCTTCAAGCCCTGCGGCTTCGGCTGTCTCGATCAGACGTTCGAGCGTCTGCCGCTGCTTCTCGTCATCGCGTTGCCAGGCATAAACACGCACCAGCAGGCGCAAGGCTTCAACATGGTCAGGGTCGCGCGCCAGAACTTCATTAAGCAGTTCCAATAAACGGTCTTCTTCGCGCGCCGAGAGCATCTGTTCCGTGATACTTGAGAGAACTCTGACGGCGTTATCGGTCTGACCGGTCTTGAGATAGAGCAGAGCCACGTCAACGAAGCGCGCGTAGTTGGCCGGGTCGCGCGTGGAGAAGAGAGCGATTGTGCGTTCGGCTGCCGGTGCATCTTCGGCTTCGAGATAAGCGTTGGCGAGCATCGAAAGCAGTTCTAAGTCATCAGGTCTAGAATCGAGAGAGCGTTCTAAAACTTCCGCAGCTTCGTCCGGCGTGCCAAGCTCAATATGTGCGTTAAGAAATCCGCTCAGGGCTTCGTACGAGTGCGGGCGCAGGTCCAGCGATGAAGTATAAACCTCAATAGCGCGCTCCGGCTGATTGCGCAGCATAAACTGCGCGCCCGCTTCCATAAACGCATCCGCCGCTTCCGCTTCCATTCCTTCGCGCATGTAGCCTTGCGCCAGCTTGATGCGCGCCTCTGTGTTCTGCGGATCGAGGTCTGCGACCTTGCGATAAATCTCCAGAGCCTTGCGCGTCTGCCCGTCGCGCGCCCAGGCTTCGGCGACGATCATGTATTGCGCGCGGGCGTCAACAATGAGTCCTTGCGTTTCATAGAGCGTGGCGAGCTTGTTGGCTATTTCGGGACTGCGCGGATTGAGGCGGTCTATCTTCTTGTACATCGCAATGGCTTTGCTCTGAAAGCCATCTTCGCGGTAATGTTCGGCGATGCGCAGGAAGCATTGTGTGGCCTCTTGCTTGTCGTTCTGACGCGCATAGAGGTCACCGAGCATGTTGAGCGCGGTGAAGTCGTCCGGGTCGTTCTCAACAATCTGGCGATACTCTTTGATGGCTGCGGGGATTTTGCCTTGAGCAAGGTACTTCTCAGCCGCACGCACAACCTTTGCTTTATCGAAGGCCATCTGGAATCTTCTATGAAAACAAAACTAGAAGCGCGGGGTCAGCCGCTAACGGTGAGCAGCGCACACGCTTTTGCGCCGGGAATGATCTCAACCTATGACGCCTCTGCCTGGCTTCGCTCCGACCGCAAGCAGCAGAGACATTTACGCTAACACGCGCTCAAGGCGAGTGTCAACGCAATGTTATTTTAGAGTTTGCAGCCAGATTCGAGACTGATTTTCGCCCGATTTCGATTGAAATTAAACCGACCAACTTCTGACGAAGAAAATCGCTCGTCGAGCGCCCGCGCTGAAGAGTCTGCGTCTTCAGCAGTAGCGCGCGCCGGAGAGCGTCTCGCGCTCGCGGGCTTTATGCTCTATGCAGCCTTCGCGCCCCATTCAATCGCGGGCGCGGAGATTGCGCTCGCGCCCGTCGGCATAGGTTTGCTCTTACGCTTCATTGTCACGCGCCGAATTGGATTGCGCCGCAGCCCCTTAGACCTTCCCATCTGGCTCTTCGTTGCCTGGACAGTTCTCTCATCGCTTCTCTCGACAGAGCCGCGCATCAGTATTCCCAAATTGCAATCGGTCGCGGTCGTCTTCCTTTTCTACATTGCGCAATCAATCATCACGCGGCGCACAGCCGTGCTGCTCGTCACGCTGATGATTATCTCAGGCGTGGCGGGCGTTGCCTGGAGCATGATTGATCTGGCGCGCGGGCGCGGCGTCCTGATTGAAGAGCTTTCACCAAACAGCCCTTTTCAGGAGCTTCAGCTCGGAGCAGGAGCCGCCATCTGGCGCGTTGGCGGTGTGCGCATCTCTTCCGTCGAAGAGATAGACGAAGCGATCAGGCATACTGCGACTGGAGAGCATTTGCCCGTCAGCCTCATCGTCAAAGGCGAGCACGTCGAGCGTCCCGGCTTCGTTGTCACGGATGAGTTGAAGTCGCGCCCCTCGCCTTCCGGCATTAAAAGCTCTGGACCAACGCATCGCTTCCGCGCTTCGGGCTGGACGCGCCATTACGAGACCTTCTCTGAGACGCTCCAAATCCTTGCACAACTCTCTTTGGGCTTTGCGCTCGCGCATCTCAAGCGTCGAGGTTCGCGCCGCATCATCGCTCTGGCATTTGCGGCGACCGCGCTTCTCACAATCGGCATCGTCCTGACGGCGATGCGCACAGTCCTCGTCAGTTTCGCCATTGGAGCAATCATCATCGCGCTGCGCTCAAGTCGTGGGCGAGCACGCATCATCGTCGCCGCTGCCATCTCGCTCGTGCTCATTATCGGCGCGCTCTCGGTCTGGCGCACGCGGCCAACGGGCGCGCTCATGTTCGAGGATGACAGCTCCGCTTTGCGCTGGCAGGTGGCGCGCACTGGAATGTCGCGCATCATGCTTCACCCTCTGTTCGGTCACGGCATGGATGCGATGCAGAAGCACTGGACTGAGTGGGGCTTTCCCGGCACCGACATGATTCACCTGCACTCGACACCTTTGCAGATTGCGTTTGACAGAGGCTTGCCCGCGCTCTTTCTCTGGCTCTGGATAATGATTGCCGGATGGATGATGGCCGCGCGCAACGAAAAAGTTTTCCGAGACTTTACGGACGCGAATCGTCACGGGATTCTACTTGGAGCCACCGGAGCCATCGCAGGATTTTTCGCCAGCTCGCTCGTCAACTACAACTTCGGTGACGCGGAAGTGATTCTAGTCTTCTGGTGGCTGATGGGGATTGTTGTGGCATTATCTCCGCGAGAAAAAGGGTGATGCAATGCAAAATGCAAAATTAAAAATGTAAAATTGCGGTCTCAACCGCTCCTTACTTTTCATTTTTCGTTTCTAATTTTGCATTACTCAAATCACGTCCGCAAAATTCTTGCGCGTCTTCGCAAACCACCAGTAGCCGAAGATGAAAACTATCAGGGCAAAGCCTGTGAAATATTCGAGGCCGCGCCAGTCGGGCGCTGTGCCTTCGAGCATGATGTTGCGGTAGCTTCTAATCAACGGCGTGAAAGGATTGGCGTTGATGTAGGGACGAAAGCGTTCGGGCACGATTGATTCCGGATAGATAATCGGCGTCAGGTACATCCAAACCATCAAAAGGAGCGCAACGCCCTGCACTATGTCTCGCAGGAAAACGCCGAGCGAGGCGACGAGCCACGCCGCGCCGAAGGTTGCCAGGAGCTGCGGGATGATGAGCACAGGCAGCCAGAGAATGGTTGGATGAAGCGTGCGCTGAATGATGAGCGCGCCGACCAGCAGCGCGATTGTCCCGAACAGTTGATTGGCAAGTGAGGCGAGCGATTGCGCGACGGGCAGGATTTCAAGCGGGAAGACGACCCGCTTCACCAGATTCGCCTGCGAGACGATCTTCTGTGATGAAAGCTGCACGGCCTCTTGAAACGCGGTCCAAGGCAGCACGCCGCAGAATAGATAGAGGGCAAACTCCCAGCCGCTTCCGCTCGCGCCGAAGCGCGCGCCGAAGATTCCGGCGAAGATGAGAGTAAAGGTCGCAATCGTCACGACGGGTGTGACAACGGCCCAGAGGATGCCGAGCACAGAGCCT
>Ga0182001_10000276_pt1 | contig 11145 bp, 8 predicted proteins | sample BulsoiFelSFmetaG_FD_120485 | JGI IMG/M metagenome (GOLD analysis project Ga0182001, IMG submission 120485) | Bulk soil microbial communities from Mexico - San Felipe (SF) metaG | ecosystem: Environmental > Terrestrial > Soil > Agricultural land | place: Mexico: San Luis Potosi | collected... | reverse complement strand
TCTTCCGCGTCGAGGACGAGCCCTTCGGCCGGGCTTGAGGCGAGGCCGAAGTCAGTGGCGACGACGGCCGCGCCCGCGCTCTCGACGACGCCGACGACGCGGTCCGACTTCAGGCCATCGGCCGAGGTGAAGCGAGCCCAGCGGCCACCCTCCACCACCCAGAGGCCGCCGCGGAAGGTGCCGACGTAGAGCCGCGGGCCGTAGCGCGCGAGCGTCGTGACGCCTTCGAGCCGCGCACGCCCCTCGCCCGCCCGCAGCTCGACGAAGGCTTCGCCGTCGAACTGAAGCAGGCCGCCCGCGAAGGTGCCGACGAGCAATTTTCCTTCGTCGACCAGGAGCGCCGCGACCGCCTGCGCGTCGAGGCCCGGCCACCAGTACCTCTCGAAGTGCTCGCCGTCGAAGGCGAGGAGCCCGCGGCTGCGCGTCCCTATGAAGAGGCGGCCGGCGTAAGCGGCGAGGGCGGTCAGGTCGCTCTCGTCCAGCCCGTCGAGGACGCTGTAGCGCCTTCGGACCAGCCCCGCCTCCGAAAGCTCGACGAGCCCGCCGTCGGTCGCCGCGAAGTAGGAGTCTTTGAAACGCTCGACGGCCCGCGTCGTGCGCGTCGATTGAAAGAGGGCGACGCCTTCGCGCTTCAGGGGGGCGAGCCTCTGCCGCTCGAAGCGCACCGCCTCCTTTCGGTCGCCGCGCGCGCGCGCGCCTTCGAGACGGCCGCGCGCCTGCCTCAGCACGGCGAGGCCCCACAGCGCAGACGCCGCGGCCAGAATTACGACCGCCAGAAGGAGCAGGCGGCGTGTGTTGCGCCCGTGCCTCCGCGGGACGCTCGTGTCGCGTGTCGTGTCGTCTTGCTTCGCGCGCATGGGTGGCTTGAAAAAACTCCGGCCCGCATCATCGCCCCGGGGTCGGGGCGGCGTTAACGGGACGGCCACCGTCGGGCGCGTGGGCGCGGCTGTCGCCGCCGCTTGTGGCTACTGCGCGAGGCCGGCTGTGGGGAGGCACAGCCCTTCGGCGGGGTCGGCTGCGTGCGGGTCGGGCGCGAGGCGGCCGTCGACGATGTACAGGACGCGGTGGGCGAGCGCGGCGTTAGAGGGGTTGTGCGTGACCATGAAGACGGTCTGGCCGGCCCGGTTGAGGTCTCGGAAGACGCGCATGACTTCGTCGCCGGTGCGCGTGTCGAGCGTCCCCGTGGGCTCGTCGGCGAGCAGGAGCGGCGGGCCGTTGACGATGGCGCGCGCGATGGCGAGCCGCCCCTGCTCGCCGCCCGAGAGCTGCGAGGGCAGGCGCGCGGCCTTGTCCGCCAGGCCGACCTTCGCGAGCGCCGAGCGTGCGCGCTCGCGCTTCTCTCGCGCGCTCAACGGCAGGATGGCGAGCGGCAGGCTGACGTTTTCGAGGGCGTTCAGGAAAGGCATCAGGTGGTGCTGCTGGAAGACGAAGCCGAGGTACTCGCGGCGGAAGTCGGCGCGGCGCTCTTCGGAGAGTGCGTACACGTCGATGCCGTCGACGACGAGCCGCCCGGCGGTCGGCCGGTTCATCGCGCCGAGCACCGTCAGAAGCGTCGACTTGCCCGAGCCGGAAGGCCCCATCAGCGCGACGAACTCGCCCTCGCGCACTTCGAGGCTCACGCCTTTCAAGACGCGCGTCTCGGCCCCGGAGCCCACAGCCCCGTAAGCCTTACTCACGTCACTCACGACGACGAAAGACATCGCTCACCTTCCCTTCTACACGTAGCGGACCGCCTCGGACGGGTCGAGCCGCGAGGCCCTGAGCGCCGGGTAGATGCTGCCGGCGGCGCCGACCGCGAGCGCCGTCAGGACCGAAAGCGCGGCCAGCGCCGGGTCGACTTCGAGCCCCGCGCCGGTCTGGCTGAAGTAGGGCAAGAGGGCGCGGCTCGCCAGCAGCCCCGCGGCCCAGCCCAGCAGCCCGCCGGCCGTGCTCACGAGCAGTACTTCGAGCATCAGCCCCTTGATGATGTGCGCGCGCCGGAAGCCGATGGCGCGCAGCACGCCTATCTCCTTCGTGCGCTCGACGACGGCGCCCGACATCGTCGTGAAAATCATCAACGCGCCGATGAGCAGCACGACGCCCGAGACGGCGAGCGCGAAGCGCGTTAGCCGCTCGACCGTCTCGGTGCGCGCGCGCACGGCCTGCTGCACCGCCGAGACGCGCGCGTTCGGCAGTTGTTGGTTAATCTGCGCGACGATGTCTTCGACGGGGCAGTCCTGGCAGAGCGCGCTGACTTCGACGAGGCTGAGCTGGCCGGGCTTCCCCAGGTGCGCCTGCACGCCGTCGAGCCGGCCGAACATCATCTCGTCCTCGCGCCCGCCCGTCGGCGTCAGCACGCCCGCGACGCGGTACTCGCGGCCGGCAACGGTCAGGCGGTCGCGCACGACGCGAAAGTGGCCGTCCATCGACTGGTGCGCGTGCCCCTTCATCTCGGCCGTCTGCGCGAGTGTGGGGACTACGGGGACGGAGCGGTCGCCCATCGCGTGCTCGACGAGCGAGAGCGCGCGGGCCGCCTCGTAGCCGACGAGCAGGTCCGTTTCCCCGCGCGGCCTTTCGCCGACGAGCCGCCACCAGCGTTTGAGCTTCAACTCTTCTTCAAAGTCCACGCCGGCGAGGAGCACCTGCCGGCCCTCGACCTCGACGGCGCCGAGCAGCTTCGGCGCGACGACGGCGAGGCGTGAGCGGTAAGGGATGTCGCGGACGCGGCGCGCGTCCTCGTCGCTGAGCTGCGCCACGTCGAAGGAGACGCCCGAGACGGTGACGCCGCCGTAGTCGAGCGCGAGGCTGTTCGACCTCGGCACGACGACGATGTTGGCGCCGAACTGGTCGAGCTGGAGGCCGACCTCGTCGCGGATGGTCTCGCTTAAGGTGAGCAGCGCGACGGCCGTCGCGATGCCGATGGAGATGCCGGCGACGAGGAAGGCCGCCTTGCCCTTGCGCCGCCGCAGGTTCGCCAGTGCAATCGTGCTGATGCGCATCGCTCTTCGGTCCTTAGAAGTAAGAAGTGCCCCGCTCAAGCTCGCTCGTCTGGATGACGAGCTGGTCGCCCTCGATTCTCTGCCGGAGGGCGATGGGGTGGCAGCCGCCCTCGTTGTGCGGGCCGATGTCCGAGACGGCGAAGTCGCGCCCGCAGTTGCGGCAGATCATGTCCGCGCCCTTCTGCTCGTAGCCCTTCTTGGCGTGGAAGCAGACCTCGCAGGCGTCGAGCGCCGCGCGGTAGGTGTTGTCCGCCGCCTTGACGACGAAGAAGCGGACGGGCTTGCCGCTCTCAAGCTTCGGCTCGAAGAAGACGGCCTTGCCGCCCTCCAAATCCTTCAAAGGCACGCGCACCTCGCCCGCCTGCGCGGCGGGTTTGACTTCCGACGCTTCCGTGGGACCGCCGCCCTTCATCTTCGCGTAGACGAAGTAGCCCGCGACGCCGGCCAGCGCCAGCAAGAGGACGAGGAGCTTGACGGGAAGGCCGCCGCCCTTCGTCTCTTCCGCGAACTGCGCCCTCTTCTCTTCGCGGGCGCTCGGCTGTGCGTTCTGCTGTTCTCTGTCGCTGCTCATAAAGTTCCTCCGATTCTTTAGTGCCGGTGTTGCTGCGCGGCGCCGGGGTTGAGCTTGAGCCACTCGGCCCGCAGCATGAAGCTGCCCTCCGTGACGACCCTTTCGCCGACGAAGAGACCTTCGAGGACGGGGCGCCGCCCGTTCGTCTCAGGCCCGACGCGGACCGTCCGCATGACGAAGACGCCCGGGTCCTCTGTGGCGACGAAGACGACCTGCCGGTCGTTCAAGTTCTGCACGGCCGCGGCCGGCACGCTCGGCGCGGTCGCCTCAGCGCCGCCGAGCGCCCCGAAGCCGACGCCCACGAACATCCCTATCTTGAGCGCCCCGCCGGGGTTCGCAAGCTCGACGCGGACCTGCGCCGTGCGCGTCGCCGCGTCGAGCCGCGGGTCGACGTAGGAGACGCGGCCGCGGAAGATTCTACCCGGGTAGGCTTCCGAAGTGACGGACGCGCCGCTCCCCACGCGCACGCGCGCGAGGTCCTTCTCGTAAACCTGCCCGATGACCCAGACGGTCGAAAGGTCCGCGACGCGCAGGAGCATCTTGTTCGCCTCGACGACCTCGCCCGGGTTCGCGGCCCGCTCGACGACGGTGCCGGCGGAGGGCGCGACGAGCGCTACCTCGGAGCTGACCTGCGAGGGCGAGCGCAGGGCCGCGACGCGTTGCGGCGTGAGGCCGAGCAGCAGGAGCCGCTGGCGGACGGCGGCGATTTCCGACTCCGTCGTCCTGAGCTTCGTCGTCGCCATCTCAAGCTCCTCGCGGCTGGCCGCGCCTATCTCGACGAGCCGGACGGTGCGCTGGTGGTGCTTGTGATGCTCTTCAAGCTCGGCGACGGTGGCGAGGTACTTCGACTGCGCCTCGGCCAGCTCGTCGCTCTGAACGACGGCGAGCGTCTGGCCGCGCCTGACCTGCCGGCCCAGCTCGGCGTCGATGCGCCGGACGATGCCGCCGACGAGCGAGACGACGGGCGTGGTCTTGTAAGCGTTCTCCTGCACGACGCCGGCCGACGCTTGCGCGGCCCCGCCCTCGCCCGCCGCCGAAGCCTCGCCGACCGGCTCGACCCTGATTTGGAAGCGCTCCGCGGCGTCGGGCGCGAGCGTGACGGTCGGCTCGCTCGTCGTCGCGGCCCCGCCCGCGCCTGTTCCCGCGGCCCCGCCCGCGCCGCCCGCCGCGTCGGGGACGGCGACGGTCCGCGGCGCGGGCACGACGCGGCCCCCGCCCTTGTTCGCGCGCGTCATCCACCACACGAGCGCGAGCGCGGCGATAGCCACGAGTGCGATGACGGCGACGAGAGCTGTCCTGTCACCGTGTCGCGCCGCCGCCCGAGCCCGCGCAGTCTCGACCCGCGTTTCGCGCACGGCGGGCGCGGCACCGGGGGCCGCCTTCCCTTCCCCGCCCGCCGCTCTCCCTTCACCGCCGGCCGGCTCCTTCGCCAACGTCTCGGCGGCGTTTGTCTGGCGCTCTTCTTCCATGTCGGCGCTCATCTCTCGGAAAACTCCTGCGCGGCGGCCGAGCGGCCGACTTCGACGCGCGCGAGGTAAGTGTTGAGGACGGCGTCGATGAACTCAGCCTCGACCTCGTAGAAGCGGCGCTGCTCGGCGATGTAGTCGAGCAGCGTCTTCGAGCCCAGCTCGTAAGTCTTGCGGATGACTTCGAGGTTGGCGTCGGCCTGCTCGCGGACGCCGACGCGGAAAATCTCCATCGCGCGCGCCGCTCGCTCGTAACGCGCGTGGGCCGAGGCGACCTCGCGCCTGACGGTCAGCTCAAAAAACTCGCGCCGGTCGCGCGCGGCCTCGCGCTGCAACACGGCGGCCTCTATCGCGCCCTGATTCTTGTTCCTCAGGGGCAGGTCGATGCGGACGCCGAACGTGACCGAGTGCGAAGTCATCTCGACGGGCGCGGGCCGGCCCGCGTCGTCGATGCCGTTGACCATGAAGCCCTGCCGCATGCGCTGGTAGCCGGCCGTCAAAGCGGCGTCGGCCCGCCCGCCCGCGCGCGCTTCGGCTATCTGCGCCTCGGCCAAAAGCTCTGCCGCGCGCAGCGCCTTCAAGTCGGGCCGCTCGCGCAGCGCGCGCTCCGTGGAGGCCGCGACCGAAGGCAGCACGCCGATGAGTTCGATGAAGTCGCCGCGCAGTCGCAAGGGCTCTTCGGGCCGGAAGCCGAGCGCGTTCTTCAGCTCAAGCAGAGCGACCTGCACGCGCCCTTCGCCGGCCTCTCGCATCGAGAGCAGCCGGTTGACTTCGACGAGCACCATGTTCCTTTCGAGCGGCGCCGTCCGACCCTCTTCGACGCGCGCCGCGACGAGGCGGTACCCGCGGCGGCTCGTGTTCAGTCGCTCGTCCGTGAAGCCGAGCTTGAGGATTTCGGCCAGCACCTCGCCGAACTTCCCGCGCACTTCAGAGGCCAGCACCCGCTCGCGGTCAGCGAGCGACAGCGCGCGCATCTCCGCCTCGCGCTCGGCGACGAGGACGCGCGCCGCGCGCCGGCCGCCGAGTTCGAGCGGCAGCGTGCCCGCGACCATGACGGAATTGTCGCCGCCGTTCAACTGCTTCGAGCCGCCGGCGTCGAGCATCGGGTTGGCGCGCAAGTTGGCCTGCCTGACGAGGGCGTGGGCGGCGTCCAGTTCCTTTCGCAACGCGAGCAGCTCGCCGTTGCGCTCAAGCGCGAGGGAGACGGCCTGCTCGACCGTGAGCCCGGCGGCCGGGTCAAGGTAGCGTTCGAGCGCCCTGTCCTCTTGCAGCAGCGCCGCGACCATCCCCGCCTCCTGCGGCCCCGATGCTTGCGCCGACGCGCCCGGCGGTGCGTTGAGCAGCAGGGCTCCGAGCAGCGCGAAGCTTCCGGCCTTCGTCAATCTTGAAACCTTGAACATCACTGATACTCCGGCGAGGGGGAGGCGGCGGCCCGCCCTTCCCTCTTCAGCTCGCGCAGGCGCAGCCAGTAGAAGATGACGGGCGTGACGACGAGCACATGAAGGAGGCTCGACACCATGCCGCCGAAGACGGGCGTGGCCAGCGGCTTCATCACCTCCGAGCCCGCGCTCGTTGACCACATGATGGGCAGCAGGCCCGCGACGATGGTCGTGACCGTCATCACCTTCGGGCGCAGGCGCAGCAGCGCGCCCTCGGTCACGGCTTCGAGCAGCGTCTCCGGCGTCAGGCGGCCCAGCTCCCGCCTCTTCCTTTCGACGGCCTCCTCCAGATAGACCACCATCACGATGCCGGTCTGCACCGCCGCGCCGAAGAGCGCGATGAAGCCGACCCAGACGGCGACCGAGAAGTTGTAGTCGAGCAGCCAGAGCAGGTAGACGCCGCCGGTCAGCGCGAAGGGGACGGCCAAAAGGACGTGCGCCGCTTCGAGCGCCGAGCCGTAGGTCAGGTAGAGCGTCGCGAAGATGATGACGATGACGACGGGGACGACTATCATCAGACGCTTGCGCGCGCGCTCCTGATTCTCGTACTGCCCGCTCCACTGGAAGTAGTAGCCGGCGGGCATCTGCACTTCGCGGGCGATTGCCTCCTTCGCCTCCTCGACGAAGCCGCCGATGTCTCGGCCCCTGACGCTCAGCAGCACGGTCCCGCGCAGCAGCCCGTTCTCGCTCTGAATCATCGAAGGCCCCTCGACCGTGCGGACCTCGGCGACCTGCGCGAGCGGGACGGGCGCGCCCGCCGGCGAAGTGACGGGGAGTTGCGCGAGCGCCTCGGTCGAGCTGCGGAACTCGGGCGCGTAGCGCACGCGGACGGGGAAGCGCCGCCGGCCCTCGATGGTGACGGTCAGGTTCGTCTCGCCGACGCCCTTCTCAATCGCCTCCTGAATCGTCGCCGCGTCGATGCCGTAACGCGCCGCGGCCGTGCGGTTGACGCGGATGTCCACGTAAGGCGCCCCGCCTATCTGCTCCGGGTAAACGTCGGCCGCGCCGGGCACGGCGCGCACCGCCTCGGCGATGCGCCGCGAGGTCTCTTCGAGCGTTTGGAGGTCGTTGCCGAAGACCTTGATGCCGACCTGCGAGCGCATCCCCGTGGCGAGCATCTCGATGCGGTTGATGATGGGCTGCGTCCAGATGTTGGTGACGCCGGGCATGCGCAAGGCAGCGTCCATCTCGGCTATCAGCTTCTCGCGCGTCAGCCCCTCGCGCCACTCCGCTTCGGGCTTGAGGTGGACGATGGTCTCGTTCATGTTGACGGGCGACGGGTCGGTCGAAGTCTCCGCGCGCCCCGCCTTGCCGACGGCCCACTCGACTTCGGGGAAGCTCTTTAGAATTTCGTCCTGCCTCTGCATGATGCGCAGCGCCTCGCCGATGGAGATGGCGGGGTCCGTGACCGGCATGTACATCAGGTCGCCCTCGTTCAAGGGCGGCATGAACTCGCTGCCGACGCGCGTCGCCGCGTAGGCCGCGCCCGCGAAGAGCGCCGCGGCGATTGAGACGGTCAAGAGCCTGTGGCGCAGGGCGCCCACGAGCAGCGGCCTGTAGACGGCGCGAAGGCCGCGCATCAGGGGGTTCCATTCCTCGGGCCGCAGCCTTCCGCCGAGGAAGTAGGTGCAGAGGACCGGCACCAGCGTGACCGACATGAATGCCGCGCCGACCATCGCGAACGTCTTCGTGAAGGCGAGCGGGCGGAAGAGTTTCCCCTCCTGCCCCTCCAGCGCGAAGACCGGCGCGAAGGCGAGGATGATGATCGCCATCGACGCGAAGATGGGCACGCCGACCTTCTTCGTCGCCTCCAGCACGGCGCGCCGGACGAGCGGCTTGTCTTTGGTGTCTATCCCCTCCTTCTCGACGGCGCGGTAGGCGTTCTCCGTGACGACTATGCCGGCGTCGACGAGGTCCGAGATGGCGATGGCGAGCCCCGCCAGCGACATGATGTTCGACGTGATGCCGAAGTAGCGCATGAAGAGGAACGAGACCAGCACGGCCAAAGGCAGCGGGATGGTCACGACCAACACCGAGCGGAAGTGCGCGAGGAAGATGAGGTTCGCCAGCGTGACGAGAATCAGCTCCTCTATCAGCGCCCAGCGCAGAGTGTCCGCGGCGCGGTTGATGAGCTGCGTGCGGTCGTAGAAGGGCACGATGCGGACGCCCTGCGGCAGCCCCGGCCTTATCTCTTCGATCTTCCGCTTGACGGCCTCGATGGCTTCGAGCGCGCTGACGCCGTGGCGAGCGACGACCACACCGCCGACCGCCTCGCGCCCGTTCTTGTCGAGCGCGCCGGTGCGGAAGGCGTCGCCGAGCTTCACGGACGCCACGTTGCGGACGTAGACGGGCGTTCCCTGCTGCCCCCCGACGACGACGTTCTCAACGTCCTCGACCGACTCGATGAGGCCGACGCCGCGCACCACGGCCCACTGGCCCGACTGCTCGATGACGTTCCCGCCGACGTTCGCGTTCGAGCGTTCGACCGCCTCGACCACGGCCGAGAGCGACAGCCCGTAGGCGCGCAGGCGGTTCGGGTCCACGTCCACCTGATACTGCTGCACGTAGCCGCCGACCGACGCCACCTCCGCGATGCCCGGCACCGAGTTCAACTGGTAGCGCACGAACCAGTCCTGTAGGCTGCGCAGGTCGCGCAAGCTGTGCGTGTCGCTTTCGAGCGTGTACCAGAAAATCTGGCCGACGCCCGTCGCGTCCGGCCCGAGCGTCGGCTTGACGCCCGCGGGGAGTTGGCCGGCGACGAGGTTCAGGCGTTCGAGTACGCGCGTCCGCGCCCAGTAAAGCTCCACGTCGTCCTCGAAGATGACGTTGACCATCGAGAAGCTGAAGGCCGACGACGCGCGCACCGTCCGCACGCCCGCCAAGCCTTGCAGGTTCGTCACGAGCGGGTAAGTGACCTGGTCCTCGACCTCCTGCGGCGAGCGCCCCGGCCAGTCGGTGAAGACGATGACTTGGTTGTCCGAAAGGTCCGGGATGGCGTCGATGGGCGTCGAGAGCAGCGCCCAGTAGCCCCACGCCGCGAGGCCCAGGTAGAGGGCCACGACCAGCCCCCTGTACCGCATCGAGACTTCTATCAGCCGGCTAATCATCTTCTCTGGCCCCGGGTCCGGAGTCCGCAGCCGTAAAACCTTGTCTCCGACTCAGGACTTCAGACTTCGGACTCCCGACTCATTGGGCCGTGACGGGGAAACTGCCCTTGCCGCTGCCGGCCGGGCCTTCGTATGCGACCTGCGCCTGCCACTCGCCGGCCATCTGTAGGTTGACCTTCGCGCGGTAGACGCCGGGCGCGTCCGTGGTGGTGAGCGTCGCCGGGTCGTTCATCACGGGCATCGTGCCCATCGGAGGCATGTAGAAGTTGAGCGACGCGGCGCCCACGTCCACGGCCTTCCCCGACGCGTCCTTGAAAGTGACCGTGAACTCCTCCTGGCCGTGCTTTAAGACCCCTTCCTCGTTGGCGATGGTGACGGTCAGCGTGCCGACCTTGCCGCTCTTAATCTCCTTCGACCCCGAGCCGGAGCCGCAGGCCGCGGCCGTCAAGAGGGCCGCGACGACGCACAGAATGGCGAATCTCTTCTTCAAGGGTTCCTCCTCCCTTTTCTTTGAATGGTTGACGTGAGGGCCGGACACACTTCGGCCCGTTCGGCTGCGGTCCGAAACACGCCGACGACTCCCGGGCGTCGCGGCGTGCGGACACACTACGGCCTACGGGCCTTCAGATCAGGAACGTTAGATTGAGCAGGTAGACTGGCGGGGATTCTTCGACTTGAGGCTGTCCGCCGTGACTCTTCAGGCGAGGCGGCAAGGGGGCCGATAAGGGCACGGCTGCGGCGGCCGAAGGGTGTGCCGGCGCGACCTGCGGCGCGGAGACGCGGACTGTCGAGGCGGGGCCGTCGGCGCCTCCGTTCTGACAGTTGACGGCGCAGCACAGCCGCGCGGCCTGTATCTCGGGCGTCTCGCCGGCCAGACGGGCCCGCTTGCAGCAGTCCATCGCCTCCATCGACGCGGACTCGCCCATCTCGCACTCCTTCCCACCCGAATGCAGCGGCGCGCCCGAGGCCACGCCGGCCCCGAACGCCAAAAGAAGGAGTATCGCTGTCAGCCTTTTCAACATCGCCAATGCCGTTAGCGGTCAGCCCGAGCCTAAGAGCAACGAATGTGCCGCGCGGGATTATAACCGTTTTCGGCCGAATCAACGAACCCTGATGCGAACTTTCGCCCCAACGCCTGCGGAAAATGGCTCAAGGCTCGTAAACGACCCGACCTGAACCGCGCCTCACGACCCCGTCAACATCGCTCGCCGAGAATCGCCTCGACCCTCGCACGCACTCTTGCGGCGTCGGCCGGCGGCAGGAAGCCGCCCGCGTCCGCGTTCATCTGCGCCAGCGTCAACCCGACCGGCTGCCCCTTGACTTCGAGCATGGCGACGCACGCCCCCGCAAACTCCTCTACCTCGCCGTCCGAGAGCGGCCCACTCTCCTCCGAGGGCCGCACGAGCCCTACCTCCGCGTTTGACGGCCGTGCCCTTTCCCGGAATAAACCGTGCCGGCGGAGCACATCGAAGGCCTCCTTCTGCGCCACCCTCGCCGCCTTCGGCAGCCCCCTGCTCTCCAGCCACTCTCTCGTCCGCTCGTGCTCCTCGGCCGCCGCACGACGCGCCTCCGCCCGGAGTGTCG
>Ga0182001_10000274_pt1 | contig 11160 bp, 7 predicted proteins | sample BulsoiFelSFmetaG_FD_120485 | JGI IMG/M metagenome (GOLD analysis project Ga0182001, IMG submission 120485) | Bulk soil microbial communities from Mexico - San Felipe (SF) metaG | ecosystem: Environmental > Terrestrial > Soil > Agricultural land | place: Mexico: San Luis Potosi | collected... | reverse complement strand
GGTGGTAGTGGACGCGGGGCAGGCGCGGGTCGAGCGCGGCGGCCCTCTTGAACTCCTCGGCGGCTTCGGCGAAGAAGCCCGTCTCGCGGTAGGCGCGGCCGATGAGCACGCGCAGCCGCGCGCCGTCGCCGAGGCCCTTGACCATCCGCCCGTAGACGCGCGCGACGTCTTCCGGCCGGCGCTGCTTGAGGTAGGCGAGCGAGAGCGTGTAGGCCGCGTCGTAATCGTCGGGCGCGAGCGCGAGCGCCGATTCCAGCTCGCGCGCCGAGCCGCCGAAGTCGCCGAGCATGAAGAGCGTCTTGCCCAGCATGTGGCGGGCCGGCGCGCTCTGCGCGTCGAGCGCGAGGGCGCGGGCCAGAGAGTCTGCGGCCTTCCGGTACTGCCCCGCCTGGAAGTAGGCGATGGAGAGTTCGACGAGCGGCGCGGCGGAATCGGGGCGGCGGGCCGCGGCCGCTTCCAGCGCGGCGGCCGCGCGCTCGTAATCCGATTGCGCGGCGTAGGCCCTGCCGAGCGCGGGGTAGGCCGCGGCGAGAATGGCCTCGAACTCGGCCTCGGCCGCGGCGAGGTTCCCTGCGCGGCGGTGCGCCTCGGCCGCCTCGTAATGCTTGCGGAACGAATCGCCCGGCGACTGGAAGGGGGTGAAGAGGAGCAGCAGCAGCGCGAGCGTGGCCGACGGGAAATGCATTGCTAGTTTGAAAGACAGGGGTTGGACTCGGCAGAAACCCGGACGGAGGGCGAAGGTGTTTAAACCCTCGCCCTCCGTCCGCGTCCGTGGCCTGGCCGAACTATATCAGAAGTTCAATTTCAGGCCGAACTGAATTTCGCGCGGCCCCCGCGTCGACCCCGCCCGGCCGAAGGAGGCGTTGCCGATGTTGTTCTCGATGCCGCCGCCGGCGACGCTCGCGTTGTGCCCGCGGAAGTTGACGAAATTGAAGACGTTGAACATCTCGCCGCGGAACTGGAGCGTGTAGCGCTCGCGCACCTTCCAGTTCTTGGCGACCGAGAAGTCGATGTTCTTGATGCCCGGCGCGCGGACGTGGCCGCGCGGGAGGTTGCCGAACGTGCCCGGCGCGGGCAGCGCGAAGGCGTTCCGGTTGATGAGCAGCGAGCGGTCCCCGGGGTTGTTGATGTAGAGGGGCACGCCGGGGATGAGGTTCGGCCGCTGCGTGGTCGAGTTGCCGAGGCCCGCGCGGTCGACGCCCGTGATGATGTTGAGCGGCGTGCCGCTGTAGAAGGAGGCGATGGTGTTGAGCTGCCAGTCGCCGAGGATGTTGCTCGCCAGCCCGCCCCACCTGCTGAAGGTCGGCAGGGCGTAGACGGCGTTGAAGACGAGCGCGTGGCGGCGGTCGAGGTCGGCGTCGCCGCGGTCAGCGTCGTAGTTGAAAACGTCGGTCGTGGCGCTGATGAAGGACTGGGTCGGGACGTTGCTGATCGTGTGCGACCAGGTGTAGGCCGTCTGGAAGGCGAGCCGGTCGGTGAACCGGCGGTCGACCCAGACCTGCATGGCGTGGTAGTTCGAGTCGCCGGTCGATTCGTCGCGGGTGACGGCGTTCGAGAAGCCGAAGCGCCGGAAGCCGGGCGTGTTGGCGTCGGCCCCGTTGGCGACCTGCTGGCGGAACTGCGGGAGCACGGCGTTGTAGCTGCCGTTGATCAGGCGCCAGATGTGGAGGCCGTGGTTGCCGACGTAGGAGACCTCGGCCACGGTGTTCTTCATCACCTCGCGCGAGACGGTCAGGTTCCACTGCCAGCTCTCGGGCGGACGGAAGTTGGGGTCCACGGAGTTGAGCCCGCCCACGTCGGCCGCGCGCGCGGCCAGCACGTTGGCGTTGGCGTTGTCGAGCGTGCGGCAGGTCGGGCAGTCGGCCAAGCTCACGGCGCCCGAGTTCCAGCCCGTGTCGACCTGCGTCGTCCAGGGCGGGTTCAAAGAGAGGCGGAGCAGCGAGGCGATGACGTTCGAGCGGCTGATGTAGCGGCCGAAGCCGAGGCGCAGGGCCGTCTTGCCGTCGCCGTTGATGTCCCAGGCCAGCCCGACGCGCGGCTGGAAGCCCTTCGTGTAGGCGTTGACGAGGGCGCGCGGCAGCCCGGCGGCGTCGGCCTGGTCGGCGCGGACGTAGCCGGAGTTGAGGTTGACGCCGTCGAAGCGTTCGGGAATCCAGTTGGTGATGCGGTCGTCGGCGGCGAAGGCCGGCGGGAAGTAGGAGTAGCGCAGGCCGAGCGTGAGCGTCAGGCGCGGGTGCGCCTTCCACGTGTCGTTGCCGTAGAACTCGAAGTCGCGCCAGCGGCCGAAGGTCATGTCCTGCCGCTGCAACTCAGTGTACTGGAGGATGGGCAGGTCGCGGAGCAGCAGGTCGGTGATGAGGCTGTTCGTGCGGCTGCCGTCGGTCTGGATGGTGTAGACGCCGCTGCCGCCGCTCGGCTGCTCGTCCTTCTTGTTGTGGCTGAAGAGGACGCCGAACTTGGCGTTGTGCGGGCCGATGACCTTCGAGAGGTCGTCCTTCCAGATGAAGAGGTCCTGGTGGTTCTCCCAGGGGGCCTGGTGCCAGAGGTTGCCGTAGCCGCCCGCGCCCCAGCCGATGGTCGGGAAGCCGGTGCCCTCGACGCGCGGGAAGACGGTCGGGAAGACGCTGGCGACCTGCTCGTTGAGCGTCTGGCCCGCGGCGCTGGTCGACACGAAGATGTCGTTGCCGGCCTTCGAGAACTGGAACTCGTTGACCATCGTCGGGCTGATGGTGTTCGTCAGCTTGACGGCGAAGCTGTGGCTCGGCTGCTCCCAGTCGGAGGAGAGCGTCGGGAAGGGCGTGTCGCCCCAGAAGTTGCCCGACGCCTCGCCGTGCACCCACGTCTCGTTGATGTAGCGCACCATCAGGTTCATCTTGTCGGTGATGGTGATGTCGCCGCGGATCAGGTCCTGCCGGGTGTTGACGGGCTGCATGGGCGCGGCGCTCCAGTTCGCCCCTGTCTTGCGGCCCGTCGGGTCGTCCACGCTGTTCGGGAGCGGGAAGATGTTCATCAGGGCGAGGCCGGCCGGGCTGAGGCGCGACTGCGGGATACGGTTGCCGGGGAACGGCTGGCAGGTTCCGGCGCTGAAGCGGACGCCCTGCGCGTTGGTCACGCAGGTCAGCGGGTCGAAAGGCAGATTGCCGGTGAGCGCGCCGCTGAAGTCGCCGAGGCGCTCGGCGGCCGTCGGGACGAGCGCGCGCAGGGGCGTCCCGCGCCGCTCGCGCCGCCACTCCTCGGACCAGAAGAAGAAGGCACGGTCCTTGACGATGGGGCCGTTGAAGTTGCCGCCGAAGTTGTTATAGCGGAGCTGCGGGCGCTTGCCTCCGGCCTGGTTGGTGAACCAGTCGTTGGCGTTCAGCTTGTCGTTGCGGAAGAACTCGAAGAGCGAGCCGTGGAACTGGTTGCCGCCGCCCTTGGTGACGAGGTTGATGACGGCGCCCTGCGCCTGCCCGTACTCGGCCGAGAAGCTGTTGCGCTCGACGCGGAACTCGGCGATGGAGTCGATGGAGGGGAAGACGAGGAGCGTGGCGTTCGAGCCCACGTCCATGTTGTTGACGCCGTCGACCGTCCACATGTTGGCGTTCGACTGGTTGCCGTTGACCGACACGTCGACGTGCGAGTCGAGCCCCGTCCCGCGCGTGCCGAACGCCCCGCCCTCGTTCGGGGCCGAGAGGCCGGGGACGAGCGTGACGAGCGCCGCGTAGTTGCGGCCGTTCAAGGGCAGCTCCGTCACCTGCTTCTCGGAGACGAGGCTGCTGACCTTGCCGCTCTCGGTCTCGACGAGCTGCGCCGCCCCCGTCACCGTCACCGTCTCGCCGGCCAGCCCGACTTCGAGCGTCAGGTCCACGACGACGCGGTCGGCGACGTGCACCTCGACGCCGGGCGCGACCGTCTTCTTGAACCCCTGCGGGGCCGTGCTCACGGTGTAGCGCCCGACGGGCAGGCTCGGCGCCGAGTAGGTGCCGTCGTCGCCGGTGCGGACCGTGCGCGTCTGCCCCGTGGTCTCCTCAACAATCGTGACCTCGGCGTTGGGCACGGCCGCGCCCTGCGGGTCGCGCACCGTGCCGCTGATGGTGCCGACCGTGCTCGTCTGCGCGCGGGCGGCGCCCGCAAGGCCGGCCGCCAGCAAAACCAGCACGACGCTCAGACCGAAAATCTTTTTCATAGCTCGGGCTCTCCTGACGCGTTCGGGCCGCCGCCTACGCCCCGCCCGCCCTCCGCGGCCGGGCCTCGCGTGGGGGCCCAAAAATGAATTCTAACGGGTGTCGAGAAGGACTAACGGCTCGCCGCGCTCCCTAGAAAATGGGGAGCGTCACTGACTATTGCGGTGTAATAAAACGAAGCCGGGCCAAAATTTCGGAACCGGTGCGGACAGACTAGGACCTGAGTACACTCTAAACCCCTTGTTGTTAATCCCGAAAGTTACTGTCAGTAAGATACGATGACCGTCCGGTTCGGGCGCGCATTTCCCGGGAAAGTCCGCACGTTACAAGGCCGATGTAACCTCGTTACACGCGCCCGGGGCGGTTTTTCTGCGTCCCCGCGCCCGCCCCGCGCTCCGGGTTGTTGAGAAGCGGCGGGCCGGCTTATAATCCGGGCCGCCGTTACCCGGGGCATCCACCCTTTGTTGGAACACCGTACAAACAGTGCCGGCTCACACGTCGCGGGGCCACGCCGCAGCGCCAAATCCGACCCCGCCGGGGCGCTTCGGATTCGCGGTCGGGATTTATGGAATTAGGCAGGGAACAGAAACTTGAGCAGTTGGAGAAGGTCCTCCACAGCCGCACGCTCCAGAACTCCGAGAGCCTGAAGGCGTTCCTGCGCTTCGTCGTCGAGAAGACCTTGGACGACCAGGGCGCGCAGCTCAAGGAGTACACGATTGCCACCGAAGTCTTCGGCCGCAACAGCGACTACGACCCGCGCATCGACTCGGTAGTGCGCGTGCAGGCCGGGCGGCTGCGGACGAAGCTCCAGGAGTATTACACCACCGAGGGGCGGGGCGACTCCGTCGTCATAGACCTCCCGAAGGGCCACTACTACCCCGTCTTCACCTGCCCGCGCCCGGACCCGGCGCCTGAGCCTCTGCCGCTCGCCGCGACGGCGCCGGCCGCCGCGCCCGCGACGAACGGGCACGCCGCGCCCCCCGCGCCGGACGCGCACGCCGAGGCCGCGCGCTCGCGTGGACAGGCGAGGGCGGTCGTCGTGCCAGCGCTCTGCGCCGCCGTCGTCCTGCTGGGCGCGGCGGCGCTCGCACTCTACGCCTCCAACGTGGAACTGCGGCGGCAGGCGGCGGCGGTCGCCGCCCCGGACCCCTCGCTCAACCACGAAGACTTCAAGGCCGTCTGGGGGCCGTTCGTGGACGAGCCGGAGGCGCCGCTGCTCGTCCTGAGCAACCCGACCGTCTACCGCTTCCTGAACCAGGCCGACCCGGAGTCGATGGCGCGGCGGGCCATGGAGTTGAACCCCGCGCAGACGCGCGCGCTCGTCGAGTCGCCGGAGTTCAAGGGCCAGTGGACGGGCGGCGAGTCGCCCAAGCTCATCCCCTCGCTCGGGATGTACACGGGGATGGGCGAGGCCATCGGGCTCCACCGGCTGACCGACCTCTTCCGCGCCGCGGGCAGGAACATCCTGCTCCGGCAGAGCCGGCACGTCTCGGCCGCGGACCTGAAGTACCGCAACGTCATCCTGCTCGGCAGCATTTACGTCAACGAGTGGACGCGCCGGCTCCCGACCGTCGAGAGCTTCAACTACACCTTCAACGCGACGATAGAGAGCCGCTCCCCGCAGCCGGGCGAGGAGCGCGAGTACAAGCCGCAGTTCAACCCCGAAACGGGCGACCTCGCCGTCGACTACGCGCTCGTCACCGTCAAGCCGAACGTCTCCGGCGAGCACGCCGTGATGACGCTGGCCGGCATCTTCAGCGAGGGCACGGAGGCCGCGGCCGAGTTCGTCACGACCAGAAGCCACCTCGCGGTCCTCGGCGAACGCCTGCGCCAGCTCGGCGGCTCGCAGCCCCCGCCCAAGTACTACCAGGCGCTCCTCAAGGTCGAAGTCGAGAACGGCACGCCGACCACCATCACCCTCCTCTCGCTCCGCGCGCTCAACGCCCCGGGCAAGTAAAAAAGCCGTGAATCGTAAATCGTGAATCGTGAATCGAGGAAGGCAGTCTCGATTCACGATTCACGATTTACGATTCACGGCCTTTCCGCCTCTACTTTTTGCGAGACTCGTCGAGCCGCTCGGCCGTCTTCCTGATGCCGGCGCTGAGGAGGAGGATGTGACGCAGGTCGCGGTCGGCCTTGGCCGACTGCTCCACGTCCGCCACCGAAGGGACTTTGAAGATGGGGTTCTCCGTGAAGCTGTCTATGCGCTTGCACATCGTAGCCAGCGCATCCTTCAACAGCTCTTCGCCTATCTCGACCGGCTCCTTTTTCTCGCCCTCGGCGGCGGCGCGGGCGAGGAAGTTTTTCAGCCGCCCGGCGCGCTTGTTAATCTCGCCCGCCCCTTCGGCGATGAACTTGAAGTCGAGCGGCTTTTCCGAACGGAGGTGGCGCACCACCTTGTTGCGCAGGATTTGAAGGTTCTTGAAGTCGTCCCGCATCTGCTCGGCCGCGGCCTCGGCGCCGCGCCGGTCCTCTTTCTTCGCGCCGCCCAGCATCTCAAGGCTGCGTAGCTGGGCCTCGCGCTGCTGCCTCTCGCGGGCCTCGGCCAAGGGGTCGCGGTTGCCCGGGGCCGGGGGGCCGGGCAGCGTCCCCTGCTGCGCGCGCGCCGGGACGGCCGCGAAGACGCACAAGAGGCACAACGCCGCCGCGGTGCCAATCAGGACCCTCGCCATAGGCGTTCTTCGGTTTGCCATCGCCGGCCTCCCTCAAGCTTTAATCTCCGGGTGACACAGTATAGTCCCACGGCTCGCCGGCGGACAAAGATTTGCGACGGCGGGCGTGCCGTCTTGAAGCACTCCCGCGGCGCGCGGGGGCTGGCGTCGGGCGCCCGCGCGGTTCGGAAAAGTGTTTGACTACGGCGGGGACGGGGGATAAAGTTCCCCCGCTTCACACCCGCGGAGAGTTCTCAGGAGGACGTATGGAACGGAACTGCCCCACCTGCGGCGACGCTATAACCTCTGATGTCTGCTACCGCTGCTCGCCGAATTTCGAGCGCCTCGCCTCGCCCGACCCCGCGCCGCCCGCCTCCGGCTCCTTAGCTTTCACGGCCATCGGCGGGGTGATTTTCGTCGTCGGGGTGCTGCTGCTGATAGGCAACATGACTGGATATTTCCCGACCTTCCCCTTCGCCGGGTTCGTCTTTATGCTCATCGGCGGCTGGGTCTCAAAATTAGGCTAGGGCTCGGCCTAGCGGCCCTTCACGGCTCGACACGGCGCCGCCTCCCCGGGCGCGGCACGCACCCGCGCGGCCCGGGGCCGGGAGGGTCGCGTCAAACTGCGGGTCAGCGTGCCTCTCATGAAGGTCGCGCGTGCGGGCGGCCGACGCGCGGCGTCCGGCGGCTTATATTTTCAGACGCATGAATTTTGTAAACCTTAAGCTCGTTAGCGTCTTCCTTGCGCTCCTTACCGTCCTATCAATGGCCGGCCCTGCCACGGCCCAGGAGCCGCCCCCGCTCCCGCGGGTGGAGCAGGGTGACTTCGCCGACGCTAAGCCGAGCAACTGTGCCTCACGCACCGCCGCCCTCGACGGCATCACGCAGAAGACGCCGAAGGACGAGTCGATTATCGTCATCGCCCGCCCGGGCGAAGGGGACACGAGGCCGGGCCTGAGCCGCCGCCGGCTCCACAACGTCCGCGCGTACTGGTCGGAGTACCCGCCGGCCGAGTACAGGCGGAGGCCGGAGACAATCGTCCTTGCCGAAGGAGAGCGGGTCGGCGGGTTCGGCCGACTGGAGTTCTACGTGGGCGGGAATTTAGTCTGGGTGGACAAGGTCGCTCGCAACGCCGACCTGCGCGTCGGCGAGTGCTATCCCCCCGACGACAGCTACATCAGGAACGGGGTCTTTTATCTCTGCGAGGTCAGGGGCAACAGGATATTCTACCCGTGCCGCGACGCGGTCCGGCGGCGCAGGAAGAGGCGGTAGCTCAGCGGTCGCGCTCGCCCATGAGGAGTTCCTGTAGGCGCTCGCGGCGTCCGCGGCTGAGCTTCAGCTCGGTCCCGTCCTTCAGGACCACCACGTATTCGCCGCCGGGGTGCTGGTGTAGTTCTTTGACGCGGTCGAGGTTGATGATGGCGGAGCGGTGGATGCGCCAGAAGGATTTCGGGTCGAGCTTCTCTTCCAGTTCCTTCATGCTCAGGCGGAGCAGGTGCGCCTTGCCGCCGACGTGGAGCTTTATGTAGTAGTTGTCCGCCTCTATCCAGTCAACGTCCGCCGCGCTGACGAAGACCACCCGGCCGCCCAGCTTGACCATGAACCGCGAAAGAAAGCCCTTCCGTTTGGCCTCGCCTGCCCCCACCCCGGCGGGGCCGGCGCGCTCGCGCAGGAAGGCGCGGAGGCTCTCGGCGAGTCCCCTCACCTCCCTCAGCTCGACGTGGGACTTGGCGCGGGCGAGCGCCTCTTTAAACCTCTGGTCGGTGAAAGGCTTCAGCAGGTAGTCGAGCGCGTGGACCTCGAACGCCCGGAGCGCGTACGCGTCGTAGGCGGTGACGAAGATGATAGCCGGGATTCGTTCGAGGTCGATTTCCGAGAGCACGTCGAAGCCGCCGAGGCCCGGCATCTGGATGTCCAGGAAGAGCAGGTCGGGCGGCTCCGCGCGGATGCGGGCGACGGCCTCAAGCCCGCCGCCGCACTCGCCGGCGACCTCCACCTCGGGGTCGTCCAGCAGAAGGTCCCTGATGGTGCGACGGGCCAGCGGCTCGTCGTCGACAATCAGCGCCTTAATCTTCTTCGCGTCCGTGTTCATCTTCGGGGGGCCGCGCCGCGCCCGCCGCGGAAGGGTATCACGACCGCCGCCGTCACGCCCCCGGCCTCGCCGTTGCGCAGCTCGAACCTGTGCGCCGGCCCGTACAGGCGTTTGAGCCGCTCGACGGTGTTGGCGATGCCGATGCCCTCGCTCTCCTCCATCCGCCAGCCCGACTGCAGGCCGGGGCCGTCGTCGGAGACGCTTAGGTAGAGCATGTCGCCGACGCGGCACGCGCCGATGGCGATTGTGCCCGCCGACTCGCTCGGCGAGACGCCGTGGCGGACGGCGTTCTCGACCAAAGGCTGGAGGATCATGTTCGGCACCAGCGCCTCCAGCGTCTCGGGCGCGATTTCGGTCCGCACCGTCAGCCGGTCCGAGAACCGCACCATCTGTATGTCAAGGTAAAGCTCGGCGAACCTCAGCTCCTCGCGTAGCGGCACCTCCTGCTCGTCGGCGCCGTCGAGCGCGCGGCGCAGGAGTTCGCTGAGGCCGGCTATCATGTTCACGGCCGGCTGCGACTCGTTCCGCCGCACGAGCCCGGAGATGGTGTGGAGCGTGTTGAAGAGGAAGTGCGGGTGGAGCTGCATCTTGAGCGATTCGAGCCTCGCCTGCGCCAACTGCGCCTTCAGCTCCGAGGCGAGCGACTCGCGCTCCCTGTACCTCTCGCGGTAGTCGAAGGCGTAGCCGACTCCGAGCAGGGCCCAGTAGACGAAGAAGTCGAAGAGGAACAGGCTGCTCAGCTCGCCCTTGAACTGTTCAAAGAAGGGGCGCGTGTCGCTCCACACGTCGAACGGCCTGATTAGTATCCGCAGGTAAGTGGCCGCGGCGACGTGGACGGCCGGCAGCGCGAGGCTGACGGGGAGGTGGACGAGCAGGCCCCGGAGCCACGACGCGCCCTCGCCCGTGGCCCTGCGCCCGAGGCCGAGGACGACCGGCGTCAGGCAGCCCCAGACGTACCAGACGGCCAACTGCCAGAAGACGATGCGCCACCACGAGTGGTGCATCCCCGGCTTGTGCAGCATCTCGAAGTAGACCTGGTTCGCGTTCAGGAAGCTGAACAGCGTCCAGAAGCCGAAGACTATCGCCCACTTCAGCCAGTCTACGCGGACGCGGGGCCGCCCCCCCGACCCGGAGCTAAATTCCATCCCGTTTCACTCCCTGCGCAGTGTCAGCATCGGGTCAATGCCGGTCGCGCGGACGGACGGTATCAGACACGCGGCCCCCGCGACCAGCGTGAGCAGGCACGAGACGGCGGCGAACGTTAAGGGGTCCGCCCCCGGCGTGGCGAACAGCAGCGACGAGATGAGCCTGTTGAGCACGAGCGCCCCGGCCGCGCCCGCCGCGAGCCCCAGCAGCACGAGCGTCATCCCCTGCCGCATCATCATGGCGACGATTCCCGCCCGCGTGGCGCCGAGGGCGATGCGGATGCCTATTTCGCGCGTCCGCTGCGTCACGGCCAGGGCCATGACGCCGGTGATGCCGGCCGCCGTGATGACGAGCGCGACGAGCGCGAAGAGCCCGAGCAGCCACGCCGTCAGGCGCGGCGACGCCACCGAGTCGTCGAGCGCCTGCCGCAAAGTCTTCACCTGATCGACGGCCGTCTCGGCGTCGACCTGATGCACCACGTCGCGCATCAGCTTCGCCTGCCTCTGCGGGTCGGCCTTCGCCTTGACGACGAGGAAGGAGGCGAAGGGCGTCTGCGCCACCGGCCCGTATATCTCGTCGGCCGGCTCTTTGTCGAGGCCGTACTGCTTCACGTTGCCCACGACGCCGACCACCGTCACCCACGTCCGCCCGGTGTCGAACGAGACGCGCTTGCCGACCGGGTCTTCCGCGCCCCAGCGGTGGCGCGCGGCGGCCTCGTTGACGACGGCGACGCGGGGCGCCCGCTCGTCGTCAGCCTCCGTGAACAGACGGCCGCGGACGAGCGGGATGCCGACGGCGCGGAAGTAGCCGGGGCTCACGGCGCGCGGGTCGACCTGCGGCGCGGCGCGTCCGTCGTCCGGCGGGCGGCCTTCGAGTTGTACGGTGACGTTGTTGGGGCCGCGCGTGATGCCCGCCGGGTTCAGAGGGTACGTGGACGAGACGGCCGCTTCGAGAACGCCGGGCTCCTGGCTCACCCTTTCGAGCAGCCGGCGGAAGTACGCGACGTACTGCGCGTTCGTGGCCGAAGGGTCGTTGAGGAACCTCGACCAGTTCGGCGCGAGGCGCATCACGAAGACGTTCTCGGGCTTGAAGCCGGGGTCAACCTGCT
>Ga0182001_10000273_pt1 | contig 11188 bp, 8 predicted proteins | sample BulsoiFelSFmetaG_FD_120485 | JGI IMG/M metagenome (GOLD analysis project Ga0182001, IMG submission 120485) | Bulk soil microbial communities from Mexico - San Felipe (SF) metaG | ecosystem: Environmental > Terrestrial > Soil > Agricultural land | place: Mexico: San Luis Potosi | collected... | reverse complement strand
CACGCGACAAGACAATCGTCGCATACTGTTCTTGACCAAACGAACATACAAGCGCCCGTGCGGTGCAGATGATGAAAGAAAAAGGAATAGAGAACGCAGCGGCCTTACTCGGCGGGACGAACGCCTGGCAGAACGCAGGCTACCCGATGGAAAGCGGACAATAAAAAAAGTGATGAGGACTGAGTACTGAGGACTGAGTAAAAGACGTTCTTCACTCAGTACTCAGTCCTCAGTACTCATCACTACGTTTGCGGCACAGGCTCGGTCACGTGAACGGGATGTGGCGTGACGACTCTGCCCGACGGAACACAGAGGACCGGGCAAGGCGCGTTGCGGACCACTCGCTCGATTTCAGAGCCGAGTATGGGCGCGCCGCCGAAGATTGATGAATGCACACTCGTCCCGATAACGATTAAGTCAACGTCCTTTTCAGTCGCCAGCCTGACGATCTCTTCATAGGGTTTGCCTTCGGCGATGTGTGTCACCATGCGCCCTCCGGCTTCGCTCTCAAATGCTTTCATCTTCTCCGTCACAAAGGCGCGCAACTGTGAAACTTTCGTCCCCGCGCTTTCAGGAAAAAGTTCAGCCATCTGGTCCATGTAATCGCCAATCACATAGATCGTGTGAAGCTCCGCCTTGAAACGATTAGCAAAATCCGCAGCCACCTGTGATGCTTTGATCGAAGACGGGCGAAAGTTTGTCGCCAAAAGAACACGGTTCAGGCGTATCTCCGTGTGACTGTCTCTGTGCTCGACAAAATCACGCTGTGGCGGGCGAATCGTCAGCACCGGACAAGGAGCTTCCGCGATAATCTCTTCGGCGGTCGAACCCCAGAGAGCGCGCGATAAACCTTTGCGCCCGTGCGTCACGATGGTCACGAGGTCTATCTGAAAGTCGCGCACGGCGCGCTCTATCTCAGGCGCAGGCTCGCCCTCGATGATAACCGGGTCAACCTCCAAACCATCCAACAACTGATCTGAAAGAATTTCTTTGACATCCACACGAAGTTGTCTGAGCCAACGCTTGTCACTCTGTTCTTCGAAGACTCGCTCAGGCAATGTCAAAAGATTTGCAGGCACGCTTCCCTCCTGGACGCTGAAGAGGACGACGCGCCCTTGACCCTCGCGCGCAAACGCCGCCGCATACTTCAGAGCAGCACGAGCGTGCGGCGTGAAATCTGTCGGAAAGAGAATATTCTTGAACGGAAACATAAGGTGAAAGTGAATAGTGAATAGTGAATAGTGAAAAGTTAGGAACAACTATTCACTTTTCACTTTTCACTGCCTTTCTAAAGTTTTCCCCAGAGCATCAATGCACCGATGATTATAAAGGCGGATGCGGCCAGTTTGTGCAACAAATCTTCCGGCAAGTATTTGCCGAGAGCCGTGCCGACCAAAATTCCGATTAAGGAGACCAGCGCCAGCGCGCTCGCCGCGCCCAGAAAGACGGAGAGCGGCGAGCGCGTCTGCGCCGCCAAAGTGATCGCGGCCAACTGCGTCTTGTCGCCCATCTCCGCCAGAAACAATGTCCCAAACGTCGTCCAGAATGCAGCCCATTTAAACATAATGTTGAATTTTGAGTTTTGAATTTTGAGTTAAGAGCTTTGAATGACTGTTTTTCTTTCAATTCAAAATTCATAATTTCTTACAAGACTCTCGTTCCCGCGATGCGATCAAGCTGCGGGGTGAATTTAAATTTGGCAAGTTGCGATTGACGACGGCGCGCAAAGACCGCCAGTTCAAGAGCGACTCGCTCTCTGATGGAGGCGCGGCGCGGCCCCGTCGCTATTTTATCAACCACGCGGCGCATCGCCTCCGCGATGCTCGAAACATACGCGCTCTGGTTCGGCTGCGCGCGCAGGTCCACAATGCCATGTGCATAATCAAAACGCCCGGCTGAAGGGTCCAGAAAAGGAAAGTCGTCAGCCATCCCCAGACGCACCACACGGAAAATGTTTGCAAAATCTGCGCCCGCGCTCAATGCCGCGCGCTCGATTGTCGCAATTAACTCTCCGCTCAAACGAACCAGCCCGTGCCATTCATCTTCTTCGTCCGCCGTCGTCGTCTGTGCCGCTCCGATCTCAGGCAATTCGTCAATGGCAGCAAGCTCGTCGTCTTCAATATTGCTCTCTTCCTCAACAACATTTTCATAGACGCTGACGAGTCCGCCCGGCTCGATGGCTCGGACAAAGAGACGTTGGAGCGCGTCTCCGCCTTCGGCCTCTCTTCCGGTCGTGTGATCCCTTTCGCGCACGTGCGCTTCCCCATTCGCGCTCAAGAGAACGTCGGCGTCATACTCGTCCAACTCGACGTGAATGTAGCCGTCGAATTGGCGCTGCTGCAAATAGCGCACGAACGCAGCCAGATTGACGTAGGCCGTGTCCAAGTTTTGATGAACCGGGCGAGATTTCACGCGCGTCGTCCCTGCCACACTTTCTGAAATAGGGGAATCGCGGCGGAGCATAACAGAAAGAATAGTGAATCGTAAATCGTGAATCGTGACGAGAAAGAAGATGGTTTTTTCCTGTTACCTGTCACGGTTTACGATTTACGGCTTTTCACGATTTACGATTCACTATTCTTTTGCTATGCTCCGCCGCACGAAAAGTTAGACCTTGCCATTGCAGAACCACGTTTTCTTTCTTGCAGTCAAAGAATTTTACAGGGAGTGTCACACGCTCGTGATCGAAGTCACAGACATAGTCAAACGCTACGGCTCAAACACCGTGCTCAACAACGCCACCTTTCAAATTAACGAAGGGCAACTGACAACCATCCTTGGGCCTTCGGGCTGCGGCAAGTCAACCATGCTGCGCTGCATGAACCGCCTGGAGAAATTTGATCGCGGGCGCTTGAAGATTGGCGGCGTCGAAGTCCTCGGCACTGAAGACAAGAAGCTGACGCCATCGGAAGAGAAGGAGTTGACGCGGCGGCTTCGTGAGCGCGTCGGCATAATCTTTCAAAACTTCAACCTCTTCCCGCATCTGACTGCGCTCGGCAACTGTATTGAAGCTCCGATGACAGTCAAGGGGATGGGGCGCAAACAGGCTGAAGAGATTGCGCGACAATATCTGCATAAGGTTGGCCTCGCCGAAAAAGAGGACCACTATCCGGCGCAACTCTCAGGCGGGCAGCAGCAGCGCGTGGCCATCGCTCGCGCTCTCGCCATGGAACCCGAAGTCATCTTGTTTGACGAGCCGACATCTGCGCTCGACCCGCAACTGATCCAAAGTGTCGCACGCATGCTCCGCGCCCTTGATGATCTGGGCAAGACGCTCGTCGTCGTCTCGCATGACATGAATTTTGCGCGAAGAATCTCCGACCAGGTGATCTATTTCGAGGGCGGGCACGCCGTCGAATCAGGCACGCCCGAAGAGGTCTTCGGCAACCCAAAGATGCCTGAAACGATAGCTTTCATGCAGAGCTTTCAGGATGATGAGATAGCGGATGCGCCAGCGACGACTGTCAAACCCGAATCAGAAAAGCTAGACGTGAACAAGGGCACGCGGGGCAATCTCGGACAGGAAGAGTAATAAGATAATGAACCAATATTTACGTCGCACGCTCGCTGTGCTTTTTCTCTTACTGCTTGGACAGGCTTCCGTATTAGCGCAATCGGCGCTTCAGCGCGTTCGCCAGAGCGGTGAGCTGCGAATCGGCACGGATGCCACCTATCCGCCGTTCGAGACGGCAGAAGGCGGTAACTTCTCAGGCTTCGATATTGATCTGGGCGAGGCCATCGCAAAGGAGCTTGGCGTCAAAGCGAGATGGATCAATTCAGGTTTCGACGGCATCTTTCCTGCGTTGCAAAACGGCTCGTTCGATGCTGTCATGTCGTCGGTCACCATCACGCCTGATCGCAGCGCCTCCATGCTCTTCACAGACCCTTATTACGATTCAGGGCAGTTGATTGCCGTTCGTCAAGACACACAGAACATCAACACCCCGGATGATCTGGCGGGCAAAAAGGTCGGCGTGCAGATCAACACGACCGCGCAATATGATTTGGAAAAACGCGCGGGAGTCCAGGTAGAAAAATACAACACGATTGATCTGGCGCTACAGGATTTGCAGAACGGGCGCATTGATGCAGTCGTCAGCGATGCTCCCGTTTTGAAGTGGATGATTTTCCAGAGCTTTCGCCAGTTGAAGACGGTTGGACGTCGCTTCACGGACGAGAAGTTCGGCATCGCGCTCGCACAAGATAGCGATGATCTGCGCCGCGCCATTAATGCCGCACTCTGGCAGATAGTGCAACGAGGCGATTACAACCGAATTCACGAAAAATGGTTCGGCGAAGCGGCGGAGAGCGCGATGGCCCAATCGGCTGAGGGCGAAGGTCGCGCGCCAGCCTTCAATGTCAATCTGGTTCGCCGCGTCTGGCCGCTTTTTCTCACCGGCGTCTGGTTGACGGCACGGCTCGCAGTTCTCAGCCTCGCCTTTGGTCTTCCAATAGGCTTGCTGCTCGCGCTGGCGCGTGTGCAATCTTCAAAGATTCTGGCAGCGCCCGCTGCTATCTATGTCGAAGTGATGCGAGGAACGCCCCTTCTCGTCCAGATACTTTTCATCTACTTCGTGCTGCCCTCGTTCGGCGTCAGCATCCCGCCGTTCTGGAGCGGCATCATCGCGCTCACCTTAAATAGCGCGGCATACATCTCTGAGATTTTCCGCGCCGGAATTCTCTCGATTGATGTCGGACAGACCGAAGCCGCACGCGCGCTCGGCATGTCGCAGGCGCAGGCCATGCGGCGCATCATCCTGCCGCAAACATTCCGCCGCGTCGTCCCGCCCTTGACGAACGAAGGCATCGCGCTTTTGAAAGACTCGTCGCTCGTCACGATCATCGGTCTCACGGAACTGACGCGCACAGGCCAGGAACTCGCCAGCCGCTACGCTTCGCCCTTAACGATCTGGCCTGTTGTGGCAATCTTCTATCTGCTGCTCACGTTCCCACTGACGCGCATTGCAGAGTATTTGGAGAGACGCTGGAAAACTGTGACCCGTTCTTGATAACTGTAGGGGCAGGGCTTGTCCCTGCCCGCTTTGCATTATGAAAACATGGGCATGGACAAGCCCTGCCCCTACAATTTTAAGATGAAAATTCTTGTACTCGGTTCAGGCCGCATGGGACTCGGCGCGGCTTACGATTTAGCGCACAACTCGGACGTTGAAGCTATCACGCTCGCCGACATTGACATGGAACGCGCGCGCGCGGTCGCGGAAACAATCAAGAGCGATAAGGTAAGGCCAGCGCAGGTTGATGTCGCTGACAGTCGGCAGGTAGTTGAATTGATGCGCGGGCACGATACTGCGATCAGTTGCGTCGTCTATCACAACAACCTGCGGCTGGCGCGCGCTGCCATTGAGGCGCGCGTCAACTTCTGTGACCTGGGCGGCAACAACTCGGTCGTCTCGGATGAGCTTGCGCTTGATGAAGAGGCCAGAGCGGCGGGCATCAATATCATTCCTGATTGCGGCCTTGCGCCCGGCATGGTTTCTGTTCTTGTCGCGCACGGCGCAGAACGCTTTGAGCAGCTCAACGCCGTTCATATACGCGTCGGAGGTCTCCCGCAGAATCCGCAGCCTCCGCTCAACTATCAAATCGTCTTCTCGGTCGAAGGCTTGATTAACGAGTACGTCGAGCGTGCGCGCGTGATCCGCAATGGGGAGATCGTTGAAGTTGATTCGCTGACTGAAATTGAGAGGCTCTCGTTCCCAGAGCCTTTCGGTGAAATGGAAGCGTTTCAAACTTCGGGCGGGACTTCGACGCTACCTGAAAATTTTCTAGGTCGTGTTCAAGAATTAGACTACAAAACGATTCGCTATTCGGGTCATTGCGAGCAGTTCAAGCTGCTGGTTGATTTAGGGCTGGCGAGCAGCGAAGAGATGAACGTGGACGGCGTGCTCATTCGCCCGCGTCGTGTGCTGGGCGAGATGCTCTTGCGCCATCTTCCGGCAGACGAGCCTGACGTGGTGCTGATTCGCGTCGAGTTTCAAGGAGTTTCCGAAGGTGTCGCCAGAGAGCTTCGCTACGACATCATTGATCGCTTTGATGAGGCGACCGGCTTGAGCGCGATGATGAGAACGACGGCCTTTCCCGCTTCAATCATCGCGCAGATGATGGCGCGCGGCCAGGTCCAGGAGAAAGGCGCAATCCCACAGGAGCTTTGCATCCCCCCGGCTGATTTCGTCGCCGAGCTTGCGAGGAGAGATATAAAGATTAGTGAAAAGTGAATAGTGAATAGTGAATAGTGGAAAGCAGTTTTTAACTTTTCACTATTCACTATTCACTATTCACTTTTCACTACCTCCGAATGATGCTTCGCTTCCGTTTCTGTGCGGGTTTCTTTGCCGGAAGCAGTTCTGTGTGTCGGCCTTGCAGCATGGAGCAGAGGCGCTGATGTGTGACGCCGAGGAGGCGCGCGGCGTGCGTCACGCTGCCTTTGGAATTTTCGAGCGCGAGCTTGATAAGACTCGCTTCGTAGCGCAAGACCTCTTCTTCAAACGAGCAACCGGCCCAGGCGTCTGCGAGCGCGGTCTGGCTCGTCTGTCTCGCCGCCACCACTTCCACACCTTCTCTCGTAATCCTTGTGCCGTCGGCTGAAGTCAGAACCGTCCGCTCGATTAAAGACCGTAGCTCGCGCGCGTTGCCCTTCAAGGGGAGACGACGCATGGCCTCAATGGCGTCCGGCGTGAAGCTCACGCGCCGGTTGTACAGCTCCGTCACCTCTCTGACGAAATGCGACGCGAGAGCGGAGATGTCATCGGGTCGCTTTCTGAGCGGCGGCAATTCCAGATGAAATGTGTTGAGACGGTAAAGCAGATCGTCACGAAACTCTTTGCGCTCGACCAGTTCTTTGAGATTACGATTGCTCGACGCGATGATGCGCACGTCCACGCGCTCAGGGCGGGATGAGCCGATTGACTGCGCCTCGCCATTCTCGATCAAGCGCAGCAACTTGCCCTGGTTGCCCAGACTCAGCTCCGCAATCTCATCTAGGAAGAGAGTTCCTCCGGCAGCCTGATGGACCACACCCGCGTTATCCTGAATTGAATCGTTAAAGCTGCTCTGGCTATGGCCGAAGAGAATTGATTCGAGCAAGGTTTCCGTCAGCGCGGCACAGTTAATCGCAACGAAGCGTCCGGCACGGCCACTCCACTCGTGTATCATGCGCGCGAGCAGTTCTTTGCCCGTTCCGGTCTCGCCCGTGATGAGCACAGGCGTCCCGGTCGAGGCCACACGATGAGCCGTCCGCAGAAGTTCCGCCGTCACCGCATCTGCATAGACGAAGTTTGGCGGAGCCGATTCTCTCACGCGTGCGCGTCGTCCGGCCTCGAAGACCCGGCGCGCTGAACGTCGCAGGCGAGTGAGAGTCTCAGAGTTCTGAGAGTTAATGAGCAGCTCGTCTGCGCGCTCGTAAAGATTGGTCATCTCTTCGATCTTCAGATGAGCACTCAACTCTTCGATAATGGTCAGCGCGGCCACGCCTGCGCCCTCATTATCAACCGCGTGCGATGCTACTTCAATGGCACGCTCCAGCGTCAGGCGCGATTCATCGAAACGGCCCAAGCGTGCTAAGGCCACGCCATGAGTTGTCAGAGCTTCGACCAGCAGCGATTGTTCGTCGCCCTTTTCAAGATTACGAACAGCCGTGCGAGAGATTTTTTCGGCCTCTGAATTTCTCTTCTGCGCCAGAAAGACGCGAGCGCGCGTGTCATCAACCTGTGAGGTGTGGACGCCGTCTTTCAGAGAGACGAAAAGCAGGTGCGCGCGGTCCAGATGCTCGTGCGCTTCCGTGTATCTGCCTCTGACGAAGAGCAGATAGCCCAGGTTATTTTCGATGATAGCTCTGTAACGCGTGTTACCAGCCTGCTCAAGATGGTAACTCGCGGCTGTGTATTCGACTACGGCGCGATCCGTATATTCTTCACGTCGTTCTGCCGTGCTCAGTTTCCTCAACACCAAGGCGAGTTGAATATGGAATCTTCCTTTGGCGGCGTGGTTCTGGCTCGCTTCATACAAAGGCGTAGCTTCCTTCAGCGTGTGCAGGGCGTCGTTGAAGCGGTTCAGTGATATTTCGACTATCGCCCGATTCAATAACGCACGCGCTCTCTGTTCGCTATCTTGAGCCGCGAGTTTGCCGAGAACTTCACGAAGGGTGACGTGCGCTTCGTCAAAAGCGCCTTCGCGCCAATAACAGATGGCTAAATCAACATAAGCCTCGGCGACCTTTTCCGTCTTCTGCAAGGCTTCGAATCTGGATGCGCTTTCGCTGATTAAATCCTTGGCTATCTCCTGCGCGCCCTCAATCTGTTTGGCGCTGCCAATCCAACCCGTCAAAGAGCCGACCCGCAACAAGACTTCAGCCGCAGTCTCTTTATCAAGGCCGCTCACCTGCGGGTGCTCGCCTATGCGCTGCCACAACTCGCCCATAGCCTCGCGGGCTGCCTCATAGTTGCCAGCCTCTTCCATTTGCTTGGCGAGTTGACAACGCAATCGCGCTCGCTCCGCTGGCTGAAGCGCGGGACTGTCTATCTGTCGAAGAATGTTAGTCGTTAAACCCATACGAGGGTTGTACCTTTCTTTATTTTGCAAAAATATTTGCGAAGTTATATTTCACCTTGATACAGTGTGACATATTACGTTCTTGCGTGGCCGGTTAGTACCTGAAGCGACCACACTTTTCCACCCAATGACTAACTCTTTAGGAGAGAGATAATGAAATTTTTTTGCCGCTTTATCGCCACGGTCGTCTTGACGGTGTCACTCACCTTTGTTTCTTTTGCCGGTGAGATACAGGCTCCCGGAGAAACTGCTCCGCCAGCCGATTCGACACCTTGCACGACAGGCGAAATACAAGCGCCAGGCGTGGTAGCTCCTGATTCCGTCACAACGGAGACGCTGAACGTAATCCAGAGCTTGATGACAGTTCTTTAAGGCAAAACACCATCAATTGAAACCTTGCTAAGCTGCCCTGATTATTCTGTGCGCGGCCTGTAGCAGTGTGTCAGAAGTATCGCCGGGAAATTTCCCGCAGCCAACCGGCGAAGAGGCTCCCACGACTTACGCAGCTTAACCGCTCTGTAACGTGAAAAGCAATCTAAATTTGCGATGTTCGTCTGAATAAATTAGTGTCCATGAAACCAGCATTTGCTTTTGAAACGTGTGCGGGCGTATTGTGTCAGACACGCCAAGCGGGTCAGCGGTCTCCTTCTCGTCAAACAAGAACAAATGCTGAGAGTCTCTCATCGAGGAGAGTTATCTAAATGAGCGCCCTACCAATCATCATCGGCGCGCTGTGCGTGATGGCTATCGCGTACCGTTACTACTCTGCTTTCCTAGCCGCGAAAGTTCTCGCGCTTGACGATGCGCGCCCCGTGCCCTCAAAGACAATGTACGACGGGCACAACTATTACCCAACGAATAAATGGGTCTTATTCGGCCACCACTTCGCCGCCATCTCTGGCGCTGGGCCATTGGTTGGGCCAGTGCTTGCGGCGCAGTTTGGATTCCTGCCCGGCTTGCTCTGGTTAGTCATCGGCGTCTGTCTCGGCGGAGCTGTCCATGACTTCATGATCCTGGCGGGAAGCGTCCGCCGGAGAGGCAAGTCTCTGGCTGAGATGGCGCGCACGGAGATTAGCCCGCTCTCGGGTCTGGTCGCGGGCATTGCGATTCTCTTCATCGTCGTCATCGCGCTTGCCGGATTAGGACTCGTCGTTGTCAATGCGCTTGCAAAATCTCCCTGGGGAACTTTCACAGTTGGCTTCACCATCCCACTGGCACTCCTGATGGGGCTTTACATGTATCGCCTGCGCCCGGGGCGCATCGGCGAAGCGAGCGTCATCGGCGTCGCGGCTCTACTCTTCGCGGTCTGGCTCGGCGGACGCATTGCCGACTCGTCCTGGGCTGCGAACTTCACGTTCTCGCGCACGACCATCATCATCCTGATGGCTGCCTACGGCTTTATTGCCAGTGTGCTTCCGGTCTGGATGCTGCTGTGTCCGCGCGATTACCTTTCGTCGTATCTCAAGATTGGCACTGTCGCATTCTTAATCATCGGCGTGATTGTCGTCGCGCCGCAGCTCCACATGCCAGCGGTAACGTCCTTTGTCTCTGGAGGCGGCCCTATTATTCCGGGCAAGGTCTATCCGTTCGTTTTCATCACCATCGCGTGCGGCGCGATCAGCGGCTTCCACGCGCTGATCTCTTCGGGCACGACTCCGAAGATGATTATGAAAGAGACGGATGCACGAATGATCGGCTACGGTGGAATGCTGATGGAAGGTGTCGTCGGCGTTGTCGCTTTGATTGCCGCGACATCGCTTTTTCCCGGCGACTACTTCGCGACGAACGTGCCGCAAGATACAGCGGCGCAGAAATCAGCATACGTCCGATTGGTTGACGAACACACGGGCGGGGATTTCGACCTTCAGCCGAAAGAGCTTGACCAACTGACGAAGGAAGCAGGGGAAGATGACTTGCGCGGTCGGTCAGGTGGCGCGGTCACTTTGGCGTTGGGCATTGCCAAAATTTTTAACGGGATTCCCGGGCTGCGGGGCCTGATGAAATACTGGTATCACTTCGCCATCATGTTCGAGGCGCTCTTCATCCTGACGACGATTGACACGGGCACAAGGGTCGCGCGCTTTCTTGTGGGCGAGTTTAGCGGAAGGTTTCACAAGAAATTTGAAGAGCCGAACTGGCTGCCCGGCTCGCTTATCACGACTGCGCTCGTCGTCTTCGGGTGGGCTGCGTTTATCTGGTCCGGGTCAATCTCGACCATCTGGCCTATGTTCGGCATCGCCAATCAACTCCTGGCAGCGGTTGCCCTCTGTGTGGCGACGACGATTCTCTTCAACATGGGTCATGGGCGTTACAGTTGGACGACCATCGTGCCGCTCTCGTTCGTGGCGACGACGACGCTCGTTGCGGGCTGGAAATCAATCACGGACAACTTCTGGCCCCTCTCGCAAAAACCTGAGACGGCCACGCAGGGCTATATCAATGTCGTGCTGACGGCCATCTTGATGCTCGCCGCAGTGATTGTTCTGATTGATTCGATCAGGTGTTGGACAGGAAGCAAGAGACGGCCCGAGCCTGCGACCGGCGCAGGGCTAGCCGAAGCTGAAGGCGCGGCCTAAGGCGTTGAATAAAGCTGTAGGGGCAGGGCTTGTCCCTTGCCCGCGTT